>Ga0224500_10000890_pt1 | contig 18716 bp, 10 predicted proteins | sample SF_Oct11_sed_USG_FD_168126 | JGI IMG/M metagenome (GOLD analysis project Ga0224500, IMG submission 168126) | Sediment microbial communities from San Francisco Bay, California, United States - SF_Oct11_sed_USGS_4_1 | ecosystem: Environmental > Aquatic > Marine > Sediment | place: USA: California... | reverse complement strand
AGAATAAATGCGTTGTCCCAAAGGACTTTAAAAGAACACCCACTGCATCAGGCACCACACTCCTCTTTACGGGTACGCTGGCTGAAAGCACGGGAATATTTGAAGCGATTGACCTGGCTGAAAAGCTCCATCAGGCAGACGCAAAAATAAGGTTACATATCGTCGGGTATTGCGCCATGCACGCGACCTGGGAGCAACTCAAGCTGCGGATAGCGGGGCAACCTTTTATACAACTCTCGGGTGGCCGCGAACTGATACCACATGACGTTATCATGGAGGCTATTGGCCACGCAACCTTTGGTATCGTCTATTACCCGCCCGCTCCGCACACACGCAATAGAATACCGACGAAACTATTCGAGTATCTGGCCTGCGGACTTCCGGTTTTACTGCAAAATGACAAGCATCTGACGGCAATTGCCGATTCGGTTGACGGCGCTATCGCTGTGGACTTCGATAATGTTAATGCGGCTGACTTAATTCACAAAATGTCGTCTGTACACTTCTATAGCAGTCCATCGACCGCTTTCATTTGGGAAACGGAAAAAGCTCTCCTGATCAATCAGATACAGGAAATATTCCACGACCAGGCATAGCCGAAACCTGCAGAAATCGCACTTTTGGGTGTAGCGCCATCTTCATCATAATATGTGTCTGCGTGGACAGAAATAAATTATTCTAAATTTTTTTTTAGACTGATCTAAATTTTTATCTTTGAAGATCTGTTTGAAAAACAAATGTTGAGTTTTACTGAAGAAAACTATCTCAAGGCTATCTACCACCTGTCGGAAGACGGATCGAAATCCGTCCTTACCAACGCCATCGCCGAGGTAACCAAAACCAGGGCTGCATCGGTTACGGATATGATCAAAAAGCTTTCCGCAAAAGATTTCATATCGTATGAAAAGTATTATGGTGTGAAAATTACCAAACAAGGGAGAGTCGAAGCGTTGCAGGTCATCCGGAAACACCGGCTATGGGAGACATTTCTTGTTCAGAAATTACAATTCAACTGGGATGAAGTCCATGAAATCGCAGAACAACTTGAACACATTCAATCTTCCCTGCTTATCCGTAAGCTGGATGAATTTCTTGGCTACCCATCCACCGATCCGCATGGCGAGCCCATCCCGGATAAACATGGGAAGGTAAGCAAGCAGGCTCAGATAGAGCTCGACAGTTTAGCCCCGGGTTACAAAGGTGTAATTATAGCGGTCAAGGATTCCGATTCAAATCTTTTGAAATACCTCAACAGGATTGGTGCTAAACCAGGAAAGCGCATAAAGATTATCACCAAGGAAGAGTACGATGAAAGTCTTGAAATAGAAATCGGCAAAAAGAGAATGTCCATCTCAAAATCCGTCTCGCAAAACATTTACGTTACGGTATAACCAGCATAGTAATGGAATCAGACCACAAAGTCCAACGAAAATCCCTGAGCGAGGTCAACGCTTCAATTGATGCAGGTACCCGAAAAGGATGGCGCAAAGCTTTGGCCTTCATGGGTCCTGCCTATCTGGTGAGCGTTGGCTATATGGACCCTGGCAATTGGGCAACAGACATCGCCGGGGGAAGCAAGTTTGGCTACGCGCTTATATGGGTATTGCTGATGTCCAATCTGATGGCCCTTTTGCTGCAAAGCCTCAGTGCCCGGCTGGGTTTAGTGAGGCAGTTGGATCTGGCCCAGGCATCGCGCAGTACATACAGCAAACCTGTGAATTTCTCCCTTTGGATCCTGGCAGAAATAGCGATCGCCGCCTGCGATTTAGCCGAAGTCCTGGGTATGGCCATCGGATTGCAGCTACTATTTAATTTGCCGTTGATTTGGGGCGTCAGCCTAACCGTGCTCGACACACTCCTGTTGTTGTTGTTGCAAAGTTATGGCATGCGCAAAATTGAGGCCTTTATTATCGCACTGGTAGCCATCATCGGCGGCGCCTTTGTCATCGAAATGGTACTGGCAAAGCCTGATATGGGGGCATTGGTTACAGGATTTGTGCCCTCATTACCCGGTGAAGAAGCGCTTTACATTGCTATCGGCATCATCGGCGCAACGGTTATGCCACACAACCTCTATTTACACTCCTCATTGGTTCAAACGCGAAGGATTAACACAACAGAAAGAGGAGTCTGGTCCGCTATCAAATACAATTTTATCGATTCAGCCATTGCCCTCAATGCAGCGTTTTTTGTGAATGCTGCCATCCTGGTGCTTGCTGCTGCTACCTTTTTTAAAGCTGGGCTGCACGATGTGTCGGAAATACAGGATGCGCATAGATTCCTGGCCGATTTACTCGGAACACAATTGGCCCCCGTACTATTTGGTGTCGCGTTGGTCGCTGCGGGGCAAAGCTCCACTATCACAGGTACCTTGGCGGGTCAGATTGTCATGGAAGGCTACTTGAACCTGCGCATTACTCCCTGGTTGCGGCGAATTATCACCAGGCTTATCGCCATCATTCCCGCATTAATTGTAATATTGGTTTATGGTGAATCAGAAACCGGGGCCATGCTTATTTTCAGCCAGGTGCTGCTCAGCATGCAGTTGGGTTTCGCCATCATACCGCTCATTCACTTTACAAGCGACAAATCAAAAATGGGGGTATTCGCCATTAAGCCGTGGGTAAAAATTGCAGCATGGGGCATCGCAACGGTTATTATTGCACTCAACATTAAACTTGTGCAACAAGAGGTAAGTGGCTGGTTGGCTGATGCTGGTGAAAATGCGTGGATTATCTGGATCACCGTTGTGCCCGTTTGTTTGGCTGCCTTGTTGTTATTACTCTACATAACTTTTAAACCATTTATTGAAAGACGCGGTGCGGAAAGAGCCGCCAGAATACCTCATGGTACAGCGGTAGCGTTGGATGTTTCCAGCGGCCCGGTATACAATCGGATTGCCGTCACCCTTGACTTCACGTCTGTCGATACGCTGACCATTCAAAGTGCGATAGCACAGGGTGGCAAGCAGGCCCGTTATGTCTTGCTGCACGTGGTGGAGACTGCCGGCGCCATGGTCTATGGCAGTGATATTGCCGACCACGAGTCCAGTGAAGACAAGGTATCACTGGAAAACTACAGGAGCCAATTAGTAAACCTTGGGTACAACGTTGAAGTCATGATCGGATACGGCAACCCCCAGCGGAGAATACCAAAAATGGTGACGGATTTCCAGGCAGACCTGCTGGTAATGGGTGGTCATGGCCATAAATTCTTCAAAGACTTGATTTTTGGCACTACCGTGGACACGGTGAGGCACCGGGTGAATATTCCAGTGCTGATTGTGCGGGAATAACAAGATCGCAGGATTTTGATAGTTAGAAGATTGGTTACCTGGAAGATTGGAACACAATTTAGCTTCTTTGAAGCATATTTCTTGCAGTCCCTTGCGCAAGAAGTATCTTGCAGCTGATGGCTCCTTATCCGGAAGAAACAATCGTAGCACTCGCCACCGCGCAGGGTATTTCAGCCATTGCTGTGATCCGGCTGTCGGGCAACGATGCCATTGAGATCACGCAAAAGTGCTTCAGTGGCAAGAACCTGCTTTCGCAGCCATCGCATACCATACATTTTGGTACCATCCGGGATGGAGAAAAAATCATCGATGAAGTCCTGGTTTCCATATTTAAAGCACCCCATTCTTTCACCAGGGAAAACAGCGTCGAAATTTCCTGCCATGGCGCTGCCATAATTGTCAAGGAAATCATCAAAGTCCTCCTGAAAAACGGGGCACGACTGGCTGAGCCTGGCGAATTTACAAAAAGGGCTTTCCTCAGCGGGCGCTTTGACCTTGCCCAAGCGGAGGCTGTGGCTGATTTGATTAATGCTGAAACTGACAATGCCAGGCAGGCCGCGCTGAACCAGATGCGTGGCGGATTCTCGAAAGAGATTGATCACCTGCGGGATCAACTCATACACTTTGCTTCTTTGATCGAACTGGAGCTTGACTTCGGCGAGGAAGATGTAGAATTCGCCAGACGGGATGATTTAAAAAAACTGATTCATGAGATTCAATCATACCTGCAGTCACTTATCGATTCCTTCGACCAGGGCAATGTAATCAAGAACGGCATCCCTACTGTAATTGCAGGGAAACCCAATGCCGGGAAGTCCACCTTGCTCAATACACTCCTCAATGAAGACAGGGCTATTGTGTCGGAGATACCGGGTACAACGCGCGACTCCATTGAAGATGAGATGATATTGGGTGGCATCAATTTCAGATTTATCGACACCGCCGGGCTGCGCGACACGCAGGATGTAATTGAAGCCATCGGCGTTGAGCGAACACGTGAGCGTATGAAGAAGGCTTCACTTATTATTTACTTGTTCGACCTTTCAAATACGACCCTTGATGAAATCGCAACGGAAGAAGAATCGCTTAAGCAATTGGGTATTCCCTATATCAAAGCCGGAAACAAAGTTGATAAAGCGGACCCCAAACTCGTTGAGGTTTTAAAAGGCCATGATTTTATTTTCATCAGTGCTTCCAACAAAACCAACATTGCAGCATTAAAAGAGAAGGTCCTCTCCTACTTTCATGTCAAGACGGTAAAGGCAGGCGATGTTATGGTGACGAACTTGCGGCACTATCATAACTTATTGCAGACTAAAACATCATTGGACAATGTTCTTGCAGGGATGGAGAATGGGGTTACGGGAGATTTTCTGGCGATGGATATCCGGCAATCACTGCATTACCTGGGTGAGATCACCGGTGCAATTACAACGGACGACCTGTTAACAAACATTTTTTCCAGGTTTTGTATCGGAAAGTAACCAGCCTAAACAAACAAGCAAGAAACCTGCAAGAAACCGCCTGAATTCATCTATTTTGTCGCTTTTGTTTCAAAAAGCATTTGGATAAATCTGAATACAAATACAAGGGTGTATTAACCTATTACTTGATCATAATCTCAAAACTTCCATCCCATTTTTTGGGCACACCTTTACTAATCAGATCGCTAGTGTATTCGGCCATATACTTATATCCTTTAGATCGTGACTGTTTCATGGTCTGATTATACAATTTGTGGAAAATCGCATGCGCTTTTTCAAATTTTTTTCCTGAATAATTTGCTAATGCATTTTTTAATTCCCCTATTTCCTCCTTCATCTGAATAACTTCTGTGGAATTATCATCGGTACACACTAATTCCGCTAAAGCTACAGGCTTTGACTTCCCCATCAATTTATATTTTCCAAGTGGTCTTAAAATAAAATTGTGATTTTCTGGAAGAAGACTATATAGGGATTCGCTTACAATTATTGCGGCTCCCAACACTTTTGTAAGACCTTCTATTCGCGAGGCTATGTTCACCGAGTCTCCGATCACACTCAACGATCTTTTTTGCGGTGAGCCAATCATACCTGAGATGCAATTCCCATAGTTAATACCAATACCCGCTTGTATTTTATTTTTATTTTCAGGCTGTTGTCTGTTAAAACGAATGAGTTCTTGCTTCATCATCAGCGCTGAAATGCAGGCATTTTCGGCCAATGACAGTTTAGTGGAACTGTTTGGGAAATATAACGCCATAATTGCATCGCCAATGTATTTGTCAATGATGCCTCCCTGGATGTGAATATACTTCGACATGGTGGAGAGGTAATGATTTAATAATTCAATGAGGCTATTCGCATCACTGTTTTCTGATAGTTTGGTGAAATCCCGGATATCCGAAAAAAGGATAGCGATATTGGATGACTTGCCTTGAAACCCTTCCCTACCTGTTTCATTCAGAATAATTTCAATCTGCTCCTGTCCGATAAATCGACCAGCTGCATGTAATAACCACCCATCCTTGTGGCGCTCTTTTAACGTACTTTCAAACTCCTTTCTTAACGCGGTGTTTTCAGTTTGATCCAATAGTGAAATTGCCTTTCTCAGTTGAAGGGACGACTCGTTATAATATCCTGATTTATCGAGGGCTTGTGATTGATAATAATAGAAGTGTGCTTTCTCTGTAATTGAATTGGTGAAGTCATTCATATAGGCTTCCTCCGTCTTATGGAAATACTTCCTGGCCACAAAGGGCTTGCCATTGAAGAGTGCCATTAGTGCAAGTAGATAGTCAATGCGAGACTGGAGTATCTTTTGGTTATCACGATTGTTTTCTTTGCCGGATATTTTGCGAAGCCTTGAAATGATCTGCCTGGACTTGACTACCTCATGAGTTTGTAAGTAGTAATAGGCCAATGTGTATAACGCATAAAACTCAATCTCGCTTCCGGCTTTTTTTGCGTTTTCGATGCTACGATCGATATATTTTATAGCGCCTTGAAAATCCTCTAATTCAACCAGACAGCTAGCGATCTGATTCATCATTTTTGATTTCAAACTTTCTTCTCCTGCTGATTTTTCAAGAATCTTCAGGTCCAGCTCAAGGTGTTTGATTGCTTGTTTAAAATTTCCTATCCCGAAATACAGACGACCAAGGTTCCCATGCGTTAGGGCAACGGACGGCTCATCGTTGAACTCCTTCTTGATTTTCAACGATTCCTGAAACAATAGCAACGCATCTTTATAAAACCCGATAGTTTGGAGTACCTGCGCATAGGTGTCTGAAACTCTTGATCTATAATACCGGGCTGCTTTAATATTTGCGATGTTTAGGTAATCAATGCTTCGGTTGAGAGATTCAAATGCGATGTGATAATGGTTCGGTCCTTTCTTAATGAACAGGAACCCCCGGACGTGGTAATAAATGCCCAGTTCAAAATGAGATAAATGATGTTGAACTTGCGATAAATAGTGTTCGGTAATTTCAATTTCACGCCTGAACATTACAGGGCTGTAGGCAATGCCGATGAAAAATAATATGACTTCGAAAAAAGTACTTTGCCGCGAGTCGGCATCACCGATAATGAAAAGGGACTCCTTGCTGTATTGTAAAGCCAGTACCTTCCTAAAAACGTTTTGACTTATTCCCGGTATTGGTGAATCGTGTTTCATCCGAATGGATCGCTCGATTGCATATTTGTTTCAGGCTATCTGTTTACCAACTCCAGATTTTCATCCAACTCAATAAAAAGTAAATCTCGGGTATCCTTGGTTGGTCGTACCCAGGCTACAATAGCCACGCCTCCGGAATTGGTGGGCGTCATTCTGTATTTCTCCAGTTTGAAAGGAATGAATTCATCGAGGTATTTTTCGCTCTTTATAGAATTGTCTTTGATAACGGTAAGCAGTAAAGAACCTTTAAAGGCATTCTCAGTGTTGACGGCTGGGTTGCTGGTCATGCGGGCGTAGAACACCTTGTCCTTCTCCCTGCTGTATTCCAGTTGGTGTTCCTTATCGGCAGAACTTGCAACCATATTCAATACCGCTGTTTGATTAAAGTCTCCATCAAGGATGGCCAGCTGCGTTTTTGGATTCACCACATTAAGTGGGGCAAAGACAGCATTAGTAAATGCCACATTGATGAGTACTGCTGAACCATCCTGATAGGGAACGGCTTTATACATGTTTTGCAACGGCAACGTCCCAAGTACAAAGTTATCTTTCAACACCGCACTGCCGTTGGCATTCACTTCAAGTATCTGCGTACCCGGAATTGGTTCATCAATCTTCATTGAAACGTATGATGATGGTAAAGCAGCTGGATTCCACGTGGCACCATCTGTCAGGTAGCCCATCATTACGAAACCAGGCGCAATAAGTGGGCCTTGAGCAATGATGTTCTCATCTGGTATTGGCGAATAAGGTATTGTATTGCCTACAATCCATTCCTGACTCTGATTCGGATCGTCATTGAATGGACCAGGAAAAATCGGGAAACCACCCCAATCAATATTCCATGGAACTAGATCAAACGCACCATCTTCCCCCTGATCGCGAAAGTAAGCCATAAGCTGTTGATTGTGGGTAACATCCCAGACTTCGAAGGGTACATCTACATAATCCTGGTATTCCCAACCAGGTCCAGGCTGAAAATTGAAGTGTCTGTTGAAACGGTGTGCCTTTTGTCCTTTGCCAGGTCCAAACCTCATTTCAATATTTATAATCGGCGGTAAAAAAAATTCTGTATATCGTATATAATAAAATGATTTTGCGGTATTTTCATAAGTCCAAGCATAATGTGGTGGACCATTGTACGTTGTAATGAAATAGTTGTTTCCGTTCCTATCACTCAAATAAACAAAAGCGGGCCGCTTCTCCCAATACTTCATGGGCTGCTTAAATTCCAGTGTTCCATTCTCGGTAAACTTGTGAAAATCCGGTGCTGCCACTCCGCCAATTGTGATAAAACCTTCGTCTAAAGTCCGGAAAGTTTGAGAGAGCGGACGTTCACCACCATTAGCAGAAAAATATTCGGCCTGACCCGTTTCCGGATGAAGATTGAAAAACAAGTTTCGACACAAACAATTTTGGTCTGGTGTGAAATAGAGTATTCCATTATCATCTGATACGTAATTAGGGCCCACAGCAGATGTAAGAAAAAAGCCGCTAGTAGAGGCTAACGGAGAATCATCAGGAGGTATGCCGGCGTCAAAGACATGGGCAAAATTACCAATGAAGCCATCTTTAACCGGAAACTTCACGGTCTTGGTTTTTTGAACAATTCCGCTGGCATCAGCATTTACCACTACATAGTCTGTTTGCCAGTTGGTTTCAAATCCCCCATAGTTTGCATCATAAGACAGCGTAAATACATAACTGCCGTCCTCTTTCTGTCTGAAATAATAGATGTCAGGCGCAGTTCCCTCAAGAGAGCCACCGTTTAATGGTGCGTTGAAATCGTGAAGTTGGATCTGCTCAAGACCCGTTTTGGGCAGATTGGTCATAACCTCTTCGCTAAGACATCCGGTAAAAAGGAAAAAGACGTAAACAATGTTTGGCATCCATCTTTTATTGAATGATTGTTTCACTTTTTCCCAACTAAATAATTCGTTCGAGTTCATGTATTCTATTTCGGGGCCGTTACCACATCCAGATTTTCGTCAAACTCCATAAATATCAGGTCGCGTGTGTTGTCGGTGGGGCGCACCCAGGCTACGAATGCAACTCCTCCTTCACGGGTGGGCGTAATCCTGTACTTTTCCACATCAAAATCCAGGTACTTTTCAATCAGATTGTTATTGATGACCGTGGAAAGCAGAAGTGAAGTTCTGCTTGTTGTACTATTTGGGTTGGTGGTAATACGCCCATAGAAGACCTGCTCACTATTGCTTTCCATTTGATGACCGTAATCGTAAGGTGTTGATTGAACCGGAATGACATTTGTTTGGTTAAAATTCGCATCCAGAAAAACCAATTGTGTGGGTTGATATCCAAAGTCACCCAAATGAGGGTCTGACGGGTCGACAGTTACTTGTGGGGCATTGATCAGCACAACAAAACCATCCAGCACGGGAACCGACTTGTATAGTGTTTTGAAACTCACCCCGTTTCCCCCCAACTCAAAATTCTCTTGCACCACCGATGCGCCATTGGCATTTACTTTAATAATCTGCGGTCCGGGTCTTGTGTGCGAATTTGACCAAGTGAAAGAAGCAGCCGGCAATGCGCTGGGATTCCAGGTAGTCCCTTCAGCCAGATAAGGCCATACAAAGTTATTGATCTCGTCAGACAAAAATCTCCTGTTCTTAATAAACGGATCTGGCGTTTCAGCATATTCTTCAAGATTAATCCAAATAATTTCACGACTCATTGTGGGGTCAGCCCAATTCTGATCATCGTAATTGAATGATACAAGATCAAAATAGCCATCGCCACGCTGATCGCGGAATGAAACCATTACCTGCCGATTGTCTTCCCATACTTCGAAAGGCACTTCAACATAATCCTGGTAATAATCAAACTTGTCGAATCGGTGTGCCATCTGCTTTTTTCCAGGTCCAAACCTGATTTCGATAGGTCTATACCATGTTTTACTTAATAAAACATAGAAAAAAGATTTCGCGTTATTTACACTAAACGATTCAAAGATTTCATCGTTTATTTTTTCTGGACCATAAGGAGAAAACTTAGGATATGCGTTGAAAGAATAGCCGCTATTGTATAGCGCAACAAAATAGAAGTCTCCATCGCGCTCTGTCAGATAAGCATAGGAGGGTCTTGCCTCCCAGTATAACATAGGTTGTCTGAATTGAAGACTACCAGATGCGGAATATTTTGCAAAATCTGGTGAACCCTCAAATCCTACTGTTATAAAGCCTCCGTCCGAAGTTCTGAACGAGCGGGAAAAAGAAGGTGCTGTGCCCACTGAAATAAAATTCGTATTACCGGTTTCGGGATTCAGATTGAAGAATTGATCCCTGCAAAAACAATTATTATCAAGCTGGTAGTAAAGCAATCCAAGTTCATCGGCAATGTAACTGGGACCGGAAGTCGTGCGATTAATAGGCATCGGATAAAAACTGTTTGGACTATAATATGTGGTGGCAGGCGGGGCATCCCAGACATACTCAAACGTTCCCGTGATACCATCTTTTGAAGGAAGCTTTTTCAGTTCTGTTTTCTGAACGATGCCTGTCTTATCTGCGGTCACAAGCACATAATCTGTCTGCCAATTCGTTTCAAAGTTTCCGTAATTCGTAGAAGTCAGCATAAACACATAACTTCCATCTTCCTTTTGCTTAAAGTAATAGATATCGGGTGCGGTGTTATCCAATGTTACTCCGCTTAATGGAACATTAAAATTTCTCATTTGAATCTTAACCGGCCCGAGATTTGGGTCTGCTACCTGCACCTCTTCATTCAGGCAACCTGCTAACATTAAAAAAGAGGTTATGATTACAGGCCAACCTCTGAAAGTCCTCTGTCGCTTCACTATCTGCATTAATTTTCGCATGACACTCACGGCAATTTAACATTGTAGAAAAGTTTTGATATACCAAAGGATATCAGTAGTGTGCTGCTTTTAAAATCATCCTCAATCCACTCAAAAGTTGCAGCACGCCCGGGATCGGAAAAGCGGTTATCAGCGTCCGTCATATTCTGGATACCGAATTCGTATCGCACACTCAGACTAAACATCCACTTGTCCTTTTGTGGCAAATTTACTTTCAACTCCAATAAAGGGCGCCATTGATTCTTTGCACGCTGCGGCAGGGTGGAGTAACTAAAATCAATTTCGTCACTGGAGCTATTTCGGTTTAAGACCAGGTAGCCATCTGCTGTCTGCAATGTGGCATAAGCCACACCCGCATATGCCTGCAAACTGAATTTTTTCAGATTATAAGAATACCCCAAGGCCAATTGCCATTGTGAGCGGCTTTCTTTTTCGGTCAATAAGCCTGTATTGAGGCTGTCTTCATTCTGAATGGTAAAAGAATAATGCTGCCACTCATAACCTACCCGTGCGGAAATATTTTTGGTGAAATAGTAATTCGCTGAAAGCCCTATGTGAACTCCCGTATTTCCTTCATACGAAACTGCAGCAGGGAGTAGCCGGGTGTTATAAACTTGATTAACCTTAAAGAACGGCTGCACCACGCCAAGGTTAGCGGTCACTTCAACCAATGGATGCACCTTGAAATGCTCTACACGTTTTTTAAACTCCGGCGGGTCTTGCGGCGTGAATTCGTATTGGGGATTGTTCTTCAGCATGTGCAACAACGAGGTATCGGCCCGCTCAAAATTTCTGGAGAAGATAGCACTCAACGCTATCAGCCGGTACGCTTCTGTTTTTTGATCTTTATCAAAGCCACTGGCAAGGCAGGTAGCCAGTAAGGTACGTACTTCGCCAAATCGTCCGGTGTAGTAAGCCCGCTCCGCCTGGATCAACGTTTGGCCGCAATCATCCTGGGCTTGAAGGGCCTGATTATACCCTATCAAGGCAAGGCATAAAAGCCATGTACAATTATTTTTCATTTGTCACAGGTTTTCTGGTAGGGAATATCGCTGCCCACAAAATTGCTCCATTCTTTTTCCGTCATATTGCGCTTTATCTTATTGCAGATATCCGTGGAATAGAATTCCATCTTAAGCGGAAAATAGCGCAGGCTCCCGAGCGCATCTCCCGTAGTAAGATCTCGACCATTGGGATTGAAGGTTGCCTGCAACACCCAACCGCCATGATCGGCAAAAACCACCTGGCGCTCATTGATCGATTTCATATTCCATAACATGGAAGTGCCATCGTAGCTTGCCGATAAAAGAAATAAATCATCCGCGCTGAATTGCAGATCGCTTACCATCGCCTGGTGGCCGGTAAGTGACTGGCTGATTTCTGAGCTTGCTACATCCCACAACACAATGGAACCATCTTCTTTTCCAATGGCCAGCATCGTCCCTGCTGTATTAAATTTTACTTTGGTTACGGGCTTTGCCCCACTCACTTTTCCGATTTGGGTGGTTCCGTTATCAGACATTTTCAGCAACAGCACTTCACCGTTGGAAAGTCCTGCAGCCATGATGCCGTCCTTGTTATTAATAGAAAGAGAATTCACAACACCACCGGTAATCATGATGGGGGTGGATTCATACGTGCCAACATCCCATCTCAAAATAGTTTTGTCATTGCTTACGGTATATAAGTATTTATGGGCATCAAATGCCAATGCCCATAAGGCGGATTGATAGACATCCAGCTCCCTCACCTTTTTCAAAGTCATAGCATCATAAATCAGTAGTTTCCCTTCCTCGGATCCGATGGCGATTAATTTTTTATCAGCACTAAGGGCTATACATTGAAATACATAAGGATATGAATCAACCGGGGTCACGGTAGGCGGATTCGTACTCAAATCCGCCTTAATTATTTTTCCATCGGCACCTGCGGTAATAAAGATGTTAGGGGCCAATGCAATAAGTCCTTTCACAGCTCCCTGGTGCAAGGATGTAGTATTAAACTTATCGCTATTGACGGCTTCATATGCAGCATACAGTCCGTTATAAATATCAGGCTGGAATGCATACCCATTATATTGATGGTTGAAAATGTAGGCTTGCTGGGCAACCAATACTTTCTGATCCGCGTCTTGCAACTGTGAAGCTTTTGCACCCATCGCCTGGGCAATTGCAAGCATGCGGAAGCGCGTAGCATTCTCTTTTTCCTGATTGGCTAATTGAGAATTTTTTTCTGCCAATTGTGAGTATTTCTCTGCTTCCAGCTTTGCCGCATCGGCTTTCTCCTTTTCTTCCACCGCGGCTTTTCGGCCCTCTTCTGCATTTACACGCAGCGCGTTGGCCAACTGCCGCTGACGTTCAGCCTCCTGTTTTTGTGTAAGAGCGATGGCGGATTGCTCCTGTGCAATCTTTGCCTGCCTGTCGGCCTCCCGTTGCTTTTGTTCGGCCAGTACTCTTTGCTGCTCTGCAAGTTCTTTTTGTTTTAATGCCTCCGCTGATTGTTCCCGGGCAAGGGTTGCGTTTTTATCAGACTCCGATTTTTGTCGTTGAGAATATACCAGGCCAAAAATGGAGGTAAGCAGGAGGAATGAGATAACACCCAGCACCGCATAAAACTGCTTGCGGCTCCTGTTCTTCTTCCGCACCGCTGCTTTGCTCTTCTCGATGAACTCCCTCACGGGACCCGAAAGGTTCAACTTCGTTTCATACGGGGCAATGTATGCCAAATCACTTTCATTGAGCAAGAAGTTTCTCTTATCATGTTCGCCAAAGGCATAGGTGATAAAATGATTCACTTCAATGAGGTCACGTTCATAGGTGGTAATCTTCTCAAAGATTTTTGCCGCAATGCTGTCGTGGCGAAGTTCGTAACGGCCCGCTTCGTCTTTATCTTTTAATATTCTCCGGTTCACCAGTTCCTGGATCAGGATGTCCACTTGTTTTTCACCCAGATCCTGCCCGATGGTTTTCACAAATTCAGCCGCTTGCTGCATTGAAATCTGTTTCTTCGTAGCGTCCGTGGAAACAAAAGCTTTTAACAAGGCCAGGGCCTTTTCACTCTCGGGAATCAGTTCAATCTGCTCATCCAGAAATTGGGACAGCACGTCTCCCACATTACCCAACTCTTCCAGCAATGCATTGGAGAAAATAATTTTACCTTCTTTCGTTTTTTCGCTTACCTTTTTAAAGATGCGATCAAGAAATACCTGCAGGTAGGTTAACTCTACTTCAGTTTTGTTAGGACTTAATTTGGTAAGCAGGTTGTCGGGAAAATGTTCTTCCACTTCGATCCCGGCTGACCGGCATGGGCCGGTAATACAATGGATGGCGTTAGTCCGCGTCATCTTCTCAATGCGAATGCGGTTTCCGAAAATTTCCGGAAGTACCTGTTCGAAATCCGTGAGGTACTCCAGGTATTCTCCGCGGACGATAAAAATAAACCGTACCTGCAAATCAGAGTCAATCACTTCGCGTACGGTGTTAATGAATTTCTCCCATTCTTCACGATCGCCAAAAATGAAGAGTTCTTCAAATTGGTCGAATACCAGGAAGATGGGTTTGAAGTGATCCAGATAAATGGACTTCAATAGTTTGGGAACGGTGATGTTTTTTGAAGAGGCTACCGGTGTAAGCAATACTTTTTCAAGTTGCTGCCACACGGAATCATTGATGTTTGTACCCCTGCGTATTTCAACCGGCAGCCAATCGCTATCCTGAAATTTATTGGCAAGACCACACGATATCAAACTTGATTTACCGGTGCCTGAAGCACCATACACCAACAGGATCTTCCCTTGAAACACTTTGGTGTACACATCTTCCACCTCTGCTTCTCGCCCAAAAAAGATATCCTTGTCTTCTTTGGTGTAGCTATCCAGAAACTTGAAGGGAGACTGGTTCATATCAGGCAGGGTTAACGGTTGACAAAGACCCCAGTTTCTCTATCAGTCTTTCAAAATCCGTCACCAGCAAATCGTAATCACTCAGGTTGGTGAGATCACATTTCTCCGTGACTTCAGTGCCCACGTACATCAGCTTCCGGTCACGAAACTTGGTGTACATGAAAATATCTTTCTTAATGTTGAATTTCTCCTTGCTGTCAATCACCTCCGTGCGCGTGTCGATGATCAGTGGCGACATGTTTAAAAATTCGTTAGGCTCTTTTGTAGATTTCATCAGTAATACGGAATTGGAATCCGCAAAAGAATCATGCACTTCTTCCGTTGACTTGAAATCAGAATCAGAGCTGTTCAGGATATCGATCCAATGCAGATAGCGCGCCTCACGATGGTGTTGCTTTTTTACTTTGATTTCGCGAATGGTGACCAACTTATATTTGGTAATAAAACCAATTTGCTTAAGAATAAAGGTGAGTTTGTCGGCATACTCTACGCAGCGTTTTTCAATTTCTTCCTGGGTGAGATTGATCTGATAATGGCCGATTTCGTTCCGTTCCGGCACCCAGAAATCAAGTCCTTTATAAAAATTTTCATGCAGAATACCTCTCATCTCCGGCATAAATTGCTGTACATCATTTTTTTCAAACAAGGTACCGATCGTTCGTATGATCCAGGTGAAATTTCCAAGACTTAACAGATTAAAACGCTGGTTAAACTGGGCTGCAAATTTTTCATCAATGCCCATCTTCTTTTTCACAACCTCTTCGTACAGTTCAATAACCATCACGAAACTCAGGAACTGCATCGTGCGCTCAATGGTCTTGAACAATTGATCCAGCCGGCCGCGGTCCAGCGAGCGCATACTGCCAGAAAACAATCTTCGAAGTTCCACACCAATCGGCCAGGGATAGCTTTTGATAATCTGATCGGCCAATATCCGGATATCTACTTCGGATTCATCTTCATCGGCAATCAGGTATTTGGCTAATGCAGGCCGGTATTTGACTATTTCGTCAAACACCCCGTGAATTAAGGCATCGTTAACTTGAGACAAGGTTATGGCTATTTGGTGTCTGTAATTTATAGATTAAATTTTTGAAATACCACAGCCCATTTAAAACTGGGCAATAATCTTAGATGTGTCCAAACATGATTGAGCCAACGAGTATACAGTCATTATATCGTCGTACCGATACATTAAGTTGCCATCTCAATTCACCCTTAGTAAGTCCCTGCGATCCCGACTTTTAAGGAAGAAGACGGCTTGCATATGGCAGATACATTAATCAGTTTGTAACCCGTTAAAGCCTTGAATGATTATTGGATAATTGATCGAATTTCATTTCTCTTGCACTCTAAAACCTCCTACCGCCTTACCGGATTTACACTTGCCATGAAAACACTGCTGATTACCCCCGAAGGACTGGAGAAGATAAAAGCAGAACTCGATCACCTCTGGCGCGTGGAGTGCCCGACTATTAATTACCTAACATGATTCTCATAGGATAATCCTACCTGGTATCTACGCTTTTCACTATCTTCGGAAACTATGGACCAACAATCCCATCAGCTTGCCGCCATCATGTTTACCGATATCGTCGGGTACACGGCCATGATGGGATCCGATGAAGATCGCGCCTTTGAGGTCTTGAGAAAAAATCGGGCAATTCACACTTTATTTATTGATAAGTATAATGGCACACTCATCAAAGAAATGGGTGATGGTATCCTTGCTCAGTTTAGAAGTTCAATAGATGCTGTTCAATGTGCTATTGATATTCAGCGGAAAGTAAGGGAAGAATTGAAAGGGCAACTGCGCATTGGCATACATCTTGGCGATGTCACCTTTGAGCGTGGTGATGTCTTTGGCGATGGGGTGAATATTGCCTCCCGAATACAATCCATCACGGATCCAGGCGGAATCTATATCTCTGAATCGCTTCAGAAGTCAATTCGTGCTAAGAGCGATATTCAAACTAAATATCTTGGTGAATTTATCCTCAAGAATGTAGGCTACCCTGTTAAGACCTATTCCGTACAAGGAGAAGGTCTACCGGTTCCGTCATCAGCAAAAATCAAAAAACTCGTTGGAAGAAGCTGGAAAGAAAGGATTGTTGGTTCAGCCTATACCTATATTGTGCTCTTGATACTGGTTCTTTCTTTTAGCTGGTGGATCCAAAATTCATATGTCAAGAATTCATCACAAGTTCCTTCTCTGCTGATTTTCCCCTTCGATAACTTTACTGGCAGCGATACGCTTGCATATTACTTAGCAGGTATGCATTCATCACTCATTGGCGATATTGGAAGAATCAGTGCCTTGAGGGTACCTTCAGGAACAACATCCAATGTCTACAAAAACGCCGGAAAGTCAATTCCGGAAATTGCTTCTGAATCGAATATCAAATACTTCCTGGAGCCTTCAGTCCTTTGCTTAGGAGATACAATATGCCTCAAATTAAAACTAATCAGTGCTTTTCCTGAAGAGAAACAAATCTGGATGCACGATTACAAAGTGGCGAGGAGTCAGATCTTGAATATGAATAACCTGGTATCCAGAGAAATTATTGATGCAATAAATGTCATCTTGACTCCAAAGGAAGAAAATTTACTGGCTGAATCAAGAACGGTAAATCCTGGCGCACAAGAAGCCTTTTTCAGGGGAATGAGTTATTGGGAATTGGGGACTCAAGCGGACCTGGATAGAGCATTGGATTATTTCGAGATGGCTAGAAAAATCGATCCTGATTATGCACTGGCCTATCTTGGTATATCCAAAGTATGGGGAGCATATTCAATGCATGGTTTTAAGTCTAGTAAAGAAGTGAAGTTAAAACGTGAAGAAGCCAGAAAGAAAGCCCTGGCGTTGGATAGTTCGCTTGTTGAGATTCGTGCCTCAATTGCGAACGGTTATACCTGGGGTACATGGGAATGGGAACGTGCAGGCGAAGCGTACCGAAAAGCAATTGAGATAAATCCTAACTACGCCTTTGTCCAAGCCTATTATTCACATTACCTGGCGATTATGGGCAATCCTGAAGAAGGGTTACCACATGGCAAATTGGCCATAACGCTGGAACCTTTCAACACATTATATCAGTCTGTTCACGGACAAGCACTAAAAAACGCGCGTAAATATGATGAAGCACTGGACCTCCTTGATAAATTAATTGACACAGAGCCAGATCAAGGCATTGGACTCCCCGCGCTATTAGGGGTCTATCATGAGTTGGGTAAATATGATGAAGCGCTGGAAATCGCTAAAAAGATATATGCTTTGAAAGGAATCGATGCCGCCGTACAATCCCTCGATCAAGGCTATAAAGAAGGAGGTTACAAAATGGCCTGGAGGAGAACTGCTGAAATGATGATTGCTTATCGTGATTCCACCTATTTTCCTCCCTGGCAAATCTTTACACAATACTGTAGAGCAGAAATGAAAGAAGAAGCATTGCATTGGCTGGAGAAAGCATATGAAGAGCACGACAACAATATGCCCTATATCAGTATTGATCCACTTTTTGATTTTTTACGGGATGATGTCCGGTTTAAGACCATCTTACAAAAGATGAATTTACCGAAACAGTCTTAGCGCGACATAGCCCTTTTACTTTCACCCAGGGGTTGGGTAATATACTGTGTCAAAATAAACGTATCACTATTAATTTGAAACGCCTTGGAATGGTATCGGGCAGACCACTCGGTACAACAAAATCTAAAGCACAATTGTTATCTGAAAATCCGAAGGTCGTAAAGCTGTTAAAGGCGAAACGGTCAATAAGGGAGGTAGCAAAACTTGCTGATCGGTCAGTGAATACTGTTTTGAAGGTGAAGCGGGCCTTATAGCCCCGCCTTATTTTTTTAGCTAGCCTTCACCTTCTTCTTCATCGGAAACTCAAACCCGAAACGTGCATTTATGATATCGGCATAAGGGCTCTTACGGTGTGGATCGAACAATCTGAACATTACCATTGCAGTGCCATTAATTTTTTTCAAGAACTTATAGTCCTTCTTGATACCCA
>Ga0224500_10000889_pt1 | contig 18759 bp, 18 predicted proteins | sample SF_Oct11_sed_USG_FD_168126 | JGI IMG/M metagenome (GOLD analysis project Ga0224500, IMG submission 168126) | Sediment microbial communities from San Francisco Bay, California, United States - SF_Oct11_sed_USGS_4_1 | ecosystem: Environmental > Aquatic > Marine > Sediment | place: USA: California... | reverse complement strand
GGCGGATCCCTGGACCAGGGCAATCGCGAACCTTCGCGACCACCCAACGAATCGGCCGGCGACCGCTGCGGCACTGGTGCGCCACTTGAAGACAGTGTTCGGCCCCGGGTCGAAGGATGAAGACGCGAATGCGCTCGTGGCGCGTCTCGAACGCGAAGGCGTGGTGACGTTCGCAGCCGGGAAGGCCACGTATCGGTTGCAGCAGGAGTCGGCCACGCCCGCGGCCTGACTGCGAAGGGCCTCCGCGCCGCGGCGTCGGACGGGGGCACCGTCGCCGCGGACGCGACGATCGCGAAACGGCGCTTGCAGCGAACCCGGTCCTCGCTGCTAGCCGTCTTGCGCGGCCTTCTGCGCGGCCATCTCCGCCGCGTACTCCGCGAAGAACTGCTCCAGCCGCGCGTCGTAGTACGCCTGCAGCTGCGGGTAGAAGTCGGACTCGACGCGCACGAAATCCCGCACCGACTCGGGGTCGCTATGGCCCTCGAGCGCCCTGACCGCCGGGCCCATCGCGATGCCGAACCAGCCGTCGCACTCGTCCATGACGTCGACGAGCTCGCGCATCGACAGCGGCGCGGGCCGCACGCGCGGCTTCACGCGGTAGCGCGTCCCGTACTCGTCGACGATCGAGTAAGCGATGCCGGCTGGCGTGCGCCGCGCGCGCACGCTGATCTGGTCGGCGGTCACCGACCTGATCGAGACGCGCGCGATCTCGACTGCGCCCCTCGCGACTCTCGGCAGGTACTCGCCACCCATCAGCGCTGGGTGGATCGCGCCCCAGCCGCGCCGGTCCTCCTCGCCGAGCTCGGCCGCGAGGAGCTTGGGCGGGATCTCGCTGCCGGCGCCGGCGAGCCCGCGCGCGAGGTTGCGCCGCGCCTGGCCCTTGATGTCGGAGGGCAGCGCGAAGCCCAGCACGCGCGAAGTGAAGTAGTCCCGCGGCTTGAAGTCGAGGTCGATGCCGGGGACTTGCGGAACGTCGGGGAAGTTGCCGGTGGTCATCGATTTCTCCTGGGAGTCGATGCCCCGTTTAGCGCCTTGTTTTTCGTCGCGGCAAGTGGGGCTAAATGACGACGTGGCGGTGCGCGATGCGGGAAGACGGTTCAGTTCGGCAGCCGCCCCTCCTCCTTCGCCTGTGCCGCCTCGATCTCGGCCTGCCTGCGCGCCTCGATGCGGCAGACGTAGTTGCCGAAGTTGCGCAGCATGTCGCCGGTCGCGCCCACGCCGCTGTTGACCGCGATGTGCGCTAGCGTCCACACCAGGTTGTCGGCGAGCTGTTCCCAGTGCCTGTGCTCGGCCGCGTGCGCGAACATCCCCGCGCAGGTCTCGAGGTAGCGCTTGTCGGCGGCCTCGGCAGGCGTGCAGTCGTTCAATTGCGCCGGGGGCGGCGGCGGTGCCGCTTGCGGTTCGTTGCTGGCGATCCGGGTCCGGTTCCTCATGTCGTCCTCCATGGCTCAATGATGCGATCGGCGGTGGCTCAGGGCGTGAGCCCGGGCGGCCGCCCGTCGGCGGAAGTGGGGGCAATGCGAAGAAGACGGGGGTGCCTGCGCGCGGACGGGCAGGCGGCAAAAGGCGGGCACGGCGACATCTCCTCTTTAGCGGCATTGGCGAAGCGCCGGGGGCCGCAAGCTGGAGTCAAATCCCCCCGGCCCGTGAGGTGGGCCAGCCCTGCTGCATCGATTCCGCTGCCGCCGCGCGGGCGACAAAAAACCCGCCGGCGGCAAGCCAAAGCGGGTCGGACGGAGCACCTCGCTTTAGCTGGATTTGTAACGCGCCCGCAAGCTGAAGCTCAAATCGGCGCGATGAAAATGATAGGTCCGCGGGGCCGCGAGGTCAATCGCGCCTGTCGGTCTCCGGCAGCGGGGGAGGGGTGCGTCGGCCCCTGGAACCGCAATAAACCTGCGCGCGGCACGGAATCGGCGTATGATAGGGCATCGAACTCGATTCGGGTCGGCTGCAGGTCCCGCCGGCCCGCCGTTGTTTTTTCTCCCCTATCGACGCTTTGATGCTTCGCGCAAGCCTGCGCGGAGCCATACCGCATTCGGAGCACCCCATGATCAATGGAACCGTGAAATTCTTCAACAACGCGAAGGGCTTCGGCTTCATCGCCCCCGACGACGGCTCGAAGGACGTCTTCGTCCACATCTCGGCCGTCGAACGCGCCGGGCTTGCCACGCTGAGCGAGAACCAGAAGGTCGCGTTCGAGCTCGAGCGCGGCGCCAACGGCAAGATCTCGGCGACCAAGCTGGCCGCGCTGTAACGTCCTGCCGCGGGCGCGGCTCGTCCGCGCCCGCGGATCAACCCCGTCGACGGAGAGCGCGAGCGTGGCGAAGGAAGAAACGATCGAGATGGACGGCGTGGTGAACGAGGTCATGCCGGACACGCGCTTCATCGTCGAGCTCGAGAACGGCCACACCGTCGTCGCCTACATGTCCGGCAAGATGCGCAAGCACCACATCCGCATCCTGGCCGGCGACCGGGTGCGCATCGAGATGACGCCCTACGATTTGAGCAAGGGGCGGATAACTTTCCGCCACAAGGACGAGCGCGCCGCCGCGTCCGGCGCCCCGCGCCCGGCGTACAAGCGCCGCTAGCCGCCCGCGCGAAGGCCGCGTGAGCCGGCCTGCCATCCGTTTCTCCGACCTGCGCGGCATCGGCCGCCTCGCGGGCGACGCCACGACGGGGATCACCGATCTCGTCGAGGCGATGCACCACACGATCGTCCGCACGCCCGGCATCCTCGGAAGGCCGCCGGCGGGACGCACGCGCGGCATCAGCGGGCTCGTGTACGGCACCGTCCGCGGCGTCACGAGGCTCGTCGGCGGCGGCATCGACGCGCTGCTCGGCCGGCTCGACGCCATGGTCGGCGAGAGGCCGTCGTCGCCGGAGCGCGATGCCTTGCTCGCGGCGCTCAACGGCGTGCTCGGCGACTACCTGGAGTCCTCCGGCAATCCGCTGGCCACGCCGATGCGCCTGCGCTTCGCCGGTGCGCCGATCGCATTGTCGAACGCCGCGCTCGCCGCCGCCTTCCCGCAGCCTGCGAGCCACGTGGTCGTGCTGGTCCACGGGCTGTGCATGAACGACCTGCAGTGGGCGCGCCGCGGCCACGACCACGGCGCAGCGCTCGCGCGCGACCTCGGCTGCACGCCGCTCTACCTCCACTACAACACGGGGCGGCCCATCTTCGCCAACGGCCGCGACTTCGCCGATCTCCTGGAGTCGCTGTCGCGCGAGTGGCCGTGCGCGATCGGGCAGCTGACCCTCGTCGGGCACAGCCTGGGCGGGCTGGTCGCGCGCAGCGCGTGCCACCACGCCGCGCTCGCCGGCCACGCGTGGGTGAAGCGCCTCGATCGCATGATCTTCCTCGGGACGCCGCACCTGGGATCCCCGATCGAACGCGCCGGCACGCGAGCCGACTTCCTGATCGGGCTCTCCCCGTACTCCGCGCCGTTCGCGCGGCTCGGCAAGGTGCGCAGCGCCGGCATCAGGGACCTGGGCCACGCCGATTTGCGCGAGGAGGACAGGCACGCGTCCGCGACGGTGCGCGCGCGTCGCGCGTCGGTCGCGCTGCCCGCCGGAGTCCGCTGCTACGCGATGGCGGCGAGCAGGCAGGAGCGCCCGAGTGCTTCCGGAGCGAAGCCGCGCGGCGACGGATTGGTGCCGATCGACAGCGCGCTGGGCAGGAGCGGCAACGCAGCGCGCGATCTCGGGCTGCCGCAGGCGCGGCGCTGGATCGGCTACGGCATGGGGCACTTCGACCTGCTCGACCGCCCTGAAGCCTACGAGCGCATCCGCAGCTGGATCGCCGGCGACGTCGCCGCCTGACTTCGGCGCGCGGACGCCCCTACGCGGAGTAGTTCAGCACCGCGGCGAAGTGGAAGCCCGTGCCGGTCATCACGAAGCCGTGCCAGACCGTGTGCGCGTAGCGCAGGCGCGAGTCGAGCATGAAGAACGCCACGCCCAGCGTGTAGGCGAGCCCGCCGGCCACCAGCAGCGCGATGCCCGGCGCGGGCACGCGCTCGACGAGCGGCACGGCCGCGAACAGCGCCAGCCAGCCCATCGCGAGGTAGAGCCCGGTCGACAGCCACGGGTGCGAAAGCCGGTCGAAGGCCTTGAGCGCGATGCCGAGCGCGGCGATCGTCCACACGGCGGCGAACAGCGCCCAGCCGTAGGGACCGCTCAGCGCGCCGAGCGCGAATGGCGTGTAGCTGCCCGCGATGAAGAGGTAGATCGCGCCGTGGTCGAGGCGCATGAACACGCGCTTCGCGCGTCCCGCCGGCAGCGCGTGGTACAGCGTGGACGCGAAGTAGAGCAGGACCATCGTCGCCGCGAAGACGACCATTCCGACCGCGTTCGCGGTGCCCGTCTCGCTCGCGGCAATGGCGAGGAACGGCACGCCGACGATCGCCGCGACCAGGCCCGCGCCGTGGCTCACGCTGTTGGCGATCTCCTCGCCGAGGGTCTGCACGCGGTCGTTCATGGCGCGCATTGTCGCACGGGACACGCGCCGCAACGGCGCCGCTGCAGGGCGGAAGCGCCCTTGCAACGCGAAAAGACATCGTGCACGCGTCGCCGCCTTGGCCTATCGTGAGGGGGCGCCGGGGCCCCGGCGCCGCCAAGGAGCCGGACATGTCCCATCAGCCCCCCAAGGAACACAAGAAGAAGGCGCAGCACACCGCGAAGGAAAAGAAGGCCATCAAGCAGCAGAAGAAGCAGGCGGGGCAGGTCGTGCCCTTCATCAAGCACTGACCCGCCGCGCGCGCCGCGGGCCGGAGCGGCGCGCCCTTCGTCGCCTTCAGACCGATCGCCGCGCCGCGGGCTTGCGCCACACGCTGGCGAGCCACGGCTGCTGCTCGCGCGGCAGCCCGGCCGGGCGGTAGTAGTGGGTGATCTCCACGAAGCCCGCCGCGGTCACCGCGTCGCGCCAGCGCTCCCAGCTGTGGTAGACGCCGAAGCGCTCGCCGTTCCAGCCTTCCTCGTCGTTGCCGCGCGGGTTCGAGGCGAACAGCACCCCGTCATCCTTGAGCGCGTCGCGCAATCGGCAAAGTACGCGGTGCAGTTCCTGCCGGGGCACGTGGAACAGCACCGCGTTGGCGAAGATGCCGTCGTACCGGCCGGCCGGCAGGTCGAGCGCGAGCAGGTTCTGCTCGAGCACCTCGCAGCCGCTGTGCGCGCGCGCCATCGCCGCGAGCTGCGGCGAGCCCTCGACGCCGGTCGCGCGATGACCCAGTGACGCGAAAGTGGCGAGGTCGCGACCCGGCCCGCAGCCGAGGTCGAGAAGATCGAACGGCGGTGTCGCCACGATGTTCTGCAGCAGCGCGGCGACGTTCTGGCTCACGTCGTGGTCGCGCGTGCCCTCCCAGAACGCCTGCGCGCGCCGGTCGTAGTGCGCGAGCGTGCGCCCGGCGATGTCTCGCAGTTCCTCCGGCGTCAGCGGCATGCTCGTCGAGGGTCGGGTTGCAAACGGTGCGAAGCGGGCTCGCGCAGGCGGTAGAGTAGCAGCCCATGTCGCGCGCCAGATCACGGATCCCGAAGCCGCCGCCCGTGCAGCACGCGGAGGCGAAGCACGCGATCGAGCCCACCGTCGCGGCCGTCGTGCGCGAGCGGATCGGGTGCGCGTGGTCGCGGGCGCGCGAGCTGTGCGCCCAGGGCCGCGTCGCGGTCGACGGCGTGCGATGCCTGGACCCGGCGCGGCGCGTCGGCGAGGGTTCGCAGGTCGTCGTCGACGAGCAGGCGCCGAAGCTGCGCGCCGGACCGCTGGCCGAGAGCGCGATCGTGCACGCCGACCGCGACCTGGTGGTCGTCGACAAGCCGGCCGGGATGCTGAGCGTCCCCGACGAGCCGGGCGCCAAGGGCACGCTCGCGGACTACGCACGGGCGTTGTTGCGGTCGCTCGGGCGCGCTCCCGACGTGCCGCTCGACGTCGTTCACCGGCTCGACCGCGACACCAGTGGGCTCGTGGTGTTCGCGCGCAACGCGGAGGCGAAGCGCAGGCTGGCGGCGCAGTTCCGCGCGCACGACATCGACCGCGTCTACGAGGCGATAGCGCACGGGGAGGTGGCGGCGGCGCGCATCGAGACGCTGCTCGTCCCCGACCGCGGCGACGGACTGCGCGGCTCCTTCGGCCACTTCCGCCGCGCGCGCGGCGACGCGCCGCCGCAGGCGAGGCGGGCGGTGACGCACGTCGAGCCCATCGCAGCGCTCGCGGGCGCGACGCACGTCGAGTGCCGCCTCGAGACGGGCCGCCAGCACCAGATCCGCATCCACCTGGCCGAGCACGGCCACCCGCTGGTGGGCGAGCGGGTCTACGTCCGCGACTACGCGGGTCCGAAGATCGACGCGCCGCGCACGATGCTCCACGCGCGCACGCTCGGCTTCGTGCATCCGCGCAGCGGCGCGCGCGTGACGTTCCGGCGCGACCCGCCGGAGGACTTCCGCGCGATGCTGGCGGCGTTGGGCGGGGCGTGAGCGGGGCCGGCATTGCGAGTCGCCGTCGGCCCCGGTAGAGTCGGGAAACTCGCGAAAGTCGTGAAGGCGTGGGTTACCCTATCGTCGTCCCCGCGAAAAAGACCTTCGTCGTCTCCGCGAACAAACCTCCGTCGTCCCCGCGAACAAACTTCCGTCGTCCCCGCGTAGGCGGGGACCCAGTGTCTTTGAGTTCTGATGGCGGCACACCCGCACGAAAGTCACTGGGTCCCCGCCTACGCGGGGACGACGAAGAGTGGTGGTTCGCGCGAGCGACGAAGGGTAGTGCTTCGCGCGAGCGACGAAGAGGGGTGGTTCGCCGGGCCACGGTGATGGGTTGAAGCGGTCAGCGCGATTCACGCGTCTTAGAAGATCCGGAATTCGTCCACATGCGCACCAATCCCCTCAAGGCGAAGCTCGCCGCCGGCGGCAGCGCATTCGGCGCGATGGTGTTCGAGTTCACGTCGGCAGGGCTGCCGCAGATCTGCGCCAACGCGGGCGCCGAGTTCGTCCTGTACGACATGGAGCACACGGGGCTCTCGTTCGAGACGCTGAAGACGCAGGTCGCGCTCTGCCGTGGCCTTCCGCTCGTGCCGATGGTGCGCGTGCCGCGCGGCGAGTACTTCTTCGTCGCGCGCGCGCTCGACGTCGGCGCGCTCGGCGTGATGGTGCCGATGGTCGGCACGGCGGAGGAGGCCGCGGACATCGTCGCGTGCACCCGCTATCCTCCGCTGGGACGGCGCGGGGCGGCGTTCGGCTTCGCGCACGACGACTACGAAGGCGGCGACGTCGCCGCGAAGATCGCCGCGATCCACGAGCGCACGCTGGTGATCGCCCAGATCGAGACTGCCGAGGGGCTGGCGAACGTCGAGGCGATCGCCGCGACGCCCGGCGTGGACGTGCTCTGGCTCGGCCACTTCGACCTCACGAACTTCCTCGGCATTCCGGGGCAGTTCCGGCATCCCGACTACCTGGCGGCGGTGAAGCGCATCGTGCGGGCGTGCGAGGCGCACGGCAAGACGGCTGCGTTCCTCGCCACCGACGACGACTGGGCCCGCGAGTACAAGGCGCACGGCTTCCGCCTCATGGCCTACGGGCTCGACCAGGCGATGCTGGGCAACGCGCTGCGGCGCGGGCTCGACCTCTTGCGCAACTGACCAGGGAGCGTTCCATGGCCACGAAGTTCCGCGTCGGCATCACCCGCGACATCCTCGACTCGCGCGGGGAGCCGGCCTTCGGCAAGGCGGCGCTGGCGATCCTCGACGGAGCGCCCGGCATCGAGTGGGAATACCTGCCGGCGGTCGTCTCCGAAATCGGCGCCGATCACGCCGCCGGCTACGACGCGCTGTACGTCAACATGGTGCGCGTTCCCGGCACGGCGGTGGCCCGCCCGGATTGCCGGTTGCGCGTCGTCGCGCGGCACGGGGTCGGCTACGACTCGGTGGACGTGCCGGCCATGACGCGCGCCGGCATCGTCGTCACGAACACGCCGTGGCCGATGCCGCGTCCGGTGGCGACGATCGCGCTGACGTTCATCCTCGCGCTCGCCGGCAAGCTGATGCTGAAGGACCGCCTCACGCGCACCGGGAGGTGGAACGAGCGGATGGACAACATGGGCATGGGCCTGACCGGGCGCACGCTGGGCGTGGTGGGCGCGGGCCGCATCGGCCGCGAGCTGCTGCGCATGGCGCGCACGTTCGACATGCGGCTGCTCGCCGCCGACCCCTACGTGAACGCCGTCGAGCTGGGCTACATCGGCGCGCGCAAGGTCGATCTCCCCGCGCTGCTGCGCGAATCGGACTTCGTGGTGACCTGCCCGCTGCTCAACGACGAGACGCGGCACCTCGTCTCGGCACCGCAGTTCGCGCTGATGAAGCCGGCCGCGTACTTCATCAACGTGGCGCGCGGGCCGGTGGTCGACGAGCCGGCGCTGATCGAAGCGCTGCGCAAGGGCCGCATCGCCGGCGCCGCGCTGGACGTGTTCGAGCAGGAGCCGGTCGACCCCGCGAATCCGCTGCTGGCGATGGACAACGTGATCGTGACGCCGCACTCGCTTTGCTGGACCGACGAGTGCTTCCACAACATGGCCACGACGGGGCTGACGAGCATCGTCGACGCCCTGTCCGGCCGCGTGCCGGAATTCGTGGTCGACCGGGAAGTCCTCGCGCACCCGCGTGTCAGGGCCTGGCTCGGGGGCAAGGGAGCGGGCTGACGCGTCGCGCGCCGAATTTGAATGGCGCGTGTCGCATTTTCCCCCACCCGACAGGGGGGGCGGCCTCCGATTCGGCGACGCTGACCGGGGTCAAACCGCGAATCGCTCGCGGACGCGAGCATGTACGCGGAAGTTGCGCGAAACGCCCGCCCTCCGGGGGCGGGAAGCGCGCAACGTCGCCGGCATCCGCGCGCAGGACGCAGCGGTCGCGACCACGGGCGAACGGAGGAGGACGTTCGCGTCGCGTGAGGCAGCGTCCCGGGTGGTGGTCGGCCATCGCCACGGGAGCAGGGACGCACCATGAATCACGCCGCGACGTTGTCGACCATGCCTGGGAGCACGCGCACCGAGGTCCGTGCCGTGCAGGGAAACGGGGGGCGCTGGAGCGTGGTCGTCGGCGCGCTCATCGTGCAGGCGATCCTCGGCACGGTGTACGCGTTCAGCGTCTTCGTGCGCCCGCTGGAGACCGAGTTCGGCTGGAGCCGCGCCACCACGCAGTGGGCGTTCTCCATCGCGCTCGCCACGTTCGCGATCGTGATGATCCCGGCGGGTCGCCTGCAGGACCGCTACGGGCCGCGCACGGTCGCGTCGATCGGCGGCATCCTGCTCGGCACGTCGTTCCTCCTCGGCGCGCTGCTGGTCGACGCGAGTCGTCCCTGGGCGCTCTACCTCACCTACGGGGTGATCGGCGGCGCCGGCATCGGGTTCGGCTACGTGTGCCCGATCGCCGCGGCGGTGAAGTGGTTCCCCGACAAGAAGGGCCTGGTGACCGGGCTTGCCGTCGCGGGGTTCGGCGCGGGCGCGCTGTTCTTCGCCGGCCCGGCCTCGTGGCTGCTGCTACCGCCGAACGGCCAGTCGCTCAGCCTCTACGAGATCCTGCTGGTCGGCCTCGGCGTGGCGGCGAGCGACGGCGGAGGCATCGGCTGGCGCACGTTCTTCGTGCTGCACGGCATCGTCGCGGCGGTGGTCGTGATGCTGGGCGCGATGCTGCTGCGCAATCCGCCCGCGGGCTGGACGCCGGTCGGGTGGACGCCGGCGCAGCAGAAGGCCGGGGCCGGCGCGAGCATGGACTGGCCCGCGATGCTCAACACGCCGCTCGCCTGCATGCTGTGGCTCACGTTCATCTTCGGCGCGACGTCGGGGCTGATGGCCATCGGCCAGTGGACGCCGATGATGGCGGGCGTGCTGAAGGGGCGCACGTTCGCCCCCGAGTGGATGGGCACGTTCGGCCGCTTCATCGAGCCCGTGGCGGTGCTGGCGATCTTCAACGCGCTGGGGCGCATCTTCTGGGGCAAGGTGAGCGACGTCATCGACCGGCCGCGCGCGATGATGATGATGTTCCTCGCGCAGGGCATGGCCTTCATGATCCTGGTGAGCGTGCAATCGCACACGGCGGTGTTCGTCGCCTCGGCGTGGGTCGGCCTCAACTTCGGCGGCATCTTCGCGCTCTTCCCGTCGGCGACCTCCGACTACTTCGGCGCGAAGCACTTCGGCGTCAACTACGGCTGGATCTTCACCGCGTACGGCGTGGCCGGCATCCTCGGGCCGGTGGTCGGCGGCGTGCTGTTCGACGTCACCAAGCAGTACGTGATGGCGTTCGTGTTCGCCGGGATCCTGTGCTTCGTCGCGGCGGGCTGCGCGGTCGTCGTGTGGGGGCTGGCGCGGGTGCAGGCGCAGGCGCAACTGGCGGAAGGCGCGAAGGCGGCGGCCTGAGCGGCGCCGCGGGGCAGTTCTCCCTCTCCCGCGTGCGGGAGAGGATCGGGGCGAGGGTGCAGCTCTCCCTCTCCCGCCTGCGGGAGAGGGTCGGGGTGAGGGCGTACCCCTCCCGCGCGCTCGCCATTCTTGACCCGCAGGGTTGACCGCGCGTCGACCGCGGCGTCCAATCCCCTGCAATCCCTTCGCCGGTTCGCGGCGACTCCGTCAAGCAGGAGGTACGAGTGCGCTCCAAGCGCTTCGAACGAATCGCGCAGCGGCCGATCAACAAGGACACTTTCGTGCGGCCGTGGCCCGAGGTGGGCCTGAGCGCGGCGCACAGCCCGTTCGATCCGGCGCCGAGCCTCGCGATCCGCGACGGCGCGATCGTCGAGATGGACGGCGTGGCGAGCGGGGACTTCGACCTGGTCGAGCGGTTCATCGCGCTACACGCGATCGACCTGGGCACCGCCGAACGCGCCATGGCAACGCCGTCGCGCGAGATCGCGAAGATGATCGTCGACGTCAACGTCCCGCGCCGCCAGGTCCTCGACGTCATCGGCGGCTGCACGCCCGCCAAGCTCGTCGACGTCATCAACCAGATGAACATGCTGGAGATGATGATGGGGATGGCCAAGATGCGCGCGCGGCGCACTCCGGCCAACCAGGCGCACGTCACCAACCGCAAGGAGCACCCGGCGCTGCTCGCCGCCGACGCGGCCGAGGCGGCGCTGCGCGGATTCGCCGAAGTCGAGACGACCGTCGCCGTCGCCCGCTATGCGCCGTTCAACGCCCTTGCCGTCCTGGTCGGCGCGCAGGCGGGCCGCGGCGGCGTGCTGACGCAGTGCGCGGTGGAGGAGGCGACGAACCTGCGGCTTGGCTTCAAGGGCCTGACGAGCTACTCCGAGACGCTCTCCGTCTACGCCACCGAGCGCGCCTTCGTCGACGGCGACGACACGCCGTGGTCGAAGGCGTTCCTGAACGCCGCCTACGCGAGCCGCGGCGTCAAGACGCGCTTCACTTCCGGCGCCGGCGCTCCCGCGCTGATGGGCCATGCCGAGGGCCGGTCGATGCTCTACCTGGAGGCGCGCAGCCTGCTCGCGACCCGCGCCGCCGGAAGCCAGGGCTCGCAGAACGGCTCGATCAGCTGCATCGCGCTGCCCGAGTCGTTGCCGGAGGGGTTGCGTGCGGTCACGGCGGAGAACCTGATCGCCATGCTGCTCGGGCTCGAGGTGGCCTCGGGCAACGACGCGCTGGCTTCGCACTCGGAGATCCGCAAGGCCGCGAAGCTCATGCTGCAGTTCATCCCCGGCACCGACTTCATCACCTCGGGCTACGGGACCATCCCGCGCCCGGACAACATGTTCGGCGGCGGCAACTTCGACGTCAGCGAACTTGACGACTGGCACGTCCTGCAGCGCGACATGCGCATCGACGGCGGCATCACGCCCGTCACCGAGGAGCGCGTGCTCGCCGCGCGCATGCGCGGCGCCAAGGCGCTGCAGGCCGTCTTCGCAAGGCTCGGCTTCCCGCCGATCACCGACGCGGAGATCGAGGCGGCGGTGACGGCGTACGGATCGGAGGACGTGCCGGACCGGGATCGCGTCGCCGACATCGACGCCGCGCAACGCCTGCAGCACGGCCCGATGACCGTGCTGGAGGTCATCGCCGCGCTCGACGCCGGCGGCTACGGCGACGTCGCGGCCAACGTCCTGGAGATGCAGCGCCAGCGCGTGATCGGCGACTACCTGCAGCCGTCGGCGATCTTCGACGAGCGGTTCCGGGTCCGCAGCGCGCTCACCGACCCGAACGACTATAGCGGCCCGGGAACCGGCCACCGCGTCGACGGCGAGCGCTGGGCGCAGTTGCAGGCGTTGCCGCAGGCGTGGGAGCCGCGCGAGTGGCTCGCGTCGCTCGACGGCGGCGGCAGTGCGCCGTGGCTGGAGGAGCTCGGTACCGCGCAGCCCGGCAAGGGCATGGAGGTGATCGTCGCCGTGGGCCCCGCGTACGGGCGCGCGCTCACGCGCACGATCGGCGGGCTCGACCACCGCGACGTGCTGGACGCGATCGTGGCGGGCCTGAAGGAAGGGGGTGTGGCCGCGCGCGTCGTGCGCATCTGGCACACCTCCGACTGCGCGTTCATCGGCCACGCCGGCGCGCAGCTCAGCGGTTCCGGCGTGGCGATCGGCCTGCAGTCCAAGGGCACGACGGTGATCCACCGCCGCGACCTCGTGCCGCTCGAGAACCTCGAGCTCTTCGCGCAGGCGCCCAATCTCGACATCGAGGCGTACCGGCGCATCGGCTACAACGCGGCGCTGCACGCGCGGGGCGAGCCGGCGCCTCCGATCGCGGTGCGCAGCGACAACACGGCGCGCCTGCGGCTGATCGTGCAGACGATGTTGCTGCACCGTCGCGAGACGGGCGAGGTTGAGCGCGAGCGGGAGCCTACCGAGATGCGCATGGTCGACGCGGGGCCGCGATGAGCGGGCGCGGAACGCAACCGGACGAAGGAAGCGCCATGCAGGAGCCCATCCGCACGGGAAGCGGGCGTCGCCTCGACGAGCTCACCATCGAAGCGCTGCGCGCGGGCCGCCTCGCGCCGGAGGACTTCCGCATCAGCAAGGCGCAGCTCGACCGGCAGGCCGCGGCCGCCGAGGCGGCGGGCTACCGGCAGCTGGCCGAGAACCTGCGCCGCGCGGCGGAGCTCACCGCGCTTCCCAACGAACGCGTGCTCGAGATCTACGCCATGCTGCGCCCGGGCCGCGCCACCGTGGCCGAACTGCGGGGCGTGGCCGCGGACCTGCAGCGGCAGGGCATGCCGCGCGTGGCGGACTTCCTGCTGGAAGCGGCCGAGGCCTACGCGGTGCGCGGCATCGCGAAGCCGGCCTGACGAGCCTCGCGCAAACGCTGCGATCGTCGTCCCCGCGAAAGCGGGGACCCAGCGTCGTTCCAGAGAGAGTCACTGGGTCCCCGCTTTCGCGGGGACGACGATGTGAGGTCTTGCAGTTGCATCGGTCCCGATGATCGCGAGAGTGCAACGCCGGGCTGGCCGCTGCGGCGCCCGTGGGCGAGGCGATGCCGGGCGCGGTCAGAAGACACGCGACCCGACCCACCACGCCGCGGCCGCGATCGCGGCCGAGCAGGGGATCGTGAACACCCACGCGAGCACGATGTTGCCGGCCACGCCCCAGCGCACGGCGCTCGCGTTGCGCACCGAGCCCACGCCGACGATCGCGCCGGTGATGGTGTGCGTCGTCGACACCGGGATGCCGAGGCCGGTGGCGAGGAACAGCGTGATCGCGCCGCCGGTCTCGGCGCAGAAGCCGCCCACCGGCTGGAGCTTGGTGATGCGCATGCCCATGGTCTTGACGATGCGCCACCCGCCGAACAGCGTGCCGAGCCCCATCGCCGCCTGGCAGGTGATCACGACCCAGAACGGCACGTGGAACTCCGGGCCGAGCATGCCGGCCGAGAAGAGCAGCATGGCGATGATGCCCATCGTCTTTTGCGCGTCGTTGCCGCCGTGGCCGAGGCTGTAGAGGCTCGCGGAGACCAGCTGCATCCGGCGGAACCACCGGTCGACGCGGGCGGGCGTCTCGCGCCGGAACATCCACGAGACGGCGACCATCAGGGCGGCGCCGAGCAGCAGGCCGAGCATCGGCGAGGCCACGATCGCCGCCGCCGTCTTGAAGAAGCCGCTGGCGACCAGCGCGCCGGGCCCGGCCTTCGCCATCGCGGCGCCGGCAAGCCCGCCGATCAGCGCGTGCGACGACGACGACGGGATGCCGAACCACCACGTGATCACGTTCCAGGCGATCGCGCCCACCAGCGCGCCGAACACCACGACGTGGTCGGCGACGACCGGGTCGATGATGCCCTTGCCGACGGTATTGGCGACGTGCAGGCCGAAGAACAGGAACGCGATGAAATTGAAGAACGCCGCCCAGGCCACCGCGTACTGGGGCCGCAGGACGCGCGTGGACACGATCGTCGCGATCGAGTTCGCGGCGTCGTGGAAGCCGTTCATGAAGTCGAACGCCAGCGCGAGCAGCACCAGCAGCACGACGACCTCGAAGCTCACGGCTGCGCCTCTCCGGCCGCGCTCGCGCCGCGGGCGGCGCAGGCCGCCGGCGGCAGGCCCGCGTCGCGCCGCTCAGGCATTCTCGAGGACGATGCCTTCGATGAGGTTGGCGACGTCCTCGCAGCGGTCCGTCACCGTTTCCAGGAGCTCGACCATCTCCTTGGACTTGATGAGCTCGCGGGCGTCGGCCTCCTCGCGGAACATGCGCGCGATCGCGGCGCGCATCACGTGGTCCGCCTCGGTCTCCAGCTGGTCGATGCTCTGGCACAGCCCGAGGATCTCCTCGGCCTGCCGCATCGACGACAGCATGTCCACGGCGGCCCGCACGTGCTCGGTGCACTGCACGCAGAGGTCGGCCAGCACGCGCGCCTCAGCGGGGATCGTCACGATGCGATAGAGGACCACGAGCTGGGCGACGTCCTCCATGAGGTCGAGGATGTCGTCCATGCGCGAGATGAGCCGGTGGATGTCCTCGCGGTCGAGCGGCGTGATGAACGTCTTGTGCAGCAGCCGGACCGTCTCGCGCGTGATGCCGTCCGCCTCGCTCTCGAGCGTCTTGATCGCGCGGGTCCGCGCCTCCGCTTCCGCGGGCGCGGCCATGAGGGCCGCGAGCTCGCGCGAGCAGTCGACCATCAGCGCCGCGTGGCGCGAGAACAGCGTGAAGAAGTCGCCTTCGTGGGGGAGGAAGCGAGCGAACATGGCGGGGAGGGTTGCGCGGCGGGCACGCCGGGCGGGGGACGGGCTGCGGTGGGCGGCGCGAGGCGGGAGACTGGCGGAGAGGGCGGGATTCGAACCCGCGTTAGGCATTTAGCCTAAACACGCTTTCCAGGCGTGCGACTTAAACCGCTCATCCACCTCTCCGGAGCCGCGCATTTTACTCCACGGCCCCGAATGGCCGCCGATGGCCTCCCCGAGGCCCGTCCGTGGCCCATGTTGCCGCCCCGCGGGGCGTCGAACGCGCCTTCCAGCACGGCTTTCGGGCCGGTTTGACCTCCCTCAAGCCTCGGCTATTGAAATACGGCAAGCTTTGCGTTTCGCGCTAACCTCGCAGCCATGCCCCGTCCGCGCAAGCTCTCGATCCGGCTCGTCGGGATCCAGATCGCCTTCCTGGCGGTGGCGCTGATCTCGATCGGTCTCACGCTGCTGGTGTCCTGGCGGCTGGAGGGAAGTGCCGCGGCGATCAACGACGCCGGCAGCCTGCGCATGCGCGCCTACCGGCTCGCCTACCTCACCGAGGAAGGCGCGCGGACCGGCGGGCCGAGCGCGTCGTCGGCGCTGATCCGCGACGACATCGCGCGCTTCGAGGAGGTCGTCGCGACGCTGCGCAGCGGCGATCCGGCGCGGCCGCTGTTCGTCCCGCGCACGACCGAGATCGACGGGCAGTTCGACGAACTCGCGTCGCGCTGGGCCGCGCTCAAGCCGGCGCTCGTCGCCACGACGCTGCACGGCGGCGCGCCGCTCGCGCGACCGCAGGTCGAGCAGTTCGTCGCCGTCGTCGACCGGCTCGTCCGCATGCTCGAGCGCAACATCGCCGAGGCGACGAGCCTGCTGCGCGCGATCCAGCTGGCGCTCGTCGCGATGGCCGTCGTCGGGGCGATCGCGCTCATCTACCTCTCGTTCCTGTTCATCATCCGTCCGGTGCACCAGCTGGAGGACGGCCTCGCGCGAATGGCGCGCGGCGAACTCTCCGCGCGGCTCGCGGTCGAGCGCGACGACGAGTTCGGGGCGCTCGCCGCCGGCTTCAACCACATGGCCGGCGAGATCGAGGAGAGCTACCGCACGCTCGAGTCGCGCGTCGCCGACAAGACGCGCTCGCTGGCCGAGCAGAACAACCGGCTGTCGACGCTGTACGACATGACCGCGTTCCTCAACGCGCCGGACTCGCCGGAGGAGCTGTCGCGCGGCTTCCTGCGCCGGCTGATGGGAGCGACGGGGGCGGTCGGCGGCGCGGTGCGGCTGGTGGCGCGCGAGAGCGAGGGCGACGCGCTGCACTTCTTCGTCGGCGAGCAGCTGCCCGAGGAGTTCGTGCGCCGCGAGCAGTGCCTCGGGCGCGACGAGTGCGCCTGCGGCGAGGCGGTCACGCGCAATGCCGCCATCGTCCACGTGCTCGGCGCGAAGCGCGCGCCGCTGTCGGTGACGCTGCCGAACTGCCGCGAGGCGGGGTTCGGCACCGTCGTCGCGCTGCCGATCGCCGCGCAGCACCAGGTGCTCGGCATCTTCAACCTGTTCTTCCGCGAGGCTCGCGAGGTCGCCGCCGAGGAGCGGCACATGCTGGAGAGCCTCGGCCAGCACCTCGGCGTGGCGATCGAGAGCCTGCGCCTCGTCTCGAAGGAGCGCGAGCTCGCCGCGGCCGAGGAGCGCAGCCTGCTCGCGCAGGAGCTGCACGACTCGATCGCGCAGTCGCTCGCGTTCCTCAACCTGCAGGTGCAGATGCTGCGCCGCTCGCTCGCCGCGCGCGACGAGCCCGGCGTGGCGCGCGTGGTCGAGGAGATCCAGGCCGGCGTGCAGGAGTCCTACGCCGACGTGCGCGAGCTGCTCGTGCACTTCCGCACGCGCACCGGCGAGGGCGACGTCGAGCACGGCGTGCGGACGCTCGCCGCCCGCTTCGAGCGCCAGTCGGGCATGACCGTGCGCGTGCACGCCGCGGGCCAGTCGCTGCCGCTCGCCCCCGACGTGCAGCTCAACGTGATGCACATCCTGCAGGAGGCGCTCGCCAACGTGCGCAAGCACTCGCGGGCGCAGGCGGTGGACATCGAGATGCGCCGCGGCCCCGGCCACGTGTTCGTCGTGCGCGACGACGGCTGCGGCTTCGACGCGAGCCGCGACGCGTCGGGCGACCACGTCGGCCTGCGCATCATGCGCGAGCGCGCGCAGCGCATCGGCGCGCGGCTCGACATCCGCTCGCAGCCGGGGCAGGGCACCGAAGTGGCGCTGTCGGTGCCGATCGCGCAGCGCGAGGCCGCTTGATGGGCGTCGGCGACGCGCCGGTGCCTCCGATCCGGGTCGTCGTCGTCGACGACCACACGCTGTTCCGGCGCGGCATCATCGCGCTGCTCTCGCAGGAGCCGGGCTTCGCCGTCGTCGGCGAGGCCGCGGACGGCTTCGAGGGCATCCGCACCGTGCTCGCGCAGAAGCCGGACGTCGTGCTGCTCGACCTCAACATGCCGGGCATCTCGGGCCTCGAGGCGCTCGCGGCGATCCTCAAGGAAGCGCCCGGCACGCATGTCGTCATGCTGACCGTCTCCGAGGACGCCGACGACCTCGTCGGCGCGCTGCGCAATGGCGCGCTCGGTTACCTGCTCAAGAACATCGACAGCGAGTTCCTCGTGGCGTCGATTCGCCGCGCGGCGGAGGGCGAGTCCGTCGTCTCGCCGGAGATGACCGGCAAGCTCGTGCGCCAGGTGCGCGGCGGACCGGCCGCCGTGCCGCGTGCCGACCTGCTGAGCCCTCGCGAGCGGGAGATCCTGCAGCACGTGGCGCGCGGCGTGTCGAACAAGGAGATCGCGCGCTCCCTCGACCTCGCCGAGAGCACCGTGAAGATCCACGTGCAGCACATCCTGCGCAAGCTCGAGCTCAACTCGCGCGTGCAGGCGGCGGTCTGGGCGATCGAGAACGGGATCGCGGGCGCGCCGTAGCTCTCGCTGCTGCGATGCCGGCCTTCACCCCCCCCTCCCGCCTGATTGCCCTCACCCCCAACCCCTCTCCCGCCTGACGGCGGGAGAGGGGAGTGGAAATCTCCCCTCGGCCCGCGTCAGCGGGAGAGGGGTTGGGGGTGAGGGCCATCACGCGGCAGTCGGGGCGGGGTCAGTGTTGACCGGGGTCAAATTCCGCCGCCGGCCGCGGACCGGGTAGTCCTTCAGGACTATGCCGGCCACTCCCTCCGGACTACCCGAGCGTCCGCCATCCGTCTTCCGCCGCTGCTGCGAGAGGCGAATGGCCGCACGCCGCCTGCCGGCGAACAATGCGCGCAGCCAATCGCGACACCGAGGGAGGAAGGCGGCCATGGCCAACCACGCTGCAGGCGAGCAACAAGTACCGACGGACGCGGAGAAGTCCCACGGCCGCAAGGCGTGGTCGGTGCTGCTCGTCAGCACGCTGGCGTTCACCGTCTGCTTCATGGTCTGGATGATGTTCGGCGTCATCGGCGTGCCGATCAAGAAGACGCTCAACCTCACCAACACCGAGTTCGGCATCCTCACCGCGACGCCGGTGCTCACGGGCTCGCTGATCCGCGTGCCGCTCGGGATGTGGACCGACAAGTTCGGCGGCCGCATCGTGCTGTTCTGGCTGATGATGGTCTGCGTGGTGCCGATCT
>Ga0224500_10000888_pt1 | contig 18763 bp, 13 predicted proteins | sample SF_Oct11_sed_USG_FD_168126 | JGI IMG/M metagenome (GOLD analysis project Ga0224500, IMG submission 168126) | Sediment microbial communities from San Francisco Bay, California, United States - SF_Oct11_sed_USGS_4_1 | ecosystem: Environmental > Aquatic > Marine > Sediment | place: USA: California... | reverse complement strand
CATGGATGACGATACGCGGCTAAAAGAGAAGCTGGAATTGCAGGCACGCGTCGCGAAGCTGGAAGGGCAGATGAAGACCGGGCTGCTCGATCTGGACAGCGAGACCGGCAAGCTCTCCCTCGGGGGCCTTGGCGGCGGCATGATGCTGGCGGGCACCCTCGCGATGGCCGGCTGGCGGCGTCGTCAGAAGTAGGCCGTGAACGCGACATCGTCCATGAATGAGTCGATGTCGCGTCCGTCCCGGACCACATTCCTCCCGTCACTAGGATTCCTCCTGGTGACGGGAGGTTTTGTTCTGCTGTGTTGGGTTCTCTATCTCTGGTTCAAACCTCTTCCTCCTCCCTACAACTTTCAAATAGAGCGCTTGATCTTGAAGTTCATGTTCCACTGAATCTAATTCGATACAGAATCCTTTTGTAGACAGATGGAATGTACCAGGCCATCTGAAGAATTGTTCGTGCCGAGGATTTATAAATCACACAGTGGTTCAATGACTTATGCAATGACTCGAGAAAATGTCTGAATCATGCCTATCCGTATCATGCCGTGGCCAAGGTCCCATTCTTGCTCTCGGTACTGCGTTTAGTGTGGACTGACTTTCTCCTTCGGCTAATCTTCCGCTACAATGGCGCCGCGAGAAACCAGACCAGGAGTATCCATGCAGGCCCGTGTTCTCATCGTCGATGACGACCCGGATATCCTCACGTCACTGACCAAGCGGTTGACGTGGATGGGACATGATGTCCTCACGGCCGAGCATGGCGAGCAGGCGCTGCGCATGGCGTTCGAAGACCAGCCTCATATCATGCTGCTCGACATTGAATTACCTGGCCTTGGCGGACTGGACATCCTCAAGCACCTGGCTGAAAAACGTTCGGCCGTTCCGGCCCCGACTCTGCCAGAAGTGATTGTCATTACAGCGTTTGGGACCATCGGTCGAGCCGTGGAGGCGATGCGGCTGGGGGCGTGTGATTTCCTGAGCAAACCGTTCGAACCGGACCATCTCGCTCTCGTGATCGAAAAGGCCTTAGCGCAATCTGCCATCACGCGGCAGGTCGGTCTTCTGCAAGCGGAAGTGCACGAACGCTATGAGTGTATCGTAGGGCCGAGTCAACGGATGGGGCAGCTGCTTGAGACGGCCCGCCGCGCCGCTGCCTCTTCGGCCACGGTGCTCTTGCTGGGTGAAACCGGAACCGGCAAGGAGGTGATGGCACGCGCGCTACACCGCTGGAGTCCACGTGCCACGAGACCCTTCGTGGTCGTCAACTGCGCAGCGTTGCCGGAGAGCCTCCTCGAAAACGAGTTGTTCGGCCATGAAAAAGGCGCGTACACGGGAGCCGTCACGCGGGAGCAAGGAAAGATTGAGGCAGCTGCAGGTGGGACGGTCTTTCTGGACGAGATTGGTGATATGCCGGCGGGGCTCCAGACGCGCCTCCTCCGCGTATTACAGGACCAAGAGTTCTATCGTGTCGGCGGCAATCGACCGATTCAGATCGACGTGCGCTTTGTGGCTGCGACGAACAGAGATCTCAAGGATGCGATTCATCAGGGTCAGTTCCGAGAGGATCTGTACTATCGTCTCAATGTCATCTCGCTGACGCTTCCGCCGTTACGCAAGCGAGGGGATGATATCCCAGCATTGGTCGAGTACTTTATCCGGCGGCATGGCGTCGCACCTGGACGTCGTCCCATCAGGGTGAGCCAGGAAGCGCTGAATGTGATCCGTGCCTATCACTGGCCGGGCAATGTACGGGAGCTGGAAAATGTGTTGGCCCGGGCCATGGTCTTGTGTCCTGACCATTCCATCGAGCCAGAACACCTCGGGATCAAGGTTCAGCGCAAGTTGTCGTTTGAACCAAACCTGTCGGAGGATTCTAGCCTGAATTACCATGCCGTGATGGAGGAGTATAGCCGGAAGCTTCTTGAAGAAGCGCTGCAGCGAGCCGGATGGAATCAAACGAAGGCGGCTGAGCTGCTCGGTCTCCAACGCACCTATCTCACAAGACTCATCAGGCAAAGAGGGGTACGGACGAAGCCATCGTTCACGTAGGCCGACAGGACACGGCTGGTTTCTCAGGAGTCTCTTCCAGCCGGTGTTTACCGCTGGACCGTCGGTTGATGGGGTATACGATGTGAGACGGCCCTTACGATGGTGGATTGCGTCGCGGGAATTGGACGCATGGTAAACGAAAAACGGCTGCCGTGCCCCGGTACGGTCTCCACCCACAGTCGACCATTGTGTAGCTCGACGAGTAACTTCGTGATCGCCAGTCCGAGGCCCGTTCCATTTGACTGCTTGCATACCGTCGGAACTCGATAGAACGGTTGAAAGACTTTTTCTACATCCTCCAGCATGATCCCGGGGCCTGCATCTGCAACAGAAATCTTGACATCACCGCCTGGCAGCAGCGTGGCCGATACCTCGACCGTTGAGTTTGGATAGGTGAACTTGACTGCGTTGTGGAGCAGATTGAGGAGGATCTGCTGTAGTTTGGCAGGATCAGCCAGTACCTGGGGAAGGTCGGCCGCGAGCGAGATCTGAATTCTCACTCGGCGTTCGGTTGCCAGAGCATTCAGGTCCTCAGCCGTTCTAGCGATCACGCTTCCAACGGCCACCGGTTCTATCTGCAAAGTCGCTTCACCCATCTCAATCTGGGAGAGGTCGAGCAGTTGTTCGATCAAGACCTGAAGGCGCGAGAGATTGGCCTCCACGCGCCCCAGCGATCGTCGTTGATCGGTAGTGATGGCCCCATCGATCCCATCACGCATGTTGGCCACATGGACCTTCATCGACGTGAGCGGTGTGCGAAGCTCATGGGAGGCCGTGGAGACAAAGACGGATTTGCGACGATCGAGTTCTTGCAGTTTGATGTTGGCTGCGGCGAGTTCCTGCGTGCGAGCTGTGACTCGATCTTCGAGGCTGTGAGCCAACTCGCGCAACTCCTGCTCACGGGCATGTAATATTTTCGCCATGTGGTTGAAGACACCGGTGAGCGTGCCGATTTCATCTCGGGTACGTACCACCAAGCTGGGCACGGTGTCTCCCTCTGCGAGTTTCGTGGCTGCGACCGTGAGACTTCGCAAGGGAATGGTGATGCGGCGTGCCAGTAAGACGGCCATGGCTAATCCACCGACCAGAGTGCTCAGTGTAATAATGACCGCTTGCCACAATAGCCGGCGTAGACTCTGCTGAAGAAGGGATGTTGATATCCCGACCTGCACGACGGTTGGAGGTATCAGTGCATGTGCGGTGTCTTCTTCAAGTCCGTCGAATCGTTCTTCAAGCGTGAGTTGCAGCGCGGGATCCCATTCGCTGATCAGTGGGTAGCGTGGGACGTGAACCGTAATGTCATAAAAAATGGGAAGTTCGATTCCTGCGGCTAACGCCAGTAATTCTCCTGGAGCCAAGTCGATGGTTTCTCGAAGGATAGGTCCTCGGTTGCTCAGGCTGATGGCGCTGACGAGCGGTTCATTCGTCATGTCCCCCTGGTGACGGAGCTGGACCAATTTCGTCGCAGCAAACCGGCGGTGTGTGGGATCCTGAGGAGCAAATTGTTCTTGCCACGCGCCCTTTCCAAACCCGGCCTGGAGGTCACCACTTGGACTGATGACTGCGACATAGGCGACTGGATTGACGGCGAGAATTTCATGAATGTGTTGGTGTAACCGAGGAATGTCCCCGGCGACGATACTGGAGCGACCCATCTGGGCCAGGTGTTGGGCGAGGAGAGTGCCACTTTGTACCGAGCTTTCTGCGGAGGACCGTACCTGTTGCCGGACAAACATCCAAGCCAGGAGGAGGCACGCAATGGCCAGGCTCAGTGCGGTACAACAGACCAGCTTGGCTCGGAGCGAGATCGAAAATCGATGAGGTGTGAGTGAGCTGAGATTCGCTCTCATTCGTGAGCCGTACATCATGTGCAATCGTCCACTTCTCTCGGCCACAAGGCTAAGGGGTGAGATCCGAGGAATCGCGATAGTGAGCGATCAGTCCCGATCCACTAAAGAGCTGGTTGGCCATCCGGATCAGCTCGGGGTCGAGTGTGATATCGAAGTACGCTGCGGATTTTAAGTTCAGTGCCCATTGTGAGTGCTCAGGGGCTTCCATCGTGCCCGCCGAAGCACCGGCGTCCGTGAGTCGCCTCAGTGACAGCCGTGCCGCCTGCTGACCCACGGCCCAGGGATCCAAGACTAGCGCTCCGACGGCTCCTTGCTGGACTAATGTGGAGGAGAAGGTAAAAATCGGCACCTTGGTCTTCAGACTCGATTCTAAAAAGACAGGGATGGCCGATTCAGATACGACAAGCTGGTCTTGAATCAGCCACAAGACGTCGATCTTCGGAAGCAACCCACTGAGGGCATGAGCAACGTCTTCCTGGCTTCGGACCGCAACCGGTACGAGCTCCAAACCCTGCTGACCAGCCACTCGGATTGCCTCGTGAACAGCGGCCCCGCTTTGATCCTCACCATACAGCACTCCGATTCGTTTTCGATTGGGCATGAGGGAGCGAATCGCCGCCAGTTGAGCCTCGGATGGTGCTCGAACGGCAATCCCGGTCATGTTGGATGCGGGAAGATCGTAGGTTTCAGGATTCAGCACCATACAGAACACGACTGGCGTATCGAAGATTTCTAGCTTGGTGGACATCGCTGCTTTGAGTCCGACCGCGAAGATTAGATCGGGTGGCGAGGCGCGCAACGCTCTGCCGATTTCCCTCCCTCGTGTGAGGTGACCGTTCAGGTTGTACTCTTTTACCTTCACCAGTGACGGAATGCCTGCCCTGAATCCCACAACGGCTTGGTCGTAGGACGGCAGATCTCCAGATTTGACGATGACAATTTCTTCCGCCTCAACCGTGCTCCAGAGAGTGGTCAAGGAGAGCAGAACAAGGAGGGATAAACGTAGCAACATAAGGTATCCAGATTAAATCTGGCCGGTTGGCTATCATAGCCGATACGTGCACTCCTTGCCAACGACGCCGATGATGGACGAGGGGTGCAAGCTCGACCTCCTGCATGGGCGATAGTTAAGCAATTTTTAGGCCGCAGACTTCGTATTTGGAGTGCGGATCAGAGTTTCACCGTCAGCCATCCCATCACTCGCGTGCTAAGCAGATCGCCGAGTGGATGTTCCCGGTGCTCATCATTCAACGCGTTGAACACAGAAACTGCCAACTCGGCTTCCCGCATGTAGCCGGCCGTTGGTTGTTGCCAGAGGACATACCCAAACCGGAGATTGAGCAAGTTATATGCGGGGACTCGTTCTTGTGGAAGCACCGCTCCGGTCGGAAAGAAGGGAGCCAGGTTCGTAAATGCGTCAGCTAACGGGTACGAGGCATTCCCCACATGGTGATAGAGCACCTCACCGCTGAACGAGTTCCATTTGGCGCGTAGCCCGGCATTCACTTTGTGATGTGGGAAGCCTCGACGACTGAATCCGGTGGAGGATTGCCCGATCTCCTGGTACGCATAGTTGGCAAATCCAGACAGCCAGGATGTGACGAGAAATTCCATCCCCACTTCCCCTCCATAGATATCGGCCACACCTCCGTTTATCGGGCGTACCGTCCCCAGCGGGTTGTCTGACGGGCTGCGAAAAGCGATGAGGTCACTAATATGATTAAAAAACCCATTCACTCTGGTTCGCAGCCGGTGACCCCACCACCAGCCTTGATAACCCAACTCATATGAAATAATTTGTTCGGGTTTCACGTCAGTTGAGCCTAAGACAACTGTAGTTACGGGGGGTAATCCTGGAAGTGTTAGGGGATTCAAAATGCTCAAGTTTGTATCATTGACTGTTGGGGAGCGATACGCGACGGAACTAGAAAATCGCAAGGTATGGTTTGGGTGCATACGGTAAATCAAGGCACCACGAGGAGCCAGAGTGGGGTTTATGAAGGTATCGAGATCGTACCGCAGCCCTGCACTTGCCTCTAATGTAGGAAGTATGGTCCAGTCTCCTTGAATATAGAATCCTAAACGATTTTGAGCTGTGCGGTTCCCAAGATAGTTTGATGACGCTGTAATATGCCTATAGTTGGTCCCTATGTTCACGGTTAGTATTTCAAGAGGTTTGAGTCTGTAGCGCGTTTCGAAGTCGTAGGTATTGTAGGATAGCTGCTGGTCTGCTCGCCCAAACCGGTCGGTCTGAGTAAGAAGCGGAGCTAGCAAAGGAAATATCAAAGGTGTCGTTTCTGTTGAGCGCCCATTCCACCAACCGCGGATCAGGAGATCGTTCTTTTCAAAGCTTAGAAGTGCATGTGCTACAGAGTTATTGGACTCTGATGTATTGGTCTCATTCAAAGGGCCGCTATGGGGGTTCGACCTTCCAACGCCTGCTTCGGCGCGTATTCGTCCCTTGTCTAACAGGGGATATTCACCAACGATGTTCATACGTTGACTGTTGAGTGCCTGGGTAGTTCCGTCTGACCACTGCTGAGTCTGTTCGTGCACACCTGATACACGGTAGCCCAAATTGCCGATAGTTCCGGCTTGGACCGCGTTTGTGAGTAATGTGCCTAGCTCTCCGCCTGCCACCTGCAGTGTGGTGCCGTTCACCTCTTCCGGAGCTTTCGTGATGATATTCACGACGCCGTCGAATGCATTGAACCCGTACACGGCCGATGCCGGGCCTTTTAATATCTCGATTCGTTTGACTTCAATCAGCGTTACCGGCAATAGCTTCCATTGGACGGTTCCTGATCCTTCGATATAGATAGAGCGTCCATCGACCATCACCAGGAGCTTATTGGCTCTCAGTTGATTATTTCCCCGCACACTGACATTAAAATCGGCTGCGCTGGTTTGCATGACTTCCATGCCCGGCGCACGCCGCAGCAAGGTCGGGATGTCGGTAGCTCCAGAGTTGCGGATGTCTTCGTCGGTGATCACATAGACATCGGATGGGGCCTTGGAAATCGGCTGCTCGTAACGGCTCGCGATGCTGACGGATTCCTCCTTTAGGTAGAGTGTTTCTTCCTGGAGCTGTTTTTCCGTCGCCGAAGATGTACGGAGGAGGGGGAGTGAAGGATCAGCCCAAGCATGTGGGACTTGGCTTAACCAGCAAGCCGCGAAGACGGCGGTCATGCCCCATCTTCTGGCCAAACAGTGAGAATGCCTCGGCTTGGACGGCTTGGTCGGCGTGCCTCTGCCGAGTCGATCTATCCGCAAAATTAGCTGCATGCACGATGTAGAGCTGGAGAATGTACGTGAAGCCGAATTGGGTATCAACACTTAGGAATCAATAGGTTGGGCTACCTTCACGAAGTGAATCGAATTGGATGCAGAATCGAATTAGATACATATCGACATGATGGAGTCACTTCGACGAAAGCATCCGCCCCATATAATGATGTCCGGGCGGACACTTCCTGCTCTGTCGCGCACTTATGAAGGTGGCACATGAGAACTTTCGGATGCTGATGCTGCCAGGATGCCAACCAGATTGGGGGAATGGGATTCGCATCATCTAGAATCTTGACCACCGATTCTAGGCAATTTCCTCCTGTGGGGAGCGCACAGTGTCTCCAGCAGATTCTCGACAGCAAGTTCGCGTGTTGCTGGTCGATCAGTCGGATGGTGTGCGTCAACGATTGAAGACAGCCCTCGCCACGAACCCCTACACAGTTGTTGTTGGCACCGCACGGACCCCATATGAAGCGGGAGTGTTGCTACACACCTGTCATCCCGATGTGGCCGTCTTGGATATCCAAGCGGGAGATCTCAGCAGTATTCATCTCTGTCGGACTATTCGCAAGTCCTATCCGCAGATCGCAGTCCTGTTCTTCACCGCGAGCGACGATCATCGTCTTCTCAAGTCTGCCATTCTTGCCGGTGCGCAGGGCTACTTGCTGAAGCAGGCATCGGGCGAGGCAGTTGCGAAGGCGATCGAGGTCGTTGCTGCTGGGCAAGCCGTCGTGGATCAACAATTGACACCGGAGCTCCTGAAATGGGTTCGCGAGCGCACCGGCCCTGCACAGCGCACGCGATCCAGTCGGTGTTCAGCATCGGATATGAGAGTGCTGTCGCTCATTGCGGCAGGAAAAACCAACAAAGAGATTGCGCGCCACCTCAACGTCACGCCCGGAGTATTCCGGGCGAGACTTCTGAAAATCTACAAACGCTTGGGGATCTCGAGGAGATCTGCGGCAGCGAGTTATTTCACGCGGTGGGAACATGGAGGCTTGTGAAATATCACTCACTCACTCATGCGTGATGGCCTCCATTTCTTCATGCTGAATCGGATTGGATACAGAATCTGATTGGATACATGTATCTCGGAAGCACAGTTCAATTCACCCCATCCTCTTTCCTGATCGGCGACACATCGTGACCGCTTTGGTGTATGAACACTGCACTGGGTGCGCGTATCCTCCATATTCCACGACCTGTGAAGTATTGCCCTTGATCGAACGACTGTTCGTTCTCGCAGGTGTAATTTGATGGAACACAATTTGCTGCAACCCCAGGAAGCTGCTGGTTTGAGTGGCGGTTCTTTTTAGAGGGTGGGGTGTATCCACTCTCGGCTAGATATTTTGAAAACAAAATTGAGTGGTTCACGGTTGGGACGACAGACAGATTGGAGTACGTAGTAGAGCAGGGGGTGTCGTTCCAAGCAACTGAGCGGATCGTTGGTCATAACCAGGGAGATGTACTATGGCGCAAGTGTTACCAGGCAATTTAGCGAAAGTCAAAAACGTGAGTACGTGGAAGGCGTGTCTCGTGGCCATCTTGGCGGTCATGCTGTTCGTGTCCGGCAAGGAGTCGGCGCAGGCCACGACGGGTGTTGGGCCGTACGAGGTTCCACAGGTTAAAGACGGGAATAATGATCCCAACATCGTCGAGACCTACATTGTGGCAGTCGAGACGTCTGTCGATCTTGGCAATGCCGGGATGGCAAATAACGCAATGGCGTATAAGAGCTGTTCAGACGCTGGCTTAACCGATTGTACTCCGGCCGCCATACCCGGTCCGGAGTTCAGGCTCAAAGTAGGAAACCGGGTCATCGTGCATTTTGTGAATAAGCTTCCCGGTTCGAACCTCACGCCTGAGGCGAATGTGTCTGGTATTCACTGGCATGGCATCGAGTTGAATAATGAAAGTGACGGCACGGAAGTGACGCAGCATGCAGTGGCACCCGGGGATAACTTCACCTACGATTTCACCGTCAGCCGGCCTGGGATCTACTGGTACCATCCGCATCACCACTCCTCGACCAACCAAGTGGCCAAAGGTCTCTACGGGTCGATCATTATTGAAGATAAAGATGGGCATGAGGCAGCCCTCATTGCACAGAATGTGATCCCTTCAGCAGAGCACACCAAGACCCTGGTGATCAGCGACATCACGGTATGCGGCGCTCCTGGGAGCAACCCGGCCACATTTGCCGGTGATCTGCCGCACGTCAGTGGTGTGCAAGCGTGGGAGATCAACTACCAAAATCATATTTTGACTCAGTCCCCGCGCCTCCTCTGCGAGACGCATCCGATTGACGCCAATGGAGCGTACAGACCGACTCCCTACCAGGCCGGAGATGTTCCAAATATTCAATCAGATGATTTGATTGGTCCGATGAGTGAAGGGTTTACGGTGCTGACCAACGGCGTCAATGTCGAAGGGAGGTTGGGATCTCCGAGTGAGCCAGGAGCGCTTGAAGCCAATGCACAAACACTGAAGGTCGAGGCTGGTCAGGGACTGCGATTGCAGATCGTGAATCCCTCGCCGGTTCGCTACCTTCGTCTCCGGTTGACGACCAACGATGGGAAGAAAATCGACCTGGTTCGAATTGGTGGAGAAGGGGGGCTGCTCAACCACGCGGTTGTTGAGGGGGGCATGACCGGTAATTATTTTGATACGAAATATGAGCAGGGCGAAATTCTGCTTCCGCCCGCAGGTCGCGCGGATGTGGTCGCGGCGATTCCGAGTGCCGCGACGGGTGTGCTCACCCTCTGGACGGAGGATTTCCAGCGAGTGGCAGCCACATACTCCTGGACTCCGACGGTGCCGGTGATGCATCTGAAAGTTGCTGGTAGTGGGACTTCGTATGGCATCGCGAACGATACGCCGCTGCTTGCGAGTTTGGGGTCGGAAGCGATGGTCAAGGCTCTCAATGGAGCAAGCAATGACCTTGTTGTTCCTGTCGGCGAAGACGGCATAAATGGGGCGCCGGCTGGGTCAACAGACAAGGACATCCAGCTTACGTTCTTTAACAACACCGGTGCGTTTCAGCCGTCGATTGACGGTATCCCGATGCCGCGTGACTTCAACGGTGATTTCAGCGGCAATCCGTTTTTTCTGGAATCAGCCCGTCATGCAAAGCTCGACAATACGATGGAGCTGAAGGTAACCAATATGACCGGGGCGAACCATCCGTTTCATTTGCACGGGTTTTCGGTGCAACCGATCGAGCTCACCCCACGAGCAGGAACATACGGACCGTCATACACGTTTCCTCTAGAATTTCGGGACATCGTGGATGTGCCTGCGAATTACACCCTCACGTTCCGGGTCTCTTTGGACGATCGCCTGAAGAAAGATAATCAGACGGCCGGGGGAGGAGCGGGTCGGTGGTTGTTCCATTGTCACATCCTCCCTCATGCCACGTTCGGGATGATGTCGGAGCTTCATGTCCACCACTAGAATTGAACGAAACGCTCTATGTCAACACAGATGAAACGCTTGAAACCGTAAAGGAAGGCTCTATGAAAACACGACATCTCTTAGTGGCTGCACTCAGTATGCTGGTGGGATGGGGGACGGGTGATGTGGTCCAGGCCGCTCCTCATGCTCACGCTCCTTCCAAGACTCCAGTCGTCTCATTCGAGGCTGGAGACAGGCCTGGGAACTTCTTTACCTGTTCGAACACGGCCAACTCGAAATCCCTCGGGTGTGTGCCTGGGGAGATTGGGGGGGCTCAGCAGAGATCCCTCGCTGTCATTGCTCCAGGAGAAACGGTGGGGTTTCCAACGTTTAGCGGAGAAGCCAGCACGATCCATACGGCGCTGAGCTTAATCTGGCCAAAGGGCGCCAAAGACATGCCATTCAAGACAGCCATCGATGTTCGCGATCCGGCAAAGCGAGGGGTGGCTACGGTGACCTTGACGGAGCCAGGGCTGTATGTCTTCATCTGTGATATCCATGTCTATATGTTCGCGGGGGTCATCGTGGATGATCCCGAAACGAACGTAGACGGGGGCTTGGGATTGGATCTCGGCAGAGAGATTACACTGGTCAACGGCATTACGGTCCCGACATTCAGCGATTTGGCGGTCCGCCTCTTGCGCACTTTCTTTATCATCACGGATCCGGGGAATTGGAAAGATTACACCAAGCCCTCGTGGCAGCCGGCCTTTCCCCCTGTTCCGGTGATTGTATACGACGCCAACGGGAAGAGGACGGATGTTCCAGATCTTTCTACGGTGCTTTCGATTGGGACGGTCGATCTCACAGCCGACGAAAATAAAATATTTCACCCGGCAACAAAAGCGGTGGGCGAAATCTGGGTCGACACTCAGTTTGAATTGACGGGAGGCAAGTCAAAGCCGGGGACGGCGACGGCCATCGATGGAGAGAATTGGGCGTTGACGAAGAAGATTGCACTCCCAGCGACCAACATGAACCATCCCCACAACATGTGGACTGATAGAGATCAGCAGGTGATCTATCAGACCCAATGGTTCGACGAGCGATTGACGGTGTTTGACAGAAAGACCGGTGCGTTCATCCGTGACCTGAACGCGGGGCCTGCTCCCTCACATGTGATGACGAGGGCCAATAACGATCTCGTGCATGTGGCGCAGAACGGTGGCAATAACGTACGGGAGTTTAACGATTTGGCTGGTTCAAATGGTGCGGGTCCGAACCAATTTCTTCGTGACATCCCGATGAGAGACGACCTGGTTGTTATAGACGGCGACATTATTAATGCTACGCATCCGCATGGTCACTGGATGAGTTCGACTGGGGATAAAATGGTAACCCCCAATGAAAATGTCAATACGTCAACAGTCTATAATTTCCCAGGTGGTGTAATCGAAGCCACCATTCCTACGGGAGCTGTGCCGATCGCCACGGGGATGATGCCGGATTCGAGCAAGTATTACGTGGCCAATTTTCTTGATAGCACCATATCGGTCATGAATATGGCCACCAACACAGAGATCAAGAAGATCAACTTGATCGCCAACTATGACCCGGTGGGTGGAGGGGTGGTGGCGGATCCGGTCTCTGGCAAGACGTTTGTCGGTGCCTTGCCGATCCAGACGCCGGTGGATCCGCGCGGAACCAATATGGTGACGGCCAATACCTTGACTGCCACCATTACGGTTGTTGATACTCGACATCTCCTGCCAGACGGGAGTGTCAATCCGAATGAAGATACGGTTATGGCGATGTTACCCTGTGACCCAGGCTGCCATGGCGTGCAATACGGCGCCAAGAAGGACGGTGGCTACTACGCCTATATCGCCAACAAGTTCAGCAACGCGATGCTCGTGGTGGATCCTGATCCCGATGGAAACGGTGATCCGAGCGATGCCAAGCTAGTCGGGCGCGTGTTGCTCGCTGGAACAGGAACTGACGATACAGTGATCGGCAATCCAGGCATGGGCGGACAGGGTGTCCTGGCTGTTCCCAACGTCTACAACGGATGGGTGCAGCAGTGGGTTAAGCACTGCGGGACTCCTGAGTGTACTGCTTGGGCAGGTCAGCTGACTGGTAAGCAAAAAGATCCAGCTGAAGTGAAGTAGATCGGCAAGTACGTCCCGCCTGGGTGAAACCCAGGCGGGACGCCTCCTCCCTTCGCTGGGCCAAACCTTTCTTCGACACCCCTTTACCATTCCTTCCGTGCCTTGTGCGCAGCATGTCCGAGAAAGCCACACTTAGTTGGTACGCTCCCGAACGTGCCGGGCAACGGTGTCGTATCGGCGTGCGCGTGGACTTGTAGAGGTCCGTGACGGAGAAATCAGAACTGCGGGGCTCAGGTGAGACCAGGCGGCGAGGAATCTAAACCGCCGGCTTGAGCACATCTACCTCTAGATCCACTATCGCACTCCGTAAGGCATTGACGAGCTGCCGGTAGCGCGCTTCGGCCCAGACGTTGAAGGACTCGGCATCTGGGAACACGAGGTCCCAGGCTTTAGCCGCGTCCAACATCAACAGGGTTTGTGGCTTATGACGTCCGGGGAACAAGACGACCAGGACGGCGGAGTTGCCGGTGAGACTGATGTCGGTGAAGATGTGAACTGTCGCAGCCGAGGGAAGCATGACGTCCCGGGAGGCGGCTTCCACGATCGGGTGATAGAGACGATGCAGCAATTGCGCGGTGACTTCGTGAGGGTTGGACGGGGTCAGAAGGCGCGGATTCGGTTTCTCCCCGAATAAGTTCTCAGTCAAGTACGTGGCAGCTTCCCACGTCGGCATCGTCCCGGAGGCGACCAGCGCTTCGCAGATATAGGCGATCCAATTTCGCACCTGGGGACGCTTACGAACCGATGTCAGTTTTTTCGGCATACCCACCATTCCTTCTCTCTTCACCCTCGATGCCGTGATGCAGGCTAGTTGTTATGGAAAGCTGGAAAAAGTATAGGAGTGAGGCGGTCATCGGTCAATGAATTGTCAAATACCAAGCAGGTGTGGGAGCTGTTGGGTGAGAGATTACAGTTCGGGGATGGGATTCGGATTGACCGGGTCTGCGTACTGCTTGTGGATCCGCGCGAGTTCGTCGCTTGAGGCGACGAAGACGTCCAACAATTCGGGGTCGAAGTGTTCGCTTCGATGTTTGAGCATGAGTTCAATGGCGTGACTGAGATCGAAGGCCGGTTTGTAGACACGCCGGGTGGTGAGTGCGTCAAAGGCGTCGGCGATGGCCGCGATGCGGCCTTCAATCGGAATGGTATCGCCTTGTAACCCCCGCGGATATCCGGTGCCGTCGAACCGTTCATGGTGGGTATAGGCGATCACGGCAGCGACTTTGAGCAGTTCCGCATCCGACCCACTGAGAATCCGGTAGCCGATTTCCGCATGCTGTGCGATCACGCCGAATTCCTCCTGCGTGAACTTTCCCGGCTTCAAGAGCACATGGTCAGGCGTGCCGATTTTGCCGATGTCGTGCATCGGACTGGCGGTGCGAATCAAGTCACAACGATCGGGAGAGAGCCCGGCTTTGCGTGCGAGCAATTCACAATAATGACTCATCCGTTGAATGTGCTTGGCGGTGGCATGGTCCCTGAATTCTGCGGCGATGGCGAGCCGCTGAATGGTCTCTTCCCGCGACAGGCGCAGCTCTTTTTCCGTCCGTTCAAGCCAATCCAGCGCCTGTTGGAGTGCGAGCGTTCTTGTGCGGACGATGTCCTCCAGATTCTCGCGATGGTGGCGATTTTCCATTTCGAGCCGCCGGCGGCGGAGCGCGTTCGCGACGTCGATCAGCACTTCGTTCGCTTCAAAGGGCTTGACGATGTACCCGAAGGCACCGACCTCGAGCGCGGCGTTGGCGAGCACTGAGCTGTCGAGCCCCGTGACCATGATCGCGGCCGTATCTTGGTGTTGCGCCAGAGCGTGGCGGACCAGGTCCATGCCGGATTCTCCGGGCATGTTGACATCGCAGAGCATCAAGGCAACTGGTTGGTCACCGAGCTTTTGTCTGGCTTCCCGCGCGTCTCCGGCACATTCCACCGGATATCCATGGGATTGCAGGAGATAGGTCAACAGACGACGGATTGGTTCTTCGTCGTCGACGACTAAAATCGTGCGATTGTCGAGGAGAGCTTGGTAGTGAGTCTGATCCAGGATTGTCGCCATGAGTCGAATCGTGTGTATCTGGTCGGGATCGGGGCTTGTTTCGTTCTCTTCTCTATCGGCTCATCGGCGTCAAACCTAAAGACGGTGAGGTCATCCTCAGGCCACACAAGTCATGCAGTGTTTGTGCCACAGAGTCCTACTTAGGTGGGCGAACGACCATGCTCCTTGAGCCACAGTGAGCCATGACGGAAATGCTGCATCTGGAAAGAGGTTGACCAGTACCGCGTCATGTATGGTTGTGCCTCTTCACTATGCCGACATCCGCGTATACGTCAAGGAAATGTACAGATTTCGTCAAATCCGACGGGCTGGTTGTGTACACGACGGGGGAATCAATGCTCACGAGCTTGGTGCTCTTGAGAGCATGACGGCTCCGTAAGTCGTTTGCGCTTTCTCAGAGCGTTGACTATAATCCGTTCGCCATTTATTGAGGAAGGGACGAACGAACATGAGTGGAATCTCCGGGTTAGTGCGCTTCGATGGACGACGGAAAGATCAGGTCCGTCCTGTGAAAGTGACTCGGCATTATATTAAACATGCCGAGGGGGCTGTCCTCATCGAGATGGGGGATACGAAGGTCATTTGCACGGCATCGGTCGAGGAGAAAGTTCCTCCGTTTCTCAAGGGAAAAGGAACCGGATGGGTGACGGCGGAATACTCGATGTTACCGCGGGCGACCCACGAGCGATCACCACGGGAGGCCGTTAAAGGCAAGCAAGGCGGCCGAACGTTGGAAATCCAGCGTCTGGTGGGGCGCGCCTTACGCTCCGTCACGGATTTGTCGAAACTTGGAGAGCGGTCGATTTGGATCGACTGTGACGTGATCCAGGCGGATGGTGGAACACGAACGGCATCCATTACCGGCGCCTTTATTGCGTTGGCCGATGCCTGCGCCGTCTTGAAGAAGAAGGAGTTGTTGAAGACGATCCCATTGACCGATTACCTCGCGGCGATTAGTGTGGGAAAGGTCGGTGGAGAAGTGATGGTGGATCTGGCCTATACCGAGGATTCGATGGCGGAAGTGGACATGAATCTGGTGATGACCAGCCGGGGCCAGTATGTCGAAGTACAGGGCACCGCGGAACGCACTCCGTTTGCCAAACAGGATATGGATGAGTTTTTGGCGTTGGGGTGGCAGGCGATCCAACGGTTGACGGCCATTCAGAAGGAACTGATCGGTGCCCTTGCTTGATGAATCCGTGAACGAGATCGTCCTTGCGACGCGCAACCCAGATAAGGGACGAGAGCTTGGGGCCTTGCTGGGAGGATTGGGTATCCGCATCCGTACGTTGGCAGACTTTCCGAGCGCACCAGAGGTGGTAGAAGACGGGACGACCTGTGAAGCCAACGCGATCAAGAAGGCGAGAGAGATTGCACGGGCCACAGGAGTTCCGGCTGTGGCGGATGATACGGGACTCGAAGTCGACGCACTGGGAGGCCGACCCGGCGTCTACGCAGCACGCTATGCCGGCGAGCATGCCACCTACGAGGACAATTGCCGGAAGCTATTGCTTGAGCTTGCTGGGGTTCCACGATCGAAACGGACCGCACGCTTCCTGACGGTTGCCGCAATTGCATTTCCCAGTGGCGATGTCCATGTCACTCAGGGTAGTCTAGAGGGTCTGATCACTGAACAGTCGGTTGGAGATCGCGGGTTTGGGTATGATCCGGTGTTTCTTGTGCCTGAATTCAATAGGACGCTGGCTCAGCTGACGGCTGAAGAAAAGAATCGCATGAGCCACCGTGCAAGGGCATTTGTGCAGATGCGTGTGTGGCTGGAGGATCATCGCGGACACTGAGTCCGTCGCGCAAGTCCTCCGCGGTATGGTGTAGACAAGCGACGGATATTTGTAGAGATCAGTGATATCATCTGTAGCAAGTCGGGGCGTAGCGCAGCCCGGTAGCGCGCCTGCTTTGGGAGCAGGATGTCGGAGGTTCAAATCCTCTCGCCCCGACCAAACCAAGCTTGCTCGTACCGCCGGCTGTTTATCGTCCTATCGTCATTGGTGCCGGCGGATAAACCCCACCAGTGTTTCCCTTCCTCATCTACCAAACAGAGCTCGCTCGCTCCGGAGCCTAACAATTGAGGCGACGGGATAAACACCGCTCGTTTCCTTTCCCAGATCCAATACGCTTGCTGGTACCGCTGGCTATTTATCGTCTTATCGTCATTGATGCCGGTGGATAAACCCCACCAGTGTTTCTCTTCCTCATCTACCAATACAAACCTCGTTAGCGCGTACCGTGCATCTCAGCCGCTCTTCTTTGCGCCGCCGGATAAACACCTCCAGTAATCTTCGTCTCTCTATTACCGAACCAAACTTGCTCGGACCATCTTCCTGGATTTCCCTACTGGGGTGAGGCACTGGCGATCGGGACGATGGACAGAGACAGCGATGTAGTCGGAGGCCTATTCGCTCGGACCGTGACGGTGCGGATGCCCGTCGCCGGGACTGAAGCACTGCTGCCCATATAGAACTTTGCATCTCGAACAAGCTGTCCTGTCAGATCGGCAAGGCACGCTTCCGTGACATGCCTCTTCAGTTCGTCGATCATGACCGGCGTGGCGCCGAATAACTTGTAATGAACTGTCCCGGAGGACCGAGACTCATAGCGCTTGATGTACCCGTCCCAACGTTCAAGTTCAAGACCGACCCGGGCGGCATAGTCGTATTCCAGCTTGATGAAGGGTGAGAGGAGAAACATGGATCCTCCAATGAGCATGCCCTTCAGGGCCGAGAGGCCGGAATGGGGCTCGATGGCTTCGTCTACCGTGATGCGAGCAGACACGATTTTCTTGCCGAGCACATCGGACTTTCTTCCAAGTGGAATCAGTGTCGAAAACAGACTGGTGACTTGGACGCTGTTCAAGATCCTTCGTTCCGCCTCAGGAGAGGGATGTTGGGGGGCGCCGTTTTTCGTCGTGTGAAAGGTATCGATCACCAACGGAACCCGTTCATTGCCAGGAAGTGAGTAGGTGAGGGCTTCCTGTGAGCTGGCTGAGGGAGGTTTCACGTCGATCCATCGAGTGCATCCGGTCGTGACCCACATCACGAAGCCGGCGAGGCTCAGGACCGACCATCGGAAGATGTACATCATCATGATTGCTGTCTCCTCAGAAAAAGAATGAAAACCCGCCGAAGGGCAGGCTCGCATTCAGCCCAAGATTGGGGAATGCCGTGCCGGCGTTGGAAATATGGTGGAAGCGGTAGCCGATATTAAAGGAAGCTTGCGACGTGAAAAACCATGACACGCCGACCCCACCTGTCAGCACGAAATTGAATTGATTGGCTTGTTCCTCGATGCGACCGCCGAGATCCGTCCAGAATGGTCCGCCGGCGAACTCCGCGTATGGGCGCAAACGGCCCAAAGCGACGAACATGTACTTGATTCTGGGGGTGAAACCAACGCCATGGGTCAGCAGCGGCTCTCGGAACTCAAGGTAGACCATCTCCGCCCCAAGCGAGACTTGTCCCCGGTACCAGCTGTCGCCGATAGGATCGGTGATGGTCATCATCCACGACGGCATCAATGCCGGTCCGTGTTGTTTGGTTGTGTGAAGGTCAGTCAGCCGATGAGAAAATAAATAGCCGGCGGTAAGTCCGAATTCTTGTGTGCCGACCGTGATGGCAGGAGAGATGTCCATCGCTTGGGCAGAGGCCGTTGTCATCCACGCACCGACCGTCAAGGCGGTGAAAGTTCGAATGAGTGTTTGTCGCGCGCTTCTCATCATTGATTCTGCTGTGTGCGTTTAGATTCTCCCTCGCCCCTAAGCTGAAAGTTAAAGCATTTCCTAGGCCAGACAAGAGCTCAACGATAGTTCTGGTATTTCAAGCATCTATAGCTAAGCCCACAATTAGTGATAGCCTCTCACGATGTCGTCGAGGGTGGCTTGTTCCTGATACTCCCGGCGCTTCTTGAGGGCGGCGAAGTCATGCTCGATGGGATTGAGGTCTGGAGAATA
>Ga0224500_10000887_pt1 | contig 18769 bp, 18 predicted proteins | sample SF_Oct11_sed_USG_FD_168126 | JGI IMG/M metagenome (GOLD analysis project Ga0224500, IMG submission 168126) | Sediment microbial communities from San Francisco Bay, California, United States - SF_Oct11_sed_USGS_4_1 | ecosystem: Environmental > Aquatic > Marine > Sediment | place: USA: California... | reverse complement strand
CCACCCAGCACCGTGTACACCGCGCGGTACCCCTGCGCCTGCATCAGCATCCATGCCTGCGCCGCGTGGATGCCGCCGTCGGAGTACAGCACGATCTTCTCGGTGCGCAGCAACGGGAACTCCGGCAATGCCGCGACGGTGACGTTCTCCGCCGTAGGGATGTGGTACGCGGCGTAATCCGGCTCGGCGCGCAGGTCGATCAGGCGATAGTCCGAGCGGCCCTGCACGATCCAGCCGGCGAGCTCGGAGGGCGTGACGTGATCGACCTCTTTCTCGACGATGAGCGCCAGCTCGCGCGCGTCGAGCGTCACGACCGGCCCGCGGTGTGGAACGCTGAACAGAGCAAGCGCGCCGAGCGTCAGCGCCGCTGCCGCAAGCTTCTGGTTCAGCGTCAGCGCGGGGAGCTTCATGCCTTGTCTCCGCAACGGCGCTCAACGAGCGTTGCCGCAGAAAAGCCCGCGACGGCGATCACGACGACCGCAAACACGACCAGGCCCCAGGGCAGACGCAGCACTTCCGGCAGCGTGACCTGTCCCATGTCGTTCGAATTCACGAAGTCCTTGATCGCCGGATAGACCTCCGCGTAGACGAGCGTTCCGGCACCGATGCCGAACGCATACACCAGGCCGTCGACCCGCCCGGTCGCGAGCGATGCCACCGAGGTGCCCGGGCAGTAACCGCCCACGACGAATCCCACACCGAGCACGAGCCCGCCCACGATCTGCGGCACGAGATGCGTGGGCACGAGGTAGACCTGGCTCAAGTCGAGCCAGCCGATCCAGGCGAGGTAGGTGACGCCGAGCAGTGCGGTGACGATGGCAGTGAACATCACCTTGAACACGGACATGTCGTACAGGTAGAACTGCGCTGCGAGTTTGCGGGCGCTGCCGAAACCGGCACGCTCCAGGAAGAAGCCAAAGCCCGTGCCCAGGACGAAGGCGACGACGAGGGACATCTCGTCGCCGAAGAAGCCGTACTTGTAGAAGGGAGCCATGATCACCGCCACTGCCAGCGCATGAACCAGGCGACTGCGTAGCCGCCAACGAACACCATCAGCATGAAGGCCCAGCTGCCAACGTTGAGCAGCGCGCCTCCGGTGAGGGCCTGCCCGCTGGTGCAGCCGCGCGCGAGGTGCGCGCCGAACGCCATGAGGATGCCGCCGGCAAAGGCGCACAACAGCCGCACTGCGGTCGAAACGCGCGGGCCTTTCTCCACCGCGATGCGCGCCCGACCGGCAAGCAATCCCGAGAACAGCGCGCCGGCCATGACGCCCAGCACCTCGAAGACCAGCCAGGCCTTGAGCGGGTGCGTCGTGCCGTCACCGAGATAGCCCTGCAGGAACTCGTTGGACTGCGCGTGCGCGGGCGCCACCATGTTGACCAGCCAGGCGACGGTGGAACTGAATGCGCCGGAAGCGCCGAGACCGCGACCGACCAGCACGAACGCAGCGAGCAGCACGAGCCCGAGGCCGATACCGGCGAGATAGGGGTTCCAGTAGGGTCTCGCCGGCAGGCCGGATCCCGGCATCGCGGCGGAACGATGGTCGCTCGACACGTCATTGACCTCCAGGTGATGGGCGCGGCCGCGGGTCACGGCGAGATCCACTCGCTGTACTGGCCAGCAAAGACAATTACGAAACGCAACGCGAGCCCGCCCAGCAGCACGAGCACTGGCGCGACAACCGTGTGCGGGATGCGCCCCGCCATCATCAGTGACTGGATCGCGAGCGGGAGCAGGATCCCGAGCCCCACCACGAGGACCCAGAACACGGCCGTGTACGGACCGCCGAGCAACAGTTGCGCGGCCTGCGCGTGGACCATACCCGCCGTCAGGTGCCCGATCAGGAACAGCGCGATCAGTCCAAGTTCCGTCATCAGGAACAGGTTGTCGAAGCGGAGCAGTCGCTGCTGCTCATCGTGATCCGGGGCAATGAGATGGGCGAAGGCCGCTCCGGCCGACAAGCCCGAGACCAGGAAGAGCGGACCGAGCACCGCGCTGGCCCACAGCGGCCGGGCACCCAGGCTGCTGAGCAGGATGCCGGTGTAGATGCCGAGTGCCACGCCGACGATGATGTTGATGAGACCGAGCCATCGTGTTGCCGCCGGCGACTTGAGTTGCCGCGCAAAGGCGGCGAGCGCCGGCCAGCGGTCGAGCCAGCCATCCGCCAGCGTGGCCAGCGCGCCGAGTGCCAGCACCGGGTAGACGAGCAGCAGGATCCAGCCGCCCCAGGACATCGGCGAGAGCGGCTGCAGCGTCAGGTACATGCGCCAGACGTACAGCTTGTGTTCGAGGTCGAGGAACAGCGCGCCCATGCCGAGACTGATGAGCAGGAGTCCGACCCATGGCAGCCGGTCGCTGACCGTCGTTTGTCCTGGAGCGCGCGCCTGCCGCTGGAGGTAGCCCGTCAGCACCATCGAGCCGGCGACCCAGCCGCCAAGGAACAGGTAGACGGGGATCTGCCAGTCCCACACGTGCAGCGTGGGATCGACCAGCGGATTGTGACGGGTAGTGAGCAGTTCGATCATCGCCGCGTCACTCCAGGTAGAAGATGCGCGGCCGGGTTCCCGCATCCGGCTTGAGCACGAAGTGGCGCCGAGTGGCGACCAGGCGACTCACTTCCGAATTGGGGTCGTCGAGGTCGCCGAAATGCATGCAGTGGGTCGGGCAGACGGCAACGCAGGCGGGTTCGAGCCCGCGCGCGACACGGTGCATGCAGAACGTGCACTTGTCCGCATAGCCGTCCGGATGGATGAAACGCGCGCCGTAGGGGCACGCGGCGAGGCACGCCTTGCAGCCGATGCACTTGTCGTGATCGACGAGCACCACCCGGCCGAAATCCTGCACGTGACTCGCGCCCGTCGGGCAGCAGGTGACGCAGGGCGGAGAGTCGCAGTGGTTGCAGCGCTCCGAGGTGATGGTGAGCCGCAGGTCGGGCATCTCGCCCTGCAGGCGCTGGCTGATCCAGTCGCGGCAGTGACCGTCCGGGACGTCGTTCTCCGTCTTGCATGCGACGACGCAGTCCATGCAGCCGACGCATTTTCTCGTGTCGATGGCCATGCCGAAGCGCGCCACGGTTCAGGCTCCCTGTTCGATGGTCACGAAGTTCACGTTGCCACCCGTGCCGCCCATCAGCGGATCGACGGCGTAACGCGTCACGAGTTGCGCATCGCTTGCGCCCTTGCCAAAAGCGCTGCGCAGTCCCTTCGACGTGTGCCCGAAGCCATGCACCATGTAGACGCAGTCGGCGCGGATCGCGGCCGTGACGCGAGCCTTGACCCGGCCACTCACGACGCCGTCCTGGTTGCGCAGGCGCACGTAGTCGCCACTGCGCAGCCCGAGACGCGCACCGACGTCGCCGTTGATCCAGACCTCGTTCTCGGCCATCGCATCGCGCAGGATCGGATTCGTCTGGGTACGGCTGAACGAGTGCACCGGAGCACGGCCGAACAACAGGCGGAACGAGCCGGGCGGCCCGTCCGCGGGGCGCGTGTAACGCGGGACCGGATCGAAACCCGCTGCCTTTAACTGCGTCGAATAGAACTCGATCTTCCCGGAGGGCGTCGGGAATTCCGCCGGGACGCCGTCCTCGAAGTAGAGGGGCTGCCGCGGGCCGCGGACTATGCCTTCCCGTTTCAGCCGGGCGAGGCTGAGCCCGGCGCCCTTGAGTCGGTAATCGAGGTATTCCTCGATGTCCCGCCAGGGATAGTAGGCGCCAAGTCCCAGCTTGAGCGCGAGCTCGCGGGCGATCCACCAGTTCGGCTTCTGGTCGGCCGTGGGCGCCACCACCGGTTGACGCAATGCGATGAACGGCTCACGGAAGGTCTCGACGTTGAGGTCGTCATAGCGCTCGAGGTAGGTTGCCTCGGGCAGCACGACGTCGGCCCAGCCGGCGATTTCCGATGGAATGACATCCACGACGACCAGCAGGTCCAGCGCCCTGATCGCGCGGATCGTCTCCTCCTGGTTCGGCATCGAGTGGATCAGGTTGGTCGCGTACACGAGCCATCCCTTGATCGGATACGGCCGGCCGGTGATCGTCGCTTCGCGAATGCCTGAGGTAATCGCCTCGGTCGCGAACGGAAACCGCTGGTTCGGGTTGTCGGCCTTGCCGCGCTCGGACTTCGGGTAGGGAGGGTAGGGATAGCCTGGAACGTCCATGCTCGACGGGTAGTAGAAGCCGCCCTTGCGGCCCCAGCTGCCGAGCAGCGCATTCAGCAGCGCAATGGCGCGACTGCGTTGCGTATCGTCCCCGTACCAGGTTGCGTGACGACCCGGGTGCACCAGCGTCGCGGGCCGGTGCCGAGCCATCTCGCGCGCCGTTTCGCGAATGGTCTCCGGTGCGATCCCCGTCTCCGGGTACGCCCACTCCGGTGTGTACTGCGCTATCTCCGCCTTGAAGTAGTCGAAGCCATAGCCATACCTGGTGACATAGTCCGAGTCGTACAGGGCCTCGGCCACGATGACGTTCATCCACGCGAGCAGCAGGGCGAGATCAGTGCCGGGCTTCACCGGCAGGTAATGCTTCGCCTTGCTGGCCGCGATGGAAAAGCGCGGGTCCGCAACGATGATCGTCGCGCCGTTGCCGTTCGCTTCCGCGAACTCCTGCACCTGCGTGTTGTGCATGTTCTCGCCGAGGTGCGAACCGATCAGCACCAGGCAGCGGGCGCTGCGGATGTCGGTGCGCTCGGGCGACCCGATTTCCTCGCCAAACGTGAGGTTGAAACCCACGTCGCGAGGACCGCGGCACTGCGCGAACGACGGTGCTGCGATATTCGTGATGCCGTAGGCCTTGAGCGTGTGCTTGAGGAACGTGCCGCCGATGCCGTGGCTGAAGAGCGCGACGGCCTCCGGGCCGAACGTCGCCTTGATCTTCTGCAGGCGATCGGCGATGTACCCGAGCGCTTCGTCCCAGGTCACCTCGACCCACTTTTCCTCGCCGCGCGCCTTGTGCCGCAGCAGCGGCGCGCGCAGCCGGTCGGGGCCGATGCTCGCGCCGATGCCGCCGGTGCCGCGCGGGCACAGGCGTCCCCTGCAGAGCGGATCGTCCGGGTTGCCGACGATCTTCCATAACTCGCCATCGCGGACGTGTGCGAGGGCATTGCACTTCCAGAAGCAGATGTCGCAGAAGGTGGGTACGACTCGATTGCCGGTCGGGCCCGCCGGGATTGCGCCAGCGATAGGCCGGGTCGCAGCAGCGGCCAGCGTCGCCGCCCCGGCACCAAGACCCGCGATTTTTAGGAATCGCCTGCGCGATATTCGATTCACGACCTCATTCCTGCGCTGCATTAATTAGGAAGTGCTAATATTTTAGCTGCGCAGGACTCAGGTCGCCTCGGTAACAACACCTACCCGGGGCGATCAGCCGGTAGCGCGGTGCAGCGTCTCGGTCATGCGCAGCGCCACCACGAGACCGGAGACGAACGTCATCGCCGCAACGACCCACAATGCGGCGGACAGCCCGAATGCATCGGCGGTGATGCCGGCAAGCAGCGCTCCCACCGCGTAGCCTAGATCGCGCCAGAGCCGGTACACACCGACCGACGATGCCCGCCAGGCGGGATGGGCGACGTCGCCGATCGCAGCGAGCAAGGTGGGGTAGACCATTGCCGTACCGACGCCGAGCAGTACCGCCCCGCCCGCAAAGCCGATGAACCGCTGCGCCAGCACCACGACCGCTATGCCGACTGCCTGCACCCACATGCCCGTCGCAATCAACCATTTGCGCCCGACACGGTCCGACCAGGCGCCGGTCGCGAGCTGCGCAACGCCCCAGGTTGCCGGATAAATTGCCGCAAGCGTCCCGACCTGCTCGAGATTCATCCGGGCAGCGATGAAGAACAGCGGAAAGAGCCCCCACGCCATTCCGTCGTTCAGGTTGTTGACGAGACCGGCCTGGCTCACGCTCGAAAGATTCCTGTCGTGCAGCGTCGTGCGCCAGAAAATTTCACGCTGGGTCGGCAGCGCGTCGGACGACAGTTCGCCGTGCATCTTCGCCTCGGCCGCGACGTGGTGACGCGTGTCCTGCACCAGCAGTCCCGACAGCAGCAGTCCGGCGGCCACGAACCCTATCCCGAGATAGAACGGCTCGGGACGCAGGCCATGGCGCGCGGCGATGTAGCCGGTTGCGAGTGCGCTGCCAGCAACCGCGAAGTAACCTGCAAACTCGTTCAGCCCCATCGCGAGCCCGCGGTTCTTGGAGCCGGCAAGGTCGATCTTCATGATGACGGTCGTCGACCAGGTGAGTCCCTGGCTCACGCCGAGCAGGGCGTTGGCCGCGAGCACCCACGACCACGTCGGGGCCCACATCAGCAGGAACGGCACCGGCGCCGCCACGATCCAGCCGGCCACCAGCACGTGCTTGCGTCCGAATCGATCGGAGAGACGTCCAGCTAGGTAGTTGGTCAGCGCCTTGGTGACGCCGAACACGACGATGAACGAGAGCACCGCCGTCCTGGCCGCGAGATGGAACTCCTGCTCGGCGATCGGCGACAGGATGGCGCGCTCCATCCCGACCATCGCTCCCACGAAGGCGTTTACCACGACCAGCAGGGAGAACTGCGCCAGATTCTCGCCCAAGCCCAGGCGAACGGCAGTCATGCAGATGGCTTCGCGCCGGGCGCGAGCCTGCCGAATTGCTCGCAGGCGCTGTCCCTGACGCGATCCGGAACCCGAGGCATGCAGCGAGTATTGGCGTGCATGCCGCAGGACTCAAGACCGGGGAACGCGCGGCAGGCAGCGGCAGGCGGCGGCCAACTTATATATTAGAAACTATTCATTTGTTTTCGCGGGCGTGCTACACAGCGCTCTGGGCCATACACGCATTCCCCGAGGAATCCACCCATGACGCGCAACACCTGCCCAATACCGCCCTGCCCTGCCCGGCGCCCGCGATCGCCGGCGATTGCTCGAAGCCTGGTCATCGCGTGGTCGCTGCTGGCCACCGCCGCCCAGTCGGCCGAGCCGGCTTTCATGTCAGGCGAATGGGGGCCCGCCGCCTGCGCGGCCTGGAACGCAGATCCGGTCCTGACCAAGGACCTGGTCGACAGCGGCTGGATCAAGAACGACAAGGGCCGCGGCTACAAAGTCCTGCAGGTCTACCGCTCGGACTGTGGCGACAGACCGACGGTCGAACTGCGCGTGGCGCTGCTGGATGGCAAGGCGCAATGCGTCTATGGCGGGCCGGTACAGGCGGACAAGCTCGACCACGGCGCGGACTACGTCATGCACGCCACGACCGCGCGCTGGAAGGAAATGGGCGCCGGCGAGTACGGCGCAATGAAGGCGATGATGCTCGGACGCCTCTCTTTCAGCGGCCCGTACGGCGAGGCGATGGGAAACATGGGCCCGTTCGGCAATTTCCTGCTGCTCGCGGGCAAGGTGCCTGGCGCCACCAGTTGCCCCTGACCGAAGTCCGGTCAGCAGCACTTCCTCGCACGCTCAGGACCTGCCCGCGGACCGATCGGGATCATTGCGCCCGGCGTGCGGGCCTGCCGGTCCTCGAACGGCTGCAGCTTCGTGAACACCGGCTGCGCGAGCACGCGGTCCACGAACGATGTGGTCACGGGGCAGCGGGCGGCATCCACGCGCTGCCGTGCAAAGCCGAGATTGCGGAAGCGCGTGGCGATCGCAACATCGGCAAGGCCGATCCGCGTCGAGTCGAACAGGAAACCCGCGACGGACTCAACGCGGCGAAGCGGTCGTCGCCGAAGCAAGGGGTGATCGGGTCGATGTCGTAAGCGAGACCAATGAGCTCGAGGCAGACCAGGACCTTGCGGACGAAGGGCGGGACATAACTGCCGATGATCGTGTTCACGCCCGCTCCGGCCGCTTGCGGGCGTTCAGGCGGGTTTGCCGCTTTCCAGGTCGGCGAGCCGCTGCTCCAGCACAGCGAGTTTCTCGCGCGTCCGCCGCAACACCGCGCTCTGCACGTCGAACTCCTCGCGCGTCACGAGGTCGAGCCGCGCGAGCTGCGACTGCAGCACGCCCTTGAAGTTCTGTTCCAGGTCGCGCCGCAGGGCGCTCACGTTCTCGGGGACGGCGCCCGCGAGGCGGCGGGCCAGGTCGTCGATCAGTCGGGGGTCGAAAGCCATGGTGACCGCGGGGCTCGTGGACGAGGCGCGTAGTGTAGCGGCCGGCGCGCGCAACGGCAGGCAGCCGGCGGCGTGATTCGGTGCACGGCACCCCGCCAGCGCTCCATCGTGGTGCACCGTCCCGGGTGCCCCGGCCTGATTCACCGGACAGAGCGGCAGCGGCAGCGTGGCACGCTTCCTGCATCGAGGGTCTCCGACGTTCATGCGCGACCCAGTCGCCACGGGAGACCCTCGATGAAGCTCATCACCGCCGTCATCAAGCCTTTCAAGCTCGATGAAGTGCGCCAGGCCATTGCCGACATCGGCGTGCAGGGCGTCACGGTGACCGAGGTGCAAGGCTTCGGCCGGCAGCGCGGACACACCGAGCTCTACCGTGGCGCGGAGTACCGGGTCGACTTCCTGCCCAAGACCAAGATCGAGATTGCCGTCGACGACACGATCGTCGAGCAGGTGATCGAAGCCATCACCAACGTCGCCCGCACCGGAAAGATCGGCGACGGCAAGATTTTCGTGACCCAGCTGGCCCAGGTCGTGCGCATCCGCACGGGTGAGGCCGGCGCCGACGCCGTCTAGGTCGCGTTTCGGACCGCCAACTCCCCTGACCTGCTTGCTGCACAGACTCATCGACAGGAGAACACCAGTGAAGACCTTGACCGCCGCGCCAAGCCGCACGTGGGCCGCCGCGCTCGCACTGGGCGCCATGCTCGCGCCCGCCTTAGGGCTTGCCCAGGACACGCCCGTGCCCGACAAGGGCGACACGGCCTGGATGATGACCTCGACGGTGCTCGTCATCCTCATGACGATTCCCGGCCTCGCGCTGTTCTACGCGGGCATGGTCCGCCAGAAGAATGTCCTGTCGCTGCTGATGCAGGTGTTCATGACGTTCTGCCTGATTGCGCTGCTCTGGGCGATCTACGGCTACAGCCTGGCCTTCACCGGCGGGAACGACTTCATCGGCGGTTTCGACCGGCTGTTCCTGCAGGGCATGGACTCGAGCTCGTTGGCGGCGACCTTCAGCAAGGGTGTCTACCTCCCCGAGTACACGTGGTTCATCTTCCAGCTCACGTTCGCGTGCATCACGCCGTGCCTGATCGTCGGGGCGTTCGCCGAACGAATAAAGTTCAGCGCAGTGCTGCTGTTCGTCGTGATCTGGTTCACGTTCGCCTACCTGCCGATGGCGCACATGGTCTGGTGGTGGGCCGGCCCGGACGCGTACACCGATGCGGCTGCGGCCGAGGCGGCAGGCAAGACCGCCGGCTTCCTGTTCCAGAAGGGCGCGCTCGACTTCGCAGGCGGCACGGTCGTGCACATCAATGCGGGCATCGCGGGTCTGGTCGGCGCGCTGATGGTCGGCAAGCGCATCGGCTACGGCACCGCGGCGATGCCGCCGCACAACGTGCCGATGGTCATGATCGGCGCCTCGCTGCTCTGGGTCGGCTGGTTCGGCTTCAACGTCGGCTCGGGCCTCGAGGCCAACGGCTTCACCAGCATGGTGTTCGCCAACACGATTCTCGCCACGGCCGCTGCGGCGCTGGCCTGGTCGTTCGCTGAGTGGGTGCACCGTGGCACGCCGACGATGCTGGGTGCGGCCTCGGGCGCCGTCGCCGGCCTCGTCGCCATTACCCCGGCCTGCGGCTGGGTGGGTCCGATGGGCTCGATCGCGATCGGCATCATCGCCGGCCTGCTCTGCCTTTTCGCCGTGGTCGGCCTCAAGCACAAGCTCGGCTACGACGACTCGCTCGACGTGTTCGGCGTGCACTGCGTCGGCGGCATCGTGGGCGCCCTGCTGACCGCGGTGTTCTGCGACCCGGCCCTCGGCGGCACCGGCGTGTACGACTACGTCGCCGACGCCGTCGCCCCGTACGACATGGCCGCCCAGTTCAAGGCGCAGCTGTGGGGCGTGATGACGGCCCTGGTCTGGTCGGGCGTGGTCGCTGCGATCGCGTTCAAGCTGATCGACCTGGTGGTCGGACTGCGCGTGCCGGAAGAAGCCGAACGCGAAGGCCTAGACACCGTGTCGCACGGCGAGCGCGCATACAACTGAATCCGAAGGTGTCTGTGGAGGGCGGCCGGTTCCTGGTCCGGCCGCCTTCTCCCCCGCTTGCGGGCGCTCCGGCGCCCGCTTTTTTTTGCGCCAAATACTTGAACTGGGTCGGATTTCCAGCGCCCAAGGTGCACTCGCAGGGGCGGGGCTGCTGCTAGACTTCAAGGGGCAAGGGGATGGGGGTTAGGGGTTAGTCGGATCTGACGCTCCGCGAAGCGTTCTCCTCCGACCAACCCCTAGCCCCTGAGCCCTGGCCCCTTTCCTCCCGGAGTGCGCCATGCAAAGGTTGCTTCTGCCAGTCGTCGCACTGATGGTCCTCGCGACCGCCCAGGCGAGCGAGGTGTTCGTCACCAAGGACGCCCAAGGCCGGCCCATCTACACCGATCGCCCCGATAGCCTGCCGGCGCAGAAGGTCCACGTCGCGACCAGGGGCACGGACCCGGCCGCGGTGCAGCAGCAGTACGCAGAGGAGATGAAGACGTCCTCCGCAGCCGACCAAGCCAAGGCAGACGCGGCAAAGAGATCGGCCGACCAGCAGCAGGCGAAGGAACTCTCTGCCGCGGACAAGGCGAAGCGCTGCCAGGAATCCCGTGCGCACTACCAGACCATCATGAACGCGCGCCGGTTGTACGAACCAGGCTCCTCGCCCGACGAGCGCCGCTACCTCGACTCGAACGAGATCGATGCCGCGCGCGCCGACGCAAAGAAGATGATGGACGAGTTCTGCACGGGTCAATGAAGCAGTGACTGACGCCCGGGTTGGATTCGCAGGCCTCGGTGCCATGGGCCGGGGCATGGCTCGCAACCTGCACAAGGCGGGTCTGCTGCGAGCCGTGTGGAATCGCACCACTGTCCATGCCGACGAACTCGCCGCCGAACTCGGCGTCGTCGCGGCTGCCAACCCCGCCTCGCTCGCGCGTGATTGCGACGTCGTCGTGCTCTGCGTTGCGGCCGACGCCGACGTGCTGGCCGTCGTCGAAGCGTTGCTGCCCGGCTTGCGCGCCGGGGCGCTGGTCATCGACTGTTCGACCGTCAGCGCCGATACGGCCCGCGAGGCCGCGCGCCGGCTTGCCGCGCAAGGCGGCGAATTCCTCGACGCACCGGTGAGCGGCGGCGTCGAAGGCGCGCGTGATGGCACCCTGGCCATCATGGCCGGCGGCACCGAGTCGGCGTTCGCCAGGGCGCAGCCCGTGCTGCAGGCCATGGGCCGCACGGTCACGCATTTCGGCCCGAGCGGTTCCGGCCAGGCCGCCAAGGCGACGAACCAGATCATGTGCGCCGGCGTCATCCAGGCGGTGGCGGAGGCGATGGCGTTCGCCAAGGCGCAGGGTCTGCCGTTGCCGCAGCTGATCGAAACGCTCGGCAAAGGCGCGGGCTCCAGCTGGTATTTCGTGAACCGCGCGCCGAACATCGTGCGCGATGCGTTCCCGGCAGGCTTCCGCGTGCGGCTGCACGAAAAGGACCTGAAGATCTGTCGCGACATGGCGGCACAGTTCGGCGTCGAGCTGCCGGTGGTCGAGGCGACCCTCGCCCAGTACCGCGAACTGATCACGCAGGGTTACGGCGATCAGGACATCTCCGTGCTGTTCCGGGTCAAGGACGCGCTGTTCGCCACGGCCGCTGCGCAGTCCGGCGGAAAATCCCCCAAACCCGCATGAACGTCCCGGCGCCCCCGCCGGAGCGCAGCAGCGTCGACGAACGCGACTTCTTCCTGCCCGACTTCTGCCAACCGCTGGCGGTGCTCGCGATCGTGCTGATCTCTGCGCTGCTCGGCTTCGTGCTGGCGCTCGCGCGCCAGTCCAGCCACGGCCTGTTCTGGTTCGACCTAGCGCGCACCGCGGCTTTCCTGCTCTGGGCCGGGCTGCTGTGCGCCGCGGTGCTGTGCCGCTCGCGGTCCTGGCTCGCAGGGAAATCCTTGCGCGCGGGGATCGCCTGGTCGCTGCTGCTGATGGTGGGAACAGTGGCGGCGCTGTCCGAAGCGGTCTACCTGCTCGGCCGGCTGTGGACTGCGCGACTCGGCGCGCCATCCGCCATCCTCCCCGACACGCACTGGCGGTTCGTGCTGCCCAACGTGCTGATCGCAGCCGTGGTGGGCGCGCTCGCACTGCGCTATTTCTACGTGTCGCAGCAGTGGCGCCGCTCGGTCGAACTCGAGGCGCGCGCGCGCATCCGTGCGCTGCAGGCACGAATCCGGCCGCATTTCCTCTTCAACAGCATGAACACGATCGCGTCGCTGACGCGCTCGAACCCGGCTCAGGCCGAGGAAGCGATCGAGGACCTGTCCGACCTGTTCCGTGTCAGCCTGAGCGACGCGCGCGCGCAGATCACGCTGGAAGAGGAAATCGAAATCGCGCGCACTTACCAGAGAATCGAAAAGCTGCGCCTGGGCGACCGGCTGCAGGTGCGCTGGGACGTCGGCGACCTGCCGCCGCGCTGCGTGGTGCCCAGCCTGCTGCTGCAGCCACTGCTTGAAAACGCGATCGGGCACGGCATCGAGCCCCTGCCGCAAGGAGGCATCGTCGACGTGCGCGGCCGGCTCGACGATGGCACGGTGATGCTCGAGGTGACCAATCCGAAGCCGTCGGGCATGCCGCCGCCGCTCCGCCGCGGTCACCGGATGGCGCTCGACAACATCCGGCAAAGGCTGGACCTGGCCTTCCCGGGCCGCGCGACGGTCGAAGTCGACGATGCGGAGAGCCGGTACTCCGTCCGGTTGCGATTCCCGCACACCGAAGACCAACCCGCCGTCCCGGCTGCCGCGCTGCAGGGCCGTGGCGTGATGCCTTCGTGACACGCGGCCCGGTCCATCGGACAATCCCGGTCCGCGCATGGACGAAAGCACCCCCTTCCCCGCCGATTCGGACAAGCTGCGAGCGCTGATCGTCGACGACGAGGCACCGGCGCGCGCTCGACTGCGTCGCCTGCTCGAGGAGCTGGGTGACGTGACGATCGTCGGCGAAGCGAGCAACGGCGCCGAAGCGCTCGACCGCTGCGCAACCCTCGATCCCGACCTGGTGCTGCTCGACGTGCGCATGCCCGGCATGGACGGCATCGAGGCTGCCCGCCACCTGCGCGCACTCGACGAACCGCCGGCGGTCATCTTCACCACTGCCCACGACGAATACGCGCTCGCGGCGTTCGAAACCGAGGCCGTGGGCTACCTGTTGAAACCGATACGCCGCGAGAAGCTCGCACGCGCCGTGCGACACGCGGCGCGGATCGCCGGCCCGCAGCTCGCCCGCCTCGCCGAGCAATCGCAGCTCGGCCGCCGCCGGGCGCAGATCTGCGCGCGCCTCGGCGACCAGCTGCGGCTGGTACCCGTCGAGGACGTGCTGTATTTCAGCGCCGGGCAGAAGTACGTGACCCTGCGGCACCGCGGCGGGCGCGAGCTCATCGACGAATCGCTGCGCGCGCTCGAACAGGAGTTCGCGCCGGACTTCATCCGCATTCATCGCAACTCACTGGTCGCACGCCGCTACGTGCAGCTCGTCGAGCGCAGCCCCGAAGGCCACCTGTTCGTGCGACTCACGGACGGCGACGAAACCCTGCAGGTCAGCCGCCGCTACGCGGCGGAGGCCCTGCGCCAGATCCGCACCGGACAGTGAGACCCCATGAACTCCTCCCGCGAAGACGTCGGCGAAGCGACGACCACCCTGCCCGATCCGCAGGCCGCCGCTTCGCAAAAGGTCTACTTCGCCCGCGTCGGCATGTTGTTGCTCATGGCCGGGCTGCTGTACCTAGTCTGGCGCATCGTCATGCCGCTGTGGCAATCGGTTGTCTGGGCCATGTTGCTGGGAGCGTTGCTCGCACCCATGACAGCCCGGCTCGCGGCGCGGCTGGGCAATCGCCCCAGACTCGCCAGCAGCCTCATGACCGCTGCCGTGGTGCTGCTCCTGCTGCTGCCCATCCTCGCGATCGGCGGCGCCGTGGCGGCACAGGCCGCGCAACTCGTGAACCGCATCGATGCCTCATCGCTGCGCGCGTCGAACCTCGACCTCGCGGACTTTCCGCTGCTGGCCGGCCCACTCGCGTGGCTCGAGACGACGGCGGGCCTGTCGCTCTCGCAGATCGAGGGCTGGATCGTCATGGGCGCCAAGCGCCTGCTCGAGGTCGTGGCCGCCTCGAGCGGCGCCATGTTCCTGGGGGCGCTCGGCACGATCATGAGCTTCGTACTGATGCTGTTCGTGCTGTTCTTCATGCTGCGTGACGGCCCGCGGATCGCGCAGACGCTGGTACGCATGCTGCCCATCGAGAACCAGCTGCGCAGCAGGCTGTGGCGGCACCTGCTCGACGTGACGCGCGCGGTGTTCATGGGCATCGGACTGACGGCGCTGGTGCAGGGCACGCTGCTCGGCATCGGATTCGCGATCGCCGGCCTGCCGTCGCCGCTGGTATTCGGCGTACTGGGCGCGCTGTTTGCACTGGTGCCCATCGTCGGCACCGCCATCGTGTGGGTGCCCGCGACACTCTGGCTGCTGTCGCAGGGTCAGCCGTATTACGCAGTCTTCATGTTGGCGTGGGGGGTGGTCGTGGTCGGCGCCGTCGACAACGTCCTGCGGCCATTCCTGATTTCCGGCCGCACCGATGTCCCTACCCTTGCCGTCTTCATCGGCGTCATGGGCGGCCTCTCTGCCTTCGGGTTCATCGGCCTGTTCCTGGGGCCGATCGTCCTGGGCCTGCTGGTTGCGCTGTTCCGCTTCACGTCGGAAGAGCTCGCGCCCGGATCGAACGAAGCTTAAGCCGCCTGGCGGCACGAGGAGTCGAGTCTTGTCGAACACACCGCTACGCATCGCGACCCGCCGCAGCAAACTGGCCATGTGGCAGGCGGAGCACGTGCAGTCACTGTTGCGCGCGGCGCACCCGCAGCTGCCGGTCGAACTCGTGCCGATGAGCACGCAGGGCGACCGCGTGCTCGACCGCGCGCTGGCTGAAGTCGGCGGCAAGGGTCTCTTCGTCAAGGAACTCGAGGTCGCGATGCAGGAAGGCCGCGCGGACATCGCGGTCCATTCGATGAAAGACGTGCCGAGCGAATTGCCGCCGGGCTTGGCGATCGTGGCCGTGCTACCGCGTGCAAATCCGCTCGATGCGTTCATTTCGCGTCGCTTCAGGCGTTTCGAAGACCTGCCGCACGGCGCACGCGTCGGCACGTCGAGCCCGCGACGCCAGGCGCAGCTGCGCCACGCACGTCCCGACCTGCGGCTGGAACTGCTGCGTGGCAACGTCGATACCCGGCTGCGCCGCCTCGACGAAGGCGGGCTCGATGCGATCCTACTGGCCTGCGCCGGACTCGAGCGCCTCGGCATCGGCCACCACATCACGCAGCAGCTCAGCGTCGAGCTGTCGTTGCCGGCCGTGGGTCAGGGAGTGATCGGTATCGAGAGCCGTGCGGACGACGAGCGCAGCCGCGCGGTGCTGGCGGTGCTGCATCATGCCGATTCCTTTACACGGCTGGTGGCGGAACGTTCGTTCGCCGCCGCGCTCGGCGGCAGCTGTCATTCACCGATCGCAGCCCACGCCACGCTGGACGACGGCGCGCTCACCGTGCACGGCTTCATCGGAGCACCAGACGGCAGCGAAACCTATCGCGATCGCGTGGGTGGGCCGGCCATCGAGGCCGAGTCGCTCGGCCGCGAACTCGCCCGTCGCATGCAGGCGGCCGGGGCGGAAACCCTGCTCGAGCGCTTGCGGCGGGAGGCCGCCGCAACATCGTGACGCGCCCGCTCGACGGCGTCACCATCGTCGTGACGCGCCCGGCAGCGCAGGCCAGCCAGTTTATCGAGCTCGCGCGAGCCGCCGGCGCCGCGTGCATTGCGTACCCGACACTGCAGATCAACCGCATCGCGCTGGACGACGCCACTCGCGCGCGCCTGCACCGTCGCGCCTGGGACTGGGCCATCTTCACCAGTGCCAACGCGGTCGCAGCGGCGCTCGAGCAGTGCCCCGCCCCGCTCGCGGCGCGGCATGCCGCCGTTGGCCGGGCCACGGCTCGCACGCTCGAGCAGCTTGGGGTCAAAGTCGATGCGCGCCCCGAGAGCGCGAATTCCGAGGGGCTGCTGGAGTTGCCGGAGTTTGCAGCGTTGGCGGGCCGGGGCGTGCTGCTGGTCAAGGGCAGCGGCGGTCGCGCGCTGCTGCGGGATGCCCTGCGCGCGCGGGGCGCCGACGTGCTCGAACTCGAGGTGTACCGTCGTTCGGTCACGGCACCGACCGCAGCGGCGAGGGCACAACTGCACGTCGCACTGACGAATGCGGATCCGCTGGTCGTCGCCGTGACCAGTGCCGAGGTGCTGCAATCCTTGCTCGATCACGTGGCCGGCGACGACAAGGCAAGGCTGCGCAGCCGGATGCTGCTCGTGCCCGGTCCGCGAGTCGCTGCGGCCGCCGCGCACCTGGGGTGGACCGGACCGGTCGTCGCGGCAGCCACTGCCGAAGACGAGACGATGCTCGCCGCCCTCAAGGGCCTGGCTGCGGGGCATGAGCCGCCTGCGTGATAGCATCCGTGGTCGCCGGTCCCGGATGGCCCGCGAGTGCTGATGACCAACGAAATCGAATCCCTCACCACGGACATGAACGCGCACCGGACGGGCAGCGGCGTGAGCCCGATGCTGTTCGCCGTCGGCGGCGTCGCGCTGCTGCTCGCCGCCTATGCGCACTGGCGTTTCGGCCAGTTCGACGAACGCATCGACCGGTTGCGCGGGCAGGTGGTCGAACTGCGCGAAACGCAGGATCGCCTCGACGCGCAGATCGGTGTGGTCGGCACGCAGCTACAGGAGGCGAATGCCCAGGTGCGGTCGCAGATCCGCCTGCTGCGCGAGGTACCGACGCAGCTGGGAGAACTCGGCCAGAGCCTCGCCGAACTGCGTGCCCGCACCGACGCGCCGCAGCGCACCTGGGTACGCGCCGAAGCACTGTACCTGCTCGAACTCGGGGCCCGGCGCCTGCGGCTCGAACACGACGTGCCCACTGCAATAGCCGCGCTTGAATCCGCCGATGCCCGCCTCGCTACCCTGCCGGATCCCGCAGTGGCCGAGGTGCGGGACCAGCTCGCGCGCGAACTCGCCGCGCTGCGCGCGGTCGACGTGCCCGATATTTCGTCCGTGTTGTCACGACTCGCAGCCGTCGAGACGGCCGCGGCGGATTTCCACGTGCTCGGCGTGCCCGTCTCCAAGGCGCGGCGTCTCGACAAGACCGAGGCTGAGGTCGCAGAGAATGCCTTCGACCGTGCCACCCGCCGCTTGCGCCAGGCGTGGCGGGACCTGTTTTCCTACCGGCGTGTCGATCCAGCACGTTCGCGACTGGTCACCCGCGAGGAAGAATCGCTGCGCCGCCAGCAGCTCGAATTGCAGCTGTTCATGGCGCGGATCGCTGCCATGCAACAGGATCGTCCAGGCTACGCGCAGGCATTGCAGTCGGCGACGACATTGCTCGACCGCTCGTTCGACACGCGCGACGAGACCGTGAGCGCGGCCCGCAGCGAGCTCGCGCAACTCGCTGCGATCGACGTGAACCCGACGGCGCCCGAGATCGGCACTGCCGCCCAACTGCTGCAGCGGGTCATCCGCGCGAGCTCGCCCGCGAAGCCATGAAGGGCAGCGTCCTCACGGCGTCGGCGCTGGTCGGTGGCGGATTCCTCGCGCACCTCGTGCTGGACGATCCGGGCTACGTTGCGATCAGCGTCGGCAGTTCATTGTTCGAGACGACGGTGCCAGTGCTCCTGCTGCTGTTGGTCGGCCTGTATTTCCTGGCGCGCGCGATCATCGAGTCAATGACGGCGCGACACCGCCTGGCCACCTTGCGGATGGAACGTCGCAGGCGCCGCGCACGCAACGATACGCAGCGCGGCTTGCTCGATCTTGCGGCTGGACGCTGGCGCAGCGCCGAAGACCTGCTCTCGCGCGCGGCTCCGGAAGCCGACTCGGCCGCGGCCAACTACCTGGTCGCAGCCCGCGCAGCCGACCTGCAGGACGCCGTCGAGCGCCGCGACGAATGGCTGGCGCGGGCGCAGGAAGCCGCTCCCGCGGAACGGGCAGCGGCACTCGTCACGCTCGCTGAGATGCAGATGCGACGCGGACAGGACTCCGCGGCACTGCAGACCCTCGAACAGCTCGATGCGTCGGGCGACATGAACTCGCGCGGGCTCGAGCTCATGGCGCGGCTGTGCCAGAAGCTCGGACGCGGCGAGCAGCTGCGCGCCCTCGGGCCACGCCTGCGCAGCGCGAAGGAACTGCCGGAGACACAGGTCAACGAGATCCTGGCGCAGGTGCAGCTCGAAGAGGTCCGGTCGGCAGGCGAGCGTCGCGACGTGCCTGCCGCGAACGAGGCCTGGTCCAGCCTGCCGCGTGCGACGCGCAAGCTGCCGCAGGCGATTGCCATCTACGCTCGCGCGCTCATCTCCGCGGGCGAGGTGGTGGCGGCCGAGAAGCTGCTGCGCGAAGCCATCGATGACCGGCTCGAGCCCGTGCTGGTGCGGCTTTACGGCGAGCTCGTGCTGCCGGACGCACTGACTCCGCTGGACCGCGCAGAGAACTGGTTGCGCAAGGCGCCGGCGGATCCCGATCTGCTCGCAGCCTGTGCACGCCTCGCGCTGCAGGCGGAACTGATCGGCAAGGCGCGCAGTTATCTCGAGGCGTCGCTCGCC
>Ga0224500_10000886_pt1 | contig 18793 bp, 18 predicted proteins | sample SF_Oct11_sed_USG_FD_168126 | JGI IMG/M metagenome (GOLD analysis project Ga0224500, IMG submission 168126) | Sediment microbial communities from San Francisco Bay, California, United States - SF_Oct11_sed_USGS_4_1 | ecosystem: Environmental > Aquatic > Marine > Sediment | place: USA: California... | reverse complement strand
AGCACTCGGCAGCGTGGATCCCATTCCAGCCACCAGCGCCGCCATGGCTCCAGCAACTAAAACCTTCTTCCACCGCCTCGCAACATAGTCCTTCATACTAATGCCCTCCCTTGTGAGTAAGTAAGAAACACGGCCCATCTACACCTACATCCAAAACGTTCGCGCCGATGAAGATAGGAAAGTTACACGAGTGCAAGGCCTGCCAGAACGGCCAAACACCTATCACACTGTATCCACATAGGACGCCGTGATGGCCAAACAAAACAAAGAGCCGGAACCCACAGGGATTCCGGCTCTTCTCGTCGGAGGACGGACGCTCTACGTCACGTGAGACGCTTAGTACTGCAGCTGCAACGCCACATGGAACGAATCAGCCTTTTGCACCGTTTGATTTGGTTGCATGAACGAGAACCCACCTGCGCTTCCGTTGAAATCCCCGTACCGGTAGTAGGCAGAGACACGCGCATTGTGGCCGGAGATGATGTAGTTCACGCCGGTTTCCCATTCCTGCCGCAGTTGGGTATACAGCGGATCGACGCTGGTGAACCGCACGTAGGGTTGGAACCGCCCAATGCCGACTTCATGGGGAATCAGGTACAACCCGTACACCGTCCAGGAGTGCCCATTGAAGATACAGAAACAATCGCCACCGGCAAACGCGCCAGCCCCGTAGTTGGCCCAGTACCGCTTGAACTCCGCATTGAACGTAAACACGCCCATGTTGTTCGGCATCAGCTTTTCCACCAACAGATCGACAATCGCTCCGGTGTAATCACTGCGCCCCAACGTAGGGGACCCCGCGCCATCTTTTTGATGGATCACGTTGCCCGAAATCGCCACGATATCGCCCGCCGTCCCGTAGTAGGTCCCGGAGGTGTAGTAGCCGGGGTTGTCTTCATCGTTCAACAGGTTCCATTGCAGACGCCCGGCGTACAACAGGCTGCCGGTGTTATTTGATCCCCCGCGCTGGCCCGTGAACACCGAGGCGACATACAACAAGTGGGTCCCGAAGGGATGGACTTTCCCGAAGAAGACCGCGCCGTTGTCACGACCATAGAGCCCCGCCTGGCCGCCGGCCGCTCCATTGGGACCGCTGGGGAAGTTGCCGCTGAAATCGGCCGAGTTGAAGGGAGTCCGGAATCCATCGAAGGTCGCATGGTAGAACGGCCCGTTCAACTCACCCCGCTCACTCGGGACCAAGGTGCGGCCGACCCAGAGGTTGACCGTCTCGCTGATCTCGAATTTCCCGATCGCGTCGAGCAACCCGATATTGGAGTTGCCACCAAACTGAGTACCCCCTGCACCAACGTTACAGTTAAAACAATCTGTATTGAAGGTGAACTTCACATATTTGTGAATTTGCCCGTTAATGTAGATACGAGCGTTGTCCACTTTGAAGTCGTTGCTGTAATGCCCCCCTGCAGCGCCCTCGATGCTGTTGAAACTGGAGCGGATACCCATGCCGATGGAAATCCACTTGTCATCATCGGCTTTGATTGTGCCACCAGCATAAGCACTCGGCAGCGTGGATCCCATTCCAGCCACCAGCGCCGCCATGGCTCCAGCAACTAAAACCTTCTTCCACCGCCTCGCAACATAGTCCTTCATACTGATGCCCTCCCTTGTGAGTATTGAGAAACCACTGCCCACCTGCACTGATATCCAAAAACGTATACAACCAGGAAGTTGGTGGAGAGTATGCCTAAGTGCTCGAAAGATAGCAAGAAACTTTTCTCTACTTGCTTCCACATGTAACAAATATACATATGTATTTCTTCCTGTCCATGTAAATGCAGAAAGCGGTCAGGTGCGATACTGATGTGGTTTTCACCTGCGCACCTCAGCATAACCCTGCGCAGATTGCGTGCAAACCGCATCGTCACTGACTTGTTTTTCATTTGCCACCATACGTGCCTTCACTCGCCTACGTCGGATGCCCGGCTGTGACACGGTGGAAGAAGCGCGCCGAGTATCCTCTGCCTAGTCGGCCAGAGCCATTTGGCGGCGTGCCAAAACATTAGGAACCAAACGAACCACCGCCGTAAAGGCATACGCTCGATCGGTGTGAAGCAATCCTTGTACCGCACACGTTAGGTACGCGACGCTTCTACAGTCTGACAGAATTAGGAGATGGACAACTGTGAGATTGATGTCTGCACTGAAAAATGTTGGAGGAGGTAACTTATAGATAAATAAGAGCCAGGCAGAAGAAGTTCGTCTTCCTCTGCCTGGCCTTCTTCAGCACACCGGTAAGAGCCTATCGGTTCGGCTGAGGAGTATAGCGGAGATACGGCTTCACAGTCGTGAAGCCTTTAGGAAACAGTTGTTGTGCTTCCGCATCACCCACTGCGGGCGTAATGATACAATCTTCACCATCTTTCCAGTTCGCCGGAGTGGCGACCTTGTACTTCGAGGTCAGTTGAAGTGAGTCGATCACTCTCAACAACTCATCGAAATTCCGGCCGCAGGAAGCGGGATACGTTAAGGTGAGTTTGACCTTTTTGTCCGGACCGACAATAAAGACCGATCGCACCGTCATATTGTCGATGGCGTTGGGATGGATCATATCGTACAACGTCGCAACCTTCTTATCCGGATCGGCGATGATGGGATAGTTCATCGTCGTCTTTTGCGTTTCGTTGATATCATTGATCCAGCCTTTGTGAGAATCCATCGGATCTACACTGACCGCAATCACTTTTACGCCCCGCTTTTTAAACTCCGGCGAGATTTTGGCCACGGTTCCCAGCTCCGTCGTACACACAGGGGTGTAATCCTTGGGGTGTGAAAACAGAATCCCCCACCCGCTTCCCAGCCATTCGTGAAAATTGATCGTGCCCTCCGTCGTCTCCGCCGTAAAGTTCGGTGCATCGTCTCCCAATCGTACAGCCATGGTATCCCTCCTTAACCTCGGAAAATATCCAGCCATCAACTATTGATCAGCTATCACTCAACGAATTTTCTACAATACTGTTTCGCAAAGGATGAGTGCAAGGGGCGCTTAAGCTTTGACGCTGGCTTGCCGATAAAGGCTCAGAGAATCCTTTCTCACGGAGGCTTGCCATGGACAAACCCGACCCAACACGAATCAAACTGCACATGTCAAAAGACCCCATGTATCTGTTGCTCCGCGAAGGCTGCATCAAGGAGTTTAATGTCAAAAAGGCCTCCGGCGACAAATGCGACCTTCGCGGGCTTGACCTTCGCGGACTCGACCTTCGCGGGCTCGATGCCGACGGATTGGATTTCACCGATTGCTATTTTCGCCAGTCCGACCTGAGAGGGGTCGACTTGAGCAAGGCCAAGATGGACGGCGCCAGCATCAACGCCTGCCAGATTTCCGGTGTCTTATTCCCTTCAGAGCTGAGCGCCTCTGAAATCGAGCTCTCACTCCTACATGGGACAAGAATGCGATATCGAGACAAATAGCGGGACAGCTTTTGGCTTCGTTTGCTCGTGCCGGCTCGATACCTGCGACTCCGCCACTGGCTCATCGCCTTCTCAACAAGACGACATCCCACCCGACCTACTCCCTTCCTATTCCATGAGATGCATGCGCAATAACAGTGTCAGGATCCAGCAGACAGACCCAATTGCGTTCGCACCTTTTCATGGCCGGGTTCGGCAGCCCCTGGATCCAAGAGGGACATTCGTTCTTCGGTGAGCTTCCCGTTTTCTAAAAGACGTTGCTGAACCGCCTCCGCACGTTGGTGGGCTAATGCGTCTAACTCCGCGCCTGAAACTTGGATAGCCGTTTCCAGTTTTTGCTTCATGTGCTCCACGGTCGGCTGGGTGGACTCAGCCGGCGTGGCCGCTGGGTCAGGCGCCGGTAACTTTGCATACAGCTTTTCAATCAACCGTTGCTCGTCTCCTGGTGAGAGCTGTACCTGATCGGTATATGCCCCGCCACGTGGGATCCCCTTCATCTCAAACAGTTGGGCTCGGAGCTTCATCCTCTGAAGTGCTGCTCGGTCAAGGGTCGAATCGGACGTGCCCTTAATATCGAGCCTTAGCCCGGCCCGCTCATCCAATGCCTTCTCCAGCGCCTCCAGCTTGTGCACTTCGCTCTCAAGCAATGCCGCGCTGCCCGGCTCGAACTCGATAAACTGCAGCTCCTCCTCATTCCCCCCGCCCGGAATAAGCTTCCCCATCAGCGAAAATGGCGAGGCCACGACTTTTGCCAGTAAGTTGAGCAACGTCGAAAGCACGACCTTGCCGTACTTGAAATCCGGGTCGTTGAGGTCTCCACGAATCGGCATATCGACTTCAATCAAGCCCTTACGATCCTTCAGCAGTCCCACAATCAGCGGCACCGGTAATGACGTCGCATCAGAACTGTTGGTCTTTCCACCGAATGTCAGCTGATCGACTTGCACGAGATTCTCTGCTTCCAATACTTTCTGTGAGACCTTGTACTTCAAATCAAGCGACAATTTCCCCTTTGACAACCCATAGCCGACATATTTTCCGCTGTATGGACCAGCCGGCGTCAGATCCATTCCTCCCAGCGTAATGACCAAGTCGGTAAAGGCATCCTCGCTCAGCGGGTTGATCTTCCCGACGATTTTGAGTGGCGCCGCTCTGCCGACTTTTCCCGACAAGTTGACATCGGCTTTCTTCAACTGTTTCGATGATAGTCCTTTGATGGTCCCACCGAACTCAGTGAGGCTGATCTTGACGTTCGGCTCGATGGACAGGTCTTCAAATCTTGCTGCCAGCTTGACCAACTTGACCTGGTCGATCGTCACAGGCACGGGCTCCGCCGCTTTAGTCGGCGACTTCTTACCTTCAGGTTCTTTAGCAGCCGCCTGATCTCCGGGTGGAGGCGAGGCTGCCAGTTGAGACACATTGAGTTGCCCGTCGGCTTCCACCACCATCTGCATAGACGGTTCTTGCCAGACCACTTCGGCGATTTTCACAACGGTCGGCTCCACATCCAACGCTACGCGGTTCACCGCCAACCCCTTCCAGGTCACGACATTGTCAAACTCTTTGCGATCAACAACGGCCAACTGATTGACCGCGAGATCACCCTGGAACCGAAGCAGAGGCTCATTCGGGTGTTCTTTGGCAAAGTGCAGTGCCCCCTTGAGATCGATGGCTCCATCCTGCACGTCGGCATTGAGAAACCGATCGAGATAGGGCTGAAATGGGTGAATATCAATGTGCTCCAACTTGAGAGCGGCATCAACAATCAATGGCTCGACCGTGACTTTCCCCTGAACACCAATCGTTCCCGTCTCATTCAGTTTCAACGAAAGATCCACCGGCAATGGCTTTTGGAAGGGAATCTGCACATCTTTCACCGTGAAGTTCATCACCGACACATCGACATGACCAGGTCTCGAGAGCGTCCGATCCTCGAACGCGGCCCGATAGTTTCGTAGGGCAATTTCGTCGACAGCAATGGTCCAAGGCTTTGGTGTTTTCTCGGACTTGGCCTTTGCCGTCGTGGGTGTTGGGGGCGCCTCCTTCCCGCCGACCGGCGTAAAGAGCGTTTGATAATTTATCGCCCCGCCTGGGTCCATCCAGGCCTCGAATCGCGCATTGGCTGAATGCACCTTCGCGATATCAATGGATTGCTTTTGCAGATCCAGCTGAATCCCTTCCACATTAAAGGCCGGAATGCTAACGACTGGCTCAAGCCCGCCTCGTTCCACGATCGCGAGATTCTGAATCGATACGTTTCCATTCTTGACCGTTGCCTGAGGAGCCTGACCGCGCAGATCAAAATGGTACGACGCAGAGAGGCCAAGGGTGCCCTGTGGAATGTCAAACTGAAACAAGTCGTGCACGGCTTGATACAACGTCTTGAGTTTGATTCCGGACAGATTCACCCGACCATCAGATTCCACAGGTTCCAGAAAGATGGTCCCCTCCCATGAGATTTTCTCCCCCTTTCCGATCTCCGCCGTGAACGCATGGGCACTCTCGCCTCCCTCAGCCTGCACCGTGCTGAAGTTGCGCAGCACGATCTCAAACGGCACCACGTCGATCACCACCGGCCGCGCCTTTGAATCATCTCGATATTCAATAATGCCTTGTCCGATCTCCAAGAGATCGATCTGCACCGGCATCATCTTCTTCGGTTCGCCTGTTGGTTGAGCAGGAGGCTGGGGTGCCTCATCCGAAGGAGGAACCAACGACATCAGATTCAACTTACCTTCACGATTCACCTTGGCCACCACGAACGGCATGACGAGACGGATCTCGTCGAACGCGATTTTTTGCAAGAACAGCGTCGTTGCGCGCAGATTGACGAACAACTCCTCAAACCCCAGCATGGCAGTCTGGTCTTGCGCTCGTACCTCTAACCCATTGAGACGCAGCGAAAGCGCAAACGGATTGAAGGCGGCATCCCGCAACAGGATAGGATGCTTGATTTGCTCCGAGGCAGTGGGAACGACGTACGATGTAATCAGATAGGGAACGAGCACGAAGCCGACGAGCGAATAGAAAGCAATGAGACCTACCAGCGTACCGATCAGAACCCGTGGACGAAGCAGCCGACGCATGCAATCCAGCCCCTTGGAGGATGAATCTGAAGAGCAAACTATAGGGGACGCGACCGTGGAATGTCTACCGGGAGATGCCTACCTGGCCAGGGAAACTATTAGGGAATGCAACGCGCGGTGGCTGACATCGAGCGAGTCTACCGAGGGAAGGAAAAAGATCCTTGCGGTGTGTATGCCGTCGCCTCAATAGAAACAGCACTGCCACGAGCGAGCTTGAAGTGGTGCGCCCGGTTGGAATCGAACCAACGACCCTCAGCTTAGAAGGCTGATGCTCTATCCGACTGAGCTACGGGCGCGTTCAAATATTTCAACTACTTGGACGAGTGACCCTCCACGGCCATGTCACTTGGTGTTATTAGGGTGTTAACGTCAAGGTACTTTTGCACCTTCAAGGCGGCTTCAGTCAAGTCTCTCTCCTCTATTGAGTTGTACCGCTTCCACATCTTCTCTGACTTGTGACCAACAATCTTCATCGCGGTTGCTGTATCCACACCGGCGCGTCGTAGGTTTGTCGATGCACAATGACGGAGATCATGGAATCTAAAGTCAGTTATTCCGGCATCGCTCAACGCGGTCCTGAAGGATCGGCTGATACGTTGAAGCGGTCGGCCCTTGCAGGTGAACACGTGGTTGTTGGTCAGACTGCGAATTTTGGCCAAGCGTTGGAGAGTTGATCGAACGTCTGCGGTCATGGGAATACGCCTCCCGGTTTTGGTCTTGGTGTCTTGACTTCGAAGGGTGATGAATCCCCGACGGAGGTCAACACGGTCCCACGTCAGAGACACAATCTCCCCGAACCGTTTGCCGAGTTGATAGGCCGTCAGGAGCACCGGGCGGAGGTGTGGCTTCGCGGCCTGATGTAACCGGCCCCATTCTTCTTCTGTGAGCACCCGATCCCGTTCGTTCTGGGGGTTGGGTATCTCGACTCTGGACGCGGGGTTGGCCTGGAGCAGTCCCCGCTTGATCGCCATGTTCAGGCAGTGTTTCAACGCAATGTGGTCATGGTTGATTGTCTGTGTACTCGGCTTGATTCCGTTGGGTTTCGTGCGTTGATTGCGGAGGCTTCCACATCCTGAGGCTTGATCTCTGACAGGATCTTCTGACCGAAGAACGGGATGAGGTGAGTGTTGATACTGTAGGCTCGTCCCACGAAGGAACGAAGTCCTCGGACGGTTTCCAGCTCCAGGTAAGCCTCCGCCCATTCTTTGAAGAGGATCGGCTTGGCTTGTTCGGTCTTCTCGTGGCCTAGGAGGAGTCGTGTCCTGATGGTGGCTTCCATCTCCTTGGCAACAGTCTTATTGAGACACCCCACCTTCCAGCGTTTCCAACGGGCACCGGGCACACCACTCGCGAGGACCAACGATTTTCCGTCCGCACTTTCGATCACCGGAAATTCCACATAGTAACTATCACGCCGCTTAGTGAGTCCCATGGCTGTCTCTCCGTGGTGTGATCGTGTGCTGATCGATCCAGGCGTCCAGCTGAGTCTGCTTGAATTTCACCAGCCGCCCGATTTTAACGTACCCCAGTTTCCTTGCGGAGACCCATCCGTACAAGGTCAATTTGGATATGCCTAAATACTTCGCGGCCTCATCCATTGTCAAAAGATTATTCATGGCGTTTCAGACCGGCCTTTCCTTCATGTTCTACCAATGAAGTCGAGTGCATTGACCGACCTCCGCACACCTATTAGGAGTGGCACTTATGAGAGGGTTCAGAATTTTTGACCATACCGAAAAGGTAGGGGGCCGCAGAAAAGAAAAGACCGTGTGGGATCGGGTATGCCGAAGTCCCGAGGGAGCACTCGGGGAAGAGAGTATTGCCAATGCCTCTACAACAGCAAACCGCTGTTTCGCACGGTCGGCAGTACTCCACCTTCTATCGGCCACCAACTGCGAATCAGCTTCGGCACTACCTGAACCAGATCCCTGAATATTTTGAGATGTGTTTCAAGGTCTGGGAGGAGATCGCGATCCCGACCTATGCTAAGCAAGCTCGATATGGCACGAAGGCCGGACAGCCAAATCCGCGGTTCCTCAATGCGAAACTGTTCAATGATATTGTCACGTCGATGCGGGGCCAGATCGTACGGAAATCATGTTGGACGAGATTGCCGATTTCTGTCTCGCGGCGTTGGCGAAGACCGACATACACACCATCGATATCACGGGCGGGGCACCGGAGCTCAACCGGAACTTTCGCCGGCTGGTCGAACGGGCCCGTGCCCTCGATCGTCATGTGATCGATCGCTGCAACCTGTCCGTGTTGCTGCTTCCCTCACAGGCGGACCTTGCGGAATTCTTGGCCAGCCATCGAGTCGAAATCATCGCCTCACTTCCGGCCTATCGTGCCGGACAGACCGATGCGCAGCGGGAGGAAGGAATCTTTGAGAAATCCATCGAGGCCCTCAAGCTGTTGAACAAACTGGGGTACGGGCGATCGGGGAGCGGCCTTGCCCTGAACCTCGTGTACAATCCGGTCGGCGCGTTTCTCCCGCCGAAGCAAGAAGCACTCGAAGCCCAATTTCGGAAAGAGCTCCGGACGCGGTACGACATCGAGTTCAACCGTCTCTATACCGTCACCAACATGCCAATCAGCCGATTTCTAGAATTCCTGATGGAGAGTGGTAATTACGATGCCTATATGGAACGCCTGGCCACTGCCTTCAACCCTGCAGCTGCAGCAGGCATCATGTGCCGATCGATGATTTCCGTGGGATGGGACGGCACCCTGTACGATTGCGTACTTCAATCAGATGCTTACGCTGCCGGTCAAGGACGGCATGCCGCGCCATATTCGCGACTTTGATCCCACCTGCCTCAGCACACGCAGGATTGTGATGGGTAATCACTGCTACGGGTGCACGGCCGGGGCCGGCTCGTCTTGCGGCGGAGCAGTGATGAAGGCAAATCCGACACAGTAGGCAGACACATATGGACCTCTCACTTCTCACATTTCTCTTGGTGTTATCTCTTGCTTTCGCCAATGGCGCGAACGACGTGTCCAAAGCTATTGCCACCCTCGTGGGCAGCGGCGTCGCTGATTATCGGACCGCCATCTTATGGGGAACGTTCTGGACGACCGTCGGCGCTGGGCTTTCGGGACTGGTCGCTACCGCGATGGTGAAGACCTTCAGCCAAGTCTGGCAGTGGCGATCCAGACCGCGCATGTGCGTACCTGCCAGACATATGGCCCAGACCGGCTGCACGCCGAACTGCGTGAGGACGGCTTTCTAGCTGGGATCAGCCGCATCAAGCGGCTGCGGAAGAAACTGGGCTTGCGCTGTATATCGGTGCGTCGGTTCACGACGACCACGGATTCGACGCATGCGCTGCCGGTAGCGGAAAACGTGTTGGCTCAGACCTTTGCCATCAGACAACCAAATGAGGCGTGGGTCACCGCTATGATCGATGTGCCGACCGTGGAAGGGTGGCCGTATGTGGCTGGCGTGAAGGCTCTCTACACCTGTGAAATGGTCGGCCTGCGATGGACGCCAGGATGACGACGGACTTGGTGCGGGGTGCGCTCATGAAGGCCATCGACTCCAAGTATCCAGCCCCGGGGCTCATGCATCACTCCGACCGCGTGGTTCAGTATTGTGCCCAGGACTATCAAGCGCAATTGCGGCAGTTCGGTCTGACCCCGTCCATGAGTCGGAAGGGCAACTGCTATGAGAACGCGCCGATGGAGAGTTTCTGGGGAACGCTAAAAATGAGCTGGTGCATCACCGGCGGTATGCCACGCGGGAACAGGCCCGGCGAGATATCACGGAGTACATCGAGCTGTGCTATAACCGTCAGCGGCGACATTCTCGACTGGGGAATTACTCGTCCGTAACATTTCCCCAGCAGTGGGCCCGTCAGCAGTCGGCGGCGTGAGGCTTCGACTTATGGCGTCCACTATTGACAACTGGGGTCAGGTACCATAGATAGACTCGGAGCGAGGAAGATGGCCCTTTCGTTGGCACTCACGTTCTGAGGACAACGGAGATGCATCCGCACCGACAGCACATGAATTCTCTCCCTCTCCCAAAGAACGCTCCCTGATGAAGACCCATTCCAAACCTAGTTTGATGACCCAGTACCAATCTGCGTGGGGAAACAAGACAGACTCGAACCGTCCCCGCATGCTGGTCACGCCGAATGGCTGGTCTCCGGCAAAAATCCTGGGCACCAGGCTGCTGCTGGTGTTTTTTCTCTTCTGTTTTGTGTTCACCCTACTCTGGGTGGATCGCGATGGCTTGCGCGATCATGCTGACGGCGAGCTATCCTTCGCGGACGTGGTGTATTTCACCATGATCACCGTGACGACGGTCGGCTACGGAGACATCGTTCCGGTGTCCACACGAGCGCGGTTGTTGGATGCCCTGGTCGTCACACCGATTCGATTCGGCATCTGGTTCTTGTTCCTGGGAACCGCCTATCAGTTGATCATCCGGCAATATATGGAGGAATACCGCATGGCGAAACTCCAGGCGAATCTCAACGGTCATATCATCGTCTGTGGCTTCGGCCATACCGGGCTGTCCGCCACGAAAGAACTCTTGGCGCGCGGGACGAGTGCCACGCAGATCCTAGTGATCGACAGACTGGAAGAGCGGGTACGATTGGCCGGAACCCTTGGCATTGCGGCCTTTCAGGCCGACAACACGCAAGAATCCGTGTTGCGCGACGCCGTCATCGATAAAGCCAAGGCCGTCATCATTGCCGCGGGCATCGACGACGCAAACGCGCTGATTCTGCTTACGGCCAGACACCTCAATCCAAAGGTGCGTATCATCGTCAGCGCGAAGGAAGAGGAAAATGTGAAACTCTTTAAACAGGGAGGCGCGGACGCCATCCTTTCACCGGCAACCTTCGGCGGCTATATTCTCGCGGCAGCTGTGGATCAAGGACACATGGTGCAATACCTCGATGATCTGCTCACCACAGGAGGCAACGTTGCTTTGGTTGAGCGAACGGTCCGACCCAACGAAATCGGGAAATCCCCGGCCGACCTGCACCCCGACCTCTTGCTCCGTCTCTATCGCAACAACACCATGTACCCCTACTTACACTTGGCTCAAGCCGGCCCGCTTCAGCGCGGAGATATCATGGTGCTCTTTACGAGTTCGCCAACCGACACGGGATAATCATTCATCGAACAAATGAAATGCCGGAATGCAGGGGATCTCACCCAAGTATCGGCACCAGGCGTGTTCTTGCTTAGGTCGGTGACAACGCTCGCACCAGACGTTCGATCGTGAGACCTTGGACGAGGATTGAAAAGACGACAACGACGTACGTCATCGTAATGAGCACATCTCGATACGGAGACGACGGAAGTGAGAGTGCCATCGCCACGGAGATTCCGCCGCGTAAACCACCCCATGTCAGCATCAATGTTGCGCGATCGGTAAACTCTTGGAACAACCGAAACACTTGAACAGGAAGGCTGACGCTGACAAAGCGGGCCAATAACACCAGTGGAATCGCGATAAGGCCTGCTTCTAGGTATTCGGGCTTGAAGGTCAAGGCCAAGACCTCAAGGCCGATCAAGACAAAGAGCACGGCATTGAGCAATTCATCGATCAGTTCCCAAAACGTATCTAGATACTCCCGTGTGGTCTCCGACATCGCGAGGTGACGTCCGTGGTTGCCGATCAAGAGACCGGATACCACGACGGCGATCGGACCTGAGGTATGTACCGCATCGGCCAATGCGTATCCTCCCATCACCAACGCCAGCGTCAGTAAAATCTCGACATGATGCTGATCGATCGACTTCAGCATGACGTACGTCAGGTATCCCAGCGCAAGACCCATTGCCGCCCCGCCCACGGCTTCTTTGACGAACAGCAGGACGATGGAGCCTGGCGTGATCGTTCCTGTCTCTGCCACCCCGAGCAGCACAAGAAACACGGCAACGCCAACGCCGTCATTAAAGAGCGACTCTCCCGTAATCTTGATTTCTAGTTGTTTCGGGGCCTTCGCGTTTTTTAGAATTCCCAAGACGGCGATGGGATCTGTGGGAGAGATCAAGGCGCCGAACAACAGGCACCCGATGAAGGGGATCGAAAGACCGATCCATCCAAGGAGTAGATATGTCAGCGCGCCCACGATACTAGCCGACACCATGACGCCGAGGCAGGCCAACGTCCCAATAAACCATTTCTGCTTCAACAGATCATCCAGATTGACATGCAGCGCGCCGGCAAAAAGCAGGAAGCTGAGCATGCCATGTAGGAGCGTTTCGTCGAAATCGATACTCCGGATGAAGCTCTCGGCTTCTGCTTGGATCCCATAGCCAAGCTTCCCGAGCAACAAAAGGACAAGTGACATCACTAGCGCGATGGCCATGAGGCCGATCGTCACCGGCAACTTGATATATCGATGGTTCAGATAGCTGAACACCGCGGAGAGGCAGACCACAATGGTGATGGTTTGAATCAGCGACATCTCAGGGAGCGTCTGCCAGAAGGGCAAATGACTCGGAATGTGTTCACGAAGCAGACGGCTCCGCGATCGATTCAGCAGAACTGGCAGGATGCCAGCGTTGATATAGAGTCAACACCAGCGTCATGCCGAGCACACAAAAGACAATCACGGTGAGCGCATAAATTGGGAACAATTCCGTGCCGGGGATTCCGGCAGAGATCGGAAGAAAGGCCATGACTGCAGTTGCCACGCCACGCGGGAACATCGCGGCAATCACCACCCGCTCACCCGCCGTCCACGTGTTGTTCACGCGAGCTAGCCCTTCGGTAACAGCGCCCCGAACGAGCACGACAATGCAGAACAACCCCAAACTCATCAAGGCAATCTCGATGGTCAAGGAAGAGAAATCCAGAATCAACCCCAATAACACATAAAAGAATGTCCGAACCAAAAACGATAACTCTTCGTGCATCCGCTTCATGAATTCGCTCAAAACGAACTTCGCTTGATCCAGCTCATACCCGATCAGAGCGCGTATTGGTTTAGCCATCCGCCCAACGAGAAACTCCATATTGCTGAGGACCAAGCCGAACAAGAGAATCGTGATGGCACCGTTGGCGCCGATCAACTCCGCCACATAATACAGCACCAAAATGGCCGCCATCGTGAGCATGTAGGATAACGCTTGTCCTCCGAGCCAGGCCAACAGCCGTGCCCACAGAGCGCCCGCCAAGAGCGCCAGCATAATCGCATCCCAAAATGCATGAAAGACCTCACGAATAAAATGTCCCCCTCCGCTCGAATCTTTCATCGTGCCCATCAAGGCCAACGCAATGACCACGACAAAGACCTCTGAGATGGCCGAATCGAGGCTCAACAACACCTTGGTCGAATCCCGGAGCGAAGACATATGCGACGTCACAGGGATAATAATGGCAGCCGCAGTCCCCCCCAAGATGGTACCAAGGAGCAGCCCATGCAACCATGACGCATGGGTGACCCACATATAAAAACCCATGATCGTGAGAATGGTCAGGCTGAAGACCATCACGGAATACAGCAGAGCCATCGGGGTCTCGCTGATAACTTTCATGATATGGAGATTGATCCCGCCATCGAAGAGTATGATCAGCAGCGCGAGGGTACCAAAGTAGGGAGCCAGACTCATGACGGCGGTAGGTTCAGCCACATGAAACACAGGTCCGAGCAGAACCCCGAATCCCATCAGAAACAGCACGCTAGGAATGCCGGTCCGCCTGAAGACCAACTCGCCCGCCAAGCTGACCAGGATGATCAAGCCTGTTAAGCCCAACACAAGATCAACGCTTAAAGGCTCCACGTACAAATCCTCCTTAGCACGCTACAATCGTACTCCCACCGGCATTATGCATTTGCCCTTTCTTTTTGGCAACCAATCACCGCCGATGAGCCTGACGCATCCACAACTGGATTGTCGCTAGCGAAAAAAGTGGTGGCATGGCACAATCATAACCTCCGCATTTATCTTGCTGTCAGGAACACGAACTACGAACGGACGTTGAAGAATTGAACAAGCTCAATCCCCACACCGCTTCATCTCGCAAGATAAGGCTCGCAGTTTTCAGCCTTGTCATGGCTTGCCTGACCGCTGTTCCCGTCTTTGCTGAACCATCGGGATCCGGTTCGGCTGTTCCGGTTCGTCTCCATGGCGAGACCTTGTTCACCCTTCAGACAGGGCTCGCCAATGTTGATACGGCCTCGCGAGCAGCGGCCATCGAGCAGCGCCTGGATCGACTGGCTCGAGCGGCACCGTCCGTCATTGATAGCCTGAGAGTCGAAGACCATGAACAGACGGCCTATGTGTTGACGTCGGAGGAAGTGCTGTTCGTCGTGACCGACAATGAGGCCAAGGCAGCTGGAAAACCGCGACACCTCTTGGCCGAGGAGCAGACAGAAACAATACGGGAAGCACTCAGAGCTCCTCCCTCCGTCCAATCATCGCGAGAACCGTCGTCTCCGATGGCCTTGCGGAATCTGCTGTGGGCCGGCGTCGCCACCGCGTTATTGATCTTCTTCGCCGTGGCCTTTCAGGTCTTCTTTCCCAGACTCTATGAGGCTATCGAGGCATGGAGTGAGACGCAACTGCGCGCTGTGTCACTTCGCGGGTTGGAGCTGAGCGCGGCAGACCAACTCAGCCATGTCCTTGTGTTCTGCAGCAAAGTTCTTCGAGGGGTCCTCTCCGGTCTTGGGCTGTATTGGTACTTCCATTTCGTCTTGAACCTCTTTCCGCAAACACGCCTGTTTGAGCAGAGGTTTATGGAGGCATTGGCCGTACCGTTTGAACAGATCCAGGCCTTGCTGCGCAATTGGGGTGATCTGGCCATCGGGCTTCTGCTCGCCATGGTCGCCACAGGTTTGTTTCTGGGCTTCTTGAAAGTATTTCGCGAGCTGTTTCCCAGTATGCTCGAGAAGGTTTCTGCCTGGGGCCACACGACGACGTACTCGTTCAAGATCCAGCGTGTGGAGATGCTGTCCGGCGCCCAAATCTCGGATGGCCTGCTGGTGCTGTTACGGGCCCTTCGATTGGCGGCATACGTCACCCTCACCTACCTTTACGTCACCTCGATTCTTGGATTTTTTCCTGCCACCCATAAACTCTCTGTCGAACTTTTGAACTATCTGATCGAGCCGATCAAGATGATAGGTCGAGAGGTCATCGCCTCGGTGCCGGACATCATCGCCATTGTCATCATCATCATCGTCACCAACTATGTCATCAAGCTCATCCGCATGGTCTTCAAAGGAATGGAGCGAGGGGCGATCACCTTCCAGGGCTTTCATCGTGAATGGGCGACTCCGACCTACACGATCGTGCGTTTTTTTGTCCTGGTCTTCGCCGCGGTTGCGATCTTTCCGTACATTCCGGGGTCACAGTCTGAAGCGTTCAGAGGCATCTCGGTGTTTCTCGGTGTGCTCGTATCGTTGGGAGCCGCCGGATCGTTCAGCAATATCATCGCAGGGGTGGTCCTGACGTATATGCGACCGTTCATCATTGGAGACCGAGTCAAGATTGCCGATACGGTCGGGGACATCATGGAAAAGACCCTCTTGGTGACACGGGTCAGAACCATCAAAAACGTCGACATCACGATTCCCAACGCGTTGGTCCTCAACTCGCACATCATCAACTACAGTTCGTCAGCCATGATGCCGCCGCCGCTCATTCTCCATACAAGCCTGACCATCGGCTATGACGCACCGTGGCAGAAAGTCCATGAGCTGCTCATTGCGGCGGCCAAGCAGACGAGGCATATTCTGGAAACACCGGAGCCCTTCGTCTTGCAAACCAGCCTGGATGATTTCTATGTGAGGTATGAAATCAACGCCTATACCGGCGCTCCGAATAAGATGGCCACCATCTACTCGGAACTCCACCAACATATCCAGGACCAGTTCAATGAGGCCGGAGTCGAGATTATGTCGCCTCACTACACCCAAATCCGTGATGGCAACCAGACCACAATTCCCGACCAATATTTGCCTAAAGGTTACCAAGCTCCGGCGTTCAGAATTGGTCCGTTGGACGGCTTGTTCGGTGGTTCAAAAGATACTAAGAGCGCCAAAGAGGAATCCGCACCATGATGACCTCCGTACAACACTTCGTGGAGAGCTGGCTGTTCGACCCCACGATCGGCAAGACCGTTTCCACCACAGTTGCCATCTTCTTCGTCTGGGCAATGGTGCGGATATCCCGAACAATGCTGAACCGGTATGTGCAGGAGCCAGGCAACTTGTACAGAGCCAGGAAGCTTGTGACCTTTTTAGGTTACTTCACGGCATTGATTATCATCTCCCTCATCTTCAGCGACCGTCTTGGCAAAATGGCGGTCGCCTTTGGCGTTGCAGGCGCTGGAATAGCCTTTGCCCTACAAGAGGTCATCGCCAGCCTGGCCGGGTGGGTTGCCATCTCATTCGGCAATTTCTACAACACAGGTGATCGTATCCAATTGGGTGGAATCAAAGGTGACGTGATCGATATCGGCATGTTGCGGACGACCATGATGGAAATCGGCCAATGGGTGAACGCGGACCTCTATAATGGTCGTATTGTCAAAATTGCCAATAGTTTCGTGTTCAAAGAACCCGTCTTCAATTACTCCGGAGACTTCCCCTTTCTCTGGGACGAAATCGCCATCCCTGTGAAACACGGCAGCGACCACCGCCTCGCACGAGATATCTTTCAGCGGATACTCTCTGACATCACTGGAGAATATGCCCAGCAGGCCAAGATAAGCTGGGCGACGCTGATTCGGCAGTATCAGGTTGAGCCCGCTGAGCTTGATCCTCGCGTGTTTTTGGTCGCCAACGATAACTGGATGGAATTCACCCTGCGCTACGTTGTGGACTATAAAAAGCGACGAATCACAAAGGATTTTCTATTCACACGCGTTCTCGAGGACGTGGACCAGACATTGGGACGCGTGGCCCTGGCATCTGCAACCTTTCATCTCGTTGAGACTCCTGAAATCAACGTCAAACTCGTTGAAACAACGAAGGGCGGCAGCGCTTGATTTCAGACGGAGTTGCACTGGAACCGGCTTAGGTGCAAGGCCTATTCCATTTCACGATCAGACTGACGGCTTCATCGGCGCACCACTCGCCAAACAAGCGTGTCAGCGGAATGCTAGGCTGGTCGGAGTGGACAGCGGTGTGCTTTACAATATTTTCAGTTTTCCTCGGGGCCAACCCAAGCCTCAGCGAAGAGCCAACAGCATCCGACTGGCACTATGGAGGATCAATCGACCTGAGTTATGCGGTTGATTTCAACTTTCCAGGCAACCATCTTTGGCGGTCCAAGACCACAACTCCCGGCGTCAATGAGCCGGCCCTCAACATGGCGGTCGGGTACGTGAGAAAGGATCCATCCGAGCGTTCGCGCTGGGGTCTTGAATTCGGCCTGCAAGAAGGCAACGACACGGAGGGGCTCGTACCTCCCGCAATTCCAGAACGTGACAGACCTATCGACCATGCGACACAGCTCAAACATTTTTCTCGAGCGAATGTCTCGTTCCTCGCCCCGATTGGAAATGGGTTGAAAGTGACGGCAGGCCTTTTAAACAGTTACATCGGTTACCAATCGACCTACGCCAGATACAACCTGAATTACACTCGTAGCTACATGGCCGACAATGCGCCCTATTTCGTATTCGGCCTCGGTGCGACTTATCCAGTCAACGAGGCGACGAAAGTCGGCTTCTACATCATCAACGGGTATAATTATCTGTCCCACGTCAACAATCAGCCGAGTTACGGCACGCAAGTCGTCTGGAAGCCCTCCTCCCGTGTGACTATAACGGAGAACCTGTACTACGGTCCCGACCAGTCACACACGGCTCTCGAGTTCTGGAGATTCTTTTCAGACAGTATCGTCGAGTGGAAAGAAGGTCCCCTCACACTGGCGGCGTCCTATGATATCGGAACGGAGAATGCGGCTGAGCTTCCCAGCCATCCCCGGACCTTCTGGACAGCGGCAGCCTTCTATGCACACTGGAACGTCAGTGGCCCCTGGAGCGTGGCGCTCCGTCCGGAGTTCTATTGGGATCGTCATGGCCGGACTACCGGCTCCGAACAATTCATCAAGGCCATCACGTCAACTTTAGAATATCGACTGCCCCTCACACTTCATACGATCCTGGCCCGACTGGAACACCGATACGACGAATCTCGTGGCGCCCGCGGCGGGTACTTCACGGGCGACTTGTTCGGCCCCGGCATGATCGGACTAACCCCCAGACAACACCTCTTGCTCTTTTCGTTGATTTGGTTCATCGATCGTTGATCGCCATAGACTATGGAGGCATCGCGATGGATTGGCTGACTGAT
>Ga0224500_10000884_pt1 | contig 18835 bp, 19 predicted proteins | sample SF_Oct11_sed_USG_FD_168126 | JGI IMG/M metagenome (GOLD analysis project Ga0224500, IMG submission 168126) | Sediment microbial communities from San Francisco Bay, California, United States - SF_Oct11_sed_USGS_4_1 | ecosystem: Environmental > Aquatic > Marine > Sediment | place: USA: California... | reverse complement strand
GTCGGACATCCGCGTCAAGCGGCTGAACGGCAAGTGCGACCGGGTCCTGGTCGATGCCCCTTGCTCTGGCAGCGGCACGTCGCGGCGCAATCCCGACCTGAAGTGGCGCTTCACCGAGAGCGAGCTCGCGCGCGTGAACGGAGTGCAGCATGCGGTGCTGCGCGCGGCCGCTCGCCTGGTCAAGCCCGGGGGGCGACTCGTCTACGCGACCTGCTCGCTGCTGGATCTCGAGAACAGGGAAGTCATCGAGGCTTTCCTGGGTGAGCATCCCGGCTTCGAAGTCGTGCCGGCTGCCACCGTCCTGCGTGCCCAGAAGATCGAGGTGGATCACCTGGCGCGATTTGCCCCGTATTTCGTGATGCTGCCGCACCTGCATGGCACCGACGGGTTCTTCGCCGCCGTCCTCGAGCGCACGGGATGAACGCCACCTCGTTGCTCCAGGAGATCGTTGCCGTCGCGCGGGAGGACTTCGGGAGCCCGCAGCACGTCTGGCAGCTGGCGATCGTCGTCCTGGCGCTCGTTGCGGGGGGACTGTTCAGCCGCGCGGTCCAGCGGCGCGTTGCCGCCCGCGTGCAGGCGCAGTCGTCGCGTCCGGCGGAGCGGCTTGACCTGCTCCAGTTTTCAATCGACGGCTTCCGGCGTCTCGCGTTCCCGATCTCCTCGATCGCGGTCCTGGTCGTCGGCGGGCTGGCGATGCGAGTCGCCGGACTGGTCCGGAGCACGGCCGATGTCCAGTTCCTCAGGCTGGCGTTCACGCTGCTAATGGCGTTGGCGGCGATCAGGCTGCTGGTCTACGTGCTGCACCGGTCGTTCCCCCGCTCGAGCTGGATCGGCACGTTCGAACGCGCCATCGGGATCGCGATCTGGGTGCTGGCCGCGCTGCACGTGACCGGGGTGCTGGGTGATGTCGTCGCGGCGCTCGAAGGGGTTCACGTCCCGATCGGCGCCGCGTCGCAGGTCTCGCTCTGGGACCTGATCGTCGGCGCGATCTCGGTCGTCCTGACGCTGCTGGTCTCGATGTGGATCGGTTCAGTGATCGAGGCGCGCCTGATGGGGGCGAAGTCGCTCGCGCCCAATTCGCGGGTGGTCCTGTCGCGGCTGGCGCGCGCGCTGCTGGTGCTGGTCGCGGTCCTGATCGCGCTGTCGCTGGTCGGCATCGACCTGACGGTGCTGTCGGTGTTCGGCGGAGCCCTCGGCGTCGGCCTGGGACTTGGCCTGCAGCGCATTGCCAGCAATTACGTCAGCGGCTTCATCATCCTGTTCGACCGCAGCCTGTCGATCGGCGACATGATCACCGTCGACAAGTACTACGGTGCCGTCACGCAGATCAACACGCGGTACACGGTGATCAAGGCCCTCGATGGGACCGAGACGATCGTTCCGAACGAGATGCTGGTGTCCGCGCCCGTGGTCAACCATTCCTACACCGACAGGAAGGTCCGGTTGGCGGTGAAGGTATCCGTTTCGTATGTGACCGACCTCGACCTGGCGCTTGGGGTCCTGATCGAAGCCGCCCGCGCCCACCCGCGTGTCCTGGCGGATCCCGAACCGGGGGCGTTCGTCACCGGTTTTGGCGCGGACGGGATCGATCTCGAAGTCGGGTTCTGGATCCGGGATCCGGAGGAGGGCACGCTCGGCGTCCGCTCCGAGATCTCGCGCAGCCTGTTGCGCCGCTTCCGGGAAGAGAAGATCGAGATTCCATTCCCGCAGCGCGATGTCCGGATCAGCGGATTTCCAGCCCAGCCCGACCGCGGTGGTCCCGGGCCGGAAAGGCGCGCGGCCTGACGGGCATGCCTGGCGTACTACATTGATTTAAAAAGAATATTTGCCAAGCAGGAATCCTCTTATTTTGGGCCTGCCAGACCGGATCCTGCGTACAATCCCAGAACGCAGATTTCTGCCCTTTCCAGGCCGGTGCCGGCGACGGTTTCCGACCCCATAGACAATGTATCTACTTGAATTCCTTGATGGTGGCGTGCTCGGCCTGACGTGGTGGCAGCTGATCGTCGCCACGCTGTTACTGACCCACGTGACGATCGCGGCCGTCACGATCTTCCTGCACCGCAGCCAGGCCCACCGGGCGCTGGACCTGCATCCGGCCGTGATGATGTTCTTCCGCGCCTGGCTGTGGATGACCACCGGGATGCAGACCAAGGAGTGGGTGTCGATCCACCGCAAGCACCACGCCAAGTGCGAGACGGTCGAGGATCCGCACAGCCCGCAGACGCGCGGCCTGAAGACGGTGCTGTGGAGCGGTGCCGAGCTCTACATGGCCGAAGCCGAAAACAAGGAAACGCTGTCGCGCTACGGACACGGGACGCCGGACGACTGGATGGAGCGCAACGTCTTTTCGCGCTTCGTATGGCAAGGCTGCGGCCTGATGCTCGGGGCCGACCTGATCCTGTTCGGCGCAGCCGGCCTGGCCGTGTGGGCGATCCAGATGATCTGGATTCCATTCCATGCGGCGGGCGTGATCAACGGCATCGGCCATTTCTGGGGCTACCGCAACTACGACGCGCCGGACGCCAGCACGAATATCTCGCCGTGGGGCATCTGGATCGGCGGCGAGGAACTGCACAACAACCATCACACGTATCCGACGTCGGCCAAGCTGTCGAACAAGTGGTTCGAGTTCGACATCGGCTGGCTGTACATCCGCATCCTAGAAACGCTGGGCCTGGCCAGGGTGCTGCGCGTCGCTCCGAAACCCAAGGTCGCCGAACCGAAAGGCGCCGTGGACGCCGAGACCCTGCAGGCCCTGATCGCCAATCGCTACGACATCCTCGCGAAGTACGCCCGCTCGCTCAGGCGCACGCTGCGCGAGGAACTGCGGAAGATGAATTCCCTGCAGCCTGACGATCGGGCGAGGTTCGCGCGGCTGAAGCGCTGGCTGCGCAAGGGCGACGTGACGCAGCTTCCGGCGGCCGAGCAGAGTTCGCTCTCGGACCTGATGGCGCACAGCCGGGTGCTGAAGACGCTGGTCGAGATGCGCACCGAGCTGCTGGGCACGTGGAGCAAGACCTCGGCTTCGCGTGAGCAGATGCTCGCGCACCTGCAGGACTGGGTCGCGCGCGCGGAAGCCAGCGGGATCGCGGCGCTGCAGGACGCGGCACTGAGGATCCGCAGCTATCGCCCGGCGGTGGCCTGACGCACATCCGCGGCGGACGTCTGCCCGCCGCCGGTCCTGCCCGCGTCTTCCGCGTGGTGGCCACGCAAGCAAAAAGCCCGGCAGAGCCGGGCTTTTTGCTTGAGCATCCTCGTCCTGGAAGACGGACGCCTACTTCAGCTTGGTTTCCTTGTAGGCAACGTGCTTGCGCGCCACCGGGTCGAACTTGGAAAACTGCAGCTTGTCCGGGGTGGTCTTCTTGTTCTTGGTCGTCGTGTAGAAATGGCCGGTGCCGGCCGTCGACTCGAGCTTGATCTTTTCGCGGGCGCCCTTGGCCATGGCGGTCTCCTTCGCTGTCCTTCGTTCGTAACCTAGATTTCGCCGCGGGCCCGCAGGTCGGCCAGCACGACGTCGATGCCGTTCTTGTCGATCGTGCGCAGCGCCGCGTTCGTCAGGCGCAAACGCACCCAGCGGTTCTCGCTTTCAACCCAGAAGCGGCGGTACTGCAGGTTCGGCAGGAACCGGCGCTTCGTCCTGTTGTTCGCGTGCGAAACATTGTTGCCGGTCATCGGCCCCTTGCCAGTTACTTGACACACGCGTGCCATGGCTAACTCCTTGATTCCGCTCTGAGAGAGGCGTCGTGCCGACAGCCGCGCAGGATGCGCGCCCATGGGGCGCTGGCCGTCCAAACGACGCAAAGCCGTGAATTATAAGCGAAACGGCCGTCCGGCGCCAAGCGCCCTGCCGGCCCGCGCTAGAGCAGGCCGCGCTCGGCGAAGGATACGGTCGCGTTGCCGGCCACGATCAGGTGATCGAGGACCCGCACGTCGACCAGCGCCAGCGCCTGCTTGAGGCCGGCGGTCAGCAATTCGTCGGCGCGGCTCGGCTCCGCCACGCCGGACGGATGGTTGTGGGCGAAGATCACCGCGGCCGCATTGTGTTTCAACGCGTGCTTCACGACTTCGCGTGGATACACGCTGGTCTGGGTCAGCGTGCCCCGAAACAGCTCGTCGGCCGTCAGCAGGCGGTTCTGGGCGTCGAGGCAAAGGGCGAGGAATACTTCGTGAGGCAGCCGCCCCAGCGACAGCCGCAGGTAGTTCCGCACCTTGTCGGGCGAGTCGAGCAGGGTGTCGCGGCGGACGTCCTCGCGCAGTGCGCGCCGCGCGAGTTCGACGACGGACTGCAATTGCGCGTACTTGGCCGGCCCGAGGCCGGGAATCCGCGCGCACTCATCCGGGGTCGAGGCGAGCAGGCGAGCAAGCCCGCCGAAGTGCGAAAGGGCGGCGCGACCGAGATCGATGGCATTGCGGCCGGCGCTGCCGGTGCGCAGCAGCAACGCGAGCAATTCGGCATCCGTCAGGACGCCTGGGCCGTGCGCGAGCAGCCGCTCGCGGGGCCGCTCGGCCGCGGGCCAGTCCTTAATAGCCACGCTGGATGCCTCGACTAGAATCAGCGCTCATGGCCCCCTCCGCCCGTGTTGCCGCCGGTTCGCACGTGACGCTGCACTATCGTATCGCCGTGCAACTGGATGGCAACGAGCACGAAGTAGTGAGTACGTTCGACGCCCGGCCGGCCACCGTGCAGATCGGCGCGGGCCAGTTCTCGGACGCGTTGGAGGAAAGGCTGATCGGCATGGAAGAAGGCGAGGAGGCCGCCTTCGATCTGGCTGCGGGGACGGCGTTCGGCAGCCGCAGCGCTGAACTCGTGCAGACGCTGACGCGCACGGCCTTCGACTCCAACGCGGATCCTGGCGTGGACTACGTGCCGGGCGACGTGGTCGAATTCAACGCGCCCGACGGGCTGCGTTTTTCCGGAGTGCTCAAGCAGCACGGCGACGATCGCGTCGTGGTCGATTTCAATCATCCGCTGGCCGGACTGCCGGTTCGGTTCTCGGTCCGCGTGATAGGAGTGCTGTAGCGATGGAAGTACTGCTGGCCCAGCCGCGCGGCTTCTGTGCAGGAGTCGATCGAGCGATCGAGATCGTCGAACGCGCGCTTGCGATCCACGGCGCGCCGGTCTACGTGCGCCACGAGATCGTTCACAACCGTTACGTAGTGGAAGAACTGCGGGCGAAGGGGGCGGTGTTCGTCGACGAACTCGACGAGGTTCCGGCCGGCGGCATCGTCATCTTCTCGGCGCACGGGGTGTCGAAGGCCGTGCAGGCCGATGCGGCGGCGCGCGGGTTGCGCGTGTTCGATGCCACCTGTCCGCTAGTGACCAAGGTGCATGTCGAGGTGGCGAAGATGCGCGCGGCCGGGCGCGAAATCGTCATGATCGGGCACCACGGGCATCCGGAAGTCGAAGGCACGATGGGCCAGGTCGCGGGGGGCATGCACCTCGTCGAGACCGTCGCGGATGTCGAGGCGCTGCAGGTGCGCGACCCGGCCGCGCTTGCGTACGTGACCCAGACGACCCTGTCGCTCGACGACGCGGCTGCGGTCATCGCTGCGCTGAAGCGCCGCTTCCCCGCGATTGCCGAGCCGAAGAGGGCCGACATCTGCTACGCGACGCAGAACCGGCAGGACGCCGTCAAGTTCATGGCGCCGCAGGTCGACGTGGTGATCGTGGTCGGCAGCGAGAACAGTTCCAACTCGAACCGGCTGCGCGAAGTGGCGGAGCGCTTCGGCGTGCCTGCCCATCTGGTCGATGGCGCGGAGCACATCGACCCCGCCTGGGTCCAAGGCCGGCAGCGCATCGGCGTGACCGCCGGCGCTTCGGCGCCGGAAGTACTGGTCGATGCCGTCGTGCAACGGCTGCGGGCGCTGGGCGCGGGCAGCGTTCGCCCGCTCAGCGGAGTGGAGGAAAGCGTCGTGTTTCCCATGCCCAAGGGCCTGGGCAAGGTGGCGGCATGAAGGACGCGCGACTGGGCGCAGGACGCTGGCTGGCCGCGTGCCTGCTCGTGCTCGGAGCAGCGGCGCAGGCCCAGCAGGTCGTGGTCGAGGGTGCGCGCTATGACCAATCCATCGTCCTGGGCGGCCAGCCGCTGGTGCTCAATGGTGTCGGCGTGCGAAAGCGCTTCGTGTTCGACATCTACGTCGGCGGGCTGTACGTGGCGAAGAAGGCGGCGCGCACCGAGGAACTCGTGGGCCAGCCGGGGCCGAAGCGCGTCGCCCTGCGCTTCCTGCGCGAGGTCGAGGGCGACCTGTTCGTGAACTCGCTGCATGTCGGCCTGAAGGCCAACCACACCGAGGCCGAACTCGGGCGCTGGAAGACCCAGGTCGAAACGCTCACGACGACCATCAAGACGATTGCGCTGGCGCGGCGTGGCGACACGGTCTACTTCGACTACACGCCGCAGGACGGCACGCGCGTCAGCGTCAACGGCGTCACGCGCGGGCCGTTGATTCCCGGTGAGGATTTCTATGCGGGGGTGCTGCGCGTATGGCTCGGCGAGCAGCCGGCCGACGCGGGGCTGAAGAAGGGCATGCTGGGGGGCTGACGGTCGCCGGTCCTCCGATCGTAGACGGAATCACCCACACAGGAGACACAAATGACGAAGTGGTTGAGCTCGATGATGCTGACGGCTGGCCTGCTGGTGGCTGCTCAGGTGCAGGCGCAACAGCCTGTCGAGATGGAGGGGCAGAAGTTCGAGCCGACCGCGGCTCTCGCCGGGCAGACGCTGAACCTGAACGGCGTCGGCTTGCGCAAGAAACTGTTCATCAAGGTGTACGTGGCCGGCCTGTACACGCAGCAGAAGTCAACGAATGCGGCTGCGCTGATCAACGACAAGGGACCGCGCCGCGTGACCCTGCGGATGCTGCGCGACGTGGATGCCGAGAGCTTCATCGACTCGTTCAACGAGGGCCTGAAGAACAACCATACCGAGGCGCAACTCAACGCGATGAAGCAGCAGGTCGATGCGCTGACGGCGACCCTGAAGGCCATTGGCGAGGCGAAGAAGGGCGACGCGATCAACTTCGACTACACGCCTGACGGCGGAACGCGCATCAGTGTCAATGGGCAGCCGAAGGGCAGCGCCATCGCCGGCGCTGACTTCTTCGCGGCCGTCCTGCGCATCTGGCTGGGCGAGAAGCCGGCCGACGAATCGCTGAAGAAAGGCATGCTCGGCGCCTGATCGCGTTCGGGCGGACCGTCGCGTGCCATGGCGGACGCCGTCGACTTCGATGCCGTTGTGCCGCTGCCGTGCGCGGCGGTCGGCATTCGCACGCGCGGCGACGCCGTTGCCGAAATCTGCTTCCTGACGGCGGGCACGCCACCCAGGGACGCGTCGAATGGCGTGGCGCGGCAGGCGTGCGAGGCGATCCTGTCCTATGTCGCGGATCCCGCGCGCGCGGTCGACGTTCCGCTCGCGATCGACGGCAGCGAGTTCCAGTGCAGCGTATGGGCCGCGATCCGTCGCATTCCGGCCGGGACCACGCGGACCTACGGTGAACTGGCCGCGGAGCTGGGCAGCACGGCGCGAGCGGTCGGACAGGCCTGCGGCGACAACCGCCTGCCGATCGCGATTCCATGCCATCGTGTCGTCGCTGCCGGCGGTCTCGGCGGCTTCGCTCACCGCGCTGGTGGCGCGATGCTGGACGTGAAGCGCTGGCTGCTGGAACACGAAAGCCGGCACTTCTTCACGCTGACATCGCCGTGACGGCCCCGCGCCAGCGCCGGGGCGCGGGGCGCAAGACGGTCGCCCCCGCGCCAGCCTCGACCGATCCGCTGATCGACCGCTTCGTCGACGCCGTATGGCTCGAGGACGGCCTCGCCCGCAACACGCTCACCGCCTACCGGCGCGACCTCGAAGGTCTCGCAGCCTGGCTGGCGGGCCGTCGGGCTTCGATCGGCTCCGCGCAGGAACCGGAGCTCACTGCCTATTTCGCGGACGAGCACGCCGGGACACGGGCGAGCACCGCCAATCGCCGCCTTGCGGTACTGCGGCGCTTCTATCGCTGGTGCCTGCGCGAAGGGATCGTGGCGCGCGACCCGACCCTGAACATGAAGGGGGTGAAACTGCCGCCGCGCTTCCCGAAGGCGCTGTCGGAAGCGCAGGTCGAGGCACTGCTGGCCGCTCCCGACGTCGAGACGGCACTGGGCCTGCGCGACCGGGCGATGCTGGAGCTGCTCTACGCCACCGGCCTGCGGGTCTCCGAGCTGGTCGCGCTCACGCTGCTTCAGCTGTCCCTGCAGGAGGGCCTGGTGCGCGTGCTCGGCAAGGGATCGAAGGAGCGCATCGTCCCGCTGGGAGAGGAGGCCCGCGGCTGGATCGAGCGGTACCTGGGCGGGGCGCGCAGCGCGATTCTTGCGGGCCGCGTGGATGACGCCGTGTTTGTAACGCAGCGAGGTGCCGCGATGACGCGGCAGATGTTCTGGAGGCTGATCAAGCGCTATGCGGCACGCGCGGGAGTTGACGCCCCGCTGAGCCCGCACGGCCTGCGGCACGCGTTCGCGACTCACCTGCTGAACCACGGCGCCGACCTGCGCGTGGTGCAGCTGCTGCTCGGGCACGCCGACATTTCGACGACGCAGATCTACACGCATGTGGCGCGGGCGCGACTCAAGTCCCTTCATGCTCAGCACCATCCGCGCGGCTAGAAGGCCCTAGACTGCAGCGCGATGGCCAGGACCAAGCACGTGTCAGAGACGCCCGCCACGCAGGCGCTGCGCGACCGAGGGGTTGCGTTCAGCGAGCACGTGTATGAGTACGTCGAGCACGGCGGAACGTCGGTGTCGGCGCGTGAACTGGGCGTCGACGAGCACGCGGTGGTCAAGACGCTCGTGATGGAGGATGAACGCGGCGCGCCGCTGCTCGTGCTGATGCACGGCGACTGCACGGTGTCGACGAAGAACCTGGCCCGCCAGATCGGCCGCAAGAAGGTCGAGCCCTGCCGGCCCGACGTCGCCCAGCGGCACTCGGGCTACCTCGTCGGCGGAACCTCGCCGTTCGGCGTGCGCAAGGCCATGCCGGTGTTCGTGGAACGCAGCGTGCTCGACCTGCCCAGGATCTATGTCAACGGGGGCCGGCGGGGCTATCTTGTCGGAATCGCGCCCGAGGTCCTAACGACCGTGGCGCGTGCAACACCGGTCGATTGCGCACTGAAGGAGTAGCAGCCATGCAGTTGATTGCCTCGCTCGCAGCCGTCGTCATCGCCTACCTGATCGGATCGCTGTCGTTCGCGGTCGTCGTCAGTCGCACGATGGGCCTTGCGGACCCGCGGACCTACGGCTCGAAGAATCCGGGCGCGACGAACGTCCTGCGCTCGGGCAACAGGGCCGCGGCCGTGCTCACGCTCTTGGGTGACGCTGCCAAAGGCTGGCTGGCGGTGTGGCTCGCGATGCGCTTCGGGCCGCGCTTCGGGGTGGGCGACCTCGGGATCGCCGCAGTCGCTGTCGCCGTGTTCATCGGCCACCTTTATCCAGTGTTCTTCGGCTTCAAGGGCGGCAAGGGAGTCGCAACGGCCGCCGGCGTGGTGCTCGCCCTGAATCCGTGGCTGGCGCTCGCCACGGCGGTCACGTGGGTGATCGTTGCGTTCTTCTTCCGCTATTCCTCGCTGGCATCGATTGCCGGAGCCGTGTTCGCCGCGTTCTACTCGGCATTCGGATGGGGTTTCGACGAGCGGTTCGTCGCGCTGGTCGTCGTTGCCGGCTTCATCGTCTACCGCCACCGCGCGAACATTTCGAACCTGCTGGCCGGCAAGGAGCGGCGCATCGGCCAGAAGGCGCACGAAGCGATGCGTGCCCGCTCCTGAACGGACGGTTCAGGCGGCCGCTTCCGCCAGCGGCCAGCGCGGGCGCACCGAGAACGACGGCGCCTTCGGCAGCGTGGCGACGTCGATCCTGCGCAGCTTCGCCAGGCCTGCGAGCGCGATCATCGCGCCGTTGTCTGTGCACAGTGGCAGCGGGGGGAAGAACACGCGAGCGCCGCGTGCTGCCGTTTCGATGGCCAGCCGCTCGCGGAGTTGGCGGTTGGCGCCCACGCCTCCCGCCACGACCAGAGTGCCGAAGCCGGTGTCCTCCAGGGCGCGCATCGACTTCGTCGCCAGAACGTCGACGATCGCGTCCACGAACGCGCGCGCGATGTCGGCCCGGGCCTGCTCGCACACGTTGGAACCGCCCTGCCGCTTCACCGCGGTCAGCACGGCGGTCTTGAGGCCGCTGAAGCTGAAGTCGAGATCGCTGCTATGGAGCATCGGTCGGGGGAGCTTCAGGGCATCGGGGGTGCCGAAGTCAGCCGCGCGCGAGACCGCCGGCCCGCCCGGATAGCCGAGACCAAGAAGCTGCGCGGTCTTGTCGAACGCCTCGCCGGCAGCGTCGTCGAGCGTTTCGCCGAGCAACTCGTAGCGACCCCAGCCGCGCACGGAAAGCAACTGGGTGTGTCCGCCCGAAACCAGAAGCGCGGCGAACGGAAACGTCGGCGCCGGCTCGGCCAGCAGGGGCGAGAGCAGGTGTCCTTCGAGGTGATGGACGCCGACCACCGGTTTGCCGAGAGCGTAGCCGAGGGCGTGTCCGACACTGGCCCCCACCAGCAGCGCGCCGGCCAGGCCCGGCCCGGTCGTGACAGCGATCGCGTCGATGTCGCCGAGCGCGCACCCGGCATCGGCCAGGACGGTGTCGAGCAGCGGCAGGACGCGCCGAATGTGGTCGCGCGAGGCCAGTTCCGGAACGACGCCGCCGTAGGCGACGTGCATTTCGACTTGGGAGTGCAGCGCATGCGCCAGCAGGCCCCTTTCGCTGTCGAGCAGCGCCAGGCCGGTTTCATCGCAGGAGGTTTCGATGCCGAGGATCAGCATGCAGGCAGTCTACGGGAGCGCCAGGCGCCGCCTTTCGCCTGTAAATGCTTGACTTGTCTCGGAAAAAGGTTTCAGGCTAGAATTGCGGGCTCGACAGCACCGTGCCGGCGCTTATTTACCCAGGCCTCATACCCAGGCCTCATACCCAGGACAGCGATGCCCACCATTCGTCTCAAGGAAAACGAACCCTTCGAAGTGGCCCTGCGCCGCTTCAAGCGCACCATCGAAAAGAGCGGTCTGCTGACCGAGTTGCGTGCGCGCGAGTTCTACGAGAAGCCCACGGCCGAGCGCAAGCGCAAGCGCTCCGCGGCGATCAAGCGCCACTTCAAGCGCCTGCGCAGCCAGATGCTGCCGAAGAAGATGTACTAGTCGAGGCGAATAGGATTCCGGCACAAAAGGCGCGCCCACGGGCGCGCTTTCGTTTTTCTGGAAGATGCCCGCGGGAGGACGTGATGGGCCTGAAGGACCGAATCACCGAGGACATGAAGGCGGCCATGCGCGCGAAGGACAGCGCGCGGCTGTCGGCCATCCGCCTGCTGCAGGCGGCGATCAAGCAGAAGGAAGTCGACGAGCGCATCGTGGCCGATGATGCGGCGGTGCTCGGCATCGTCGAGAAACTGATCAAGCAGCGCAAGGACTCGATCGAACAGTTCGGCAAGGCGGGACGGCAGGATCTCGTCGACAAGGAACAGGCCGAACTTGACCTGCTGAACGGCTATCTGCCACAGCAGATGTCCGACGCCGAACTCGCGGCGGCGGTCGATGCCGCGATCGCCGAGTCGGGCGCTGGCGGACCGCAGGGCATGGGGAAGGTAATGGCACTGCTGAAACCTCGCATCGCCGGTCGCGCCGACATGGGCAAGGCCTCGGCCCTGGTGAAGCAGAAGCTGTCCTAGCGGTACGGGCGGCCGCAGGCCGCCCGCGCTCGCGCCCGCCTGGAGGGCAGACCAGAGGGCCGCCCGGCGCGCGCCTGAAGTCCCCCTGGCCGGTTGCTGGTTCAAGCCGGGGGCTTGCGTACACTTGGCCGACCCCGCCCATGATTCCCCAGAGCTTCATCCAGGACCTGCTGGCGCGCGCCGACATCGCCGATGTCGTCGGCCGCTATGTCCAGTTGAAGAAGGCCGGCCAGAACCTGCTCGGCCTGTGCCCGTTCCACGGCGAAAAGACGCCGTCCTTCACCGTCAGTCCATCTAAGCAGTTCTTCCACTGCTTCGGCTGTGGCGCGCACGGCAGCGCGATCGGTTTCCTGATGGAACATCGGGGCCTCGGCTACGTGGAGGCGATCCGCGATCTCGCGCAGATGGTCGGGATGCAAGTGCCGGAGGAGCCCTCCGGCGCGGCGGAGGCGCATTCGAAGACGCGGGCACTGACGGAGATGCTTGCCCAGGCGGCCGACTTCTACCGCAAGCAGTTGAAGGTGAGCGAGGCCGCCGTGCAGTACCTGAAGGCGCGCGGCCTCACCGGCCAGACCGCCGCGCGTTTCGGGCTCGGGTACTCGCCGGACGCCTGGCAGCCGCTGCGCGGGGCGTTCGAGGACTACGACGATCCGCGGCTCGGCGAGGCGGGGCTGGTGATCTCGGACGAAGGCAAGCGCTACGACCGGTTTCGGGGCCGGATCATGTTCCCTATCCGCAATCCGCGCGGGCAGGTGATCGGCTTTGGCGCGCGTACTCTCGGCGCAGGCGAGCCGAAGTACCTGAACTCGCCGGAGACGCCGGTATTCCGCAAGGGCCAGGAACTCTACGGCCTGCACGAGGCGCGCGACGCCATCCGGCAGTCCGGACGAGCCATCGTGGTCGAGGGCTACATGGATGTGATCCAGCTCTCGCAGGCCGGGTTCGGCGAGGCCGTGGCGGCCCTCGGCACGGCGATCACCGGCGCGCATGTCAGCGCGCTGCTGCGCGTGACCGATCACGTGGTCTTTGCGTTCGACGGCGACGCGGCTGGGCGCAAGGCGGCGCGGCGCGCGCTCGAGGCCACATTGCCGGTGATTGCCGATACGAAGCGCGCGAGTTTCCTGTTGCTTCCCGAAGGCGAGGATCCGGACAGCCTGATCAAGGCACAGGGCAGCCATGCGTTCGAAACGGAGTTGGCGCACGCCTTGCCGTTGTCGCAGTTCTTCATCCGGGCCCTGTCGGGCGGACCGCTGGCCACCGCCGAGGACCGCGCCGCGCTGGTAGCCGCGGCGAAGCCGCTGCTGCTGTCGATGGCCCCGGGCGCGATGCGGTCTCAGCTCCTGAGGGAACTGGCAGCGGCTGCCCGCATGCCGGCCGAGGACATCGAGGCACTGTTCGGGCTGCGCCGGTCCCGGCCGGGCCGACCGGCGCCGCTCGCCCGTCGCACGCCGCACATGGAGGTCGACGACCTGAAACGCCGGGTGCTGCAGCAACTGCTCGTGCACCCGCAGCTGGCGCACGAGTTCGGGGACGCGGTGTCCGAGGAGCACGCCGGCCGCGAAGAGCCGGTGGATCGGGAGATCGTCGAGGTGTCGGAGGCGGCGCGTTCCCAGACACCCGCCGCGACGGGAGCCCTCAGCCACGGGGCCCTGATGGAACTGCTGACGGACAGCGAGCACGCCATCGAGTACCGGGCCCTCGCGGCGCAGGAAATGGAGTTGGAAACCGACGTCGAAACCGCCCGTCAGATCGTGGAGGAAGCCTTCGCCAAGCTGCGCCTGCGGCGCCTCGAGCGCCTGCGCGCGGAGCGGCTCGACGCCTACCAGCAGGATCTTTCGGCCGAGGCGTTGGAAGCCTACCGGACGGCCGACCAGGCCTATCTGCGTGCCCGTGCTGCCGCGTCCGACAGCGCGAACCGGTGACTCTGCCGGGAGGCGGGAACTTTTTCCGGCGCCGCGGTACTTATCTGCTATACTGTTGAATTTTCAGCGGTTTCGACCTCGCCCTTCGCGGCGGGCGCGCGAAACGCTGGGCGCCCAGGAGATCGCGTGAAGATCGGTGGCGCGTAGTTGCAGTTCATCGTACAGCGCAAGCCAAATGAGGCGCGATCGAATGAATCGACGCCTGTTCGACGCGGGATCGCCGTCCCGTCCGCGCACTGCGATGCCAGCTTGATCTGGGGCCTGGACGCTGCTCGCCCGAGCGCGGCGGGTGCAGGTTGAGATGACGCAATTGAACCCAATGATGTCTGTGCAGAGACGCGAGCGACCCATGCGGGCGCGGCAGTCGCTGCACGGGCGCGCAGCGGTGTGACGAGCCTCGTGCGCGAGCAGCACGGGCCAGACGGGATGAAACGATGACCAAGAAGACGACAGTGAAGGCTAAAGCCGGGGCGGGTGGCGCGGCTGCGAGCAAGGCGGCGAAGAAGGTGTCGGCCAAGCCCGTGGCGAAACAGACCGCGGCCGTGGCGAAAGCGCAGGGCGCCCGGCCGGCCAAGGCGAGCGGCAAGCCCGCGCCGGCCGAGACCAAGGCGCCGGTCGACCGGCCCATGGCGCCGGCGGCGGCGCCCACGCGTGGTCGCCCCGGCCGCAAGCCCAAGCAGACCGAAGAACAGTTGATGGGCGGCGGTGACGCATCCGTTCCGGAAGCGGGCGACGATACCGCCGATCCGAGCGTGCAGATCGTCGAGAAGATGAGCGCGACGAAGCTGCGCGCGAAGGATCGCCGCGCCAAGGAAAAGGCACTCAAGGAAGCCCTGGAGCGCAGCTACCACGGCACCGAGGAGGACCTCGAGGCCCGCCGCAACAAGTTGAAGGCGCTGATCAAGCTCGGCAAGGAGCGCGGCTTCCTGACGTACGCGGAGATCAACGACCACCTGCCGGACAACCTGGTCGACGCCGAGGCGATTGACTCGATCATCAGCACCTTCGGCGACATGGGGATCCAGGTCTTCGACCAGGCGCCGGATGCCGAGACGCTGCTGATGAACGAGAACGTTCCGGCGGCCACCAACGACGACGACGTGGAGGAGGAGGCCGAGGCCGCACTGACGACCGTCGATGCCGAGTTCGGTCGCACCACGGATCCCGTGCGCATGTACATGCGCGAGATGGGCTCCGTCGAGCTGCTGACGCGCGAGGGCGAGATCGAAATCGCGAAGCGCATCGAGGACGGCCTGAAGCACATGGTGATGGCGATCTCGGCGTGCCCGACCACGATCGCCGAGATCCTCGCGCACGGCGAGCGCATCCGCGCGAGCGAGATCCCGATCGACGAGGTGGTGGACGGCCTGATGGACCCCACCGCCGAGGACTTCCCGACCGCGGCCGGCGACGACGAGGACGAGGAGGGCGAGGAGACGACCGACATCGGCGCGTCGGGCATGACGGCCGCACAGCTCGACGAGCTGAAGGTGCGCGCGCTCGACAAGTTCGACCGCGTCGCGAAGCTGTTCGAGAAGATGCGCGTGTCCTTCGAGAAGGAAGGCTACAAGTCGCCCGGCTACCTGAAGAGCCAGCAGAAGATTCTCGACGAGCTGATGAGCCTGCGCTTCACGGCCAAGATGGTCGAGAAGCTGTCGGACACGCTGCGCCGCCAGGTCGACGAAGTGCGGTCGATCGAGAAGCAGATCTACGAGATCGCGGTGAACAAGTGCAGCATGCCCCGCACCCACTTCCTGAAGACCTTCCCGGGGCACGAGACCAACACGCGCTGGGCCGCGCGCGAGGCAGACTCGGGCCAGCCGTATGCGGAAGTCCTGCGCCGCAACCTGCCCGCCATCCAGGAGCTGCAGGGCAAGCTGTCGGACCTGCAGAAGCGCGTCGTGCTGCCGCTGAAGGACCTGCGCGAGGTCTACAAGCAGATGGCCACCGGCGAGGCCAAGGCCCGCAAGGCCAAGCGCGAGATGACCGAGGCCAACCTGCGGCTGGTGATCTCGATCGCCAAGAAGTACACCAACCGGGGCCTGCAGTTCCTCGACCTGATCCAGGAAGGCAACATCGGCCTGATGAAGGCGGTCGACAAGTTCGAATACCGCCGCGGCTACAAGTTCTCGACCTACGCGACATGGTGGATCCGCCAGGCCATTACGCGTTCGATCGCCGACCAGGCGCGCACCATCCGCATCCCGGTGCACATGATCGAGACGATCAACAAGATGAACCGGATCAGCCGGCAGATCCTGCAGGAGACCGGCCAGGAGCCCGATCCGGCGACGCTCGCGGTCAAGATGGAGATGCCCGAAGACAAGATCCGCAAGATCCTGAAGATCGCGAAGGAGCCGATCTCCATGGAGACGCCGATCGGCGACGACGACGACTCGCATCTGGGCGACTTCATCGAGGACACTTCGACGGTCGCTCCGGTCGATGCCGCGCAGTACAACAGCCTGTCGGATGTGACGAAGGACGTCCTCGATTCGCTGACCCCGCGCGAGGCCAAGGTCCTGCGCATGCGCTTCGGCATCGAGATGTCGACCGACCACACGCTCGAGGAGGTCGGCAAGCAGTTCGACGTCACGCGCGAGCGGATTCGCCAGATCGAGGCGAAGGCGCTGCGCAAGCTGCGGCATCCGAGCCGGTCCGACAAGCTGAAGAGCTTCCTGGAGTAATGTGTTGAACAGCAACGGGCCTCTAGCTCATGCCTGGTTAGAGCAGCGGACTCATAATCCGTCGGTGCCGGGTTCGACTCCCGGGGGGCCCACCAATCCCCCCTCGATAGTCGGCCCGGCCGTGCCCTTCCGGGCGCGATCACTGGTTTCCTGATGTCAGACCCAAAAGACTTCACCCACTTCGGCCTCGACCCGCAGTTGCTCGCGGCGATCACCGAGATGGGCTACACGACGCCGACGCCGATCCAGGCGAAGGCCATTCCGGTCGTGCTGCGCGGCGGCGATGTGATGGGTGCTGCGCAGACCGGCACGGGCAAGACGGCGGGCTTCGGCCTGCCGATGCTGCAACGCCTGATGCCGCACGCCAATCCCAGCATGTCGCCTGCACGGCACCCGGTGCGCGGACTGATCCTCGCGCCGACGCGCGAGCTGGCCGACCAGGTCGCCGACAACCTCAAGAAATACGCGTCGAAGTCACAGCTGAGGGTGGCTGTCGTTTATGGTGGTGTCGACATGAAGCCTCAGACCGAGGCCTTGCGTCGCGGTTGCGAGGTGGTGATCGCCACCCCGGGCCGGCTGCTCGATCACATCGAGCAGAAGAACACCAACCTGTCGCAGGTGCAGATCGTCGTGCTCGACGAGGCGGACCGGATGCTGGACATGGGCTTCCTGCCCGACATCTCGCGCATCCTGAACTTCCTGCCCAAGGAGCGGCAGAGCCTGATGTTCTCGGCGACCTTCTCCGAGGAGATCAAGAAGCTCGCCGCCAACTTCCTGCGCGATCCGCAGCTGATCGAGGTCGCGCGGCGCAACGCCACCGCGGACAACGTGAAGCAGGAGGTCTACAAGCTGCACGAGTCCGAGAAGACGGATGCGCTGCTCGAAATCCTGCGCACGCGCGGACCCGACGGAGGGCGTCTGACGCAGGTCCTGGTGTTCGTGAACGCCAAGATCGAGTGCCGCCGCCTCGCGCGTCAGTTGCAGAAAGCCGGCGTCAACGCCGACGCGATTCATGGCGACAAGACGCAGGATGAGCGCATGAAGGCGCTCGAAGGCTTCAAGAGCGGCGCCATCGAGGTGCTCGTCGCCACCGACGTTGCCGCGCGCGGGCTCGACATCGTCGAGCTCCCTGTCGTGATCAACTACGACGTTCCGTTCCAGTCCGAGGACTACGTGCACCGCATCGGTCGCACCGGCCGTGCCGGAGCAAGCGGCCTGACGATCATGCTGATGACGGGCTCGGACGAGCGCAGCGTCGCGGCGATCGAGCGGCTGACCAAGCAGTCGTTTGAAATGCAGACCCTGAGCGGGATCGACAGGGCGCAGCCGCGGCCGGAGCGTGACCGCGGCGAGCGGCACGGTCGCGGTGAGCGCAGTGGTCGCGGTAGTCGCGGCGAGCGGGGCGACCGGGGCGACCGGGGCGACCGGGGCGACCGGGGTGTGCGGACCGAGTCCACGCGTCCGGCGCCGGCGCGCCAGCCCGTCGACGATTTGTTCACCAAGCCGTACGAGCCTGCTGCCAGGGAACCGACCACTCCAGGCGCGGATGTTCCGCCGTCGGAAACGTCCGCCGAGCGCCGGCCCGGCCGTGTTTCGGCCCTTCTGGGCGGTCGCAAGAAGTAGCCCTGCGCCTGCCTCGCCGGGCCTGTCGTTCGGCGCGGTCTTTCGCGCTGGCCCTTTTCAGGTGACCTCGCATCGCTACTATGCGGGAAGCATGTCGATGCCGACGGCATCGGCGAGTCCCAGGTCACTTCGAGGCAGGGCATGACGCGAGACATCCGCTCGTATGCGCCTGGCGCACGCGGCCCTCTGGACGGCGTGCGCGTGCTCGACCTGTCTCGCCTTGTCGCCGGGAACATGCTCACCATGATCCTCGCGGACCTCGGCGCCGACGTGATCAAGGTCGAGCGCGAGGGCGCGGGCGATGACCTCCGCAGCTGGCGCGAGCAGGGCGAACCGATCTACTGGAAGGTCTACGGACGCAACAAGCGCTCGCTCGTGCTCGACATCGGCCACGATCCCGGCCGGGCGCAGCTGCTGAAGCTCGTGCGCCATTCGCAGGTGCTGGTCGAGAACTTCGTTCCCGGAGGACTGGAACGGTTGAAGCTGGGGCCGGACGTGCTGTGGGCGCTCAACCCGGCGCTGGTCATCGCGCGCGTGTCGGGCTGGGGCCAGACCGGTCCGTACCGCGACAAGCCCGGGTTCGGAACGCTGGTCGAAGCCATGTCCGGCTTCGCCTACCTCAACGGTTTCCCGGATCGGCCGCCGGTCCTGCCGCCGCTTGCGCTCGCCGACATGATCGCCGGCATCTACGGTTCCACCGGTGTGCTGACCGCGCTGCGGGTGGCGGAGCGCGAAGGCGAGGGTCAGGTGGTCGACGTGTCGCTCTTCGAGCCTATTCTTTCGGTGATCGCGTCCGAGGCTGCCAAGTGCCGCATCAACGGGGTCCCGACGATGCGGTCCGGAAACCAGTCGAGCCACACGGCGC
>Ga0224500_10000883_pt1 | contig 18906 bp, 14 predicted proteins | sample SF_Oct11_sed_USG_FD_168126 | JGI IMG/M metagenome (GOLD analysis project Ga0224500, IMG submission 168126) | Sediment microbial communities from San Francisco Bay, California, United States - SF_Oct11_sed_USGS_4_1 | ecosystem: Environmental > Aquatic > Marine > Sediment | place: USA: California... | reverse complement strand
AGAGCATCTGCTGAATGTTCCTGCCGGCCGTCTGGCTGATCTCATGCCCGGCGCTGACGGCAAGCCCAAACCTTCGCTTGTGAACATGCTGCGGCTGCGGCGTCCGATTGTGATTGTGGATGAGGCGCACAATGCGCGGACCGACCTCTCATTCTCCACGCTTGGGAATGTGCTGCCCTCCTGCATTGTCGAATTTACGGCCACACCGGCGCTTGAGAAGCAGCCTTCTAACGTCCTGCATCGTGTGTCGGCGGCGGAATTGAAAACGGCGCAGATAGTGAAACTGCCATTGAGGGTGATCGCTCGACATCCGGGCCAACGCGATCAACTTCTGATGGAAGCGGTGACGTTGCGCGCCGACCTCGAAAAACTCGCCGTTGCCGAAGGGCAGCAGACAACGGAGTACATCCGGCCCATTTTGTTGATTCAGGCTGAACGAGTCGATGCCTGTGAACCGCTGCGCGACCGGCTGGTACGTGAGTTTGGTTTTTCAAAGGATGAGGTGAAGATCTCTGTCGGCAAACTCGATGAATTGAAGGATGTGAAGGAGATCGCCTCGCCGAAATGCCCTGTCCGCGTCATCATGACCGTGGAGAAGTTGCGGGAGGGCTGGGATTGCCCCTTTGCCTATGTGCTGTGCAGTCTCAAGGAAACTCGCTCTGTCACGGCGATCGAACAAATCGTCGGGCGCATTCTCCGGTTGCCGAATGCTCAGACCAAGCGGCATCCCGATTTGAATTGCGCTTATGCCTTTTCGGTGTCGGAGTCGATCACGGACGTGCTGGCCGAACTGCGCGAGGCATTGGAGCACAATGGTTTCACGCCGGCGGAGGCGGAGCGGATCATTATTCCGGTGCCGCAAGGTACGTTGCCGCTTGGTGTGCAGCCGCAGACGATCACGCTTATCCCGGCCGAAATCGACGCGACTGTGGCACGGGTTCAAGAGGCGGCACTTGGCGGGAAAGTGCGGATCGATTCCACGGCGGGTACCATCACCATTGTCGTTCCACTTGATCGGGATGATACCGAAAAGGTGAAGAGCTGTGTCACGACTCCCGAAGCCAAGGTCAAAGTAGAGGAAGCTGTCGAATTGGTGCGCAAGGCGGAGCAGGCTTTTGGCGGGACTGGAAAGCCGCGCCAGCCTTCGCCTTATGAACAACAGGTTGATTTTCTCGTACCTCTGCTCTGTTTTTTCGAGAACGGCATGCTGTACGAGTTCGAGAGTACCTTTTTACTCGAACACCCCTGGAAGCTCAGCGAGAAAGATGCGTCGTTGTCGGCGGCGTATAACCCGCTGGCTCGCCCGTATGGTAAGGCGGGAGTGGTCGATGTCGGAGCAAAAGGCGAGGTGCAGACGATCGTCATGGGCGATACCGCCGATAGCGATTTTGTCGGAGCGTTACATCAACAGGTATTACAACTCAGCGGTCAAGATGATTGGACTCTTGAGCGGCTTGTGGCATGGCTGGATCGGGAAACTGATCATCACGATATTCCGGCGGGAGAGTCGGCGGAGTTTCTACGAAAAGTCATCCGTGGACTGATGGCCAAGTTTGGGATGACAGAAGTTGACACGCTCGTGCTTGATCGAGCCCGGCTTCGGGACGAGGTTGCCGGGCACATTCAGGAGCATCGAGACAACGAACGCAATGCCTCCTTTCACCAACTGATGCTCCCTGATTCATCGCTTACCGTGGATGCGGGGCAGGCGATTAACTTTCGGACAATGGGATATGAGCCAAGCCGCGTGTACGAGGGTGGGTTCCAGTTCCAAAAGCACTACTTCGGGCCGAAGCCCGGAGAATTGTCGGAGAAGACAGCGGACGGGAAACTCACGGAAGAATTTCAATGTGCACAGTTTCTTGATGGTCTGTCAGAAGTACGGTTTTGGGTCCGCAATCTCCCTCGCAAATCGACTTCGTTCAGGCTCCAAACATCGAAGGACTGGTTCTACCCGGATTTCATTTGCCAATTAACTGACGGTCGCGCGTTGGCGGTCGAGTACAAGGGCAAACATTTGTACGACGGCAACGATGCCGAAGAAAAGCGCGTAGTCGGTCACGTGTGGGCATCAAGAAGCGGCGGGAAATGCCTGTTTACGATGCCGACGGAGGGTGATTTCTCCGTGATTATACGGGCGGTCACACCGATATAATTGAATGCTTGCCCAGCAAGCGACCTCCCGCCGCCGGCTGGATGACCTCTTTCACTCCATGCTCCACCACGCGTTCCAGAGGGAATTGTAAGTGAGACCACAACCTATTGCCGACTATATTTTCACTGATCATGCCCGGCTTGAGATACTGCGGCGAGGCTTGAGCGAAGAGATGGTCCGTGCGATACTTCTCGCACCAGAGGAACGAATCGAGGTTCGTCCAGGCCGTGAGGTCCTTCAATCGAAGATCTCCTCTGGGCAACCCGGAAAGGTGTTCCTGATTCGTGTCTTCGTAGATATCGATCGACACCCAGCAGAGGTCGTGACCGCGTATCGAACCAGCAAGATCGAAAAGTATTGGAGGGAGCCATGAAGGTTTCGTACGACGAAAAAACCGACACGTTGAGCATGATTCTGAAGGACAACACGCCCATCGCCGAGAGTGACGAGGACAAGCCCGGTGTGATCCTGGACTACGACGCTGGAGGCAATCTTGTTTCCATTGAGATTCTGGATGCGTCGAAGCGTGTCACTGAAACCCGCAAGGTCGAATTTCAAACCACCGGGTAACGCCTTTCACTGCCTTCCTGTTCGGCATCCACACTGGACAAGCCACCTTCCCATCCATCGATTGCACGATCTCGTTCAACTCCTGCTTCGCAAGAAGTCCCGCATCGATTTTTTGTAAGGCTTTATGACATAAGTGAGCGATCATGGGAAAACGTCTTTTCGGTTCAACTCGGCACGCCATCGCCTCTGTATTTGACCACCTCGATTACAAGCGCCTAGAGTCTGTCTACTGTTACGAAGGCGGTGATGAGTTTTGGCGGACAAAGCGGGAACCCTGCCGGCGACTGGGAACCAAGGTGGCCGAAGTTCTCGTACGGAAGTTATCGCATAGCGGGCGTAGTCTGTATGTCGGAGCCGGCGTGACCGAGCTGCCGGCCTTATTAGCAGAGGTGATTGAGCTTCAACGCCAGGTTGCGCCCTACAATCTCCGACGGTCAGAAGTGGTGGTCCTCAATCGTGCCTGCCGATCCCTACCCCTGAAGTTTAAAGCACAGGATGCCTCTCTAGCTTCTGGCCCTTTCGACCATCTCTGGATTGTGAGCGTCTTGAACGATCCTGAGCGATTTCCTCACCTGGCCCCCCTGTCCTACGGTACCGCCGATCCGGTGACGTTTGACCCGCGCCAATTTGAACAGCAGCGCCGCGTTGTACGTTCGATTGTCGATCGCGTGATGCCAAAACTGAGCCTGCCGGGATTGGTGACCACCTCAACAGAAGAAGTGATCTGGATCGCGGACTGGTGCCATCGAAAGAATATTCCGTATCTCGTTGAACGAGAGCAATTTCCGACGGCTCTGGTAGGCGATCCAGTCTGCTTTATGAAGATTGGGGGCTTGGAAACGAACACTCGCAAGCCGAAAGGAGCTAAAGTCTAAATCCGGTCGGCGGCTTCGACGAATCGTCCATATACTGCCGGGCATATTTCATGTAGTTGGCGGCTGACTCTTTGATCCAGGCGAGTTCGGCCTCCGACGCGCCACGCCGCACCCGGCCGGGTGAGCCAAGAATGACGCTCTTTGGAGGAACCACCGTTCCTTCCACCACCAATGAGCCGGCACCCACAACGGAGTCTTCCCCGATCACCGCCCCGTCCATAATGACTGCGCCCATTCCGACCAGTACGCGATCCTGAATCGTACACCCATGCAGCACAACATTGTGGCCGATCGTGACGTCAGTGCCGATGATGAGCGGATGGGTATCGTGCGTCACATGAAGCATGCAGAGGTCCTGGACATTCGTCCGGTCTCCAATCCGGATGTAGTGGACATCGCCCCGGATGACGGCGTTGAACCACACACTGCAACTCTCCCCCATGACCACATCGCCAATCACAACAGCGGTTTCTTCGATAAAGCAGGACGTAGGGATCGTCGGTCGGATGCCCTGAAAGGTTCGAATCATGAGGCGCACTCTAGGGGAAGTGGGCAGCCTCCCGCAAGAGTCTAATTGACAGACTTTTTAACCCTCCCGTAGACTGCCTCCATGTCTCAACCCCTCATCATCCCTCAACGCGCCAGATTAACCAAATCCGCCAAGACAAAAGGAACCACGACCACTATTGGTTTCGTCAATCTTGGCTGTTCCAAAAATCAGGTCGATTCGGAAATCATGCTCGGGAGTCTCGTAACTGAGGGGTTTCAGTTGACCAGCGACCCGAAACAAGCTGACGTGGTCATCGTCAATACCTGCGGCTTCATCGAAGAAGCCAAAGAGGAATCGATCAACACCATCCTCGAACATGGGCAGCTGAAGACAACAGGAACCTGCCGTGTCCTCATCGCAGCCGGCTGCCTGGCACAACGCTATCAAGGAGACTTGCTGAAAGAGTTGCCAGAGTTGGACGCGGTGGTCGGCACCGGCGAATTCGGCAAGATTGCGGAGATCTGCCGAGACTTGTTGGCTCCTAAGAAACGGCATCGACGTCTCTGGATCAGTCAACCTCCCTATCTCTACGATGAACTCGCACCTCGCCTAAGGCTCGGTAAACAGCATAGCGCCTATGTGAAAATCGCCGAAGGTTGCAACCGCAACTGTACGTTTTGCGCGATTCCGTTGATGCGAGGAAAGCAGCGCAGCCGGCCGGTGGAATCCATTGTCGCTGAAGCGCACCAGCTCGCCGCTGAGGGTGTCAAAGAGATCAACCTAATCTCGCAAGATACGATCAACTACGGAGTCGACCTTGGTCTTCGCCACGGCCTTGCCCAGCTACTTCGTGAGTTGGTGAAGGTTGAGAAAATTCGGTGGATCAGACCGTTTTACCTGTACCCCCAACAAGTCACGGATGACCTGCTCGACCTCTACGCCGGAGAAGAAAAGATCACGAAGTATATCGACATGCCGCTTCAACACATCAATGACCGGATGCTGAAACGCATGCATCGGCTTGGCAATCGCGCTGCTATTGAATCTCTCGTCGATCGTATCCGTACCCGCATCCCCATGGTGACCTTTCGGACAGCCTTTATTGTTGGCTTTCCTGGAGAAACCGATGCCGCCTATACCGAGCTTCGCGATTACGTAGAACGGGCGGAGTTCGACCGCGTTGCGGTGTTTCTTTATTCGGATGAAGAAGGCACTGGAGCAGTCGGCCTCGACGAAAAGGTTGAGCGGGACGTCATGGATAAGCGCCGTAACGAGATCCTCTCCATTCAGGAGTCGATTTCAGCCGCCAAAGGAAGGGCTAAAGTCGGTTCCATCCTCGAGGTGCTGGTCGATGGACGATCCGAGGAAACGGAACATGTTCTGGAAGGCCGCCACGAGGGGCTCGCTCCTGAAATCGATGGTGTCGTCTACATCGATGAGGGCCCGTCTGATACCACGTCACAGCACCCAGCTCGTCGCAACGTCTCCTCTCCCACGCCTGGTGATTTCTGTAAGGTCGAGATTACCGATGCCGCAGCCTTCGACCTCGTCGGGCGCATCGTCACAGCTCCTGTCTAGGAAGTGCGGCTCCTTGCCGCTCCTTGCTATACTCATAGCAACCACCCACAGAGGAGTGACCACCGATGTCGGCACAGGGAAAAGATTCGATCATTCTGTTGATCCATTGCAAAGACCGTAAGGGCATCGTGGCGCGCGTGTCGGGATTCATTCATGATTTCGGCGGCAACATCCTGGATTCCGACCATCACACTGACAAGGACACAAACGATTTTCTTATGAGAATGGAGTTCGCCACGGAGGGATTCCAGATCCCCCCAGACGACATTCCGTCCGCCTTTGCTCCGATTGCGAAAGTTTACGAGATGCACTGCGAAGTGTATCCATCCAGCCGACGAACCCGTGTCGGTCTACTAGTTTCGAAACAAGATCACTGTCTCGCCGACCTCCTCCAGCGGCACCGCCGAGACGAACTGCACATCGATATTCCCGTCATCATTTCGAATCACGACACCTGCGCGAGCTGGGCTGAGCTCTTCAACATTCCCTTTGCCGTCTATCCCATGACGAAGGAGACCAAGCCCCAGCAAGAACAACAGGTCTTAGCGCTTCTGAAAGAGCACCGGGTGGAGCTCGTGGTGATGGCTCGCTATATGCAAATCCTCACTGCGGAGTTTTTGGCTCAGGTCGGTTGCCCAGTCATCAACATTCACCATTCCTTTCTGCCGGCCTTTATCGGAGCCAATCCCTACCGGCAGGCCTACGACCGCGGCGTCAAGATCATTGGGACGACGGCGCACTACGCGACCCAAGATTTGGATGAAGGGCCGATCATCGAACAAGACGTGATTCGCATCGGACATCGAGATACCGTGGACGATCTCGTACGGAAAGGACGCGACTTGGAGGAAGTCGTGCTGGCGCGCGCCGTGCGGCGACACATCGAACGGCGTGTGTTAGTCTACGGCCGAAAGACGGTCGTGTTTGATTGAATCAGTGACGATCCAACAATAGTAGAAGAGAAAGGGGAACGGATTGATACCCGTTCCCCTTCTGTTTGAAACCGAGGACACGATGTTAGATCTTCGCTGACAGAAACAGTGATCCCCCACGGCGGTTGATCAGCATCAGGATGCTGTCCCCCTTCTTCAAATCTGAAGACACCTTTTCAAATTCCTTTACGGACTTGACCGGCCTCCGATTGACCTCTTGAATGACATCACCAGGTACGAGTCCGGCCTTTTCCGCACCGCTGTCCGGGTCAACGCTCGTCACGACGACTCCCTGAGCCCTTCCTTTGATGCCCAACTCGCGCGCGGTGTTCTGATTCAAATCCTCGACAGACAGACCGGCCAAGGCGTAGTCATGTTCACCACTTTCTACCTTCTTTGCAACTTTCTCCAGCTCCGGCTGCTCCCCGATCCGCACGGTCAGATCACGCGCGCGCCCATCGCGCATGACCTTCACCGGGACCTTGCTGCCGACTGGAGTCCTGGTGACCATCCGTTGCAGTGCGACACCATCCTCAATCAGGATCCCCTGATACTCAATGATCACATCGCCCTGCTTAAGTCCAGCCTGGTCAGCCGGGCTGTCTTCCTTGACGTCGCTCACCAAGGCGCCTTTCGAATCCTTCATACTGAAAGACTTTGCCAGATCCTGGTTCAAGTCTTGAAGACCGATCCCCAGATACCCTCGGACCACCTTACCGGTCTTAACAAGGCTCTCATAGATTGGCTTGGCCATCGTTGTTGAGACCGCAAAGCCGACTCCTTGATACCCACCCGTCTGCGAAAAGATGGCCGTATTAATACCGACGAGCTCACCTCTGGTGTTTACCAGTGCCCCGCCTGAGTTACCGGGGTTAATGGCGGCATCCGTCTGAATAAAGTCTTCATACTGCGTGATCCCCATATGGCCGCGGCCAACAGCACTGACGATCCCGAGCGTCACGGTAGAATTCAACCCGAAGGGATTGCCGACCGCCAAGACATACTCACCGACCTGCAGTTGTGACGCATCGCCCCATGGTATGGCGGGAAGACTGCTGGCGTTGATCTTAACCACAGCGAGGTCGCTCTTCGGATCAGCTCCGATAATCTTGCCCTTGAATTCCCGCTTGTCGGGAAGAGTGACGCTTACTTCATGAGCCTTGTCGATCACATGATTGTTGGTCAAAACATATCCGTCAGCCGAGATGATCACGCCTGATCCCTGACCCCTTCGAGGTCCCCAATGTTCCCCGGGAGGTTGCGGCCCCCGACGCCGTGGGTCGAAGGGTTTGCCGAAAAATTCCTCCATACGGTCTCGTAGTTCATCAGGGAGAGGTGATCCGTCCGAAACCCTTTCAGTCATGACCGTCGTAATATTGACAACCGCTGGTGTAACTTGCCTTGCGACGTCCGTGAACCCGTTCGCGGGAGTTGTGATGACCGCGGCCGCTGGAGTTGAAGTCGGCGCACTGGATGCCTGGGACGCACTAAACGAGTACCCACCCCAAACCAGGATTCCACTCATGAGACCGATTCCGATCGCGGAACCGACCTTCCTACGCAGATGTGATGACATACGCCCTCCCCATAGGCTGGTTCATTGGAAACCCGTGATTACCCAGTTCTTACGATCGGGTAACCCCTGCCTTGCAGTCGCAAGGAACATAACAACCTAGGATGAGAACAAGATTAACCAACGATTAAAGTTCACTAAGCAGTGGGAGGAGCGAGCGGTAAGACAACGGTGAAGGTTGATCCCTGGCCGAGATCGCTTTTGACTTCTACCCGGCCCTTGTGCAACTCCGCGATCCAGGAACAGATGGCGAGACCGAGACCTGTCCCCTTCTTGGTGTGGCCTCGGGCAACGTCGGTGCGGAAGAAGCGTTGGAAAATCTTCTTGTGATCGGCAGGGGCGATGCCAATCCCATAGTCTGTCACCGACAGCCTGGCCTCCCGACCGTCATTCAACAGCGCGATCTCGACCTTGCCACCGGAATACGAATACTTCATCGCATTTTCGACGAGATTGAGCAGCAGTTCACGAAGCCGCAAGTCGTCGCCCTGAACCACCACTGGCATGACGGTTCCCAGCAGAACTTCGATATTGCGGTCCTGCGCAAGCAACTTGGCCTGACGATGAATATCCTCCACCAGCGACTCCATGGCGACAGGCAGCGACTCCACTCTGACTTCACCCATGTCGGCACGTGAGAGAAACAACAGTTCGTCGACGATTCGCGTCATTCGATCGATTTCTTCCAGATTGCTCTCCAGCACCGATTTATAGTCGTCGAGCAAACGAGGTCGCCGCAGCGCCAGGTCTGTTTCGCCTTTCATCACCGTCAGAGGAGTCCGCAACTCATGCGAGGCATCGCTGGTGAATTGACGAATCTGGCGGAACGACGTATCCAGCCGGCCGATCATATTGTTGAAGGTGGCGGCCAGGCGGCCGATTTCGTCGTGAGCCGCCGGCATGCTCAGGCGTTGACTCAAGTCCCCAGCGGCAATGCGCTGCGCCGCAAGGGTAATCTTATCGACAGGCCGTAACGCGCGTCCCGCCAAGAACCATCCCCCTGCCAGAGACACAGCCAGGGCGATGGGGATTGCCACAACCAGCAGCACCAGGAAGCGCTGGAGTGTCTCTCCAACCGATTCCATCGACGTACCGACCTGCACGATGTACAGGAGATTGCCTCGATACATGATCGGCACGGAAATCAGCCTCAACGGAGGCTCCTTGGGATACTTGGCCGACTCAAAAACTCTCTGTCCGGCAAACGCGGCATCAAGGGCGGTTCGGCTCAGCGGAACTTCGTGTTGTTTGATATTCGGAGAACGGATCGTGATCGTGCCAGAGGGGCTGAAGATCTGGAAGAACTTATCGATTCGCGTCAGTTCAGGAAATTGCGAGAGCAGTTCCTCTTCGTTGATCAGTGGAAGAAATCCTCGCTCTTCGAGCGACCGCACCGCCGTCATGGCCGTATCTTCCAACGATTCATCGACTGTGTCGCGGAGACTTCTCGCTGTAATGGCGTACAGCACTACGGAGAAAATGATCAAGACCAGGGCTAGGGCGGTCCCATACCACAGGGTCAGCCGGACGCGTAGCGGCATGGATCAGCTCCTGCTCGGTGGTGACGACGTCGTGCTGTCGGTTTGCTGTGCCTCAAGTCACTGAGTACGCGCGGGGCTTGTGTCAGGTTCACGCTAGTCGGCCTTCAGCATATACCCGCTACCGCGAATGGTATGGATCAGTTTCTTGGTTCGGCCTCGATCGATTTTGTTCCGAAGGTAGTTCACATAGACATCGATGACGTTCGTAAAGGTGTCGAAATCTTGATTCCACACATGTTCGGAGATCATGGGCCGAGTGAGGACGCGGCCGGTGTGACGCATCAGATATTCGAGTAAGGCATACTCTTTCAGCGTCAAATCGATGCGTTGTCCACCTCGGGTGACATCACGGGTTGCTGGGTTGAGCATCAGATCATCCACCTGAAGAATCCCTGGGCTTTCGGATGCTCCACGACGCAACAGGGCTCGAACACGCGCCAAGAGTTCATCGATCGCGAACGGTTTGGTCAGATAATCATCGGCACCGGCATCCAATCCTTTGACCCGCTGGTCGATCTGGGATTGCGCCGAGAGAATCAGCACCGGTGTGTGGACCCGTTCGCGACGGATATTCTTCAGCACATCCAGACCAGACATTGAGGGCAGCATCACGTCGACGACTAGGAGATCGTAGTTGGTCGCTAGAACCATTTCTAATCCCTTGGCTCCGTCCTCACAGAGATCGACGGCATAACTCTCTTCTTCGAGCGCCCTCTTAATAAAACAACCGACTTTGGTTTCATCTTCTATGACAAGCACACGCATACACACCCCAACAAATATTGAGCAGCGGGGTGATTATACCAGACCGATGGCTGTGAATCTTGAAGCGTACAGTGGCTCTCACTCGTCACGAAGCGGGGACTTAGGTCGAATCGCCGGGGAAGGTCTGTTCTAGAGAGGTAATCATGGGCTTGCCATCGCGGATCGTGAAGACCAACGCTTCCTCGCCTTCCGTTTTGAATTCTCGATTGGCCTGGCGAAGCGTCTCAGTCGACTTGAAGGAGACTTTCGCGCTCCGTTCATCGATGGCCAACGACACAGACGTATTCGTCCGAGTGAAGTCGTGGGCGCTGGGAAAGGCGAAACTCATGGCGAGAGTCTTCCGGTAATCTTCCCGCGTCAGCATGGCCATCTGTTGTTGCGGGCCTTGTTTTAGATGAATGGTGATGGTCGCGTCGTGAGCAATGTGGCGCAGGACGCCGTCGACATCCTTTCGTCGAACAGCTTCGTCGAGTGCGTTGAGAAGATGGTCGATCCCTTCACGATTCAGACGGACATCGGGCTGAACGGGCTTCACCTGCGAATCTGTGAGAACCACGCTGGGCTGACTTGTCGGTAGATGGGGAGCCAGAAACTTGTCGACCAGACTCTGATCCTTGAACATCATGTACCCTGCGTATCCGATGGCCACTGTGGTGCCCAGCACAAAGAGAATGACGATGGCTTTTACCATCGAGAAGCGTGGCAGCGCTCGCTTCCCGGCTCTCTCATCGGTCCCCTGCTTCGTGGCGACCATAGGTCAGCTCTCCGGACTGAAGAATATGAGGTAACAATAGCGTGAATTTTGTGAAAAGCAATCAAAGCCGGCGGCTCTGCAGGCCGATGTACTCTGCGGAGCACGTGCCGAGCCCGACGGCTGCTTCAGACAAGGCCTCCTCTCAACACAGCCATTGTCATGACGATGAAATCATCTCCGGAAAGCGGGTCTAGTCTCTTGGAAAAATAGCGGATCGCGTGGTACCCTGCGAGAGTAACGAGGTACTACTCAACCCGTTCTCTATGAGCTAACCAGAGGGTAGCCGACTCCATGACCACTCAGAATTGGCGTCAACCGACCGACGACTTTATTCACCGACACCTGGGTCCCACCAGGGCCGATATTCAGGAGATGCTCGCCACGTTAGGCCTACGCTCGCTCGACACATTGACCGATAACGCCATTCCTCCTGATATTCGATTTCGGCGAGCTCTTGACGTTCCAGCCGGTGACGGCGAGCAGGCCGTCCTGGCCCGCCTGAAAGATATCGCGTCCCAAAATAAGGTCTATCGCTCGTTGATCGGCATGGGGTACTACGACTGCGTCACCCCGGGCGTGATCCAGCGAAACATTCTCGAAAACCCGGCATGGTATACGCAATACACCCCATACCAAGCTGAGATTTCACAAGGCCGCTTAGAGGCGCTCGTGAACTTCCAGACCATGGTGGCAGACTTGACCGGTCTCCCGCTGGCGAATGCCTCGCTGTTGGATGAAGCAACCGCTGCAGCCGAAGCGATGGCGATGTGCTACACGATCGCCCGCAATGCGGGCGAGGATCGAACGGAATTTTTTGTTTCGCGCGACTGCCATCCACAGACCTTGGCAGTGTTGCAGACCAGAGCCGAGCCTCTGGGTATCGTCATCAAGACCGGTGTCGCCTCGTCCGTTGATTGTTCGCGTCCTCAGCTGTGCGGCCTGTTGTTGCAGTACCCGGCCACGGACGGCTATGTGAGTGATTTCAGCACATTGGTCACGCAGGCGCATGAGGCCGGTGTTCTCGTAGCAGTTGCCACCGATCTTCTCGCCCTGACCTTGCTCCGCTCGCCCGGGGAGTTCGGTGCCGACATTGCCGTCGGTTCGACACAGCGCTTCGGTGTTTCGATCGGCTTCGGTGGACCCCATGCTGCGTTTCTGGCGACCAAAGAGGAATACAAACGGCAGGTGCCGGGTCGCCTCGTTGGTGTCTCGAAAGATGTGACCGGTAAACCAGCCATCAGGCTTTCGCTTCAAACGAGGGAGCAACACATTCGACGGGAGAAGGCCACCAGTAATATCTGCACGGCCCAAGTCTTGTTGGCCGTCATGGCCGCTATGTATGCGGTGTACCATGGGCCGGACGGGTTGCGTCGGATCGCCGAACGTGTACACGGCCTTACGTTGCTATTGGCGGAAGGACTGCGTCGGCTTGGATTCGACGTATTACCGAAAGTCTTCTTCGATACGATTCGGATACCGGTCCCCAAAGCTCAAGCCGATCAAATTGCGACCAGGGCGAACGAACAAGGAGTCAATTTCCGGCACTATGAAGACGGCTCCATCGGCATTTCACTCGATGAAGTCAGCTCCGAGGAAGAAGTGTATCGTCTCCTGCACATCTTCGTCGGGCATGACCAGTTGCCGTTCCGTCTTTCCGATCTCGCTGACGCCATCGATCTCAACTACGCGTCCCCCTTGGCCAGAACGAGTAAGTACCTGACGCATGAGGTCTTCCATCGCTACCACTCCGAGCACGAGATGCTCCGCTATCTCCACAGACTACAGGCCAAGGACCTGTCCCTCGTTCACTCCATGATCCCGCTGGGTTCCTGCACCATGAAGCTGAACGGCACCACGGAAATGCTACCGGTCACGTGGCCGGAGTTCGCTCGTTTGCACCCCTTCGCGCCGGCGGAACAAACGCGTGGCTATCGGACGTTGTTCGAACAGCTCGAATCGTGGTTGGCTGAGATTGCCGGATTTGCAGCGTTCTCGCTCCAACCGAACGCGGGGTCACAGGGCGAATATTCGGGCCTGATGATGATTCGGGCATACCATCGGGCGAAGGGAGAAACACACCGAGACGTCTGCTTAATCCCCGTATCAGCCCACGGCACGAACCCCGCCAGTGCCGCCATGGTCGGCATGACGGTCGTCGTCGTTGCCTGCGATCAGGACGGCAACGTGGATGTCGCCGACTTGGAGACCAGGGCCGCTCAATATCGAGATCGACTATCGGCCTTAATGCTCACCTATCCGTCAACTCACGGGGTGTTTGAGGCAAGCGTGCGGCGCATTTGCCAAATCGTCCATACCCATGGCGGGCAAGTCTATATCGACGGGGCCAATATGAATGCCATGGTGGGCCTCTGCCGTCTGGGCGACATCGGGGCGGACGTCTGCCATCTCAACCTCCATAAGACATTTTGTATTCCCCATGGAGGTGGAGGGCCTGGCGTGGGACCGATTGGAGTGGCACGGCATCTCGTGCCCTTTCTACCGGGACATCCAGTGATCAAGCTTGGCGGGCCTCAAGCCATCGGTCCCGTGTCGGCGGCCCCGTTTGGCAGTCCGAGTATTCTTCCCATCTCCTGGGTGTACATCGCCTTGATGGGGCGAGACGGATTGACCAAAGCCACACAAGTGGCCATTCTCAATGCCAACTACATGGCCAAGCGGATGGAAAAACATTACCCCATTCTGTATCGGGGCGATTCCGGATTGGTGGCTCACGAGTTCATCCTGGATCTCCGTGAATTCAAGGAGAGCGCCGGGGTTGAAGCGATGGATGTCGCCAAGCGATTGATGGACTACGGCTTCCATGCCCCAACCGTGTCGTTTCCCGTGGCCGGCACGCTCATGATCGAACCCACGGAAAGCGAAGCCAAGAGTGAACTTGATCGGTTCTGCGAAGCACTCATTCTGATCCGTGCAGAGATTCAAGAAATTGTCGATGGGCGCCAGCCGCGAACAAACAATGTGCTGAAAAACGCACCTCACACTGCGGCAGCCGTCACGGCGACGGAGTGGAATCGCCCCTATACCCGTGAGCAAGCGGCGTTTCCTGCACCCTGGCTGAGGAACAGCAAGTTCTGGCCGAGCGTGAGCCGCATCGACGAGGCCTACGGCGACCGCCATCTGGTGTGCAGCTGTCCGCCGATCGAGACGTATCAGAACTAGCAGGACCTCCTGTACCATGTCCGACCCCTGGCTGGCTCACCAGCCAGGGGCTTCGTTTGTACCTCTCCTTGCCTGATTTTCTAAATAAGCAGTACAGTACAGAGGATTCATCGCTGAGGAGGATATCCTATGAGCGACATCGGCCGTCGAGGCTTTCTAGTCCGGACTGGCTTGACCTTGAGCGCAGCAGTACTAGCTGGTGCCCAACCTCGCGCTTCTGCTGAACAGGCTACGTCATCAAGTCGATTGAAGAGTTGGGAAGACCTGCGAGCACAGTTTCCCCTCTCTCCACAGCTTATCCACTTAGCCGCGTTCTTCCTCGCTTCTCATCCCACACCAGTACGCGAAGCCATCGAACGGCACCGAGCCGGCTTGGACACGGACCCGATCGGCTATTGGTTTGAACATGAAGAGAAACAGGAGGCGCAAGTCCTCCAGGCGGCGGCTGAGTATCTGGGAGGCAATCCCACAGACATCGCCTTGACCGACAGCACGACAATGGGTCTCGGTCTGCTCTACGGGGGATTACAACTGCGTAGCGGGCAAGAAATCCTGACGACGACCCACGACCATTATTCGACGGAAACCGCGCTGCGTCTTCGCGCCGAACGGACAGGCGCCATGGTACGACAGATTCACCTCTATCGTTCTACCAAAACTGTGTCTCGCGATGAAATTGTCGATTCGTTGCGCAAGGGCATCACCACGATGACGCGCATTGTGGCTGTCACCTGGGTGCATTCCAGTACAGGGCTTAAACTGCCCATTCATGAGATGGCGCTGGCGATCCAGACCATCAATCGCTCGAGAGAAGAGAGGGACCGGATCATCTTCTGCGTGGATGGGGTCCATGCCTTGGGAGTTGAAGATTTCCGCGTTAGCGAACTCGGCTGCGACTTCCTCATCGCCGGAACCCACAAGTGGATGTTTGGTCCCCGTGGAACCGGTTTGGTTTGGGGCCACCCAAAAGCATGGCCGATCGCCAGGGCAACGACCCCGACCTTTAGCAGTCAGGCCTATGACCTCTGGATGGAGAACAAATCGTCAAAAGACCTTCCTCCATCAGTGCACATGACCCCCGGAGGGTTCCATTCGTTTGAACACAGATGGGCGCTGGGTGAAGCCTTCACCTTTCATCAGACCATCGGGAAATCAAAGGTGATGCAGCGGATCTACGAACTGAACCAGCAGCTGAAGCAGGGCTTGGCAGCCATGCCTCATGTCACCTTGCACACACCAGTATCACAGGATCTTTCGGCGGGAATCGTCTGTTTCGAGGTTGCCGGCATGGCGCCTCGCACAGTCGTGGAAAAATTCCGTCGGCGCGGCATTGTCGGCAGCGTCACGCCCTATGCAACGAAGTACGTCCGGCTCGCACCATGTCTTATCAACTCGCCCAAAGAAATCGAGACGACGCTGGCAGAGATCAGAAATTTGCGCGCGTCCTAGAGACCACGCTGCAGAGCAAGGTAGATACTTAGGATGAAGTCTGCTGCAGAAGGCTTGGTGTTTGTAGGGAGGGTGATCTCAACCTACGGCTCGTAGCCTTACTTCTCGCCACATTTCTTGAATTTCTACTCTTCGCACTGCTCAGCGATCTGCTGCGCCTTCGCGATTTGCTCCGGCGTCATGCGTGATGCCGTACGATCTCGGTCCTTCGTGATTTCAGTTTTCGACCCGCTACTCGACGACGCTATCGCCGCGCTGAACCACACATAGGCCAGAACCTGATTTGGTTGAACGCCCTGTCCCTTCGCATACATCTGTGCAAGTTCGTTTTGGCCTCCTGCATGGCCTTGGGCTGCCGCCATGCGATGCCATTTCAGTGCCGCCTGGTAGTCTTGATCCACACCCAGACCACTGCCATACAGCAGCCCTAGGTTATACTGAGCCCGTGCATCCCCACGTTGAGCCAAGGGGTAAAAGAGTCCCGCAGCGACCCTGAAATCTCCACGCTTCAACGCCTCATATGGCTCCTCCCCGGCCAGCGGTATCGACGGAGGTATCGTTTTCTTCGAATTACCACTCAACGATTCCACCGCTGCAGAGACGGTCGCACTAGTCAAGATCAAAACAGCTACGAGTACGACTAGCCTCATCGTGTACCACCTTTCAGCACCGTTAACAGCGTTGGAGTCCCGTGCTGCCCTCGGTGACAAGACAACCGAGCTTCCTCAGCCCCACTTATAGGGCAAACGAGGGACGAGCCCATTCTTGTCGAGCGAGGCCCAAATGTCATCAAAATATTGCTTTCGGCATTCACGCTGACAGATGGAAGGCTACGGGATATGGCTCCCCGTCGACGACTGAACGCAAGGTATAGTCGGGCTATTGGAAATATCGCTGACGCGATGAAAAACTCGCGGTGCAAGCACAGGCTGGTGTGGTGCCGAAGCCGGGATTTGAACCCGGACACCCTTGCGGGCGCTAGACCCTGAATCTAGTGCGTCTGCCAGTTTCGCCACTTCGGCATACAGGCTGCTGAAAATATTTCCCAGCGGCGTTCTCAGTCACCCATCCCCCTCAACGCACCAACCGCGTACGCCTCGGGGTCAAAACTCTTTGCGGCCTTGCTCTGATCCATTCCGAGCAACCCGACGTTAAGACCCAGACTGATGAACTACCAGGGAGACGGATTATCCTGAATTCTCCTCATCGGCGTCAAGCAAACGTTGGCCCCACCATTTCACAGTGCGGCACGGATGGCCGGCCCAGGCATGGCCCATTGCCCGAAGGTCGCGATCTCACGAGGATCGCCGCTGACGATAATGCGTTCACGTACGAGTCCGGCTGCAGCCAAGAGTGAAGGGGCGGCAATCCTCGGGGCTTCATCGACCATCAAGACATCGAAACGCACCCGGCTAAACAGGGGATCGCTTGCAACCCGTATGGGTGTGGCAGCGACGAGTCGACGATTCTGAATGAAGGCCTGGCGGTTTGGATGTTCTTCGGCTGCCAGTAACTCGCGGACCTTTTTGGTCCCCCCCAGTTTGGCGATCTGTTCTTGGAGTTCCTCGAACTCGGCCCGCCTCCCGCTGGGAACGGCCGCCTCCGGAGCCAGCTGCTGAATGCGGCCTTTGGCGAGATCGAGCTCTTTGTTCAGTTGATCCATCTGACCCTGATACAGCGCGCAGTATTGTTTGAGGGATTCTGCATTCTTCCCGACCGCTTGCATCGTCAGCCGTTGAAACAGAGGTAGGTGCTCGAAGTCCTTGATCGTCTTCTGGACATCGGCCATCTTCACTTGAAGGTCTCGCAATTGTGTGACGAGGCGCCATTCTAGTAAGCGGACTTCGTCCAGATCTTTTTGTTTCGCTTCCTTCTGAGACAAAAACGGGGCGAGCTCTCGGAAGCGGTCATACTTGTGTTTCAAGGAGGCCTTGTTGCCTTGCGATTTGGCATAAAATTGATGCATTTGGGCTTCGAACCCCAGTTCATGAAGATCGATGCCGCCGGCTTGCGAGGCAATCGGAAGTTCATACCGAGTGATCCACGTTGTGTGATTCAGTCCACCGGCCTTCATGGTGCGCCCCACCATCCCTACCATCTCATCGCACGCTAGGTGGTCCGGGCTGATTAGGAGGATGCGTTTGTTGGCTCGGATCAGCTCCATCGCTAGATTCCCCAGCTTTTGACGCCGGAAGGACCGGTCATCCGACCACACGGTCGTGAAGACGGATGAGGCGGAGGGGAAGGCCTCAGCCTCAACGTCCTGCATCTGCAACAGCGACGCCAATCGCTCGGTTGGCCCAAGATGATACAGGTCTGGCTTCGCCAACATATCTTTCAGACGGGAGGCTGACGTGCTCACAAGGCCGACCTGATCTGGAACAAGGGTCACAGAAGGGACGTCGCACCCAAGAGCATCAACTAGTTGGACGGATAGGCTGTTCCCGCCCTGCCGTAGGACAACTCCTTCCGTCGTATCCTCCTCATCGGCAGGGACGACGGATACCGGAAGGTCGACGGACAGTTGGACACCGGCAGGCACGATAAATTCGTACAGATGGAGCCCGCCGGTTGTGTGCACCAGACGACCTTGCGACGCCACGACGGGAGCATCTTGCCCTGTTTCGGTGAGACGGATTCGCTCCGCTTCAAGGCGGGTGATCCACCATTCGATGAGTTCTGTGCCTGTCATACCGGCTGACAACCTCTACACGTCATGGCAACGGAACGTCATGATAAAGGCCGATTGCAATGACTGTCCACCACTGGCGCTCAATGGTTACCCTTGTCTTCACGACCAGAACTTGTCTAGAATGAGCCGCTTCTATTAGCACTTGCAGGATGTTCAAAAAGGCCGTCCGGCGAGGCCGCAGCCAGTGAGATGCTGAAGCATACTTCTTCATGTGTTGAAGCGTTGATCGATGCGAGAACGAAGCTGGCTTGTTTTTTCAGCATCCTGCCGAGGAGGAATCTGTGAAGGGCTTGAGATTTGAACGAATTGCTACAGGTCGGCACTATAACGTGGTTTTCCACATCGGCAGCTC
>Ga0224500_10000882_pt1 | contig 18908 bp, 18 predicted proteins | sample SF_Oct11_sed_USG_FD_168126 | JGI IMG/M metagenome (GOLD analysis project Ga0224500, IMG submission 168126) | Sediment microbial communities from San Francisco Bay, California, United States - SF_Oct11_sed_USGS_4_1 | ecosystem: Environmental > Aquatic > Marine > Sediment | place: USA: California... | reverse complement strand
CGAACCGGCCCTGCCATCGAGGGCCGGCATGCATCGCTTCGTGTGGGACCTGCACCAGCCGCGGCCCCGCACCACCGAGTTCGAATACGGGATCGGCACGGCGTACGGGGAAGGCGTGCCCGCAGCGCCCGAAGGGGCAATCGTGCCGCCAGGCGCATACACCGTGACCTTGCGCGTCGATGGGCAGGCGCACGAGACGCCACTGGTGGTCACTCCGGATCCGCGCGTCGCACTCGACGCGCAGTCACTGGCAGCAGCGCTCGACCTGTATGCAGAAGCACGCGAACTGCTGGCCCAGCACTACGCCGCGGCTGCGGAACTCGAGTTCATGGGCGAACGCATCGGCGCGCTCGAAGCAAAGCAACCTGCGGCCGCTGTTCACGCCGCGATCGAAGCTTTCGAGGCCAGGGTCGCTCCACTCGAACACGGCGCTGGCGATCGGCCCGACAACTTGAATCTCGAAAGCATCGGTGGTCTGCTGCGTGCGCTCGCCACGGACATCGAATCGAGCGATTGCGCGCCGACGGCGGCGCAGCGCAAGGTGCTGTCCGAGGTGCGGCACCGCCTCGATCAGGCGACTCGGCTCTGGCAGCAAACCCGTGATGCTGAACTGCCGCGATTGAACGCGGCACTCACCGCGGCAGGCTCGGCACCGATCGCGATCCCTCCGGTGGACGATATCCGGCTGAGCGGCCCCAGCGTTTCACGCGAAGTACCCTAGGCGTTCAGCCGCGCACCCCGACGCCGCTAAAGCGCGGCCTTCGGCGGATTGCGCCCGCTGCGGACGATCAGCCGCGACCCGCGCTGCAGCGTGAGGTAGGTCCAGGCCCAGTGGCCGACCACCGCGAGCCGATTGCGGAAGCCCGCGAGGAACACGACGTGCACCGCGAGCCACATCCACCAGGCGATGAAGCCCGCGAGCCTGAACTTCCGCACCTCGACGATCGCGTGATGCCGCGTGATCGTCGCCATCTGCCCGCGGTCGAAGTATCTGAACGGCTTGCGCGGCCGGCCTGCCAGCTCGTCACGCAACAGGCGCGCGACGTGATTGCCCTGCTGCAGCGCCACGCCACCGACGGCGGGCAATGCATCTGCCTTGCCCGGCGGCCGGTAGTGCGCCTGGTCGCCGATCACGAACACGTCCGGGTGGCCAGGCAATGAGCAGTCGGCCGCCACCTGCACGCGCCCGATCGAGTCGAACTCAGCCGGCAACTGCTGACTGAGCGGCGAGCTCCTCACCCCCGCGGCCCAGATGACGTTCGCGGTCGGCACGAATTCCTCGCCCAGGTACACGCCGCGCTCGGTGATGTCCGTCACCTTGAAGTTGAGGCGCACCTCGACTCTGCGCTTGCGCAGTTCCTGCGTTGCGCTTGCCGACAGGCTCGGATCGAACATCGGCACCAGCCGCGGACCTGCTTCGACGAGAATCACGCGCGCCTCGCGCGGATTGATACGCCGGAAGTCGTGTGCAAGCGCGTCATGGGCCAGTTCGGACAGCGCCCCGGCAAGCTCCACGCCGGTCGGACCGCCACCCACGACCACGAACGTGAGCTGGCGGGCGTGTTCGGCGGGATTCTCGATTGCCTCTGCATATTCGTACGCTTCCAGCACGCGCTCGCGGATCAGCGCCGCGTCCGCCAATGTCTTGAGCGAAGGCGCCTTCGGTTCCCACTCAGGCCGGCCGAAATAGCTGGCCTCGACGCCCGCGGCGACCAGCAGCACGTCATAGCCGACCGGGCCCAGCGAGGTGGCCACGGTGCGGCTATCGACATCAATGCCCGTCACTTCAGCCTGCAGCACCCGCACATTCTTCGCATGCCGCAGCATGAAACGAATGGGCGTCGCTATGTCGGGCGACCCCAGCGCCGCGGTCGCCACCTGGAAGAGCAGCGGCTGGAACTGGTAGTGGTTCTGCCGGTCGAGCAGCGTGATCTCAAACCCGGGGTGATTGGCCAGCCGCTTCGCGACCGTCGTTCCGCCGATGCCGCCACCGATGATCACGAGACGCCGTAGCTTGCGGGATGGACCGGACAAAGGATTCACGAGTGCTCCAGTCGTGGCGGTGGCAGGCACGGTAACGCAGCGCCGTTGCCCGATACAGTGCGATTTGCACCGGCCAGACGCAGGCATTGCGCGACCTGCGTGCGCAATGGCGCGCGATGCAATCGATCGCGGAGGGGTGAATGCATGTGGTGTGACAACCGCCAGAGCATGACCGTGTGTCTCGGCAGCCCCGCCCGTTCAGGGCGTGACGACCGACGTGAAGTCCTGCAGCAGGCGCCAAGCGCGTCCCTGCCGCTGCCACAGGCGCACATACACCGCGCGCACCTGGGGCTGCGCTCCACGCGCAGCCTTGCGGTCGATCAGTTCGCCATGCGTCAGCGCCAGGTCGGCGTGGGCCGACCCTGTCATCGTGCCCATAGTCTCGGCGCGCACCGCGATCGCGGGCTGATCGTTCGCGCGCAGGTTGCGCAGGCCGGAATTGAACTTGCGGTCAGCCGAGCGCAACTCGTCGGCCACGGCAGCCGTCTCGGCGCAGGCGGCGATTGCCGCCGGCAGCGCGGGCAATCCGGCGAGGCTGAGCGACTGGTCGAGCACGATCCGCCAGTCGCCCTCCTCATCTCGCCGCCACGCGGTGAGGTAATACCCGGTGTCGGACGTCCTGCTGTCACGGGCCGTGTAACTCCAGGTGCCGAGCGTGACCGCGAGGCTGGCATCGCACGCGGTGAGCGCAGCGGCAGGCGACCACTCGAGGCGTCCGGTAGCGGGCTCGTGGGTGTCGAGCCATTGTTTCGCCGTGACCGGCAAGGGCCGGAACACGATCGCATCGGCCGCCAGGTACCGGTCGTAGGCGGCGCGGATACCGGCATCCAGCGCGAATTGAGCGAATTCGCGATCGACGGCCATGACGTCGACGGTGGGCTGCGGGGGAACTTCTGTCGGCGCAGCGCGACCAATGGCGTAGGGTGCCAGCACGACGCAGGCAAACGCCAAGGTGCGCCAGGCCTCCCGCCAGTGCTCACAATCGAAAACGGATACGTTGCAGGACATGTTCTTTCTGATGCGGCTCGCACCCGGGCGGCGGCCGTTGCTCCCCGCTACAAGTCTATCTTTATCGCGGCCCGTCCCGGCACGCCCAGCCACCGGCCGGTCCGCACACGCATTCTGCTAAAGTCACGGAGTCAACTACCTTGCGAAGCCCGCCGCCAACCATGAACAGATTGATCGCCACGTGCCTCTCAGTACTCCTCGCCATGACGGCGCTCGCGCCCGTGCAGGCCCAGGCGGACGACAAGGCCGACCGCCGGCTGCAGCAGTCCCAGAACGTATTCGAAGCGTTCTCGGATCTCACCGAACAGACGATCCCCACGTGGCTGCTCGAACGCGCCTACGGCATCGTCGTGGTTCCCTCGGTGGTCAAAGTGGCGCTGACGCTCGGCGGCCGCGGCGGCAAGGGCGTGATGGCCGTGCGCAATCCGGACGGCACCTGGAGCCCGCCCGTGTTCGTCACGCTGGCCGGCGCCAACATCGGTTTTCAGTTCGGTGTGCAATCGACCGACGTCGTGCTGGTGCTGATGTCCCGTGAAAGCGTCGAAGGCATCGCCGGCGGCAAGGTCACGCTGGGTGCCGACGCGAGCGTCGCCGCGGGTCCGCTCGGCCGTTCGTCGGCGGCTGCAACGGACGCAACGCTCTCTGCGCAGGTGCTTTCTTACTCACGCAGCTCGGGCCTGTTCGCTGGCGTCGCGCTCGACGGCACGATCATCTCCATCGACAGGCACGCGAACGAGTCGTTCTACGGCATCAGCGACGTGCTTGCTTCGCAGATCCTGGCGGGCAAGGTTGCCAGCGTTCCGCTCGCGGCACAGGAATTCACGGCGGCCCTTGCGCGCGCCACTGATGCACCCGGAGCGGAAGGCACGACGGCGGCCCCCGCGGCAACACCGGAGCCGGCCGAAACGCCCCCTGCCCCGCCGCCGGCCGATGGCCCGGCCACGACGTATCCGATGGAAGACCCGAACCCGGGCGCGCCGCCGCCCGGCACCTGAGGCTCAATCCGGGCCCGGCCACGGCGCGGCTTGGGGGCCGCTGCTACCCGGGCGTCGCCCAAGGGAGTACCTGCGTTGAAACTGCTCAAGGGGCTGTTCATTGCCGCGGTGCTGCTCATTGCGGCATTCGTGATCACCGGGTTCTTCCTGCCGAAGGTCGCCACGGTCGAGCGCGAGACGACGATCGCGGCTGCGCCGGAGACGATCCTCGGCCTTGCGGACGGCTTCAGGCGCTTCAATGAATGGTCGCCGTGGGCCAGCCTCGACCCTGCGACGAAGTACACCTACAGCGGGCCGGAGCGCGGCGTTGGCGCTCGCATGGAATGGTCGAGCGATAACCCCGACGTCGGCCAGGGCAGCCAGGAGATCCTTGCGGTGGAGCCCGGCCGCAGCGTGACCAGCGCGCTCGATCTCGGCATGGATACGCCGACGACCACCAAGATGGTGCTCACGCCCTCAGACGCGGGCACGCGCGTGACGTGGACGTTGACGACCGATTTCTCGGGCAGCCTCGTGGGCCGCTACTTCGGCCTCGCGCTCGACAGCATGGTCGGGCCGGATTACGAAAGAGGCCTGGCGAAGCTCAAGGCGCTGGCCGAATCGTCGCAGGTACCGAGCCCCTCCGGGCAGGAAACGCCCGTCCCGCCGATGCCGCAGTAACCGCCGGGATTCTTCGCCAGGTACTGCTGGTGATAGTCCTCGGCGTAGAAGAACTCGGGGGCATCGAGAATTTCGGTGGTGATCGCGCCGAAGCCCGCCGCTCGCAGCCGTTCGCCATACACCGTGGCGCTCGCTGCAGCCGCGGCGCGCTGTTCCGCGTCATGGCAATAGATGCCTGAGCGGTACTGCGTGCCGATGTCGTTGCCCTGGCGCATGCCCTGCGTCGGATCATGATTCTCCCAGAACACACGCAACAGCTCGGCGAACGACACGGCCTTGGGATCGAACACCACGCGCACCACTTCGTTGTGACCCGTGTATCCCGTGCACACTTCTTCGTACGTCGGGTTCGGCGTCACGCCGCCCGCATAACCGACGTGCGTGCTGTACACGCCCGGCACGGTCCAGAACCTGCGTTCCACGCCCCAGAAGCAACCCATGCCGAACATCGCGAGCCTCATGCCGGCGGGGAACGGCGCCTCGAGCGGATTGCCATTGACGAAGTGCTTTGCGGGCACGGGCATTTTCTGCGTGCGGCCGGGCAGTGCCTCGTCGGTAGTGGGCAGTTCGAGTTTCTTTTTCCGCAATGAAAACATGAGGCAGTTACTCCGGGCGTGCGCGCAGGGCCTCGGCGAGGCCTGACCAGAACGTGGGATCGTCGAGGATCATCGTCGCGCCGTTGATCAGGAACTGCACGCCGATCGAAATCATCAGGAAACCAGTGAGACGCGTCAGCGCGACCATGCCGGTGGCACCGAGCAGGCGGTTGACTCTCTCCGCCCCGCGCAGCACGAACCAGCAGAGGAGCGCCGTGAACAGGATGGCCGTGAACACGCCCATGAAGCTCACGATGCTGAGAAAGCCTTTGTGCGCCGCCGACTGCGACGACAGGCTCATCACCACGGCGAACGTGCCCGGGCCGCTCAGGCCCGGCATCGCCAGCGGCGTAAAGGCGATGTCGTACTTCTCGCCCGCCGCCTTCGTCATCGCTTCCTTGTCCGAGATCGGGTTCGGAAACAGCATCTGGAAGCCGAGGAACGCGACGATGAGGCCGCCTGCGATGCGCATGCCCGGCAGCGAGATGCCGAAGAAATTCATGACCAGGCCGCCCGCGACCAGGAAGCCCGCCATCAGCAGGAACGTGTAAACGCACGCGCGGCGGATCTGCCGCAGGCGCTCCTGCTCCGGCAGGTGGCCCGAGGCCGACATCACCAGCGGCACGGCGCCGAACGGGTTCACGATCGGCAGGATCGCGAGCAGCGCCGCAGCGAGCGATGAAAAATAGAAGCCGATCCAGCTCATCCATGCACTCTAACCGGCGGCCACGTTGGGTTGCGCGCGACCCGGAAAGATCGCCACGCAGGCCGCATTGGATTCAGGGATCGACTTTCTCGAAGTCGAGCGTGGGCGCGTCGCCGGGCCGGAAATACACGTAGCGGCCGCTCATCTGCGCCAGGGCGGCGTCGCGCTCGGCGCGCGTGGCGTACCAGTGCTCCTTGACCCAGTCGTCACCCACCAGCGTGCGGAACGGATCGGTGCGGCGCGCGCGCAGGCGCAGGCCAAAAGGCCGGGATTCGGGCAGCGGCTGCCGCAGGTTCTGGTCGTTGGCGATGGCCATGGGCGCTCTCCGGGAAGCCCGGTATTTTAGCGTGTCCGGCCCCGTCCCGTCGCCCCATGCAGTCAGAACGTCTTGCCCAGATAGAGGTAAAACGCGCGCTCGCCGCCACTGGCCAAGCCCGCCGCAAGGTACACCGGACCGAACGGGCTTTCGGCGCCCAGGAACAGGCTGCCACCCGTCTCCAGATCGCCGAAATCCACGTCGTCACGCGTGGCCCAGACATTGCCGGTCTCGACCGAGACGCCAAGATACGCGGGGAACTCGAAAAAGCCCGTGCCGCCGCGACTGATGCGCCGGTACACGATGGCACGGGCGATGCCGTACTGCGTGCCGACCCGGGCATCCGGCGGCAAACCTGACAGGTTGAACAATCCTCCCAGCGTGAACAGTTCCTGCGGCGAGACGACCTGGTCGTCGAGCGCCGAGCCGCCGTCCATCGACCAGACGACGCTGTAGCGTCCCTGGCTGCGTGCCAGCTGCCACGACGCACGCAGGATGTCGGCATCGTGCGAGGCGCCGAGCGACTCGCGGTCGGCGAGCCAGCTGGCACGGAAAGCCTGGCCCTGCTTCGGGAAGTAGGCGCTGTCGAGCCGGTCGTAGCCGAAGTCGAGGAACGCGCCGCCGATGTCGAAGTCGCCCCTCGGCAGGCCGGGATCGCCGATCAGCACGCGGCTGCTGCCGTTGCCGCGACGGACACCCACGCGCACCTCGCCCCAGTTCGAGAGATCGGCGCCAAGTGCCAGCGAAACGTCGGTGTCGCGGACGCGATAGCGCCCGACGCGCTGGCCCTCGTCGGTGACGAGTTGCAGCGTGTTCTCCTCGTAGCGGAACGCGGGCGCGATGAAGAACGGGCCGCGCAGCGAGAACGGCTGGTAGAACTCGGTCACGAACTTCGGCTCTTCACCGAGCTGCAGGTCGGTGATCCATTCCGCATCGAGGGAATTGAGGTGGGTCATGCGCAGCTGTGCGGCCGCGTTCGCGGTGGCGCCGCCCTCGTAATCGTTCTCGACGCCCACGCCCAGGCGCAGGAATGCGGGGCCCCACGACTTGCGGCGCAAGTCGATCTCGAGCCCGGTGCCCGCGGACTCCCGCACGAGTCGATAGTCGACCGATTCGAAATCATCGAGTCGGTACTGCGAGGCAAGGCGCAGCTGCAGATCGCGCGTGTCGAGCGGCTTGCCGGCGAGGTCGCCGAACACGGCGTCGACGCGACGGGTTTCGTCCTGTGACTGCGGGCCCGCGCGCACGAAGGCCACCTGCACGGACGGCTCGGCCGACCGCCTTCGGCTGGCCACGTAGCGTTCGTACTCCGCCGCCGGCAGCGCCAGGCTTGCAAGTGCCGCGGCCTGCGTGCGCGCTGCGGTCTTGCCCTCTTCCATCACCTGCGGCATGCGGCCGAAATCGATCGACGTCATCCGCCCGAGGTCAGGCTCGATCAGGACATCGCCCGGATGCAGGTGCTTTTTCGATTCGAGCGTCCCGCGCCGGACCATGATGCCGACCATCTGGTTGGTGATGTTGAACGCGGAGTCGAGCCCATCGCGTTTGGCGAGCGGAAAGCTCACGTCGACGACGATCAGCCGGTCCACACCCATGCTCTGCGCAAGTTCCACCGGCAGGTTGTCGACGAGTCCGCCGTCGACCAGCAGTCGCCCGTTGAGCGGCACCGGCGTGAGCACGCCCGGTGCCGACATGCTCGCGCGCAGCACCGTAACGAGGTCGCCTTTGCCCAGCACGACGGGCTCGCCCGTCTCGAGGTCCGTCGCCAGCGCACGGAACGGTGTCGGCAGCTTGTCGAAGTCCTGCACGTCGGATACACGCGCGGTGGCCGTGCGCATGACCTGCGTGATCCTGTGCCCCTGCACCAGGCCGAGCGGCAGCGTGACACCGTCACTCGCGCTCACACCCAGCGCGCCCTTGGCGAGGATGTTGCGGTCGTCCTGCTTGCGGCGGTAGGCGCGCTCGCGCCGCGGCGCGCGATCACGGATCACCTCCTGCCAGTCGAGGTCCTGGAACACACGCTCGATCTCGTCGCCACTGAGTCCCGCCGCGTACAGGCCGCCCACGACCGCGCCCATGCTGGTGCCGGCGATCGCGTCGATGGGGATGTGCATTTCCTCGAGTGCGCGGATCACCCCGACGTGGGCCGCGCCGCGCGCACCGCCGCCGCTCAGCACGAGACCGATGCGCGGGCGTTGGCCGGGCACGGATTCGGCAGGCGCAGCCGTCGCGACCGTCGCCGGGGCCGGGACATTGGCGGAAGCCGCATCCGCCCCCCATGCGGGTTGCGAACAGACGGACACGGCCAGAAGCAGCAGCCCCGACCGCCAGGCCGCTTTCCTGCCCGTCCGGGAGGCATGTGGATTGCGCGATGTCTGCAAGCTGCCGATGACGAATGGCATGCGCATGGCCTGCTCTGGAAACTGGCGCGATGGTACCAAACGCCGACACCCTGCCCGGCTCCGGTCGGCGATAATGCTTTGGCTCCGCTTGAATCAGGTCCACCCGTCCATGCGTCATCGCTTTGCCCTGGCCTCGAAACTGCGCGGCGTGCCAACTCTCGGCCTGCTGCTGCCCGCGGCCATCGCCTCAGCCGCCACGCCGTCACCGCTCCAGGAAGTGGTCGTCACGGCCCAGCGGCAGCCCGTCTCCGAACTGGCCACGCCGCTCAGCATCGATCGCGTCACGGGCGCAGACCTGGCATTGCTCGGCGCCACGCACAGTTCCGAAGCGCTGAATCGCGTGCCGGGCGTGATGGTGCAGCGTGGCAGCGGCCAGGAAAGCCTCACCGCAATCCGTTCGCCGGTCCTCACGGGCGCCGGATCGTGCGGCGCGTTTCTGTTCCTGGAGAATGGCGTGCCGATCCGGCCCGTCGGGTTCTGCAACGTCAACGAGCTGCTCGAGGTGAATACCGAGCAGGCTGATGCGATCGAAGTGTTGCGCGGCACGGGCACCGCGCTCTACGGCTCGAACTCGGTGCACGGCACGATCAACGTGCTGCAGGACGCGCCGGCAGAGCTGCCAGCGTGGCGCTTGGGACTGGGCCTGGGTCCTGATGAGTATGTGCGAGGGACGCTCGTCGCAGCGCATGAAGGCGAGACCACGGGCGGCGCGATCAAGGCGCTGTACACGCACGACGGCGGCTGGCGCGATGCGTCCGGGTTCGACGAGGGCAAGCTCAACCTGACGCTCACGACGGGAGACGGCGGCGAGATGCCGTCGCGATTCGATCTCGCGGCGTCCAAGCTCGACCAGGAAACGGCGGGCTTCGTGCTCGGCAAGAACGCCTACCGCGACGAGGCGTTGAGCAAGACGAATCCCAATCCCGAGGCCTACCGCAACGCGCAGGCGGTACGCCTCACGGGCCTGCTGCAACCGCAGCTCTCGCTGCCGGGCCAGCTGGAACTGCGGCCGTACCTGCGCACGTCGCGCATGGATTTCCTGCAGCACTTCCTGCTCGGGCAACCCGTCGAGCGCAATGGCCAGGACAGCGCTGGCCTGATGACAAGTGTCGACTGGAATGCCGGCGAGCGGTTGTCGCTCATCACGGGTCTCGATCTTGAATGGGCCGACTCGTTCCTGGTCGAAGACCAGAAGGAACCGACGACGACGGGCAGCCCGGCTGCAAACGCGATCCGGCCGGCGGGCAAGCACTACGATTACACGGTGCAGTCCACGGTGGTCGGTGGTTACGCGCAGCTCGACTACGCGCTCTTGCCCCAGCTGCACGCAGGCGCGGGCGTGCGCGCGGAATACGTCGGTTACGATTACGACAACCGCATGCTGGCAGGCAATACGGACGAGAACGGCGTGCCCTGCCGGCCCAACGGCTGCCTCTACAGCCGCCCCGCGGACCGCAACGATTCATTCACCAACGTCGCGCCGAAGCTAAGCCTGCGCTGGGACGCCGCAGACGGATTGATGCTGTATGCCAATGCGTCGCGCGGCTATCGCCCGCCCGAGATGACGGAAATGTACCGGCTGCAACGCAACCAGTCGGTGGCCGATCTCGACTCTGAACAAATCGACGCCTACGAGCTGGGAGTGAAGTTCGCGCGCGACGCATGGCGCGCCGAACTGGCCGGCTTCGACATGCGCAAGAAGAACGTCATCCTGCGCGACTCTAGCGGTTTCTACGTGAGCGAGGGCCGCACCTCGCACGAAGGCTTCGAGTACTCGGTCACCTGGCAGGCGCTGGAGTCACTGGCCGTGGGGGTGTCCGGCACGCATGCGCGACATCGCTATGAATTCTCGCGCGCGATCGAGGGCGGCGAAACCATCACCGCTGGCAACGACGTAGACACGGCGCCGCGTGACCTCGCGCGTGCCACGTTGGAGTTCGCGCCGCTCGACACCGTGCGCGCCGAAGCGGAATGGCTGGTCGTCGGGGACTATTTCCTCGATGCCGCGAATGCGCACCGGTATACGGGACACGAGCTCCTGAACCTGCGCGCGAGCTGGGCGTTCCGGCCGCAGTGGTCGGTCACGCTGCGCGTCAACAACGCGCTCGACCGCTCTTATGCAGACCGCGCGGACTTCGCGTTCGGCGATTACCGGTACTTCCCTGGTCGGTCGCGGTCGGTGTTCGCCGAGATCAACTGGCAGGCGGAGTGACCGATGCGTTTAATGCTCACCGCTTCTCGTCGGGAATGCTCTGCCAGGTGGTCCAGTCGATATCGCGTCCTGGGTACGCGACCCTCTTGAAGGGCCACTCCTTCGCCACCCATTCGCGCACGGCGGCATACAACCTGGACTCGAGCCCGCCTTTGAGCTCGCTTTGCCTCGCCCAGAGATAAACCACCGCGTCGTACCCGCGCTTTGAGGTGGGGTTGATGTACACGCAACCGGTGACCTGCGATTCCGAGGGCGTCACCACCGTGTAGGCAAAGGAACGGCGCCGCTGAAACTCCTTCTGGTGCCAACCGAGATCAATCAAGTCCTGTTCGAGCGTCAGGCCGTCGGGCCAGGACCCACCTGGCCAGATCGTCTTGAGGTGCTCGGTGCTCGTCACGACGGCGTCAAAGTCCTTGACCACGTCATTGACCGTCAGCATCCGCAACCGAAACTCTTTCGTCTCGAGCGTCGCGGGGATCTCGAACTCCGCGGGGACGAAAGGATTGGCTGACTGGGCCGTTGCGAGAGATGAGAGTAAGAGCATCGGCACCACGCATGCCAATGTTCGAATACGGGAAACCGTAATGAGTGAATGCAATGAATTTCTCCCGTTTACATGTCGCGTGTAAACGTGGTGGTCAGGTCCGTCTTGGTTTAGCCGGCGTTCAACAAACCGAATACCCACCATCCACAGGCAGCGTGACGCCCGTGATGAAGTCGGCACCGGCGGACGCGAGGAACACAGCCGCACCCGCCACCTCGTCCGCCTCTCCCCATCGAGCGGCCGGTGTGCGCGCGAGGATCATTCTGTTGAACTCGGCGAAATCCGGATTCTCGCGCGCCAGCGCCGTCATCTCGGTCGCAATCCAGCCGGGCGCGATGGCATTGACCTGAATCCCGTGAGGCGCCAATTCAACAGCCATTGCCTTGGTCAGTTGCACGATGGCGCCTTTGGCCGCACCGTACGACGGCAACATTCCCGCGCCAAAATACGAGTACATGCTGGCGAGATTGATGATCTTGCCGCGCTTGCGCGTGACCATCGAGGCAGCCGCGAGCTTCGAGAGCAAGAAGGTCGCGTCGAGGTGCGTGGCGAGGGTCGTGTCCCAGACTTCGGGCGACTCGTTGAGAATGCCGCCGGTCACGGTTGCGACCCCGGCGTTGTTCACGAGGATATCGATGGGACCCAGCTCTCTTTCGACTGCGGCGATTGCACCGGCGTGCGCCTTGCGTTCAGTCACATCAAGACCTATCGCAATTGCAGCGCCGCCGATCGCCTTGAGTTCAGCCGATACCTGACTGTTCTTCTCCTCGTTGCGCGAGAGAACGGCAACCGCCGCACCCGCGCGGGCCATTGCGAGAGCAATGGAGCGCCCGATTCCCCGATTGCCGCCAGTAATGACGGCTACGCGGCCGTCGAGTCCAAACGGCGATGACGTACTGGGCATGCTGTACTCCGGCTCTTGAGGGAACTCTGACCCTGCCAGGCCGCTGCACCGGATTCATCGTCGACATGCATCGCGGTTGGGACCAGCAGACACTTGTCTTCTACCACAGCGCGGCATGCCCGCGCAGATGATAATCTGGTCGCAATGGTCGCCACCGCCCCCGAAGCCGCTTACCGATACAGCGCCTTCATCAGCTACAGCCATCGCGACGAGCGATGGGCGCGGTGGCTGCAGTCGGCGCTGGAATCCTACCGGGTGCCGTCGCATCTTGCGCACACCGGGCTGGTCACGTCGGCAAGGCGCCTCGGCCCGGTTTTTCGTGACCGCACCGATCTCCCGAGCGCCACCGACCTCGGCAGTAACATCCGCGAGGCATTGCTAGGCTCGACGAACCTGATCGTCATCTGTTCCCCCGCTGCGAGCGCCTCGCGCTGGGTCAATGAAGAGATCCGCTATTTCCGCAGCCTCGGCCGCCACGACCGTATCTTCTGCCTGATCGTCGATGGCGAACCAAACGCCAGCAGCCGTCCAGGCAGCGAGTCGCAGGAGTGCTTCCCGCCTGCCCTGCGCTTCCTGGACGGTCCGGAGGGGCCGGCGACCGGCCCCCGCGTGGAGCCCGTTGCGGCGGACGCGCGTCCCAAAGCCGACGGCAAATCGAACGCTCGACTGAAGCTCATCGCCGGCCTGCTTGGCGTCGGCTTCGACGTGCTCAAGCAGCGCGACCTGCGTCGCCGCAACCGCCGGCTGATGCTGGTCACCGCCTTCGCACTCGCGCTGAGCGCGGTCGTGACCAAGCTCGCCATCGAGGCCCGCATCGCACGCAACGCCGCGGAGCACCGGCAGAAGCAGGCGGAGGATCTCGTCGCGTTCATGCTGACCGACCTGAACGACCGCCTGCGCGAGGTCCAGCGTCTCGACATCCTCGAGGCGGTCGACAATCACGCGATGGCCTACTTCTCGGCGCTGCCCGTCGATGACGTCACCGACCAGACACTCGCGCTGCGCAGCAAAGCATTGCAGAAGATCGGCAACGTGCGGCAGGACGAAGGCCAGCTCGCGGCTGCGATGGAGTCATACCGTGCCGCGGCGGAACTCGGCGCGGAGCTGCTGCGGCGCTCCCCCGGGAACGCCGAGCGGCAGGCAGCGTACGCGGAAACCTTGAATCACCTGGGCAATGCCCTGTATTTCCAGGGCGATCGCGATCGCGCTCTCGACAACTTCCTGCGCGCGTCGAAACTGCTCGAGCAGGCGACGGCCGTGCATCCGCAGGACGACTGGCTCGAGGTCCTTTCGAGCGCGCGGACCAACGCGGGACGCGTACTGGAGACCCGCGGGCAGTTCGATGCGGCGCGGCGGCTTTACGAATCGGTCCGGGCTACGGCGGAACTGCTCGCGTCGCGCAAGCCTGACGACATCCAGCGGCAGGCCGACCTCGCGGACGCGCACGACAGCCTCGGCAAGATCGCGCTCGAGCAGGGCCAGCTCGAAGCGGCCATCGCTGATTACCGCGACGTCCACCGCATCAAGGCAGACCTGTCTGCCCGCAGTCCCACCGACCGTGACGCGACGGAGCGTTTGCTGATCAGCAACGGCATCCTGGGCCGGACGCTGGCGCTGTGCGGCAAACAAGCCGAGGCGACGCAGCATCTCACCGAAGCCGTGTCGGCCGCGAAGATACTCGTCGCGTTCGACGCCAAGCAGGTCGACTGGCGCTTCTGGGCCGGAAAATACGGCCTGCAGCTCGGGAGCGTCGCACGCAGCGCAGGTCGCCTCGACGAGGCCGTCGACCACGACCAGGCGGCGCTCCAGGTGCTGACCGAGCTCGTCGCGACGGACAGGACCAACAGCGCGTGGCAACGCGAACTCGCGAGCGCGCGGGTCGAAACCGCGCGGTTGCACCTCGCTCGCAACGATCTGGTTCGGGCCGAGACGCTGATCCGGGCTGCGCTGGAAGCGTTGGCAAGCAACCGCGGCAGCGGCGACCGCAACCTGCGTCTGGTGGAGGCCGAGGCACATATCGTGCGCGGACAGCTGGCCGCCCGGCGGAACGAACCAGCCGTTGCGCAGCAGCACTGGACCCAGGCCAGCGAGGTGCTTGCCAAGGACGTTGCCATCGGCGCGAACCCGAATATTCTTGCGACGTGGGCCAGTGCCCAGCTGCTGCTCGGGAATGCCGAAGTCGCACGCCCGACCCTCGAGCGCCTGCGCGCGATGGGTTATTACACGCCCGACTTCGCCGCCGTTCTCGCGGCGGCCGGCAGCAGCGCCTTCGTCACGCCACCCGCGGCGCGGTGCGGCCGGACAGTAGACGTCACGACGAAAGTTGCCCAGATTCGCTAAGCTCGACCTGCCCTCGCCCTTTGGAGAAGGTCTCCGAGGGCGGGCTTGCGCACAACGAAGAAGGAAGTGGCACGATGAGCAAGAAAATCAACCTGCCCTGCAATGGCAACGGCGGCAACAACACGATCAAGGCGGAGGCCGACACGATCACATTTGCGACGAGCGGCAACTGCAACTTCACGGGCTTCAATTTTGAGGGCGGCACGACGAATCCGTATTACCCGCCGGGGTTCTCGAACAAGAACCCCTTGAACGGCCAGGGCGCCGAGGTCTCGTACAGCTACGACGGCACGGCCATCCCAGCGGCCGGCTACACGTTCGAGTACACGACGGACGGTACAACCAAGGCAGGCAACGGCTCAGGGACCATCAAGAACGGCTGATCGTCGCGCCGCCATGATCCTCCGCCGCGTGATCGCGCATGTTCGCCACCAGCAATGGACCGCGATCACCATCGACTTCGCTATCGTCGTCCTGGGTGTCTTCATCGGTCTGCAGGTACAGGCTTTTGCCGTGGAGCGCGACCGTCAAAAGAGCCAGCGCGCCTATCTCACGCGCCTGCATGGCGAAATTGAACAGCTTCTCGAGACGAGAGCAAGATACGATAATACGCGCACGAAGTTCTCGGCTGATCTGCTTGGCGCCGTCAAGCTGTTGAACGAGGCGGCGGAGACCACGCCGCTTTCTTCCGGAGAATGCGACGCGATTGCGGGTTCCGCGCATACAACCGTGCCGCCCGCAGAACTGCCAACGGTTGCAGAGCTGTTGTCAGCGGGCCGGCTCGACCAGCTGTCGTCTGCAACGGTGCGCACCGCGATCGTGACTTACATGCAGGAAGCGGCGCGAGCCCGCGATCTCATCGGCGTCATCAGCGATTCGGGGCGTGATCTCGGCAAGGCCTACCCACTCCTCGTCACGCATCACGTTGGCCCCTCGCGTATTCATAGCGAGGAAACATGGCTGAACCCGGAATGCCGGACGGACGCGATGCGCGCCGACCCGGCATTCATGAATGAACTCAGCGAAAATGCCTACATGTACAACGTCTATACGACACGCGCCGTCCTGCCGGTGAGCCGCCAGCTGGCGGCGCTGCACGCCGTGGTCGACGCGGAGATGGGCATCACGCATCCGTGAAGGGTAAGGCCTGCGCTTTCCGCAAGCGCCCATTTTAGAAAATTAGAATATGCCTGACCGCTGCGCTAATGTTGCGCATGATCTTCAAACGCGCCGTGGCCAAGCTTCGGGGCCAGGACTGGATGGCGATTTCCATTGAATTGGGGATTGTCACGCTTGGCGTTCTAGTCGCGCTCGCCGCGCAGCAATGGGCGGAGGAAAGGAGCTGGTCGCACAAGGTCAGTTCCGATCGGGCAGCTCTGCGCGACGAACTGGGCGAACACTATGGCTACGCAGTTGAATATCGGGTCGTATACCCGTGCTTGCAGGCCCAGATTGACCGCCTGCAGGATCGAGTCCTCTCAAGCAAGACTGTGCTTGAACCTGCACCGGTCTACCACGAAGACGAAACGATTGAAGATGAATACGTGTTCCGGAAGCCAACCAAATATTACCCGACGGATGCATGGCAAGAGGCCTTGAATGACGGTGTCGTGCGGCGTCTGGAGCCAGCCATTCGGCGACAATTAGCGGGACACTATGCGGCACTGGTGAACCTCGCTGCGATGGACGAGTTGAATGGCGAGGCAGAACGACAACTCATGGTGCTTGCGCAACCCCTGCAGCTCGATCCTTCCGTCCAGTATTCCATCATTGGTGAGCTCACCCGCTTGAAAGGCAGGCTGCAATGGCTTGACACTTCAAACGGGCAGCTGCTCGATTACATCGAGCATATCGGCATGGTCCCACCCGCTGAGCAGGTACGCGCAGTGACGCTGCGTTACGGGACCTTCCGGTTTTGCAAGGCTCAAGGCCTGCCGATGCGATCCTTCGAAGAGGCGATGCAGTCAATCCCAAATTGACTGCCGCCAGCCTGGTCACAGACCATAATTTGCGATGCGGCAATCCGGCCGTTACGACCGGAACGGGCAGTGAACTTAAGGAAGAACATCTATGCCAACGCCCCCGATTTTTTCACACGTCGTGCTGATGACGCGTCGCTTTGAGGAAATGAAGGCCTGGTATTGCAACGTATTCGGCGCGCACGTCGTGCATGGCGACCCCGCCCTCGCCTTCCTGACTTACGACGATGAAAGCCATCGTTTCGCGATCGCCAATCTCGACGTACTGAAGCCCGAAGCACCAGCAACTGCTTCGCCCGGCGACGTCGGGGTGAATCACGTTGCTTACACCTACACCTCAGCGGCCGACCTGCTCGAGACCTACGCCAGGCTCAAGGAACAAGGCGTCACACCTTACTGGCCAGTTCATCACGGGATTACGTTGTCCCTTTATTATCAGGATCCGGACGGCAACCGGATTGAGCTGCAGGTCGAATCCTGCAATTCCGAAGAAGCCTTCGACTACATGCGCAGTGAAGCGTTTGGGCAGAATCCGGTCGGTGTCGAAGTGAACCCTGAAATGCTGCTCGCCCGTTACCGCGCAGGTGCCAGCGAAGCGGAACTGATAGCTCGTCCCGAAGGGAAGCCATCACCAATACCGGCCGCCCATGGTTTGCTCTGAATTCAGCAGCTGAACACTTATGTCGTCAAACACTGCGGACATTGCCAAACTCGCCGCCGCTTACACTGCGGCATGGAATACCGGCTTGCCGCAGAAGGTGGCCGAGTTCTTCACCGAGGATGGTGAAATCGTCATCAACCGCGGCACGCCGTGGCGTGGACGTGCGGGCGTTGCCGAAATGGCGGCAGGCTTCTTCGCAGACGTTCGCGGCATGAAGCTCGTCTGCGACGGGGTCCGACGCGCCGGCACTCATGTCGTCTACCTGTGGACTTTCACCGGGCACGACGCGAAGACCTCCAATCCCCTCACCATCCACGGCTGGGAGGAATGGGATGTCACCGACGACCTGAAGGTGAAAGCCTCCCGTGGCTGGTACGACGCCGACGATTACGCACGGCAGGTCGCCGGCTCACCTGCCTGACCCGGAGCGATCCATGCATGCAGGTTCCTGCCGCCGCGGGACGTGTGGCTGCGTCACTCACTGGGAGCCGCTGCCCGACCATTCCCATGGCTTGGAAAGGCAGACAAGCGCCCGTGGGAATGGTCGGGCAGCAGGCTCTCCTGTTCAGCGCTCAAGCCGCTTTGCGCAGTTCCTGCCAGACGACCGGCGCACTGCCAAACCAGTGCAGTTTCTGCGCCAGCGCCGCAACCTCGCCTACGATAACCAGCGCGGGCGATTTCACTTGCGCGACGCGACCCGCCTCTTCCAGTTCCGCCAGCGTCGCCAGCACCACGCGCTGTTCGGCACGTGAGCCGTTCTCGACGATCGCGACCGGCGTCGACGGCGCGCGTCCATGCAGCGTCAGCTGCTCGCTGATGCGGCCGAGTCCCGCCACGCCCATGTACAGCGCCAGCGTCTGCCGCTCGCGCGCCAGCGTGGCCCAGTCGAGGCCCGCGATCGAATCGCCGCTGTGCGCGGTCACGAAGCGCACGGACTGCGCGTGATCACGATGCGTGAGCGGGATGCCGGCATACGCGCCGCAGGCGATCGCCGCCGTGATGCCCGGCACCACCTCGAACGGAATGCCGTGCTGCTGCAGCGCCTCGATCTCTTCGCCACCCCGGCCAAAGATGAACGGATCGCCGCCCTTCAGGCGCACGACGCGCTTGCCCTGCTGCGCCTGCTCCAGCAGGAGCTCGTGGATGCGGCCCTGCGAGACGGAATGTCCGCCGGCCATCTTGCCGACGCAGATGCGATCGGCATCGCGACGCGCCAGGTTCAGCACCTCGGCGGATACGAGCCGGTCGTACAGGATCACGTCGGCTTCCTGCAGCGCGCGCAGTGCGTTCAGCGTGAGCAGTCCCGCATCACCGGGGCCTGCGCCCACGAGCACGACACTGCCGCGGCGCGGCGCATCTGCCTGTGCCAGCGTACTTTCCAACTCTGCCTCGGCGGCCGCGTCCTGGCCGGTACGGACCAGATTCGCCACGTGACCGCGCACCACGCCCTCATAGAACCGCCGGCGTGCATTCACATCCGGCAGGCCTGCCTTGATGCGGCCACGCCAACGCTGCAGCAAGCCTGCCAGCTGGCCGAACGAA
>Ga0224500_10000881_pt1 | contig 18915 bp, 7 predicted proteins | sample SF_Oct11_sed_USG_FD_168126 | JGI IMG/M metagenome (GOLD analysis project Ga0224500, IMG submission 168126) | Sediment microbial communities from San Francisco Bay, California, United States - SF_Oct11_sed_USGS_4_1 | ecosystem: Environmental > Aquatic > Marine > Sediment | place: USA: California... | reverse complement strand
TAGGCGCGTTCTGGCAGATTCCATCCGGCTGGCTCGGGATGCTTCAAGGGGTTCTTGACAGCAAACCGACGGATTCTTAGACTCACGCACCCACTCATTAGGAACCCACATGCATTGGGTTATTCCTGTGCTGTTGTTATCCTCGCGGTTTCTCATCCACGACAAAGGAGCGTGAGTCCATGCGTGAATTGAAAGACGCCACCATTGCGTTGAATGTCCGATTAGAACTGTCTGGTTTCTCAGCTTACCCGTGTGGCGATGGATGCCAACGTGCTGGCGCGTCTGCAGCGGAAGAATCAGCAGGTGTTAATCGGCGTACGCCTGGTGAAGCGTGGGAAACCAAAAGGAGAAGTGTAAGGGAAAAGAGAGTGAGAATGGATGGTCGAGTGCATGACCTGTCAATGATTGCCCTAAGGCAGCAGCGACTCGTCATCATTTTCCTAATGATTCTCGCCGGAGGTCTACTTTGCTCCGAACTCACCGCCGACGCCAAGAGCGACTACGACATCATCAATACTGGCGTCAACGGTGGCGGGTGCTGGTACGACGAATCCCACTTCATCGTGGTCAAAGGGCAGCAGCCAGCTCCGGGGCAAGAGTTCGAAGTGGAAGGGCTGTACTATCTTGATCCGAACTACCCCAAAGATCTGAAGCGGATTGATCTCTCACCACTTGAGCCCAGCCTTCAGCGGCATATTCGTGATGTGACCTGTCAGGGCCAAACCGTTCTGTTCCATATTCTCACTGCGGACAAGAAGCGAAATACCGTCTACTTCATCAATATTGGTCAATCCCCAAGGGTGGTGGTGGCAAAACAAGAGGGCTTTATCCTGCCGCAGTCCGTCAACGTCAGAGAACGGTATGTCCTTGGCGTGACCAATGGCATCTCAGAGCCACACTCCCCCAATGCAGAACAGGCAGTAAAGGACTGCAACTTTTCGAATCTGATGGATGGCTATCGAGTGTTCTGTTTGCGCCATGATAGAGGCACCAAACGAACGTGGCCGGTGAACAACGGGTTTGTGGCTCAGTATATCTGGGAGGAGACGATTCGTATGAATAAGAATGGACAGTACCAGTGGGTGCCGAACCAGGAGCCGCCGCTCAAACTGCCAGATGGGACTGCACTCAAGCAGGGGTATCTCTTGCGCAATCTGGAGAATCAGGTCCTGGCAAAGGTCAAGATGGAACAACCGCCCTATGCGATCTACCGGAATACGTTCATCGTCAATCCCCAGGGCAATGCTTTGTACGCAGCTTGTTCAAAAGTAGGAGACCATGGTACCCGGCGACTCACCGTGGGAGGGCGGGTTTGTCGGTTTCCAATGGATGGGGTCAACTATCAATGGACGGAAGCAGCGGCGATGCAACAGAGCCCACAAGATCCAATAAGCCTGCAACAACTTAATACTAATGAGCGTGGGGATATCGTGGCAACGGAGCTTGCGCATCGAGGCGTAACCAGCATCTGGAAATATACGGCAGCGACCCGACAAGTAGGAAAGGTGTATCAGGCTTCATCACTCACGGACTTAGGCGGGCCGCAGTTGTCTCCAACGGGGCAATGGATAAGTTTTAGTGAGCGACAGATACTGTATCTCGCTCGAGCTAAAGGAGTGCAGCCATGAGTATTGGTATCTCAACCGAACTGGCCAGACAGACAGCTGACTTGGTGTATAGCGGGATTTCTTCGGTCCCGTTCGGCTGGGAGGTTGACACGAGCTTTGGAAATGGCGGGGAAGCCACGAGTGATAACGGCGGGTATGTTTACGCGCTCAAGTCCCTTGATCCGAACGATGATCGCAGGATTCTTGCGTTTAGTGGGACAGAAGTATCGCTCACGAATCTTAAGGATCTGTTTGCCGATGTGACGGACATTGGAAGAGATCAGTTTAGCCAGTTACGCAATGATGTTAACCGATGGCTCGCGCAGGAATTGGTCGCAGGTCGGCAGGTGGAACTAGTTGGTCACAGCCTTGGCGGTGCGTTGGTACAGTGGGCGATCAATGACACAAATATGCGAGATGAGAACGCGGGAAACAACCTCGCGTCTGTTGTAGAGATTGCACGGACACTCGAAGATCCGATTACCGGCTTACCCAATCCAGCGTTTCAGATTAATCCCTCTCAATTGCATTTCACCACCTTCAATGCGCCGGGGATCACGCATGCGCTGGGGGGCTCAACCCCGGTGACGGATCGCACCTCTGTGGTTGTCGGGGAGCATCATGTCGTGATCGCCGACCCTCCGATCCTCCAGGGAGATCCCATCCACCTGCTGGGTGGGGCGCATATCGGTGCACTCGGTACCCAGGTCATCGGACACCGGCCGGTGTATTCGGAACTGGAAACGGCATTCCAACGATCGGGACTGTTTGCGCACACGATTCAGGTGCCTGAATACTGGTCTGCACCTGGTGGGGCCTATAGGCCCTCCTATTTCGATATTGCCTTAGCACAATCCTTTGCCAGCCACTACTCCCAGTTGGGAAATACGGATGGAACAGTTGAAGGGAATACGGAGGCCATCTTACGGCTGGGTCTTTATGCATCGGCTATCGGGGCCGCACTCTCGGTCGATCGATTAGGCAAGCAAGCGGAAGCTGCGGCGCACTTGGCGGGATTGCAGTTTGACCGTGATGTGTTCGCCAACACCTTGGCCTTACCGGGAGATGGCATTAATCGGGCCTTGGGCATGATCACCCGCGCAGCAGATGTGGCTGGCCGGGATGTGGTGCAGCTCCAGGGTCTTGTGAGTTCGGCAATGATCAGTGTGATAGAGCGCGTCCATGGTGCGGTTGGGGCGGTGGAAGCATTCATTGATAACAGACTGGTTCCCTGGTTCACGGATGTAGCTCATGGTATCAGCAACGCAGTACTGGATCGTCTCCACGATGTGCCGAATACCCTCTTCAATCTTGGCCGTACCTTGAATTTCGCTGACCTCAATCCCTTCACCAATGCCTATGCGGCCGCGCTGGAAGATCCGAGATTGGGCTCCGCGCTTCGGATCGCGATTGAAGACGCGCAGCAGATCGTCCAACAGGCCGGCCAGACCGTGGTGATTCAAAAAGGGATTGGGCCGAATCCGTTCGCGACTACCGGGTTCAATCCCGATACAGCCCCACCAGCGACAGTGACGGCGAATGAAGGCCAACTGAACATGCTCACTATCCATCTGCCGTTTGAGGCCGGTGTTGGTGGACAGAAGCTCACGCTTACGCTGAGTGGCCCGAACGCCAGCGGAGTGGTGCTTCGCACAAACGGGCTCGAACTTTCCCCGAACGGCAGCACCTTTACGCTGACCATTCCCGAAGGCCAGAAGCAACTCGTGGTGGGCTTGCAGCAGAAGCAAGACATCGGATCGTCCAGTTCGTTGACGGCTGTCGTGCAGCTCGTTGATGCGAATGGGATCGCCACTCATGCTTCTGACCATGAGGCAACGATCACGGTGGCGGACACAGGTCTCCTGCTCAACGGCACGGCGCCGACGATTGGCTTCGAGAGCAACGGGTTTCCGACTGTGGTCTTTACTCCGGAAGATCCGGATGGCAGTGCCTGGAACATTGCGCGATTCGGCGAGGTCAACTACGTGCTGACCGGTGGCAGTCTGAGTGACCAGATCACAGCAGATCTGGGGAACGATCAGTTGTTTGGCGGCGGTGGCAATGATGTGCTGCAGGGCGACAAGGGGCAGGATCTCCTGGACGGAGGCGCTGGGGATGATGAACTCCAAGGGGGCGAGGGCGATGATGTCCTCTATGGTGGCCTCGGAAACGATGTGTTGGTGGGAACCGGCGCGCTGGCGGACGAAATTGGGAACGACTACCTGGACGGGGGAGAGGGGCTCGATATCTTGCTTGGGGGATCCGGCAATGATCCGCTGATTGGCGGAGCCGGGGACGATCAGTTGTCCGGCGAAGGGATCCTGGTCGATGGTGCGGCCTGGACCAGCACCGGCAATGATTATCTCGATGGTGGAGACGGCCACGATGGCCTGGCGGGTTTTGCGGGCGACGATATTCTACTGGGTGGTCTCGGTGACGATCTACTGAGCGGTGACAATCTGTTGAACGCGACTTTGCCTTGGAATCCCGCCGTGGACGGCAAAGACTTTTTGGATGGCGGTGCAGGGAATGATCGACTGTTCGGCGGCGGGAAGGACGACGTCCTCCTGGGCGGCGATGGGGCGGACGAGCTCTGGGGTGACGATCAACAAGTCGGTGTGATTCAGGAAGGGAACGATTGGCTGGAAGGTGGTGTAGGGAATGATCAGCTTGTAGGCGGCGGGGGCAAGGATGCGCTCTTCGGCGGGGAGGGCGACGACCTGCTTGTCGGCGACTATGCCAACAATCCAACACTCGGGTTCGACGACACCCTTGACGGTGGCGCTGGGGTGGACGAACTGCATGGGGGCGGTGGGAATGATCTGCTCGATGGCGGAAGCGGAAATGACCGCCTCTTTGGTCAGGAGGGAAACGATCAGCTCTATGGGGGGATCGGAGATGACCATCTCCAAGGCGGCAACGGCGACGATGTGCTTGTCGGTGAAGCCGGTGTGGATGTTCTCGCCGGACAGGAGGGGGACGATCAATTGTTCGGCGAGGACGGAAATGACGAGCTGCAAGGCGGGGCAGGACAGGATCTACTTGTTGGCGGGCTGGGCAATGACCTGCTCCTCGGTGGGGACGGGAACGATACCTTGTTTGGTGAGGAGGGAGACGATCAATTAAGCGGCGGTGCAGGGCTCGATCAACTGGTTGGAGGAGTAGGAAACGACGTACTCCTCGGCGACGGCGCGAACGATACCTTGTTCGGTGGAGAGGGGAACGATCAACTGCAAGGCGGTGACGGCAACGATACCCTGCTCGGCGAAGCTGGGATGGATGTGCTCTTTGGTGAAGCAGGGGACGACACCCTGTGGGGTGATGACGGCGATGATCAGCTTGCAGGAGAAGCCGGCAACGATATGCTCATTGGCGGGACCGGTAATGATCTGCTCCTTGGTGGGGGAGGCCGGGATTTCTATCATGTCGGGATGGGAGAGGGCGCCGACGTGATTACCGATAACGCCGGGGAAGGCAATCGTGTCGTGTTTGATGTAGGGGTCACGCCTGAGGACTTGCATGTCGGGCTCGCTCCCACTGCGCTGGTCATTCAAATTGGATCTGGCGGAGACCAAGTGGCCATTACTGGCTTTAGTGCCAACGACGCGCTGGCGCCCTCTGCGATTACCGATTATCAATTTGCCGACGGGACAATCGTCACCCATGCTGACCTCGTCGCACGGGGGTTAGGCATTGATCCAATCTTGTTGGCCAATGCCACAGTCACCGGCCGTGTGATAGCCGGTGGGACCGGTGGTGATCCGCTCAATGGCACGAGTCTCAATGACCTCTTGCATGGCGGCGCCGGGAACGATTCGCTGTCAGGAGGCTCAGGAGCTGACACCTTGATCGGTGGCACGGGTGACGATCAGATCGACGGCGGCAGCGGGAACGACACCTATGTGTACCGCGTAGGAGATGGTCTTGATGTCGTGGTCGATACCGCCGTGGTGGGCGAGGGCAATGTGCTCTCGTTCGGTCCGGGCATCGCCTCGACCGACCTACGGCTGATGGTCAAAGGCTCCTCCGTCGTCGTGGGGACAGGCGATCCGACGCAAGGCGTTCTGCTCGGGAATACGCGCCGGAACAGTATCACCGGCACGCACGATATCGATCGTTTCCAGACTGCGGATGGCACAGTGCTGAGCTATTCCGATCTGTTGGTGAAGGGTATCGATATTGTGGGCACGGCGGGCGAGGATCGCTTATTTGGGACCAGCATCGGTGACCGGTTTCTAGGCAAAGCTGGGAACGATCAATTGTTCGGCGGAGCGGGGCATGATCAATATCGGTTCAACCTCGGTGATGGCATCGACACGATTGTCGATACGGCATCGGTGGCTGAAGGAAATGAGGTCAGCTTTGGCGCAGACATTGCGTCGTCGATGCTGACGCTGAGCCTCGTGCAAGACTCCATCAACTCCTCGACGGGCCAGGACCTCGTCATCCGCATTGGCAGCGGTGGGGATCAACTGTGGCTCACCGGCCTCGATCGTGACAATGTTTTGGGACCGCGCGCCGTGGAGACCTTCCGGTTCACAGACGGCACCAGTCTCAGCTACGCCCAACTCCTGGAGCGTGGGATTGAGATCGGCGGCACGTCCGGAGGCGAGACCTTAACCGGGACGAATGTCAACGATCGGTTCGTCGGCGGGGAGGGCAATGACCAGTTGGAAGGCAAGGGTGGTGATGATCGGTATGTCTTCGGAAGAGGGGCAGGGCAGGACACGATTGTGGATCGAACGGGCGCGTTGGACAGGATTGAATGGGCCGCCGATGTGTTACCCAGCGAGGTGGCGATCACTCGATCGGGCCACGATCTGGTGCTGACGATTACCGGTACAGCGGATCGGGTGACTGTCTCGGAATTCTTTTTGGCGGATACCTTCCGGATCGAGACGGTGCGGTTTGCCGATGGGACGGTCTGGGATGTGGCCTTTCTGGCCGAGGCGGTACAACACCGTGTTACCGGTACAGCGGGTCCTGATGTGCTTGATGGGACTGCCGCCGACGATCTGCTCATGGGCTTCGCTGGTGACGACCAACTGACGGGACTGGCAGGCGACGATTATCTTGATGGTGGGACGGGCATCGATACGATGGTCGGAGATCTCGGTGACGATGTCTATGTGGTGGATGCCATAGGCGATGAGGTCATGGAGAACCTGGACGAAGGTATCGATGCCGTGCAAAGTTCCGTCTCGCATACTCTCGGGCAGAACGTTGAAAACCTAACCTTGACTGGTCTCGGCGCCATCGGCGGGACCGGCAATGTACTGGACAACATCCTCACTGGCAACAGCGCTGCGAACATCCTTGCCGGTGGGGCCGGCAACGACACCTATGTGATCGGCATGGGCGATACGGTGGTGGAACAGGCGAACGAAGGTCTCGACACCGTGCAGAGTGACCAGAGCTACGCCCTCGGCATCCATGTCGAGTACCTTACACTCACCGGCGTGGCGGCCCTCCAGGGGACCGGCAATGCACTAGACAATGTGCTGACCGGCAACGGGTCGATGAGTTTCTTGGCCGGTGGAGCCGGCAACGATACGTACGTGCTGAAGGGGCTGGAAATCGTGACCGAGTCGGCCGGGCAAGGGATTGATACGGTCATGACGGCACAGAGCTATCAGCTGGGCTCCCACGTGGAGCATCTCACCCTGCTCGATTCGGATCGCTCGCTCATCGGGAATCGGTTGTCACCGGTGTCGATCGACGCTATCGGCAACGAGCTTGAAAATACGCTGACGGGCAATCGCGGTGTGAATCGGTTGGATGGTGGGGTGGGTGCCGATGTGATGCGTGGAAAGGCCGGGAACGACACCTACGTGGTCGACGATGCAGGGGACGTCGTCGTCGAAACGACGGTGGCAGGCATCGATACGGTTGAAAGCGCGATCAGCTATACGCTGACTGATCACGTGGAGGATTTGTTGCTTACGGGGATGGGGGCCACGTCCGGGACCGGCAATCAACTCGACAATCGGATCGTCGGCAATAGTGCGGGCAACGTACTTGATGGAGCCGGAGGCAATGATCGCCTCGAAGGTGGAGCGGGAGGCGACACCTATCTGTTCGGTCATGGGTCTGGGTGGGATCGGGTCATTGATTCCGGTGTCGGAGATGTCATTCAGTTGAAGGCGGGGATTACACCGAATGATATTGCCGCTGCTCAGTACGTCCATTCCGGAAACTTCCAGCCGAATGGATTGGTTCTAGGCATTCTCGGCTCGACCGATGCCCTCTATATACAGAGCTATTTTCACATGAGCGTGTCTCCTCTGATCAGGTTTGACGATGGGACGACCTGGGATCTCGCGGCCGTTAACCAACGCATGGTGAGCGGCCCGTCTTTCGTCAGTCCAGATTGGAGAAACGTGGTCACTGTTCGGGAATCGGCCACCACGATTCTGGGAACCGCTGGAAACGACTTGCTGAGTGGCACCGCCGGTCTTGACGTCTTTTTCTCTTCTCCTGGGAGCGACACGTTGATTGGTGGTGCCGGTGATGATCGCTATTCGATTGATGCGAGTGGTGACGAGAGCATTATTGAGGAGATTGGTGGGGGAGTGGATACCATCACGGGGGATATACCTGATGGATATGTTCTGCCGGACAACATCGAGCAGGCCGAGTTTTTCGGTCGAGTGATGACTGGCAACTCTCTCGACAACGTGATCACGGCAGGACCCGCCTCCAATACATTGGATGGAGGTCATGGGAATGATGTGCTGATCGGTGGGTTCTTGCGTTCCACGCCGGTGAGCTGGGACGATTCCGGTAGCGATATTCTCATCGGTGGTGACGGTGATGATACGCTCATTCCGGTCGGCGGGGTCTACCATTCATCAGGCTTGATCACCCCAATCACGAATGCGGCGATCATCAAGGCGGATGATGTGTTAGTGGGTGGGCGGGGAGATGACACCTATATCATCTATCATGCGGACGAGATGGTTATTGAACGGGTTGGCGAAGGGACCGACAGGGTCCGTAGTGCAGTGACCTATACCCTTCCGGGAAACGTCGAGAATCTGGAATTGTTGGATTCCAGCATCCCCGGATCGCCGAATGGAACGGGGAATGAATTGGACAACTTCATTCAGGGGAATAGCCTCGCGAATGTTTTACAGGGTGAGGCGGGGAACGACACGCTGCATGGCGGCCTTGACGATGATGTGTTGCAGGGCGGCACCGGCCACGATACCTATCTCTTCAAACTCGGCGATGGTATCGACACGATTGAGGATGCTGCAGTGGTCGGTGAAGGAAATCGGATTCAGTTCGGAGTGGGCATCAGCCGGAACGATCTCACGGTCACACATGATGAAGCCGCACGGACGCTCATCATTCAAGTGGGCGCAGGTGGGACAGACCGGCTGGTGCTGAACAATTTTGATCTGGCCGGTGTGAATGGTACGGCGGTCGTTGAGACTCTGGCCTTCGCGGACGGCACCACGACGAGTCTTGCCGGTTTCTTCGGACCGACCGTCACAGAAGGGAATGACACGATCACGACCGGAGCGGGGGACGACGTGATCAGCGCGCTCGGTGGCGCCGACATCGTGGATGCCGGTGCCGGCAACGACATCATCGCCGGTGGAATCGGGAATGATACGCTCACTGGCGGCCCTGGCGACGACACCTATATCTATGATCTTGGTGACGGCATCGACACGATCACTGATGCGAGTGTGTCTGGAGAAGAGAATACCCTTCAATTCGGGCCTGGGATTAGTCCGAACGATGTAACTTTGGATGTGGGATCTTTTCTGATCCGAGTCGGCACGACCGGTGGCGCGCTTCACCTCTCCAGTTTCGATCCAGATGATGTGTTCGGGCCGCGCACGATCGAAACCTTCCGATTCGCCGATGGGACAGTTCTGTCTTACGACCAGCTTGTTCAACGTGGGTTTGATCTGATGGGGACAGACGGCAGCGATTCCATTACCGGCACCAACGTCGTGGATCGGATCACGGCTCTCGCGGGGGACGATATGTTGGTTGGCGGGCGTGGTGCCGATCACCTGCAGGGTGGTGTGGGCCACGATACCTACATCTTCAACATTGGCGACGGCGTTGACACTATCGACGATGTGGTGCTGCCCGGCGCAGGGAATCGAATTCAATTCGGGGCTGGAATCAGTCAGAGCGACTTGAGCTTTGTCCAAGATGAAGCTGCTCGAACTCTGACCATCCAAGTAGGGACCAGGGGGACCGATCGACTGGTGCTTGCCAATTTTGATCCTCGTGGCGCCAACGGTTCCCTGGTGGTCTCAGCGCTGGAGTTCGCCGATGGGAATGTGGTGAACCTGATTGACCTCTACCCTCCGAACCAGGCACCGATGGTTGCTGTTCCAGTGTTGGATCAGACCGCCGCCGAAGATTCATTCTTTACCTTTACGGTTCCCGCTACGACGTTCATCGATGCCGATGTGAGTCATGGAGACGCTCTCGCATATGGCGCATCTCTCGCCGGCGGCAGCCCATTTCCGGCGTGGCTGAGCTTTGATCCGATCACCCGGACGTTTGCGGGAACTCCAAGCCCCGGCGATGCCGGCGTGCTGCAGGTCACGGTGATCGCGACGGACACCAAGGGCGCGAGCACGACTGATCAGTTTGCGTTGACGGTATCGGGACCGCTTCCCCAAATCCTGACTGGTACAGCGGGCAACGACATCCTGACGGGTGGACGGGGAGACGACACTCTCAGTGGGTTGGCTGGAAACGATCTCTTGAATGGTGGGCAAGGGAACGACATGCTCGATGGAGGGACGGGAGTTGATACGATGCAGGGCGGAACGGGCAACGATACCTATACGGTTGATATGCCTGGTGACGTCGTCACCGAGTTCGTCAATGAAGGTATCGACACCGTGCACAGTAGTATGACCTATACCCTTGGTGCCAATATCGAGAATCTCACCTTGACCGGCACGGCAGCGATCAACGGGACCGGAAATGCCTTGAACAACGTGCTCCTGGGCAACAGTGCGAGCAATACCTTGATTGGTGGAGCCGGTCATGATCAGCTCAATGGCGGTCTCGGAAACGATGTGATGATCGGTGGGGTAGGCGATGATACCTATGTCGTGGATCGAGCGGGCGATGTGGCGACTGAGCTAGCTGCACAAGGGAGCGATACGGTGGAAAGCAGCATCATCTACGTTCTCGGGCCAAACCTGGAACATCTGATCCTCACCGGCTCGGCTCATATCAACGGTACGGGGAACTCAGCCCATAACGTGTTGTTGGGCAACAGCGGCAACAATATTTTAGACGCCGGTTCTGGCGATGATACGCTGGACGGTGGGATGGGGCATGATGCCCTCTTTGGAGGGAGTGGTCACGACAGGCTCTTTGGTGGGGTGGGAGACGACAACCTCAACGCAGGGAGTGGAAACGATTTCCTGAACGGCGGAACCGGTCATGATCGGCTCGACGGTGGGTCGGGTGACGATCGATTGTTGGGCGGTGCCGGCAACGATCAGCTCATGGGCGGCAGCGGGGCCGATCAACTCATCGGTGGGCTCGGCAATGACACGTTGGTCGGCAATTCAGGGAACGACACCTACCAGTTTGCACGAGGGGATGGTCAGGACACCATTCAGGATGTCGATGCGTTCGCAGGCAACCAAGACCGTGCTCTATTTGAGACGACCATCAATCCCCTTGATCTTGTCCTTAGCCGCCAGGCGAATGACCTCCGGCTTGCGATTCACGGCTCGGCAGATCAGGTCACGGTAAAAGATTGGTATCTCGGAAGGACGAATCACATTGAGGCGATTCAAGCAGGCAATGGAGAGATCCTGCTCAGCACACAGGTCGACCAACTGATTCAGGCCATGGCAGCGTTCTCCCAGCAATCCGGTCTTACGTGGGATCAAGCTATCGATCAGCGCCCGCAGGATGTGCAGACGGTACTCGCCGCAAGCTGGCAGTAGATGGTGAGGAGGATAGGCTCAGGGCTCAGACGGCCGCGCTAGTCGCTGGGCGGCTCGAAATGTCCGGAGGGGCGTTGTTGCCAGGGCACAGTCGCTTGATGCGATTGTTTGACTAGACTCCGCAGGCTCATCTCAGCGGCCCGCAAGAGTTTGGGTTCACCGGCTTGCATGAGCGTGGTCAAGAGGACATAGAGTGATCGATCGGCGTGAGATCCAGCCAAGATCCGATCGGTCACCGGATCAATCTGCGAGGTATCCGGCTCCTCATCCTCTGCTGAATCACTGAAGAGCCATTTAAAGGATTGGGGGTTGTCGAACAGCCAAGAAGGCGGAATGCAAAACGCGGAGGCAAGAGCTTCAAGTGTACTCGTTGTGGGATCGGCCTGATCCGCTTCGATTTGTTCAAGGAGCGTGGTTGGAATTCCTGCCACGTCTGATAACGACTCGATCGATTGGTTTCTGGCGAGTCTCCAGCCCTGGATAAATAGCCCTATCGACATAAGGCCATGATACACAATGAAAGGTTGAGCTTCAATTAAATCATGCGATAAATTGACATTTATTTATTAAAATCAATGTGTTATGATCCATTTCCAGTGCGGGCGTGAAATCGGTATAATACCGACACAAGTTTCATCGTGTAGAAGGAGGTGGGGGCGTATGTTAGGAACCGATATTCGTGGCATCATGGCTGAGGAAGAAGAGGTCCAGCGCCGACAAGAGGCGCTCAAGTCGCTCATGACGATGCGGTCCAAGCAGCTTCGAGAGTCCTTGGATGATCGAATCAAGCGTGCCAGGAGCAGCGGGGATTGGACACAGTTGTCCAAGGCGGAATGTGCGAATTTGCATAAGCAGGAAAGGGCCCACCTGCAGTCTCAGCTTGAACAGTTACAGTTTGAACAGACTCGGACTCGGGGAAAGCTGACAGCCTTGAAACGTGCCAAGGCGAGGGCGCAACGTATCCGCGCTGCTGAAGCGGCTTCTGAACGAAGGCGTCGTTGATTACCCACTCCAGCCGTCTTGATCGTATGTGTTTCAGTGCGATGAACGGTCTCTAGGTGGCTGTCGTGCTGCAGCCACCGGTTCTCACTCGTGCAGGGGCCTCGCGGATTCGACAGCTGCTTCGCGATACGAAGGCCAGATCGAGAGAAGGTGCCTTCGTCCTTGAAGGAAGCAAGTCCTGTCGTGATCTCATTCACCAGTCTCCACAGGCCATTCTCAGTCTGATTGTCTCGCCGCGCTTTCTCTGTATGGAGACCGAGGCAGATCGAAGGGCGCGCGCGCAACTGCCTGCGTCCCAGTTCCTGTGTCCGGACGCCGACTTTGATAGGCTGACTGATGTTGAGATGCCGCAAGGGATATTAGCCGTCGTTCGACAACCTCGGTGGGATGAAGCCCATGTGCTCAAACAGTCGTGCGTACTTGGCCTGTATGGGGATCGGCTACAAGATCCAGCGAACGTGGGCGCGATCATTCGGACAGCTGCGGCGCTGAATTTGTCCGGAGTGTGGTTAAGCGCCGATTCCGCCGATCATTTTGCTCCCAAGGTGGTTCGTGCCACGGCCGGCACCATCCTGAGCCTTCCAGTTTTTCACGCGTGGGATTGGCGGGCATTCTCCTCGTATGGGTGTGACATCTATGCGGCGGTCCTGGCTTCGACTGATCGAGTCCCCATCAGGAAGATTCGAACAAGACCCAGCCGCCTCATGATTGCGGTCGGAAACGAGGGAGCAGGGTTGGCCCAGGACATCGTGAAGGCGTCTCGCGTGAGGTTTTCCATTCCACTGGCCGAGGGGGTGGAGTCGTTGAATGTCGCGGCGACCGCGGCGATTTCGGCATTCTACTTCAGCGGATTGCGGCTCGACTCCGATGGCGGATCCAGGGGATCAGGCCATTCAGCATAGATGTTTGAAATTAAACGACGTTCGGCCTACTATGAGGTGCAGTTCATGCGATTCAGGCTGGAGATGAGAATGGGGGTCAGGTTCGTGTTGGTGTGTGCAATCAGTCTTGGGTGTGGCGTGGCCACGGCCTCTGCCCAATCCGATGGGCAGTTATACAGTCTCGACATGATCGTGGATCTGGCTTTGGCGAAAAATCCCTTAGTTTCCTCTGCAGAAGGAGTGATTGAACAGCAGAAGGGACAACAGACGGCGGCTGGCGCCTACCCGAACCCCACCGTCGGAGGCGCCGGTGGACATGGGAGTCTTCGAGATACGGGTCGGGCGGGTATTGGGCCGCTTCTCGATCGCCAATCACTCGCAGAATACAATGTGACGGTCGGACAACCGGTTGAATGGCCGGCGCTACGGGCTGCGCGGCAACGAGTGGCGGATCTTGGCTTAGCGACGGCCAACGTGGGTATGCTGGAGACGCGATTGACCTTGGCGTCACAAGTCAAGGTGGCATTCTACGATCTGTTGCTGGCTCAAAATGATGCTGATTTAGCGCGCCAGAATCTTGATACCGTCGAAGGCGTGGCTAGGATCGTGAGGGCGCGGGTCAAGTCTGGCGAAGCGCCTCAATTTGAATCCATCAAGGCAGAGGTGGAAGTCTTGAAGGCGCGGCAGCAACTCGCGCGTGCGGATAATCTGGTTCGGATCAACCGCGTGGCCGTCGACACCTTGACTGGTGGTGCGCTTGGGCCATCCTATCTGGCCTATGGCGAATTCAGGAGACTCCCTCGTGACCTCCAGATCGACGGACTCATGACTCGTATGATGGAACAGCATCCAACGATCCAGCGCCTGCTCAAGTCCGTCGAACAATCGGACTGGAAGATTGAATTCGAACGGCAGGCACGGGTGCCGACTGTGACCGTGAACGGGAGCTATTGGCGAGAAATGGGGCGGGAAGCCTTTCAAGGAGGGCTCTCGATTCCGGTGCCCCTCTGGTACCGGCGTCAGGGAGAAATCGCCTCATCGTTAGGGGTGAAACGCCGAGAAGAAGCCGAGCTGCTTCGGACCCGCAATGAACTCGGGCGAGCCGTGTATCAACATTTTCAGGATGTCCGCACCACTGCGGAGTTGATCGAGGTGTTCGATAAAGGGTTGCTGAAGCAGGCGCAGGAGGCACTGAGGTTGGCTCAGTTCAGTTTTCAACAAGGGGCGTCAAGTCTGCTGGAAGTCCTCGATGCGCAGCGCGTGCAGCGACAGATCTTACTGGACTATGCGCTGGCGCGGCGTGACCTCTCCGTCTCGCTGGCCCGGCTGGAGCAAGCCGTAGGGGTGGCGCTGTGAAGGCCCTATTCGGTTCACGACGAGCTTCATGGAGGTGTCTCAGCCGAGGTATGTCCGGTCTTCTGTTCGGTTTGATGGTGCTGGAATCAGGCTGCGATGGCACGCCGAGCGATGTAGTGGCGAGTAAGTCGCCCGTCGCAGTGTCAACGCCTGGCCGCATCACGCTGTCGGCGGAGGAGTCGTCGCGGGTAGGCCTGGTTGTCCAGCCGGTCGCGCGCAGTGATTTTCGAACGCACCGGGACTTCCCCGCCATCGTGCAACCCAATCAACGGAACATGGCGGAAATCACTGCGTTGGTTCGAGGGCGAGTGGTCGAGGTGTACGGCGAGCTAGGCCAGGAGGTCAAAGGAAATGCCCCGCTGGCGATCCTGTACAGCAGCGATCTGGGGCTTGCCCAATCGGCCTATCTCAAGGCCAAGGCCAAGCTTCACGTTGCGGAGCAGGCATTCAACCGTGCGCAATTCCTCCTCCAAGAGCAGGTAATCGGCGAGGCGGAATTGCAGCGCCGCCAGGCAGAGTTGCTGAGTAGCCAGGCCGAGGCCAATGAATCGCACGACCGGCTCAAGCTGCTTGGCATGAATGACGAAGAATTCAGGCGTCTTGAGAGCAGCCGGAAGATCCGTTCGGTCGTGCCGATCGTGGCTCCCTTTGCCGGCCGGATCATCGGGCGCAAGTTGACACGAGGCGAGGTCGTCGAGACGACCGATAATCTATTCGTGATCGCTGATCTTTCGGAAGTCTGGGTGCAAGCGAATATTCCCGAAAAGGATATCTCCTTCGCCCATTCCATCCATGCATCCGGAGACAGGCAAGTTGAAGTGCGGATCAACGCCTATCCCAAGGAGGTCTTTCACGGGACGATCACCTATGTCGGTGATGTGCTCGATCCTGTGACACGTACCATGCAGCTCAGGATTGAGTTGCCGAATCAAGATGGGCGGTTCAAACCGGAAATGTTCGCCACGATTCGACTCTTTTCCGAAGCCCAGCCTGATCAATTGTCGGTGCCGGAGGCCGCGTTGCAACGCGATCAAGGACGCACCTTCGTCTTCGTTCAACGCAGCCCGAACGAGTATGAGTTGCGGGAAGTGCACGTCGGTGAATCCAATGGGACCGTGACGGCCATCCTCGGCGGCCTGAACGAAGGCGAACCGGTTGTGACACATGGTGCCTTTGTTTTGAAGTCCGAGTTATTGAAGAAACCCGTCTGATGGTTTCCCGTCTTCTGGACATCTCCCTCCGCCAGCGGCTCCTTATCATTATCTGTTCGATCATGATCGGCGCCGGCGGGATCTATGCTTTTCGGACCATTCCGATCGACGCCTTTCCCGACGTGACCAGCGTGCTGGTCCAGGTCGTCACGAAGGCACCGGGGCTCTCTCCCGCCGAAGTCGAACGCTTGGTGACCTATCCGATCGAGCTGCAGCTCACGGGTGTGCCGTCTCTCACGGAAATGCGCTCCCTCACGAAAGTCGGTCTCTCGCTCATCACCATCGTATTTGATGACTCCATGGATGTGAACCTGGCCCGCCAACTGGTGCTCGAGCGATTGCTCGAAGTGGAGGAACAGCTTCCTCCAGGGGCCAAGCCGATGCTGGTGCCGAACAGTACAGGATTGGGAGAGGTATTCCAGTATTACTTGGAGGCTCCTCACGGAGCTGCGGTTGATAGTGAAGCCGAACACCAAAGCCTGATTGTACAGCGGACGATTCAAGATTGGATCATTCGCCCCCTTCTGAAGAGCACGCCGGAGGTCATCGATATCAATTCAATGGGCGGGTACGTCAAACAGTATCAGGTGTTGGTCGAACCAGGCCTGCTGCGGAAATACGGTCTGACGCTTCGTGAGGTGTTCGATGCGGTGGCGAGAAATAACGCCAACGCCGGCGGGAATATCCTCGAAAAACATGATGAGAAATACATCGTGCGAGGAATTGGACTGATCCGCTCGCTTCAGGATATCGAGCGGATCGTGGTTAAGGAAACCGGTGGCACGCCGGTCTATATCTCTGACGTGGCCCAAGTGGTGATCGACCATGCGGTGCGTCATGGCGCCACGGTGCTGAACGGGGATCGCGAGGTGGTCAGTGGCATCGTGCTGATGTTGCGTGGAGGCAACGCTCGGGATGTCGTCGAGGGGATCAAGACTCGTATTGAGGACATCCATGCGAAGCATCTGTTGCCGGATGGATTGCGCATTGTGCCGTTTTACGACCGTATCGAACTGATCACTGAAGCATTGAATACGGTGTACAAATCGTTGGCTGAAGGTGTGGTGCTTGTGGTTGTGGTGTTGTTTCTGTTTCTTGGGAATATTCGCAGTGCGCTGATCGTCGTCGGCACACTGGTGTTGGCGCCGCTGGCCACATTTATCGTCATGGGGCAAATCGGGCTGACCGCAAATCTGATGTCGCTGGGAGGGCTGGCGATCGCGATCGGCATGATCGTGGATGGGTCGGTTGTCGTCGTTGAAAACGTGTATCGCCATCTGTCGCACCATTCTGCTGCCGCAATACCGAGGCTTCAGCTGGTGACGCAAGCGGTGAAGGAAGTCGGACAGCCGGTCGTCTTCGGGATTCTGATCATTATCTTGGTGTTTCTCCCTCTCTTGTCCCTTCAGGGGATGGAAGGCAAAATGTTCAAACCGCTTGCCTATACCATCATGATCGCGCTGTTGGTGTCTCTCGTCTTGTCGCTGACGCTGTCACCGGTGCTCTGTTCGCTGGCCTTGAGGCAAGGCAGTGAAGAAGATCCTTGGATCGTCCGATTGGCCAAGCGTCTCTATGCGCCGACCCTTCGATGGGCACTTGGGCACCGGACGGTCGTCTTGATACTGGCGATGAGTGCATTGGTTGGCGCGCTTGCGTTGGTACCCTCATTAGGCACCGAATTTATCCCTACTCTTAACGAGGGTACAGTGGCCCCTCAGACTATTCGGCTTCCCGGTGTGTCGCTTCCCGCGTCCATCGAGATCGAGAAGCGCATGCAGCAGGCGATCATGGAGTTTCCAGAAGTGGAGATGGTCGTCTCGAAAATCGGTCGCACGGAATTGGGAAACGATCCACAGGAACCGAATGAAAGTGATCCGGTGGTTCGCTTGAAGCCGCTGGATCAGTGGACCACGGCCAAGACGATGCCGGAGTTGATGCAGAAGTTTCGTGAGCGGTTGGCGGGAGTCTCCGGGGCGACATTCCTGATCAGCCAACCGATCCAGCAGCGCGTCGACGAATTGATCTCCGGCGTGCGCACGGAAGCCACGGTGAAACTGTTCGGTGACGATCTGGAGACACTGCGGAACAAAGCCCAGGAGATCGCCGAGGTGCTCGAAACCGTGCGAGGGGTCCGAGATATCAAAGTTGAACAATTATTCGGCCAACCGTACCTCACGATTGATATCGATCGCAGCAAGATCGCGCGGCATGGGATCAATGTGGCCGATGTGCGGGAGATCATCACCACCGCCATTGGTGGGGACGTCGCGACGCGCGTCTACGAAGGCCAGCAACGGTTCGATCTGGTGGTGCGATTCCCGGAACGGTACCGGGACAGTGTCGAAGCGATCAGTAATATTCGGGTCAGCGATCATGCGGGCGCACTAATTCCATTGGCGGATCTTGGCACCGTACAGTTGGAGGAGGGGCCTGGGCGCATCAGTCGAGAGCAGCTGCAACGGTACGTATCGATCGGGTTCAATACGCTAGGGCGAGACATCGGCGGGTTGGTTGGAGAAGCGCAGCAGAAAATTTCCGAACGCGTCATACTTCCGCCCGGTTACCGGGTGACCTGGGGCGGATCATTTGAGAACATGGAACGGGCCATGGCCAAGCTGCAGGTCATCGTTCCGATCACAATCGGCCTGATTTTTTTCTTGCTGTATTCAACCTTCAACTCACTCCGTCAGGCAACCTTGATCATCTTGAATCTGCCCTTCGCATTGATCGGAGGGGTCGTGGCGCTGTGGCTCACCAAGGAATATCTCAGCGTGCCGGCGTCAGTCGGCTTCATCAATCTCTTCGGCGTGGCGGTGTTGAACGGGATCGTGCTCGTCTCCTATATGAATAAATTGCGAGAGGACGGCCATAGTTTGGAGGAAGCGGTGACCTCAGGCGCTCTGCTTCGGCT
>Ga0224500_10000880_pt1 | contig 18919 bp, 18 predicted proteins | sample SF_Oct11_sed_USG_FD_168126 | JGI IMG/M metagenome (GOLD analysis project Ga0224500, IMG submission 168126) | Sediment microbial communities from San Francisco Bay, California, United States - SF_Oct11_sed_USGS_4_1 | ecosystem: Environmental > Aquatic > Marine > Sediment | place: USA: California... | reverse complement strand
GCCCGCGATGACGAACAAACGACTGATTCGCATTGTTTTTCGCTCCTGTGGCCGGCCGTGATTCGGCGCCGGTCCCTGCCGATGACAGACGGATGTCCCGTCTACGCCATTGGACACCGACCGCCCGTCAGGGTTCAAGCGGCTCCTGTGCGATCCGCGCCAGGCCACGCAGCACGAGGTCGGGCACCGCCTCGTGCACGGTGCGCACGTAGGGCAGAACACCGTCCACAGCGCCTCCGGTGCAATAGAGGCGCGGGAACGCGCCTCCCTGCCGAGCCAGTTCGTCGCACGCACGGTCCACGAGCGCGGCCAGCGCGACGCGACAGCCACGATCGATCGCATCACGCGTGTTGTCAGCGAAGTGTGCATCCGCGCCGGTGGCACTGGCCGCCGTGTGCGCTGCGAGATCGCTCGTGCCCACGTGCAACGACTGCACCATGAGCGCGGGACCCGGGACGATGAAACCGCCGAGGTGCTGCCCCGATGCGGCGACGGCGTCGATCGTCGCGGCCGTGCCGATGTCGACGACACAGCAGGCACCGCCCGCGAGGTGGTACGCGCCAATCGCGGCGACCCAGCGATCGGCACCCAGCAGGTGCGGTTGGGGATAAGCATTGCGCACGCCCGCCTGGTGCGCCGTGGAGGCGACGAAGGTAACGTCCTTGGTGCCTGCGGCGAGTGCCGCGGCAGTGAGCGCTGCGCGCGATTGCGCGCCCGCGACGGTGACGGCCAGCACGCGGTCGACATGCACGCCGTCGAACAACGCGCGGTGCCAGTCGGTCGCGGTCCAGCCTGCATGCGCTGCGGCCTGCTGTGACGACAACTTGCCGGCAGCGGACGTCGCCCACTTCACGCGCGTGTTGCCGATGTCGACCAGCAGCATCATGCGGGCATTACCGCCGGCTGCACCACGCGGCGCAGGCTCACGTCGCCCGCATGCAGGCGTTCGATCCGGCCATCCAGTGTCTCGATGCAGAGCGCGCCTTCGCGGTCGGCGCCGCGCGCGATGCCCTCGACGGTGCCGTCGTGCCGCAGCACGGTCACCGGCGCGTCGTGCAGTGAATCAAACCTGGCCCACTCGCCGGCGAACGGCGCAAACCCCGCGTGCGCGAATTCATCCAGCCCCGCGAGCATGCGGGCCGCGACCCTGGCAGCGACACGCATTCGGCCTGGCGCGTGCCCTCCGCATGCGGCGGCGAGATCAGTGACCGGCGTCGCCTGCGGCCCGCGGATCGCAGCGCGTGCTGCCGCGGGCATCTGGAGATTGAGCCCGAGCCCCACCACGATGTACGCAGGGCCGCCCGCCTCCGAGCGCATCTGCAGCAGCAGGCCGCCGAGCTTCGCGTGCTGGTGCACGATGTCGTTGGGCCACTTGAGTTGCACGTCCGCGGCGCCGCACTCGCGCAATGCCTGGACCACGCACACACCCATCGCGAGACTCAGGGCCGCAAGCTCCGCGGGCATCTCCGCAAACGTCCAGCCGATGGAGAACGTGAGGCCCGAGCCGAACGGCGCAAGCCATTCGCGGCCACGGCGCCCGCGCCCCGCCGTCTGCAGTTCCGCAAAGACGAGCCGCGGTGCGCCGGGCGGCGGCGCGGGGGCTGCGTGGAGGTATTCGTTGGTCGAACCGATCTCGAAAATCACTTCAGTCGCGGCGGGCAGCACTTGCCCGGCGTCTGCGGCCGCCTGCCGCAGCGCTTGCGGGTCGAGGAGTTCCACGGCCGCATCGAGCTGATAGCCGCGCCGTTCGTGGCTCTGTATCGCGATGCCGCGTTCGCGCAGATCGGCGACGAGTTTCCAGACTGCTGCACGGGTCAGCCCGAGGCTCGCGGCGAGCCGCTCACCCGAGTGCAACTCGCCATCGGCCAGCAGCCGCACGAGCCGCAGGGCGCTGTCGCTCATCGCGGACGCAGCAACCACAACCGCCGGGCGCGATTCTCCACCCCGTCACGCATGCGCTGCACGTTCGAGCGATGCGTGAAGACGATGAACGCCGCGGCGCAGAGGCCGAACACCAGGTACGCGACGCGATCAGGCTGCGTCGTTGCGAAATACACGGGCAACGTCGCCGTACCCAGCATCGTGCCCAAGCCGACGAAGCCGGTGAGCATCACGGTGCCGAGCCACACCAGCAGCACCGGCACGAGTGCCTTCGGTGCCAGCACCGCCACCGCGCCGATGAGCGTGGCCGCGCCCTTGCCACCGCGGAATTCGTACCACACGGGATAGACGTGACCGAAGACCACGGCGATCGCACACGTGACGGCGAGCCAGTCGCGATCGACCTGCGGGTCGGGGTCGAGGCCAGGCAAGGCCAGGGACGGCAGCCAGCCCACGGCGAGCAGCGCCTTGCCCACGTCGATCACGATGACGCCGAGCGCGAAGGCCCAGCCCTGGGTGCGCAGCGCATTGGTGCCGCCCGCGTTGCCGCTGCCCTGCGTGCGGATGTCCACGCCGCGCAACTGGCCCAGCAAGAGGCTGCCGATGACGGATCCCAGCAGGTAAGCGATGAGGGCCTTGAAGCCGAGTTCCAGCACGTCGATTCCTCTGCTCGCGGGACGCGGGATTCTAGCACCCCGCCCCGCGCGGTCAGCCCGCGCTCAGCGCGGCAGGCGCACCTCGGCGAGCATGCAGCGGACGGAGCCGCCGCCGAGCGTCTCGATCGTGGGAATCGCGGCGACGACCACCTGGTCAACCGCGGCCGCGAGTCGCGCGAAGGCAGTGGGGCCGAACGCCCCGCGTGCCGTGGACGAAAGTGCAAGGACGCTGCGGCCATCCGCCGCGCGCAACTCGAGCACGTTGCCGGCGAAGCCGGCCATCTGGCGCGCATCGATGGTCTCGATCGTGCGCCCGGCAACGGCAAGGCTCGACAGCACGCGCTCGCGATCGGCCGCGTCGATCGCGTCCGCCGCGACGACACAGGTGCGTGGGCCGACGGCCAGCATCACGTTGGTGTGATAGATCGCGACCCCATCGGCGTCAATGGCCGCGAACGCACAGGGCGTGTAACCCAGTTCCTCGCAGAGTTCGGCAAGCGGCTCGCGGTGCGTGCGTGGCGAGAGGCAGGCGTAGGCGATGCGTTGCGCATGGTCGAAGACGACGCTGCCGGTGCCCTCGAGGAACGAGCCACGGGACTCGTAGTAGGTGAGGTCGAGCAGCCGGCGCACGGCGAGCCCGCACCCTGCGGCCAGCGTGGCGATGATGTCGAGCCGGCGCTCGAGCCGCCGATTGCGCGCGAGCATCGGGTACAGCACGACGGTGCCGTCCTCGTGCAGGCTGACCCAGTTGTTCGGGAACACCGCATCCGGACAGACCGGCTGCGCACGGTCCGTGGCGATCCGCACGTCGACACCCGCGCCGCGCAGCGCGGCGGCGAGCGTGTCGAATTCCATGCAGGCCCGTTCGCTGGCATTGCGCTCGAGCGCCGCATCCTCGCGCTGGAACCGGTTGCTCGCCTGCGTCTGCGGATTCCAGCCGAAGCAGGCAGGCCGCACCATCAGCACGCGAGACGCGGCCAGCGTCTCGTGGTTGGCGCCTGTTCCTGGCTGCTGCGGGGCGCCGCTGCTCATTGCAACCGTGCGCTCAGGGCGTGCCTGCCCGCGCGAGCGCCATCAGGTGCTGCCGGTCGGAGACCACGACACCACCTGCCGGCTCGAGGGTCACGGCGAAGGCGACCGGTTGCGACACGCGCAGCGCGGGCCGGATCGGCACGGTCACGGTCTTGCTGCCGTGCGGGACATCGAAGACGCCGCCATCGACCGGGTAGCGGTCGTCGCGCGTGCCGTCGAAAATCCACAGCTGGTACTGGCGGCCCGAAGCCACGTTGGGCTCGAGCCCCTCGAACGTCAGGTAGCCCGCCTGGTGCACCTGGTCCCAGATGACTTCGCCCCGCACGTTGGCCGCCATGCCCGATTCGTGCGTCCAGTTCCAGCGGCCGACGTGCCCGCCATCCATCTTGAGCAATGCTTCGCGGCCACGCTCCGCTGCGGTCTGCAGCGGCGAGATGCCGTGTGCGGCCTCCATGGTCATCGGGAAGAGGCGCGGCCACCAGCCGGCGACGGCCAAGGCAAGACACAAGGCGGCGGCATACCAGCCGCGCCGTTGCGCCTTGCGGTCGATGACGATTTTCTCGATGACGGGGGGCAGGTCGGGTTCGGCGTCTGCGCAGGCGCGCAGCCAGGCATCGGCGCTCTGGTCGAGACGGCGGCGGACCTTGCGTGGCAGTCGCGCGGAGCCTTCGATGGGAACTTCGGCGCCTTCCCCCGCTGTCGCAGGAGGCTCGGCGCCGGGTTCAGGGGCAGCAGTGGCGGGCGGAAGCGGGGAAGCGGGCGATCCGCTCAGGGGATCGCCTGCTCCAACGGTGCCGGGTTTTCGATCTTCATCCACTGCCGTACCTGGATCAGCCCACGCCGCATCTGAGTCTTGACGGTGCCGAGCGGCATGCCGGTCGCCGAAGCGATCTCGGAATGCGTCATGCCTTCGAGCAGGCCCATGCTCAGCACCTTGCGCTGATCGGGCCGGAGCCGTGCGACGACCGCTGCCGCGCGCTCGGCTTCCGCACGGATCTCGCCGTGGTTGCCGTGCTCCGCGAAGCGCAGGTCCTCGAGCGCCTCTTCGCCGTCCATCATCGCATTCATCCGGCCCCGCCGGATGCGGTCAATCAGGCGTCGGCGGGCGATCGTGGTGACGAACACCTTCTCGGTGCCCTGCGCTGAATCGAAGCGCGACGCACTGCGCCAGACGTCGACGAAGATTTCCTGCACCGCGTCTTCCGCGTCGGCACGCGAACGCGTCATGCGCCGCGCGATGGCCCAGACCAGGCCGCCGAACTCGTCGATGCACTCGCGCACCGCCTGCTGATCGCCGCGCGCCACTCGCTCGAGGATGGATTCCGTCATCGCTGTCACCTCAGTTCGGACCGGGGGCAAACCGGTTTCACTTCTTCGTGTTTACTGCTCGTATAGGGCCAATATGCCAACTTGTTCAGGATTTGTATAGCCCTACGTACAGGCAAATCGTATTTAAGGGTTCCGTGGCGGTGCGGCGGGGATTCGCAGCCGTCGCAACGTGACTACGGCTTTCCCTTGTTGCGAACGAATCTCATTAAGGCGAGACTGCGTCACCTCAAGACAGGTGATCCCAGTTCATGTCCCCCGTCAGTCTCGCCAGCCTGGGCAAAGGCGCCCGCGGAGTGATCTTCGACGTGCGCGACGACGCACAGAGCCTGGGCGATGAAGCGCAGTCCACCGTCAGCCGTCGCCTGCTCGAACTCGGCTTCGTTCCCGGTGAAACCGTCGAAGTGATCAGCGTGGTGTGGCCCGGTGGCGACCCGATGGCGGTGCGGCTCGGCAACACCACGTTTGCGTTGCGCCGGCGCGAGGCCGCCGCGGTGCTGGTCGAGCTGCAGGCAGCGCGAGAGAGCGCATGAACAGCCACGCGGCCACCCTGGACTCCATGCGCCTCGCGCTGGTCGGCGTGCCGAACTGCGGCAAGACCGCGCTGTTCAACCGGCTCACCGGCAGTCGCCAGCACGTCGCGAATTACGCAGGCGTCACGGTCGAACGCAAGGAAGGTTCCTTCGTTGGTCCCGCGCGGCAACGGCTCTACAAGGTGCTCGATCTGCCCGGAGCGTACAGCCTCACGCCGACCACGCTCGACGAAGCGATCACGCGCGACTTCCTGCTCGGCCGGCTCGCGGAAGAACCCGCTCCCGATTTCATCGTCTGCGTGGTCGATGCGACCAACCTGCGGCTCAACCTGCGGCTGGTCGTCGAATTGCGCGACATCGGCGTGCCGATGGTCGTCGCACTCAACATGAGTGACCTGGCCGCGGGCCGTGGTTACAAGCTCGATCGTGCGCGGCTCGAGTCGGAGCTGGGCGTACCGGTGGTCGAGACTGTGGCAGTGAGCGCGCACGGCGAGCGCAAGCTGGTCGAGCAGCTCGAGGCGCTGCCGCATCCGGGTCGCCGCTCTCCCCTGCAATGGCGTGAGCCGACGTTCCAGCAGATCCAGGACACGCAGCGCGAGGTACGCCGCATCCTGCAGGCGAGCGGTTATGTGGAACCGCTGCGTAAGCAGGCTCTCGCGCAGCTCGACGCGCTCGTGATGCACCCGGTAGCCGGGCCGGCGATTCTTGCCGCCATCCTGTTCTTCGTCTTCCAGGCCGTGTTCAGCTGGGCCGCGTGGCCGATGGACATGATCGACCACGGCGTGGGGGCACTGGGCAGCTGGCTGCAGAACGCGTTGCCCGACGGCGCGCTGCGCAGCCTGCTGGTCGACGGCATCATCGCCGGCCTCGGCAGCGTGCTCGTGTTCCTGCCGCAGATCCTGATCCTGTTCGTCTTCATCCTCGCGCTCGAGGACAGCGGCTACCTGCCGCGCGCCGCGTACCTGCTCGACCGGTTGATGGGTTCGGTGGGGCTGTCCGGTCGCGCGTTCATTCCGCTGCTCTCGAGTTTCGCGTGCGCCGTGCCGGGCATCATGGCGACGCGCACGATCCCGAACCTGCGTGACCGCATGGCCACGATCATGATCGCGCCGCTGATGACGTGTTCCGCGCGCCTGCCGGTGTATGCGCTGGTGATCGCGGCTTTCATTCCTGCGCAGCCCGTCGGTCCTTTCAACCTGCAGGGCCTGGTGCTGTTCACGCTGTATTTCGGGGGGATCCTGGCCGCAATGATCGTGGCGTACGTGCTGAAGCGCACGGCGCTCAAGACCGCGTATCACCCGCTGCTGCTGGAGCTGCCGGAGTACCACTGGCCGCACCTCAACAACCTGGCGATCGGGCTGTGGGAGCGCACCAAGGTGTTCCTGCAGCGGGTCGGCACCATCATCCTCGCGCTGATGGTCATCCTGTGGTTCCTCAGCACGTACCCCGCGCCGCCGCCCGGTGCGGACGGCCCCGCAATCTCGTACAGCTTCGCGGGCATGCTCGGCCGCGCGCTCGAGGTGGTGTTCGCGCCGATCGGCTTCAACTGGCAGATCTCGCTCGCGCTGGTGCCGGGCCTGGCCGCGCGCGAAGTCGCGGTGGGCGCGTTGGGCACGGTGTATTCGCTGTCGAACGACGGTGACGTGGCCGGCGCCCTCGCACCGATGATCGCGCAGACGTGGAGCCTCGCAACAGCGCTCTCGCTGCTCGCGTGGTACGTGTTCGCGCCGCAGTGCCTCTCGACGCTGGTCGTCGTGAAGCGCGAGACCAACTCCTGGCGGTATCCGCTCGCGATGGCGGCCTACCTTTTTGCGCTGGCTTACCTGGCGTCGTTCGTGACGTACCGTGTCGCGAGCGCGCTGCTCGGCTGAAGCGAGGCATCCGCGTCATGCTCGAATCGCTGCTCATCGCACTGATCGTCGCCACCGCCACGGTGTATGCGGTGTGGGCGTTGACGCCCGCCACGACGCGCAATCGCTTGGCGCTGCGGGTGGCCGCCGCGCTCGACAAGCGCGCCACCGGCGGCGCCGGGTCGTGGTTCGCGGCGCGACTGCGGTCGCTCGCGAGCGCGCCTGCCAGCGGCTGTGGCAATTGCCCATCGAATGCCGCGACCCCTGCGGAGCGCGCGTCACAGCAGGGTCGCGACGGCCGCTGATTCGGCACGCGCCTGGTCCCGCGAGGCTCGCTCGAGCGTTGCCTTCGTCGTCCGCTTCAGCGTGCGGGTCATGAGGGAGAACCGCTCCGGGCTGCCAAACCCCGACTATGTAATAGGCACGGCGGACGCAGAAGCGACGGCGGGAGGCGCAGGACCCCGGCCCGGCCGCCCGCGGATCACGGCCGGCCGCGGCGCATTCGCCTGCCGATAGCGGGTCAGGGACGAATCCTTCGGTAATCACGTGCAGCCCTGCCCGGGCCGGATGCGGTCAAATTCGTGCAGTTGTCCGCGAGCCCGGAGGTTTCGTCGGGTTGCATGCGGCAACGCGCCCGGAGTCTGTCCATGTCCCGTAACAGCCACGCAATTGCGGAATACTTCCTGGCCGCGCTGACGGCCTGCTTCCTGACCTGGGCGCCAGCGACCATTGCGGCCGGCGATCCGCCGGCGCCCCTGGCCGAGTCGATCCCGAACGAAAAGTGCTTCAACTGCCACGACGACCCTGACTTCGAGTCGGACGGCGGCGGGTCGATCTCCGTGCTCGCCGCGCAGTACGGAGTCGGTGCGCACAAGCGCGTCGATTGCGTCGAATGCCACACCGACGCCCTGACGACCAGGCACCCGCGCAACAACCTTGGGCCCGTGGGGTTCGAACCTTGCATGGGTTGCCACGAGGAGGAAGTCGGAGCTTTCCACGACAGCGTGCATGCCAAGGTGCGCGGCGATGCGCCGGTCACCTGCCAGGGCTGTCACGGCCCGGTGCACTACACCCCCCGCAGCCGCGATCCCAGCGCACCGATGTCCGCGACGAACCAGCTGAGGAACTGCGGCCAGTGCCACAAGGACATGATGGAGGGTTACCTGGGCAGCGTGCACGCCCGCGCCCTGCTCGTCTCGGGCCTGAACGGCGCACCGGCCTGCAGCGACTGCCACGGCAGTCACGACATCAAGCGCCCTGACGACCCGGCTGCACGCTCATCGCACCAGAAGAGCCCCGAGACCTGCGGCAGCTGCCACGAGGGCATCCTGAAGGTCTGGGAAGACAGCGCCCACGGCGCGCTGTGGAAGCAGGGCAAGGATGGCCCGGTGTGTTCCACCTGCCACCAGGCGCATTCGATCCAGGACCCGACCACGCTGCAGTCGCGCGAAGACATGCCGCACGAGTGCGGCACCTGCCACGACCAGCTTCTGAAGTCGTTCCACGACAGCTTCCACGGCAAGGCGTCGAGCGTCGGCCGCAAGCAGGCGGCCACGTGCTCCGACTGCCATACACCGCACCACAACCTCGCGGCGGACGACCCCCGCTCGAGCGTTCATCCGGGCAACCTGGCCAAGACCTGCGGCTCGAGCAACTGTCACGCTGGCCACGAGATCAATGCGTCGTTCCTGACGTTCATGCCCCACAGCGATCCGATGAACGTGGAACAGAACCCGTGGGTGCACTACATCTACCTGTTCATGACGCTGCTGCTGCTCGGCGTGTTCGGCTTCTTCGGCCTGCACGCCGCACTGTGGCTGCAGCGCACGCTGGTGGGCCGGCTGCGCGGTGAGTTCAAGGTGCAGCATTTCGGCGATGGCCCTTACGTGCGGCGCTTCACCACTACGCAGATGTGGCTGCACGTCTCGATCATCCTCAGCTTCCTGCTGCTCTCGGTCACCGGCCTGCCGCTCAAGTTCTCCGCGGCGCCGTGGGCGCCGGGCCTGATGCGCGCTCTGGGCGGCCCGGAAGTCGCCGCATAGCTGCACCGGTTCGCGGCAATCGTCACATTCGGATATTTCGCGGTGCACCTCGCCATGCTGTTCCGCGACGTGGTGATCCGCGGGCAAAAGGGCTACTTCTGGGGCTGGAAGTCGATGACGCCCAACTTGAAGGACCTCAAGGACCTGTGGGCGAACTTGAAGTACTTCCTGTACCTCGGCCCGCGGCCGGAACTCGACCGCTGGGCGTACTGGGAGAAGTTCGACTACCTGGCGGTGTTCTGGGGCGTCGGCATGATCGGCGTCTCGGGACTGATGCTGTGGTACCCGGACTTCTTTACGCGCTTCCTGCCGGGCTGGGCGCTGAACGCCGCCTACATCATCCACAGCGACGAGGCCCTGCTCGCCACGGGCTTCATCTTCCTGTTCCACTTCTTCCACACGCACCTGCGGCCGGAAAGCTTCCCGATGGATCCGGTGATCTTCACGGGCAGCATGCCGCTGCATCGCTTCAAGGAAGAACGGCCGTTCGAGTACCAGCGCATGGTCGAAGCGGGCACGCTGGAGCAGCATTTCGTGCCGCCACCCTCGCGGGCGCAGATCCAGGTCGCGCACGTGTTCGGCTTCGCGGCCGTCGCGATCGGCGTCTGGCTGGCGGTGCTGATCTTCAAGGCGGTAGCGAGTGGTGCGCTGCACCTCTTCTGATGCGACCATTGTGAATCACGGCCGGCCGGCGGAGCGATCCGTCGGCCGGTCGTGGTCGCTGTCGATGGTTGCTGAGCTCCTTCGCCGCTATGCTAGTCGCCCGCCGCGGCGCGACCGGCCGCTCGCGCTCGAATTGCCAGGTATCACATTTCGTACAACTTCCGGGATCGACAAATGATCAAACACTTCCTTGCAGCCATCACGGGCAACGTCGTCAGCCTGGTCGGCACGCTGTTGATCGTGCTGACGCTGCTGTTCATTGCCGCGCTGCTGGCGATGCAGGCGATGGGCTTCGAGGGCGGCGCCTACCTCGGCATCGTCACGTTCGTGGTGCTGCCCATCGGGTTCCTGCTCGGCGTCGCAATCGTCCCGATCGGCATCTGGCGGCAGAAGCGGCGCGACGTCAAGGCAGCGGCCGAAGGTCGCCCCGCCGGACACCTGCCGATCATCGACCTGAACAAGGAAACCACGCGCGGCGTGCTGCTTGGTTTCACCGCACTGGCAGTCCCCATCATCGCGATCGCGGCAGGCCTGAGCTACAAGGCCGTCCATTTCATGGATTCGGACGAGTTCTGCGGCATGGCGTGCCACAAGGTCATGCAGCCCGAGTACACCGCGTTCCAGCGCTCGCCCCATGCGCGGGTCGGCTGCGCCGGCTGTCACATCGGCCCCGGCGCCGAGTGGTTCGTCAAGGCCAAGATCTCCGGCTCGTGGCAGCTGATCGCCGTCGCGCTGGACCTGTACCCGCGCCCGATCCAGACGCCGGTGCATTCGCTGCGCCCGGCCAACGGCACGTGCGAGCAATGCCACTGGCCCACCAAGTTCGTGGGCGAGCGCCTCAAGGTAAGAACGCACTTCGCGGAGGATGAGACCAACACCGAGCTCAAGACCGCGCTGATGGTCAAGGTGGGCGGTAAGCAGGGCGGTACTTCGCACGGCATCCACTGGCACACGGACCCGAATCACACGCTCCGTTACCTCGCCGACCCGTCGCGCGAGAAAATCTATCAAATCGAGCTCACCGATCGCGTCGAGGGCTCGAAGAAGCTGTTCAAGACCGAGGAGCCCGCGCCCGCAGGCACCGAGTGGCGCACCATGGACTGCGTCGACTGCCACAACCGCGCCTCCCACATTTACCGCAGCCCGCAGTACGAAGTCGATCTCGCGCTGCAGGAAGGGCGCATCGACCGGTCGCTGCCGTTCATCAAGCGCGAGGGCGTGCGCATCCTGACCGAGAAGGAATATCCGTCGCACGAAGCAGCGCGCGAGGGCATCGCCGCAGCGGTCAAGGCGTTCTACGCGAAGAACTACCCGGACCTGGCGGACTCCGAGGCGGTCGCGCGTGCCGGCGTCGCGCTGGGTGATGCCTACACCTGGAACAACTTCCCGCACATGAAGGTGACGTGGAACCTCTATCCGAACCACGTGGGGCACCGGGACTCGCCGGGTTGCTTCCGCTGCCACGACAACAAGCACAAGACCGAAACCGGCGAGAAGATCGGCAAGAAATGCGGCACCTGCCACGAGATCGTCGCCGAGGAAGAGAGCAACTCCGAGGTGCTGCAGGCCCTCGGCCTGCAGGAAGCCCCGGCGGAACCGGTGGCGGCGGAGCCCGCGGCCGGTACCTGAAAGAGCGGAGGCGTGCCCCGGGGAATGCGTTCTCCGGGGCTCGCCGTTTCCCGCGACGGTCAGGTCATTACTTCAGCGTGGCGTAGTACGCCGCCAGGTCGGCGATCTGCGCCGCCGTGAGCTTCTTCGCCTCCTTGGTCATCTTCGGACTCTTAGTGCGCGTCCCGTTCTGATACTCCTGTATCGCCTTGGTGAACTTCTCGACCGTCATTCCATTGACCGCCGGGAAGTCGGCGTCTCCCTTGCCGTCGTCGCCGTGGCAGTCGGCACAGGACGCCTCCGCCAGTGCCTTGCCCGCGGCAACGTCGGCGGCACAGGCAGGCGCTGCGCAGGCGGCAGACGCAGCGATCACGGTGGTCAGCAACAGCTTGTTCATCTCCATTGTCCTCCAGTCGGCGACATATGCCGGCCGCGGCGCAGCCGCGACCGGCTGGTTGATGCTCACGTTGATGTGCGGGTCTCCATCCACCTTGGCGGCAGCAGCCTGAACAGCACGGTCAGGATGATGAAGGGCAGTGCCAGCAGCGCCAGCGCGGTCACCAGACTTTCGATGCCGGTGATCTCCATCTTGTAGGCCATCAGCCCGCGGAAACTCTTCGAGTACAGCTGGCCGCCGATCACGACATTCCAGCGCATGCTGAAGATGCCGAGCAGGATCAGCACCGAGGCCGAGAAGTAGAGCAGCTTGCGCAGTTCCTCGTTGAGATTGACGATGCGCACCAGCACCAGGATGAGGAGCGGTACCAGCATCCCGAGCAGCAGCTGCACGATGACCAGGCTGGTGAAGAGCCTGGCCGCGACGAGTTCCGTGAGGATCCCGATGGACTCCTCGCTCTGGTAGATGCGGTGGATGTAGTCGAGGGCTTCGAGCGCGAAGTCGACGATGATCGCCACGAGCAGGAACAGTCCGACCTTGTCGAGGCAGCGCATGTCCAGCTTCTCGTTGCGCAGCAGGCTCATCAGGATGTAGATGAACATCACCATCGCGATGCCCGAGACGATGGCGGACATCAGGAAGACGATGGGCATCAGCACGCTGCCCCACCATGGGTTCGCCTTGACCGAACCGAAGATGAACCCGACGTAGCCGTGCAGCAGGAAGGCAGATGGTATGCCGATGACGGTGACGAACTTGCTCGCCTTCTTGTCGAATGCCAGGGCCTCCGGGCTCAGGTCTCGCGAGAAAAGCGACAGCGCGCCGTAGATACCCTTCATCATGCCGCGCGCCTGCCGCGCCATGAGGACCAGCTGCTGGCGGTACTCGAACCAGATCTCGATCAGCAGGATGCCGAGCAGGTACCACAGGTACACGAAACCGAACATGGCCATCGCCGAGGTCGGCTGCGGCGTCATGAAGATCTCGTAGGCGCGCTCCGGATGCCCCAGGTGCAGCTGCAGCGGCATGCCCGCGACCAGCATGAACGCCAGCGCGGTAAGCAGCGCGAGCCGGTAGATCGGCTGCACCTCGACCACGTTGAACACCTTCACCAGCGAGGCGAGGATGAAGGCGCCGGCGACGATTCCCGTGATGTACGGATACACCACGATCAGGATCGCCCATTGCGTCTCCACCTCGTTCGGGTAGATGAAGCCGATCACCTGCTCGAACTGGTGGCTCAGTTGCTCGTGAAGACTCTCGGGGATGGCGCTGCTCATCGCACTTCTCCATCCAGCTTCGCGTACAGGACCTTGGGCTCGGTATTGAGGTCCGGCTTCAGCACGCTGACCGGGTTGACCCGGTGGAACCGCACCAGCCGGTCCGCCTTGCCCTTGAGGTCACCGAAGATACGCGCCTCCGTGGGGCAGACCTCGACGCACGCCGGCAGCAGGCCCTCGGTGATGCGGTGGTAGCAGAACGTGCACTTGTCGGCGGTGCGCGTCTTCGGGTTGAGGTAGCGGGCGCCGTACGGGCAGGCCTGGATGCAGTAGCGGCAACCGATGCACCGCTCGGCGTCCACCAGCACCACGCCATCCTGCGTCTGGAAGGTCGCGCCCACGGGGCAGACCTGCACGCAAGGCGGGTGCGCGCACTGGTTGCAGAGCTTCGGCACGAAGAAGGTACGCACGACGGTCGGGTCCTCGGGCTCCGCCTGCTCCGGCGGTGCCGCCCGCGTGCTGATGCACTCGACCGAGGTCTCGCCGTTCGCGTGGATCTGGTAGCGCTCGATCCAGGTACGGAAGAAGAAGGGCTCCTCGGGAACGTCGTTCTCGGCCTTGCAGGCCTCGACGCAACGGTTGCAGCCGATGCACTTGTCGACGTCGATGCCCATGCCGTACCAGTGCTTCGTCGCGTCGTAGCCGGCCGGGGTCGCCGCCGGCTCGGCGGCCCCCTGGGCGTCCTTCGCCAGCGCCTGCAGGGTCGCCGCAGCCGGGAAGAACAGGATCGCGTCCTTGAGGAATTCGCGCTTGTTCATTTGCGTCCCTCGGGCAGGTGGGCGTAGTGGCACTCCCAGCACACGTACGTGCGCCCGTGGGAGGCGAGATCGACCCGCGCTTTCGAGGCCGCCGGATCGGTGGCGTCCGGCGCGTGGCACCGACCGCACACCTCGCGGCTTGACGGCTTCGTCGGCAGGGCGAGGCGCGGCTCGGTCATGTGCCGCTCGTCGACCGCATGACAGGCCGAGCACTCCACCAGCGCGTGGGCCGAGAGAGCCTTGGTCCGTTCGATGCGGCCGTGGCAGCCACCGCAGGTCTCCGGCGTCTTGGGCGGCACCGGGTCATGTGCCTCGTGGCACGAAAGGCACTTCTTGCCCGGCCGGTGCTGCTGCGGATCGACCTGTGGGAAGCCGTTGGGGCGCGATGCGTCGTAGGCATGGCAGCGCAGGCAGAACTCGCGCTCGCGCGGGCGCGGCGGCTTGGCTGCGTTCTCGTCGGCAGCGTGCGCGGCGGACGGGCCATGGCAGTTCTCGCAGCCGATGTTGCGGTGCGCCCCGCCGTACTTCTCCTGGAACTGCTCCTCATGGCACTTGCGGCACGCGGCGACGCCCGCGTGATGCAATGGCTTCGCCATCTCCCGGACGACCGCGGCCTGCTGGTGCGGTGCCGCGGAGAACATCGAAGGCGGAAGAACGACGAAGCGCAATAACAGCACCACCGCAATGATCGCGGCGATGACGAAACCGAGGCGTGTGACCTGCTCAGGCAAGCGCATGGTCGGGTCCTCCTGGGCGAATCATCTACGTGACCGGGGCCGGCTGGCCCCGACCCGTTCCATGTCCGCCGCCACGATCGAGCATCCGCCGCAAGCGGGGAGCCACGATGAGCGCGATGCCGTACAGCGCCAGGGCGATGAATAAAGTCGCGGGCCGGGAATCCCTGAAGTCCTGCACCACCATCTTCAGACCGACGATCACCAGCAGGGGATAGACCAGCCACGCCCACTCGTAGAACCTGTCCTGGCGGGCACCCCACGCAATCAGCAACGTGACGATCGCCAGCACGCCCGTCCTGACGGTCGCCAGGACCCCGAGATCGATGCCTCCATCGGTCGATCGGGCCAGCAGGGGCGCGAGCAGGCCGGTCAGCAAGCCTCCCGCCAGCACGACGAGGACGACCACGACCACGACGCGTGCGATGCTTGCAGCAACACCGCCCTCCGGCCGGGGCCGTCGCGCGCAGAACCAGGCCGCGAATGCCGCAGCCATCAGCGCGAGCGTCATCGCCCCGGTGGGCCGCGTCCAGGTCTGCGGGCTCACGAAGATCGCCTGGACGGAATAGCCGATCGCACTCGAGGCGATGCTGGCGACCAGCAGATACACGACGCCGTGCAGCAGGAAGTACAGGCGCGCGAATCGTGCCCACCCAGCCGCCGCGGCCACGGCAAGGACGGCGGATGCGCCTGCGAGCGACGCGTCGCGCATGACCAGCGCCAGCCCGGTCAGCACCAGCACGAGCGCCAGGGAGGAATAGAAGTGCACGTTGCGCTCGTGACCTTCGTGCCTCCCGACGAACCAGAAAGCCAGCGCATAGCAGGCTGCGCCGAACAGGACACTGGCCGCCCCCATCAGCAACGGCAGCGTGGCGGTGGTCCGCGTCAGGAAGATCGCACCGCCGAAGCCGACGATCAGTACCAGCGCGGCCTGCGTGACCTCGAACAGGGTGACGTTGTGATCGCGCAGCAATGTGCGCACGGCAATGCTCGTCAGGTAGGCACCCGCCAGCACGACCTGCAGCAGCATCACCACCTGCAACTGATCGGCGTACGCCGGCGACAGCGCGCGCATCGTCATGCCCGACACGGCCAGGTCCGCGGCCAGTGCCACCGGCCAGCGAACCGCCGTCCAGTGATACGCATAGGCCAGCCACATCGTGACGACGCCGAGCGCGATCAGGTAAAGCGAAAAAGGCCCCGCCGCGCCCGTCTTCAGCAGCAGGACCAGTGCCGTGGGGATCGCCGCTGCGACCGTTATCCATACCACGCCATGCAATCGCCGCCGTACCGCCACCAGCAGGAAAGCGGCCGTTAGCAGGACCAGCCCGGACGCGCTGCCCTCGACGCCCAGAACCTGAAACCGTGTGCTGGCTTCGACCAGCAGCGGGAATGCGACCAGCGCGGCCCCGAGCGCGTGAAAGACGGCGCCCGGTGCCTGCCCGCGTCCGGCGGCGCGGTCGGCCAGGTAAAGCCACACTCCGGCGTACACGAAAGCGAGCACCACGCCTGCCGCTGGCGCGATCACGCCGGCTTCGGTCATGGCGCGAAGGAAGAAGCCGCCTGCCAGGACGAGGAAGAGGCGGCCCGTCAGCGACAGCATGGAGATCGGATCGTAGAGATCGCGCTGCGGGCGCGGGGGAATCGGCGACGCACCCACCAAATCAGCGGTGGCCGGGCCGACGCCCGCCTGCAGCGCCGCCTCCAGTGCAGCCACCCGCAACTGCAACGATTCCACGGAGCGTGACAATCGCTCCAGTGTGGACTCGAGATGAACGTCGCGATTGTCCACGGTACCCCACGTGCCCGGCACCATGCGCAACGTCCTGTCAGGTGCGGCGGACGGACGGTCCGATGCCACGCGCCATCGCGACCTCATGACAACAGTACGCAACGCAGCAATTCATGAGGGATTGCCGCAAGAAGCTCGCGGCAGGCGTCGCATTCGCTGCAAGACTCGGGACGCGACTGACCGCTGTTTCGTGCGCTATGACCGCGCGCCGGCGGACAGGGGTCCTGTCGTGCCGTTCGGTGCTGTGCCATGCTCCCGCGCCTGATGCCCCTGCTCAACCTCATGCGCGCCGAGCTCGCGTTCGGCACCCATCCCCTGCTGGACCGCGCCGATTTCGCTCTCGAATCCGGCGAACGTGTTGGCCTCATCGGTCGCAATGGCACCGGCAAGTCGTCCCTGCTCGAAGTGATTGCCGGCCGCATCGCCCTCGATGATGGCGAACTACAGAAATCCGGCGGCCTGCGGGTGGTGTCGATCCGCCAGGAGCCTGAGCTGCCGATCGCACCGACCTTGCGGGAGTCGCTCGCGCTCTGGGCCGAGCTGGACTCGATCGACGACGATCGCGTGCGCTGGCGCGTCGATGCCCGCATCGTCGAGTTCCTGCATCGCTTCGGCCTGGAAGGAACGGCGTCCACTGCGGGCCTCTCCGGCGGCGAGCGCAAGCGTGCCGCGCTCGCGGGCGCCTTCGCGCTCGAGCCGGACGTACTGCTGCTCGACGAACCGACCAACCATCTCGACATCGAAGGCATCGAGCGGCTCGAGGACCTGCTGCTCGAGGGGCCCTCCACCATCGTCGTCACGCACGACCGCGCTTTTCTCGATCGCGTGGCGACACGCATCGTCGAGCTGGACCGCGGCCTGCTGCGGTCCTACCCCGGCAACTACGCGGCTTACGAGCGACGCAAGGCTGAGCAGCTCGCCGAAGAAGCGGTGCTCAACCGCAAGTTCGACAAGTTCTGGGCGCAGGAAGAAGTCTGGATCCGCAAGGGCGTCGAAGCGCGCCGCACGCGCAACGAAGGCCGCGTGAAACGGCTGGAGCGGCTGCGCGTCGAACGCGAGGCCCGCCGCGAGCGCATGGGTAACGTGAAGCTCGCACTGGAAGCGGGCGAGCGTTCCGGCAAGCTGGTCGCCGAGCTGCGCAACGTCACCAAGTCATTCGATGGGCGCGCGGTCGTGCGTAATCTGGACCTGCGGGTCATGCGCGGCGACCGCCTCGGCCTCGTCGGGCCCAACGGCGCCGGCAAGTCCACGCTGCTCAAGCTGATCCTTGGCACGCTCACACCGGATGCGGGTGAAGTGCGCGCTGGCTCGCAGGTGAGCGTGGCGTACTTCGACCAGTTGCGTGCGCAGCTCGATCTCGATGCCACGGTTGCGGCGACGGTGAGTCCCAACTCCGACTGGGTCGGTGAAGGCGAAGCGCGCAGGCACGTGGTGAGTTATCTCGCCGATTTCCTGTTTCCCGCGCAGCGCGTGGATTCGCCGGTGCGCATGCTCTCGGGCGGCGAGCGCAACCGGCTGCTGCTGGCCCGGCTGTTCGCGCGGCCGGCCAACGTGCTGGTGATGGACGAGCCCACCAACGACCTCGACATCGAATCGCTCGAATTGCTGGAGCAGACGCTGCAGGAGTACCCGGGGACGCTGCTGCTTGTAAGCCACGACCGTACTTTCCTCGACAATGTCGTGACGCAGGTGCTGGCGCCGCTGGGCGACGGGCGCTGGCGCGAATACGTGGGTGGCTACAGCGACTGGGTGCGGCAGCGCCCGGCTGTTCCTCCCTCTCCCGCCGTGGCGGGAGAGGGTCGGGGTGAGGGCCGCCGCGAGACCATCAAACCGAGCAGCGCGGAAAAAAAGGCCGCGGTGAAGCTCAGCTTCAAGGAGTCGCGCGAACTCGAGCAGCTGCCGCTGCAGATCGAAGCCCTCGAGACGGAGCAGCGCGCGCTTGCCGCCGCGATGAGCGGCGCCGAGTATCACAGGCGGGGTGGCGAGCAGATGCGCAAGGACGCGGAGCGCGCGACCGCCATCGAACAGGAACTGGAGGCGGCGTTCGAGCGCTGGGCCGAGCTCGACGCGCGCAAGAACGCGCTCAGCCGCGGCGGCTGACGCGCGAGGTCAGTGCTCGAGCCACTGCAGCTGCCACAGGTCCTTGCCGGTGGCCATCACGATCGGGCGCAGGGCGAGCTGCCCGGACTTGCCGAGGCTGCGCTCCAGGTAGTGCAGCTCCGCGATCTGCGCCTTGACGTCCTCGTCCAGCGGCGGCTCTTCGAATCCACTTTCGCGCAGCATCAGCACGCCCTTCGCGCGCAGCGCCAGCTCGCAATGCAGCCGCAGGTAACAGAGCATGTCGGCCACGACCGGGCCGTCGAACTT
>Ga0224500_10000873_pt1 | contig 19093 bp, 11 predicted proteins | sample SF_Oct11_sed_USG_FD_168126 | JGI IMG/M metagenome (GOLD analysis project Ga0224500, IMG submission 168126) | Sediment microbial communities from San Francisco Bay, California, United States - SF_Oct11_sed_USGS_4_1 | ecosystem: Environmental > Aquatic > Marine > Sediment | place: USA: California... | reverse complement strand
CCAGCGCCGCGCGGCGCAGTTCATCGATGCCACGAGCCGCCCGGTCGAGGCGCAGCGTTCGAGTTGCTTCGTGTTCGGTGCGGAGCTCTGCGGTCATCGCAAGCGGGCGCCGACGTCGATGGATGGATCGATGGCTGGCGTCGCGTGCGCGCAACTGGACGCGAGCGGCGTTCAGCGAGAGCCAGCGTCCGCGCGACCGTGAATCAGCATCCACGCCGCCGCTTCCACTCGGGCGCTGCGGTGTCGGCGTTCGCCAATTGCACCCGAAACGCCCGGACCCCGCCTTGTCCGGGATCAACGCCGGTTCGGAACGCAGACAACCTGCGCTGCGCGGGCCGGGCGTGCATTCCGCCCCCGACTCTCCGACGGCGTCACGCACCAAGCCTCCGGTACGGTCGTCGTGCTGCCCTCGATCGAGCAGTCGCGGAACTTCGCATCGTCCGCGGTTCCTCGATCTGCGGCCAGCGCTCATTGGGGGCGGTGCCGCCCAGCTTCGCATGGTCGATCAATTCCCGGCCGGCGATGACACCTGCGACCGCGCCTGGCTGATGTCGGTCAGCGAGAAAACCTGCGCGCGCCACGGCGGCTCGTCCAGGTAGAGACCGCGCGTCGCCAATTCGTCGCCCGCCCGCTCGTGGGTCGCCGCGCCGATCAGATCCTTCAGCCGCCACCGCCCGATGCCGGGGCCGGCAAACGGCAGGCGAACGTAACACTGACTCTGGTTGGGCGCGTAGTTCACGACAACGAGCCATCGCTCGCCATCCGCGCCCTCCCACGCGAACACCACGAAGCAATCCCAGGTCCAGTTGCCCTCCCAGGCTGGCGCGCAATCGAGCGGCTGCCAGTTTCCCCGGCGCACGACGGCCTGTTGCAGCAGGGCCAGCAGCCGATCGTAGAACCGTTCCAGCGTCGGGTCGACCGCTTCCTCCGGTGCGCGCACCAGATGCGGGGAGATGCGTTTCCTGCGTCCCTGGAACTGACCCTGGTGGAAGAACCGCAGCCCCGGCGACAGGAACGCGATGACCGCCGCGGCTTGATGAATGTCCGGCGGGAAGGTCGCCGCCGCGCGCGGCTCGTCGTGGTTTTCCAGGAAGCGGGCGAGCTTGTCCTGGTAATCGAGCCCGGCACGGAAATGCTCGCGCACCGGCCGGGCGCGGCCGTCGCGCAGGCGGTCGTAAAGGCGTTTGTCGTACGCGTAGTCGAACCCCTGCCGCTGCATCGTCCCTTCGAGATCCCAGTACACCTCGGCCATGAACACGAAGCGCGGATGCTCGTTTCGCACAGACTCGATTGCCTTCGGCCAGAAGGGCTCCGCCCGGATGCCCCAGGTGCGCTCGAACACGTCCGGCAGCACCAGCATCGCCATGTCGCAGCGCACGCCGTCGCATTGCCCGGTGATTCGCGCGAGCTCGCCGACCATCGCCTGCTGCAGGTCCGGGTTGCCGTAGTCGAGCTGCAGCGTGTCGGGCCAGCCGGGGAAGAACGGATCGCGGCCGTAGGCGAGCACCCGCGGACCGTCCTTTGTTTGCACTTGGCAAAAGTTCTGCGGTGCGCGACCGAGATCGCTCTCGCTGCCGTGGACGAAGTAGTCGGGGTGCTCGCCGACCCATGGATGATCCAGTGCCATGTGGTTCGGAACGAAGTCGAGCATCAGCTTGAGTCCGCGCTGTCGCAGCCGTTGTCGCAGGCGGGCGAGCGCCGCATCGCCGCCCAGGTCGCGATGCACGGCGTAGCTCTGGATGGCGAATCCGGAGCCGGCGATGTCTTCTTCCTCGAGATCCGGTAGCGTTTCCCGAAACTCATCGCGCCATCCGGCGTTGCTCCGCGACACCTTCCGCGCCGCCGGCCCGGTCTGCCACACGCCGAGGAACCAGATCCAGTCGAAACCCATCCCGGCCAGACGGTCCAACTCGGCGTCCGGGACGTCATCCAGCGTCGCGCGCTCGCCCAGCGCGCGCGACAACTCGGTCAGCCAGACGCGGGTGTTGATCTGGTAGAGCGTCGGGTAGTACGGAGCGGACATGTCCGCCCCTCAGCGCGCTCTCTTCCTTTCTCCGCCCACTTGCTCCCTGACGAGCCTGGCCATCACCTGCCCGCGTTCGGTCTCCAGCAGCGTCTTGGCGTCGATGCGCCCGAACAAATCCAGGAGCGGGGCAACCAGACCGGTCCAGCCCGTCTGGTGGCTGGCCCCGATGCCCGCGCCGTTGTCGCCGTGGAAGTACTCGTAGAACAGGATCAGGTCGCGCCAGTGCGGATCGTCCTGGAACTTCGCCGTCCCGCCGTAGACCGGCCGCTTACCATCGGCATCGCGCAGGAAGGTGCCGGTCAGCCGGCCGACGATCTCCTGCGCCACCTCGAACAGCGTCATCTGTCGTCCCGAACCGGTCGGGCATTCGACCTTGAACTCGTCGCCGTAAAAGGTGTAGAGGTTGATCAGCGCCCGGACGATCAGCAGATTGACCGGCATCCACACCGGACCGCGCCAGTTGGAGTTGCCGCCGAACATGCCGCTGTCCGACTCTCCCGGCAGGTACTGCACCTTGTATTCCCGGCTGCCGACGTGAAATACGAACGGATGCTCCAGGTGATGGCGCGAGAGCGAGCGAATGCCATGCGGCCCGAGGAACTCGTTCTCGTCGAGCAGGTAGCCGAGCACGCGTTCGAGCTTACGCTTGTTCAGGATCGACAGCAGTCTTCGATCCTTGTGGCCGATGAAACCCGCCTCGGTGGGGGCGACGTGGGAAGCGAGCTCGGGGTGGCGTTTCCAGAACTGCTCGATCAGCTCCATCAGCTTCGGATTGCGGGTGACAGCGCTTGCCTCGAACACCGTCGACGCGCACAGCGGCAGCAGCCCCACCATCGACCTTACCTTCAACCGCATCGCCTGTCCGTCGGGCAGCCGCAGCAGGTCGTAGAAGAATCCGTCCTCCTCGTCCCACATCTCGTCGCGATGCTCGCCCAGGCGGTCCATCGCATAGGAGATCCACATGAAATGCTGGACGAACTTGAACGCGACCTCTTCGTAGATCGGGTCGTAGTCGGTCAGGATGAGCGCGATCTCCAGCATGTTCTGGCAGTAGAACGCCATCCATGCCGTCCCGTCCGCCTGCTCGAGCGACCCGCCGGTCGGCAGCGGCGCGCTGCGATCGAAGATGCCGATGTTGTCGAGGCCGAGAAAGCCGCCGGCGAAAACGTTGCGCCCCGTCGGGTCCTTGCGGTTGACCCACCAGTTGAAATTCAGCATCAGGCTCTGGAACGAGCGCTCCAGGAACTTGAGGTCGGCCCGGCCCAGCTGCTTTTCGTACTTGTACAGCCAGAGCGTCGCCGCGGCATGCACCGGCGGATTCACGTCGCTGAAGTTCCACTCGTAGGCCGGAATCTGGCCGCTGGGATGGAAGTAGAGGCTGCGCAGCATCAGCAGCAGCTGCTCCTTGGCGAAATCGAAATCCACCAGCGCCAGCGCGACCGTGTGGAACGCCAGGTCCCAGGCGGCGTACCACGGGTACTCCCACTTGTCCGGCATCGAGATCACGTCGGCATTCAGCATGTGGAACCACTCGGTGTTGCGCACGCCCGGGCGAGCCGTCGCGAGCAGCGGGTGACTCCTGTGCTCGTGCAGCCAGCGCCCCAGGTCGAAGTAGTAGTACTGCTTGCTCCACAGCATTCCCGCCAGCGCCTGGCGATGCACCCGGCGCTGATCCTCGGTCAGCGACTTGGGCGCAATGCGCTCGTAGAACTTGTCGGCTTCGGCGATGCGGCTCTTGCAGGTCTTCTCGAAACCGCGGAAGGGGTCCTTGGTCCTGGCGGCCGCCAGCCGCAGCCGGAGCGTCTCGCGGCCGCCGCCGGGCACCTCGAGGACGTAGCGTGCCGCAGCCTTGGTCCCCGTCCTGGCAGGATTCACCGCCTCGTGCATGCCCGCGACGACGTAGGCATGGAACGCATCCTTGACCCAGGCAGACGCGTTGGGCTGACCCCACAGGCGCTGCGCGTTGCTCTCGTTCTCGGTGAAGAGCAGTTCCGGGGCCCCGTCGCAATGCAGCCAGTACGCGCCCAGTTCGTGGTGCGTGGCCTCGATGACGCCGGGCGCCACCTCGCGCAGCGACGGCTTGCGCTCGTCCTCTCCCCACGACCAGGTATTGCGGAACCACAGCGTCGGCAGGACCGTCAACCGGGCCGCTTCAGGCCCGCGATTGTGGACGGTGATGCGCACCAGCACGTCTTCCGGGCCGCCCTTGGCGTACTCGACGAACACGTCGAAGTAGCGGTCGTCGGCAAAGACGCCGGTGTCGAGGAGCTCGTACTCGGCGTCCTGGCGGCCGCGTTTCCCGTTGGTTTCCACGAGATCACCGTACGGGTAAGCACGCTGCGGATACTTGTACAGATACTTCATGTACGAATGCGTGGGCGTGCTGTCGAGGTAGAAGTAGCATTCCTTCACGTCCTCGCCGTGGTTGCCCTCGCTGTTGGTGAGGCCGAACAGCCGCTCCTTGACGATGGGGTCCCTGCCGTTCCAGAGCGCCAGCGCGAAGCACAGGCGCTGCCGGTCGTCCGAGATGCCGGCGAGTCCGTCCTCGCCCCAGCGGTACGCGCGCGAGCGCGCCTGGTCATGGCTGAAGTAATTCCAGGCGTCGCCGTCTTCGCTGTAGTCCTCACGCACCGTGCCCCACTGTCGCTCGCTCAGGTAAGGCCCCCATTTCCTCCACGGGATCCCCGCCTCGCGGGCTTCGTTCAGGCGTTTCTGTTCCGTCACATCGATGCCTGCGGGACACATCTGTGGCCTCCGTCTGTGGTGATTGCTTCAGTGCGACCCGTCTCGGGCCGCAGCGGTCGAGCGACGGCAGAATTCCTGGCCACCGTCGCTGCTGTGCGGGCGCGGCGCTCGCGCGAGGGCCTCACAGGCCACCGCCCCAGCGGTTTTGCCACGCGACGCCGACGAGATCGTAGTTGTTGCCAGTGCGCGCCGCGAAGCCACTGCTGGCGTAGAACTTGATCGAATTCGCCCGGTCCACCGGAAGCGCCAGCGTGGCCCCGGCGCGCCAGTTCTGCTGCAGGTCGTTGTTCAGCACGCCATCGACCGTGGTGCGGCCGCCGGCGAAGTACGTGCCGTCGACCGAAACCCAGATGCCCGAGCGGAAGCCATAGATCAGGTGCCCCTGCAGCGAGTACAGCGGGTCCTGCGAACGCGTCTTGCCGCCGTAGAAATCGGCGTTGTCGGTGAAGAACGTGGCCGCCACCTGGATTTCCAGCGTCCATGGACCGACGACCTTCGAGACCCCGATCTCCGGCTTGAACGACCAGCGGTTGGTGCCGATGTTGACGAGCCTGCCGGCATCGTACTGGCCCAGGGACGGCGATACCTGCAGGCTGGCGCCGATGATGAGGTCCTGCTCCCAGCCGGCGAACTCCTTCAGCGTGAGCGCCGGCGCCCCGTAGAGATTGACCGACAGCCGAAACGCGGGCCGGGCGAAACCGTCGACGATGCGTTCGACGGGTTCACCCTGGTACTTGGCCGTTCCGGACAGCCAGGTGTACGGCACGATCGCGTCGAACTTGCCCGACTTTCCCCACAGGTCGAGCACCGTTGCGTACGCCAGAACGGCGTTCGACGTATTGAGGTTCGCGTCGGTGATCGGGACCGCGGGATCGAACGACAATCCGCCCCGCGTGTAGGCGTAGCCCGCGATCAGGAAGTTGACGCCGACAGGGGCGTTGGAATACGCGCGCGGCTCGATGTCCTGCGCGCGCGCCGATGGAGCGATCCCCGCGAGCACGCAGGCGGCGAGCGCCGCCATGCCGCATGCCCCGGACCGAACCGAACCCATTGGGGACCCTGCAATATTCCACCAGTTCACAGATTGAGCGCGACCAGGCCGTTCGACGTTGCGCCAAGTCAAGGCGCATGCGCGCGCGGCGCTGCGCCGGCGCCGCCGGCGGCCGTCACCCCGGCCTTCATCCACCGAGCGCGTTGATCGCGATCACCAGCGCCGTACCCAGCCCGACCATCATCAACCCGACCTTCCAGCTCCCGTAGCCCGCGTAGCGACCGAGCGCGAGGCCCCCGAAGAAGAGCATGGCGAGCGCGAGCGCGCGAGACACGACCTTCGCCATTCCGACGTCATCGAGCAGCATGAAGGGCAGCACGACCGGAAAGGTCGAAGCGACGACGATCAGGAAAATCGCGGCTGCGGCGAGCAGGTCGTCCCGCTTCAGCGTCGGCCGCTCCGGCACCGAGGCCAGCGCGACGATGCGCCCGCGGATGGCCTCGATCTCCGCCGGCGATACCAGACCCGCCATGACGCGCGATAGCGAGCAGGCGATGACTTTGCGGCCGGTCTCCGCGTCCGGGGCGGCTCGTACGGAGCGCACGAGCGTGAGCGACTTGCCCCGATCGGTGACGGTGCGGACCAGGTACATGACCGCGTCGACGAGGCCCCAGGCCAGGTTGCAGCCCAGGGCAGCGACGAACATCGCCCGGATCTCTTCGCCCCCCGAATCCGCGGCCGACACCGCACCCACGAAGGTGAGCGCCATGAACAGGCCGAACAGCAGCTCCGACACCCGGTCCACGGGACTCAACACCGGCTCGCGGCCCTCCTCTTCCACGACGATTTCACCGCGCATCGCAATGTTCTCCTGCTGGATTTCGCGACCCGATTCCTTCCGGTTCCGCGATTCTGACCGCCGTGGCGCCGACGCGCAACACGACCGGCGCGCGCCGATGGCACACCGCGGACGCAGGGCTACAATCACGCAGTGTCGCAAAGTATGCGGCGCGAGATGAGCCGACTGCATTCGCGCATCACCGGGAGCAAGCCGCATGAACGAGCATCGGACCTCCACGCCGGCGAACCCGTCCGGCACCGGCGCACTTCGCTTCGACGTGGTCGCGGGGCTCACCGCCGCCGCGGTCGTCCTGCCCAAGGCGATGGCCTACGCGACCGTCGCCGGGCTGCCCGCTGCGGTTGGCCTCTACACCGCCTTCATCCCGATGGTGATCTACGCGCTGCTCGGCACGTCGCGCGTGCTCTCCGTCAGCTCCACCACGACGCTGGCGATCCTGGCCGGCGCCGAGCTCGGACTGGTGGCGCCCGACGGTGACGCCGCGCGGCTCGTCACGGCGACGGTCACGCTGACCGTGCTGGTCGGCGCCATGTTGCTGACGGCACGGCTGCTGCGACTGGGATTCGTCGCCAACTTCATTTCGGCGCCGGTGCTGACCGGCTTCAAGGCGGGGATCGGCCTCGTGATCGTGCTCGATCAGGTGCCGAAACTTCTCGGAATCCACATCGCGAAGCAGGGCTTCTTCCACGACATCGTCAGCGTCGCGCACCACGTTCCCGACACCTCGCTGATCACGCTCGCCATGGCCGTCGCGACCTTCGCCGTGCTGATCGGGATGGAGCGGCTGTGGCCGCATTCACCGGCGCCGCTGGTTGCGGTCGGCGGCGGCATCGCTGCGGCGGGGTTCTTCGGCTTGCCGGCCATGGGACTGTCGACCGTCGGCCTCATTCCGCAGGGATTCCCGTCGATGGCGCTGCCGGATCCGGCGCTGATCGAGCAGCTGGTGCCCGGCGCGCTCGGGATCGCGCTGATGAGCTTCACCGAGACGATCGCGGCGGGTCGCGCCTTTGCCCGCCCGGACGACCCTCCGGTCGATGCGAACCGCGAGCTGATCGCGACCGGGGCAGCCAATCTGGGAGGCGCGCTGTTCGGGGCGATGCCCGCGGGAGGCGGCACGTCGCAGACCGCGGTGGTGCGCGCCGCGGGCGGGCGGTCGCAGAAGGCATCGCTGGTGACCGCGGGCACCGCGCTCGCGACGATGCTCCTGCTCGCACCGGTGCTGGGACTGATGCCGCACGCGACGCTCGCGGCGGTCGTCATCGTCTACTCGGTCGGGCTGATCCAGCCCGCGGAATTCCTCGCCATCCGCCGGGTGCGCACGATGGAGTTTCGCTGGGCGCTCATCGCCGCACTCGGCGTGCTGGTCTTCGGCACGCTGCAGGGGATCGTGGTGGCGATCATCGTGTCGATGATCGGCCTGGCGAGTCAGACGGCTCATCCGCGCGTGTCGGTCATCGGCCGCAAGCGTGGGGCCGACGTGCTGCGGCCGCTGTCGCCGGAACACCCCGACGACGAGACCTTCGAGGGCCTGCTGATCGTGCGGCCGGAGGGGCGCCTCTTCTTTGCCAACGCGCAGGTCGTGGGGGAGCAGATCGCCGCGCTGGTCGAGCAGCACAAGCCGCGCGTCGTGGCGCTCGACATGAGCCGCGTGCCCGACATCGAATATTCGGCGTTGCGGATGTTGATGGAAGGCGAGCAACGCGCGTCCGAGAAAGGCGCCACCGTTTGGCTGGTCGGGCTCAACCCCGACGTCCTCGAGGTCGCGCGACGCGCGGGGCTGGACCGGCGGCTCGGCCGCGAGCGGATGCTGTTCAATGCGCGCGAGGCGATCGCTCAATACCAGGCAATGCAGGCAAGACCCGACGGCACGGCGCGGCCTGCCGCGCCATGATCCGCCGCGCATTGGGGGACAGACTCCGTTTCGGGGTCTGTCCCCTAACGGCGCACAAAACGCCGATCGCGGCGCGGCTCCATTACGCCGATCACGAAGTGGCTCCAACAGGCCGATCGCTGACCGACAGCCCCAGACGCAGTCCGAACTCCGCTTCGTCCATGGCCGCCGCCGCGGCTCGACGACCCGTGATCCGCAATTTGGGCGCAACGAGATCGAAAAATGCCGCAGCCGCCGGGCTAGCGCGAGGGAAAGCGCGGTCATCGACCGAGACTCGCAGTCGCGTTTCAAGGAACCGAATCCTGCACGGCGGATCAGCGCCGATCGAGCTTGTTCGACGTGGCGGGCGCGCGCATCCCCATCAGCCACGCGGCGGGCAGCAGAACGACGAGCGCGGTGAGCGTGGTCATGACGACCATTACCGACACGTTGGGATCCTCGAAGCTCTGAACGCTTACGATCAGCGCGGCGGGAAAGCTGCGGAATCCCGTCCCCACACCAAGAACTGTCCGTTGGGCCGCATGCCTGCCACCGAGAAGCCACCCGGAAAGCGCGGACAGAAAGGAAAACAGGACGCCTGCATAAATCGCACCTGTCCCGAAGACGTGCAGCAGGCTCTGGAAATGCAGGGTGACGATGAGAACGATCGTCGCCAGCAAGGTGACGCCGGATACCCGTCCGAGCGCCACAGCCAGGCGCGCGGCGAAGGGCGCTGCGCGCGCCCTGACGATCAAGCCGCCGATCAAGGGCAGGAGGATCAGCAGGACAAGCAGCCGAACGATCTTCCACGGGTTGACTTGCGTTCCGTCGACCAACAGCGGCAAGGCCACCGGCAGAAAGGCGATCGTGCCGGCCATCAACATCACCAGCAGTCCGACAGCGAAGGCGGCGTCTCCCTTCCCGATGCTGGCAATCTTCGGCATGAACGGCGCACCGGCGGCCAACCCGAGCAACAGCAGACCCTGCGCAAACGGTTCGTCCAATCGGAGCAGCCGGGCAACGCCCAGCGCCAGCAGCGGCGCGACCAAGAAGTTGGCGAGCAGCGCCAGCGTTATCAGCCTGGTGTTTCGCAGCGGCTGAACAATTTGCTGCAGCCGCAGCCCCAGGCCTATCTCGGACATGCTCGACACGAGAAACACGATGACCGACAGCTCGGCGACCGCTGCGAGGAATTCCGTCACGTGCGCGCTTTCGTGCGGTCGCGGGCCGCCTCAGAAGAAGCGGCGCGACAACGGGTCGGCGAACAGGATAGTGAATCCAACGCACCCGGCGTGGCGCCGGGGGCAGCGTGGCACGTTGCGACTGACCCGGATCCAAGGGAAGCTGGGGCGATCGGGAGTCGCTGCGGGGGCATCGGGAGGCGCTGCGGGGCCATTGCGCGAGCGTCAGGGAGCGTGCGACGGCGTGACGCGTGTTCAGGAAGCTTCCGCCGGAGCGGCAGAGTCATTGCCCCGGCCGGGCGCAGCCGATCGCTTTGATTGTCAATCGAGAGCTACCCATAATGGGCTATCCGACCCAAACCGGACGCTCAACCCAGGGTTCGGGGAGGGGCCGCATGCGCCTGGGCACGTACCTCCGGCGCCTCGCCCCCGTCGCTGTCGAACACGGCCTTGTCCAGCGCACCTTCGGATCTGGCGATCACGCAGGATACGGCCGCATCGCCGGTCACGTTGACCGTGGTGCGCATCATGTCGAGCAGGCGGTCGACGCCGATGATCAGCGCGATCCCTTCGACCGGAAGGCCCACCTGGCCGAGCACCATGGCCAGCATGATCAGCCCCACGCCGGGAACCCCGGCCGTGCCGATCGAGGCCAGCGTGGCCGTGAGGATCACGCTCAGGTAGTCGCCCATGGTCAGGTGCACCGCGTAGACGTTGGCGATGAACACCGTCGCCACCCCCTGCATGATCGCCGTGCCGTCCATGTTGATCGTGGCGCCGAGCGGCACGGTGAAGGAGGCCACCGAGTTGTCGACGCCGAGCCTCTTCTCGACCGTCTTCAGGTTGACCGGGATGGTGGCGCTGCTGCTGGAGGTGCTGAAGGCGAACAGCATGACCGGGCGCATCTTCGAGAAGAAGCGCAGGGGGTTCAGTCCGGCGAGAAGCCGCACGATGACCGAGAGCGTCCCCAAACCGTGGATCAGCAGGGCGCCGACCACCACCAGGAAGTAGCCGGCGAGCGGCAGAATCAGGTCGATGCCCTGGGTGGCGAAGGTGCGGGCGATCAGCGCGAACACCCCGACGGGCGCGAGCTCCATCACGAAGTCGACCATCTTCATGATCACCGCGTCGAGGTCGTTGAAGAAGTTCAGCACGTGCCGGCCCCTCTCGCCCGCGAGGGTGATCGCCACGCCGAAGAGCAGCGCGAAGACGATGACCTGCAGCATCTCGCCCTGCGCCATCGCCTGCACCGGGTTGCTCGGCACCATGTTGATGATCACGTCGGCGAGCGCCGGCGGCTCCTTCGCCTTGAACGCGGCCTGGCCCGCGTCCACCTTCATGCCCTGGCCAGGGGAGACCAGGACAGCGAGCGAAAGCGCGATGACGATGGCGATCGCAGTGGTGAAGAGATAGAGAACGAGCGCTTTCAGGCCGATCCGGCCGAGCTTCTTCACGTCGCCAAGCGCGGTGACGCCGCCAATCAGCGACACGAAGACCAGGGGAACGACCAGCATCTTCAGTGCCGCCACGAAGATCGCGCCCACGACCTTGAACAGCCCGTCCACGAGATACGCCTGGACGAAGGCAACCCCGGGCAGGAACAGGTTCACGAGCACGCCGAGCACCGCGCCCAGCAGCATCCCGATCATGATCCTCATCGTGAGGCTCATCTTCCGCTCCTCGGCCATGCCGTTCTCCCGTTCGTGTGAATCTCGAATTCCTTTCAGGCGGCCGGGGTTGGTTCCCCACCCATGCGCCGCGCCTTGGTCGCCCGGTGGTCCCGATTCTGCCTTGACGCCTGTTCACGCTGCAGCGCGCCCCCGGTCCCTGGGTCGAACACTTGCGTGAGCCCGAAACCAGCGGCATTCAACGTTCGCCTTCGACCCCCTTCGCCGACCGTGCGCTCGGGTCCAGCCAGGCCACCAGCAGCCCGTAGCCGAGCGTGAAGATCACCGCGCCGACGAACAGGCCGATGATGCCGGTGCCAATGAAGCCGCCGATGGCGCCGATGAACACCACCACGATCGGCACCTTGACACCTCGACCCAACAGGATCGGCTTCAGGATGTTGTCGATTGGCGCGATGAGGACCGCGTACACGAGGAACGCCACGGCCGTGGTCGTGTCGGCGGTGGAGAAAAGCCAGATCACCACCGGGATGAGCACGATCACCACCCCGACCTGGATCACGCCGAGGATGATGCAGACCAGGGTCAGCAGACCGGCCCCCGGCACGCCCGCCACCAGGAAGCCGAGCCCGGCCAGCAACCCCTGCAGCAGCGCGACCCCGACGATGCCGGTGGCGACGCTGTGCACGATCTTCTCCGCCGTCGCCGCGAACTCGAGGCCCTGCTCGGGTGCCAGCCGCTGGGCGATGGCGCGGGCGGCGCGTCCGCCTGACTCCGCGTGGGCAAGCAGCACTCCCGCGATGATGATGGCGACGACGAACTGCAGCAGGCCGAGCCCGACACCGGCGGCGAAGTCCAGCAGCCAGCGCCCGCCGTCCTTCAGCGTCGGACCGAGCTCGCGCAAGGCCGCCTGGAGGTTCTCCGAGGCGAGTCGCCAGAACCGGAACAGGTCTTCGCCGATCACCGGCCAGGCCGCCACCCGCGCGGACGGCGCCGGAACCTTCAGCGTTCCGGCCTGGAACGCGGCCGCCGCCTGCTGCGCGCCGTCGAGCATGGAGCCGGCGAGCAGCATCGACGGCACCAGCAGCACCGCCAGCATCGCGACGGTGCACAGCGACGCGGTCAGCCCCCTCCGGCCGCCGAGCCACGCCTCGAATCGGCGATAGCCGGGATAGAGCGCCACCGCGATGATGATGCCCCAGACGATGGGGATGAGAAACGGCCGCGCGATGCCGAAGCACCAGACGGCCAGCGCCGCCAGGAGGCCGATGCGGATCGCCGCTTCGACGGTGAGCCGGAGAAATCGCTGTTCGCTGTCCGCAGCGAGGGGGGGTGAACTCATGCAGGATCCTGAAACAGGCAGCAGCGGCGAGGTAAGCGTCAGAAGAGCGGCTGCGTCCGCACGCGCTCGCCCAGCGGCCCCGCCTGTCCGGCCGGCGTCTGCGCGTCGGCCAGGTCGATCCAGCCGCCGCCCATCGCCTTGTACACGTTGACGATCTGCGTGTACTGCTCGGCGTACGTTCGCACCGCCACCAGCTCGGCGGCAAAGAGCTCGTTCTCGGCGTACAGCGTCTCGATGTAGCCGGCGTAGCCGTTGTTGAAGCGCGCGCGCGAAAGCCGCGCGTACTCGCGCAGCGACGCGACGCGCTGTGTCTGCGCCGCGGATTCGCTGCGCTTCATCACCGTGCCGACCAGCGCGTCGTTGGTCTCGCGGAACGCGTTGAAGATCGTCTGCTGGTACGAGGCGAGCGCGGCGGCGGTGTCCGCTTCCGCCGACTGGACCTGGCCGGCGATGCTGCCGGCGGTGAACAGCGGACCGACCACGCCCGCGGCCAGCGACCAGGCCGACGCCGGTCCGGACAGGAAATCGCCGAACGCGGTGCTCACCGAGCCCAGCGCCGCGGTCAGGTTGAACTGCGGGTAGTAGAGCGCCCTCGTCGCGCCGACGTTCGCGTTGGCGGCGATCAGGTTCTGCTCGGCCTGCAGGATGTCGGGCCGGCGCTCGAGCAGCGACGCGGGCAACCCGTCCGGAACCTTCGGGATCGACAACGCGCCGATCGCCTTGCCGCGTGGAATCGGATAGGGATTGCGTCCCTGCAGCACGGCGATCAGGTTTTCCTGCGCGGCGATCTGCTGCCGGAGCTGCGGAATCGCCGCCAGCGCCTGCTGGTATTGCGAGTCGACCTGCGCGACCTCGAGCTGCGACACGACGCCGCCCTTGTGCCGCAGCTCGAAGATGCGCGCGGTGTCCGCGTAGTTCTTCGCAGTCTGCAGCGAGATCTCGAGTTGCCGGTCGAGCGCGCGGAGCCCGATGTACGCGACCGCCATGCTGGCCACGACCGACAGCACGACGCCGCGGCGGCCCTGCTCGGTCGCGTACACCTGCGCCTGCGCGGCCTCCGTCTGCCGGCGCACGCGCCCGAAGAGATCGAGCTGCCAGCTGGCCCCCAGCGCGCCGTTGTAAAGGCTGTAATAGGGATCCGCGCCGGGCGGCAGCGGCGCGGCGCCGACGGCCGACGACCGGTTGCGGCTCGCGTCGAGGCTGTAGCCGGCCTGCGGATAGAACTGAGCGCGCGTGGTGGCGAGGCCGCCGATGAACGCGTCGACCCGCGCGGCGGCAATGACCAGGTCGCGATTCTGCTGCAGCGCCGAATCGATGAGCGAGGTCAGCACGGGGTCGTCGAACTGCTCCCACCAGCGGGTGTTGGCGACATCGGCAGCCTGCGGATAGTCGATGCGCCAGGCCGGCGGCGATTCGATCGCCGGCTTGACGTAGTCGGGGCCGACGGTGCAGCCGCCCGCAACGAGGGTGATGGCCGCGGCGACGGCGAGACGGACGGGCGCGCGCATCGTCAGTGTCCCTCCGTCCCGGGAGTCGCCGGCGGCGCCGCGCCCGCCGCCGACTGCCTGCCGGCGCGGCGCTGGCTCATCGACTCGAGCAGCCAGAAGAAGAACGGCGCGAAGAAGATGGCGATGAAGGTCGAGGCCAGAATGCCGCCGATGACGCCGGTGCCGATCGAGCGCAGGCTGTTGGCGCCCGGGCCGCTGGCCAGTGCGAGCGGCACGCAGCCCAGACCGAAGGCCAGCGAGGTCATGACGATGGCGCGCAGCCGCGCCCGCGAGGCTTCCAGCGCCGCCTCGAGCACCGGCATGCCGGCGCGCACGTGCTCGATCGCCACCTCGCAGATGAGGATGGCGTTCTTCGCCGACAGACCGACCAGCGTGATCAGCCCCACCTGGAAGTACACGTCGTTCTCGAGCCCGGCGGCCCAGGTCATTCCCAGCGCACCGAGGATCGCCACCGGTACCGTGAGCAGCACGGCCAGCGGCAGCGTCCATTTCTCGAACTGCGCGGCCAGCAGCAGGAAGACCACGATCAGGCCAGCGATGAAGGCGACCGCCGAGGTCCCGCCCGCGCCCTTCTCCTGCAGCGCCTGGCCGGCCCAGGCGTACGCGAAGTCGCCGGGCAGCGTCTCGCGCGCGACGGCCTCCATCGCGGCGAGCGCCTGCCCCGAGCTGTAGCCGGTCGCAGGATTGCCGGTGACCTTCACCGCAGGAAAGCCGTTGAAGCGCTCGAGCAGCTTCGGCGCCGCCACGTAGCGCACGGTGATCAGCGCGGACAGCGGCACCATCGTGCCGAAGCGCGAACGCACGAACACCTTGTCGAAGTCGCGCGGGTCCGCGCGATAGGCGGCGTCCGCCTGCAGCATCACCCACCACACGCGGCTGGACTGGCTGAACTGGCCCGCGATCGTCGAGCCGAAGTACGCCTGCATCGTCTGGAAGGCCTCCTGCACCGGGACGCCGAGGACCTCGGCGCGGTTGCGGTCCAGGTCCACGAAGAGCTGCTGCGTCGTCGGCCGGAACGTCGTCGTCACGCCCGCCAGTTCCGGGCGCTGGCTGGCGGCGGCGATGAACTTCTGCACCGCCGCGGCCGTGGTGCGCGTCTCGCCGGCCCCGCGGTTCTGGATATAGAACTCGAAGCCGCCGGTGGTGCCGAGGCCGGGGATCGACGGCGGGTTGACCGCCATCACGAGGCCTTCCTTGATCTGCGCGAATTGCTGGTTCAGGCGCGGAATCACGTCGAACACGAGCAGCGACTTGTCCGTTCGCTCGTCGAAGGACTTCATCGACGGGAAGGCCACGGCCGAGTTGTTGCGGACCGTCCCGTCGAGCAGGCTGTAACCGTTGACGATCGCGACGTCCTGCACGGCAGGCTCCTTCGCGAGGATCGCCTCGACCTGGCGCACGATGCCCCCGACGTAACTCTGGCTGGCGGTGTCGGGCGCCTCGACGACGACGAAGAAGTAGCCCTGGTCCTCGGCGGGCACGAAGCTGCCGGGAATGACGCGGAACAGGGCCACGATGCCGACGATCACCACGCCGAAGGCGAGCAGCGCGAGCGGCCAGCCCTGGATGATGCGGGCGACGGCGCCGACGTAGCCCTTCGTCAACCGGTCGAAGGTGTTCTCGAACCAGCGGAAGAACCCCTTCTTCTCGCCGTGATGCGGCCGGATCAGGATCGCGGCCAGCGCCGGAGAGAGCGTGAGCGCCATGACGCCCGAGATGACCACCGAGATCGCGATGGTGATGGCGAACTGCTTGTACAGCGTGCCGGTGACGCCGCCGAGGAAGGCGACCGGCAGGAACACCGCGACCAGCACCAGCACGATCGAGATCAGGGCGCCGGCGATCTCGGTCATCGCCTGCTTGGCCGCCGCCAGCGCCGACAGGCCTTTCCTGGCCATGTTGACCTCGACGTTCTCGACCACGACGATCGCGTCGTCGACCACCAGGCCGATGGCGAGGATCATGCCGAACAGGGTCAGCATGTTGATCGAGAAGCCCAGCGCGTACATGCCGATGAAGGTCCCGACGATCGACACCGGCACCGCCAGGATCGGGATGATCGTGGCGCGCAGCGACTGCAGGAACACGAACACGACCAGCACGACCAGCAGCACGGCCTCGAAGAAGGTGTGCACCACCTTTTCGATCGAGTTCAGGGTGAACAGGCTGGTGTCGAGCGTGATCGTGTAGTCCAGCCCGGTCGGGAACTGCTTCTTCAGCTCCTCCAAGCGGGCGCGCACCGCCTTCGCCGTCTCGACGGCGTTCGTCCCCGGCTGCTGGAAGATGCCGATCGTGGCTGCCGTCCTGCCGTTCATCCGGCTGGCGACCTGGTAGTCGCGCTTGGCCAGTTCGACCCGCGCGACGTCGCGCACGCGCACGATCGCCGTGCCTTCCTTGTTGGTGCGCACGATGATGTTCTCGAACTCCTCCGGCTTGGTCAGCAGCCCCTGCGTGGTGACCACGAACGTCTGCTGCACCCCCTCACGGCTGGGCTCGGACCCGATCTCGCCGATCCCGAAGCTCTGGTTCTGGCTCTGGATCGCGGCGGACACCTCCTGCACGGTGATGCCGAGCTGGGCCATGCGGTCCGGCTGCAGCCACACGCGCATCGCGATGTCCGGCAGCCCGAACACGCTGGAGCGATTGGCGCCCGGAACGCGCTTCAGCTCCTCGACGACGTAGAGGTTGGCGTAGTTGTCGATGTAGGTCGAGTCATAGCGATCGTCGGGCGAGAAGATCGACAGCACCATCATGATGCCGGAGGACTGCTTCTCGGCCGTCACGCCCTGCTGCGTGACGACCTGAGGCAGGAGCGGCAGCGCCTGGCTGACCCGGTTCTGCACGTTCACCTGGTTGGTGTCGGGGTCGCTGCCGGGCTTGAACACCACGCTGACGAACACCGCGCCCGAGGACGAGCTGACCGAGTTGAAGTACAGCAGGTTGTCGATGCCGTTGATCTGCGCCTCGAGCGGCGCCGCGACCGTGTTGGCGATGACTTCGGCGGTCGCGCCCGGGTAGCGGGCACTGACCTGCACCTGCGGCGGCGCCAGCTCGGGGTACTGCGCGATCGGCGTCACCGTCATCGCGACCAAGCCGCCGAGGACGATCAGGATCGAGATGACCGACGACAGGATCGGTCGATCGATGAACAGGTGCGTGAACATGCGCGGCTGCTACTTCTTGGCGGCTGCGGAGGTCTTGCCCGGCGTCTCGGCCGCGGGTGCCCCGGCAGGCGCCGGCGCGGACGCCGGAACGACGGTGACCGGCTTCCCGGGCACGACCTTCAGCACGCCGTCGACGACGACGCGGTCGCCGGCGTGCAGTCCCTGCACGACGACGATGTCGTGGTCGCCGACGTAGTCGCCGACGACGACGGGCCGGACCTCGGCCACATTGTCCGCGTTGACCACGTAGATCATGTGCCCCTCGCTGCCCTGCTGAATGGCGAGCTGAGGCACGACGATCGCGTTGGGACGCATCGCGCCGTGCATGATCGCGGTGACGAACATGCCGGGCCGCAGTTCCATCTTCGGGTTGGGCAGCACCGCGCGCACCATGAACGAGCCCGTGTCCTGGCTGAACGACGGATCGGCGAAGCTGATCCTGCCGCGCTGCGGGTACTTGACGCCGCCCGGCAGCACGATGTCGACCTCGTAGTTCTGGTTCGCCGGCGGGACGATCTCACCCTTCCTTCCCATCTCCTGCCACTTCGCCGCCTGGTTCTGCGAGACGCTGAAGTTCACCCAGACCGGATCGACGGCGGCCACGTAGGTCAGGTTGGCGCTGTCGGCCGTCGAATTGACGAACGCGCCCTGTCGCTGCAGCGCGCGGCTCGCGAGCCCGGTCACCGGCGAGGTAATCGTTGCGTAGCCCAGGTTGAGCTGCGCCGTGTCGACCTTCGCCTTCGCGGCAAACAACGCGGCCTTGGCCGAATCGAGCTCGCCCTTCGCGCGGTCGAGGTCCGCCAGCGGCAGCGCGTCCTGCTCGGTCAGCGGCTTCACGCGGCCGTAAGTCGCCTCCGCCGTCACCAGTCGCGCCTGCTGCGCCCGCACTTCGCCCTCGGCCGCATTGAGCTGCGCGATGAACGGCTTGGTGTCGAGCACGAACAGCAGCTGGCCTTGCTTCACCAGCTCGCCTTCCCGGTATGCGATCCGGTCGAGGAACCCGGACACGCGCGCGACGATGTTGACCTGGCGCGAGCTCTCGGTCTGCGCCACGAACGCCGGCGAGAACGGGATCGTCTTGGGAACGATCTCGAGCACGCCGACCTGCGGCGCGGGTCGGGGCGGCGGCGGCGCTTCCTTGGAGCATCCGGCGAGGAATGCGGCGGTGGCCAGCACGACGAGGAAGCCGGCGCCGCGCGGCGACAACCTTGTGCGCCCCTTGGAAAATTTCACCATAGAGTGAACCCCTTGACGACAATTGAGGGCGTAACGGTCAGCCCTGCTCGGTGGCCTGCGATTCAGGCATCGGGAGCATAAGCCCGCGAAGTCGTTGCGTGAAATTTGGTCCTGACTATAGCCCGGCCGCATGGCCGTGACTGCTGTGTGTACACACAGTAGTCAATTCACCCGCCCTGGTATAAAAGCTGGGAGCCGATGAATTCTCTTCCAACAGAAACACGCGTACTGCCGGCCGACGATCATGCCGATTGTACGTCCAATTCCACGGTATCGACCGAGGTCCCATGAACCGCCCAATCGCCCACTTGTTCGCCTGCGTCCTCGCACTGGCCTGCGTCGCGCCGATCGCGGCGCAGGCGCAGTCCGCGCCGCCCGCCGCGGAGTATTCGCAGGACCAGCTGGATTCGCTGCTGGCACCGATCGCGCTGTACCCGGACGAGCTGCTGGCACAGGTGCTGATGGCGTCGACCTACCCGCTGGACGTCGTCGCCGCGGCGCGGTTCGTCAAGGCCAATCCCGGCCTCAAGGGCGATGCGCTCG
>Ga0224500_10000872_pt1 | contig 19127 bp, 22 predicted proteins | sample SF_Oct11_sed_USG_FD_168126 | JGI IMG/M metagenome (GOLD analysis project Ga0224500, IMG submission 168126) | Sediment microbial communities from San Francisco Bay, California, United States - SF_Oct11_sed_USGS_4_1 | ecosystem: Environmental > Aquatic > Marine > Sediment | place: USA: California... | reverse complement strand
CTTGCCGTACAGGCCGAAGCTCGCCGGGAACGGGGGCTTGAAACGCGGCTGGCCCTTCTTGCCCTCGAGCGATTCCAAGAGTGCCGTTTCCTCTCCGCAGATGTAGGCGCCGAAGCCATGGAAGGCGTGCAACTGGAACGAGAAGTCGCTCCCGAGGACCTTTTCACCCAGGTAACCGGCGCGGCGCGCTTCCTCGAGGGCCTCCTCGAAGCGCTCGTAGACCTCGAAGATCTCGCCGTGGATGTAGTTGTAGCCCACCTTGACACCCATCGCGTACGCCGCGATCGCCATCCCCTCGATGACCATGTGCGGATTGAAGGCAAGCAGGTCGCGGTCCTTGCAGGTGCCGGGCTCGCCCTCGTCGGAGTTGCACACCAGGTACTTCGCGCCTGGGAAAGCGCGCGGCATGAAGCTCCACTTCAGGCCCGTCGGGAAGCCGGCGCCGCCGCGCCCGCGCAGCGCGCTCGTCTTGAGTTCGGCGACGACCAGCTCCGGCGTCATGCCCTCGCCGCCGTCCTTGCCGAGAATCTTCCTGAGCGCCTTGTAGCCGCCGCGCGCCTCATAATCGGCGATGTGCCAGTTGCTGCCGTCCAGGCCGGCGTAGATCTGCGCGCCGATGTGGCGGCCGTGGAAGCAGGTTTCGCGACCGCTCGCCTTGAATCGGGAAAGGTCCGGCGTCCTCATTTGGCGTGAGCCTTCAACGTCGTCAGGAGGTCGTCCAGCCGCTCTTCGTTCATGAAGCTGAGCATCTCGCGATCGTTGACCAGCATCACCGGCGCGTCGGCGCAGGCGCCCAGGCATTCGCTGGGCTGAACGGTGAACACGCCGTCCTCGGTCGTGCCGTAGGGCTCGACGCCGAGTCTGGAGCACACGTGTTTCAACGCACCTTCACCATTGCGCAGTGCACAGGGTAGGTTGGTGCAGACGTTGAGCTTGAACCGCCCGACCGGCTGCTGGTTGTACATGTTGTAGAAGGTCGTGACCTCGTGCACCGCGATCGGTGCCATGCCCAGGTGCGCGGCCACTGCGGCCTCGGCTTCCTGCGACACGTACCCATGCTCGTGCTGCACGATCGCCAGGCAGGCCATCACCGCCGATTGCTTCTGGTCGGGCGGGTACTTGGCGACCTCGCGGTCGAAGCGCTCACGTGTGTTGTCGCTGAGGGTGTAATTCATCGGTCGATCTCGCCGAACACGATGTCCATCGTGCCGATGATCGCCACCGCGTCGGCGATCATGTGGCCGCGGCTCATCTCGTCGAGGGCGGCCAGGTGCGGGAAACCCGGCGCGCGGATCTTCAGGCGGTAGGGCTTGTTGGCGCCATCGGATACGAGGTAGATGCCGAACTCGCCCTTCGGGTGCTCGACCGCTGCGTAGGCCTCGCCCTCGGGCACGTGAAAGCCTTCGGTGAAGAGCTTGAAGTGGTGGATGAGCTCCTCCATGTTGCTCTTCATGTCCACGCGCGATGGTGGTGCCACCTTGTGGTTGTCGGTGATCACCGGACCGGGGTTCTTGCGCAGCCACTCGACGCACTGCCGGACGATGCGGTTGGCCTGGCGCATCTCCTCGATGCGCACCAGGTATCGGTCGTAGGTGTCGCCGTTCACGCCCACTGGGATGTCGAAGTCCATGCGGTCGTACACGTCGTAGGGCTGCTTCTTGCGCAGGTCCCACTCGATGCCCGATCCGCGCAGCATCGGGCCGGTGAATCCGAGGTTGAGCGCGCGCTCCGGACTCACCACGCCGATACCCACGGTGCGTTGCTTCCAGATGCGGTTGTCGGTGAGCAGTGTCTCGTAGTCGTCGACGTTGGCCGGAAAGCGCGTGCAGAAGTCCTCGATGAAGTCGAGCAGCGAGCCCTGGCGATTCTGGTTCAGCGCCTTGATCGCTTTCTCGTTCTTGATGCGCGAGACGCGGTACTGCGGCATCGAGTCGGGCAGGTCGCGGTAGACGCCGCCCGGCCGGAAGTACGCCGCGTGCATGCGCGCACCCGAAACTGCTTCGTACATGTCGAAGATGTCCTCGCGCTCGCGGAAGCAGTAGATGAGGATGTTCATCGCACCGCAGTCCAACCCGTGCGCGCCCAGCCAGAGCAAGTGGTTGAGCAGCCGCGTCAGTTCGGCAAACATGACCCGGATGTACTGCGCGCGTTCGGGCACTTCGATGCCCAGCAGGCGTTCGATCGCGAGGCAATATGCATGCTCGTTGGCCATCATCGACACGTAGTCGAGCCGGTCCATATAGGGCAGCGACTGGATGAAGGTCTTGCTCTCGGCCAGCTTCTCGGTCGCCCGGTGCAGCAGGCCGATATGCGGATCGGCACGCTGGATCACCTCACCGTCGAGCTCGAGCACCAGACGCAACACGCCATGCGCCGCCGGATGCTGGGGCCCGAAATTTAGCGTGTAGTTCTTGATCTCAGCCACGGTCAGTGCGGTCCACCGTAGTTGTCCTCGCGCACGATGCGCGGGGTGATCTCGCGCGGCTCGATCGTCACCGGCTGGTAGATCACGCGCTTGCGCTCGGCGTCGTAGCGCATTTCCACATGGCCCGTGGTCGGAAAGTCCTTGCGCATCGGATGGCCGATGAAGCCGTAGTCGGTGAGAATGCGGCGCAGGTCGGCATGGCCTTCGAACAGGATGCCGTACAGGTCAAAGGCCTCGCGCTCGAACCAGTTGGCACTGCTCCAGACGTCGGTGACCGAAGCGACCAGCGGCAGGTCGTCGTCGGCACATGCGACCTTCAGGCGCACGCGCCAGTTCTTCGAGACGGACAGCAGGTGCGACACGACGATGAAGCGCGGACCGTCGTGGGGCAGGTCCTTCCAGCCGCTCATGTCGAGGCCGCACAGGTCGATCAGCTGCTCGAAAGCAAGCACCGGGTGGTCGCGCAGCTGCAACGCCGCTGCGTGGTAGTCCGCCGCCTTCACGTGAACAGTGAGTTCCCCGCGATCGCGTACGAGCGCCGTGACCTTGGCGCCCAGTGTGTCCTCGAGCGCCGCCTGCAGGGCGTCCAGCCTGGCGGTCATCGGTCCCACACGGCGCCACACGCCGGCCCCACGTGAGGGCGCGAACACCGAGGCAGCCCCATTGCGTCGTTCATCGGGCAATCGTGTTCTCGCGCCGGATCTTGGCCTGCAGCTGCAACACCCCATACAGCAGCGCTTCGGCCGTCGGCGGACAGCCAGGCACGTAGACGTCCACCGGCACGATGCGGTCGCAGCCACGCACGACCGAATAGCTGTAGTGGTAGTAGCCGCCGCCGTTGGCGCACGAGCCCATGCTGATGACCCAGCGCGGCTCGGCCATCTGATCGTAGACCTTGCGCAGTGCCGGCGCCATCTTGTTGCACAGCGTGCCGGCGACGATCATCAGGTCGCTCTGCCGCGGGCTGGGACGGAACAGCATGCCGAAGCGGTCGATGTCGTAGCGCGCCGCGCCGGCGTGCATCATCTCCACCGCGCAGCAGGCCAGGCCGAAGGTCATCGGCCAGAGCGATCCCGTCTTCGACCAATTGATGACGGCATCGAGCGTGGTCGTCGCGACACCTTCCTTGAGAACGCCTTCGATGCCCATCGTCGTGCCTTACTCCCAGTCGAGGGCGCCCTTCTTCCACTCGTAGACGAAGCCGACGACGAGGATGCCGAGGAAGACCATCATGGCCCAGAAGCCTGTCGCGCCGATCTCCGCCAGCGACACAGCCCACGGAAAGAGAAAGGCGATCTCGAGGTCGAACAGGATGAAGAGGATGGCCACCAGGTAGTAGCGCACGTCGAACTTCATGCGCGCGTCCTCGAAGGCCTCGAAGCCGCACTCGTAAGGGCTGTTCTTCTCGGCGTCGGGACGGTTGGGACCGAAGATGAAACCGATCACCTGCGGCGCCACACCCACGGCCACACCGACGAGGATGAACAGGATGACGGGCACGTACTGTTGCAGGTCCATGTCGTCGTCGTGTTCGCGGGGCGCAGTCTTGGTTGGGGCTCACGGGGAGCCGTGGCAGGACGGTTCTGGTGCCGACGGCGAGACTCGAACTCGCACAGCTTTCGCCACTACCCCCTCAAGATAGCGTGTCTACCAATTTCACCACGTCGGCGGTCGCCGAGCCCTCGCAGGCCCGTGATCCGGATGGCTTGAGGATGGCGCTCCGGACAGCCGCAGATTCTAAAGGGTAAAGCTCAGGGTTTCTGAGGGGCCGACGGCGCTTCGCTCGCCGCTTGCGCAGGGCTCGCCGCGGGTGCCGGCGCGGTCGGAATCTGGGCCAAAGGCGCCGATGCCGAGGCCGCCGGCGCACTGGCCGCGGCCGCCCCTGCGCGCTCGAACACGCTCGTGCTTTCGGGTCGAGTGGCTGCCGCGTGACCGAAATAGGCCAGAGCCAGCGTGCAGGCGAAGAACACCGTCGCGCATGCCGAGGTCATGCGCGAGAGGAAATTGGCGCTGCCACTGGCACCGAACAGGCTGCCCGAGGCGCCACTGCCGAACGAAGCGCCCATGTCGGCGCCCTTGCCGTGCTGCACGAGCACGAGGCCGATCATCGCGATCGCGCTGATGATCTGCACGGCCAGGACGAGGTTCCAGACGATCTGCATGTTGTTGTCTAGTGCTTGATGATGGGGTTCAGGATGCCGCGCGGCAAATGGCGACGAAGTCGGCGGCCTTCAGCGACGCCCCGCCGACGAGGCCGCCATCGATATCGGCTTGTGAGAACAGCTGCGCCGCGTTGTCGGGCTTGACACTGCCGCCGTAGAGGATCTTCATGTCCGCCGCTCGGGGCGTGGCCGCGGCCAGCTGGGCGCGCAGCAACGCGTGCACCGCCTGCGCCTGCTCGGGGGTGGCCGTCTTTCCGGTGCCGATGGCCCATACCGGCTCATAGGCCACGACCATTTCGCCGGCGCAATGCGCCAGCGTGTGGATCACCGCCGACAACTGGCGCTTGACCACCGCCTCGGTCTGCCCCGCCTCGCGCTGCGCCAGCGTCTCGCCGACACACACGACCGGCGTGACACCCCGGCCGAGCGCGGCCTTGGCCTTGTCGGCCACGAGCTGGTCGCTCTCGGCGTGGTACTGGCGGCGCTCGCTGTGGCCGACGATCACATAGCGGCAGCCGAATTCCTGCAGCATCGCGGCGGACACTTCGCCGGTGTAGGCACCTTGCTCGTGGGCCGAGCAATCCTGCGCACCCCAGCGGATGTCGGTGGCGGCCAGCGCGACCGCCGCTTCCGACAGGTACGGGAACGGCACACACACCGCGACGTCGGCCAGGTACGGCCGGCCGCCCACGATGCCCGCGAGCAGTTCGGCGTTGGCCGCGTGGCTGCCATGCATCTTCCAGTTGCCGACGATCAGTGGCTTGCGCGTCATGACGGCCTCTTCACCATGTGAGGACGATCTTGCCCACGTGGGTGCTCGCCTCCATCAGCGCATGCGCCTGGGCCGCTTGCGCCGCGGGAAACACCTGATGGATCACGGGCTTGATGCGGCCGGCCTCGACGAGCGGCCACACCCGCTCGCGCAGTGCCCTTGCGAGTTCGCCTTTGTAGGCGACGCTGCGCGGGCGCAGTGTCGAGCCGGTGATCGCGAGGCGCTTGCGCAGCACGGCACCGACATCCACCGTGCTCGTCGTGCCACCTTGCACCGCGATGATCGCGATGCGACCGTCGTTGGCCAGGCACTTCACCTCGCGTGCCACGTACTCGCCAGCGACCATGTCGAGCACGACGTCGACGCCACGCCCGGCAGTCAGCCGTTCGACCTCTGCCGCGAAGTCCTGCGTCCGGTAGTTCAACGCATGGTCGGCGCCGAGCGCCACGCACGCGGCGCACTTGTCGGCGCTGCCCGCGGTCACGATGACCGTCGCCCCGAAAGCCTTCGCCATCTGGATGGCCGCAACGCCGATCCCGCTCGATCCGCCCTGCACCAGCAGCCACTCGCCGGCTTTCAGGCCGGCGATGTGGAAGACGTTCTGCCACACGGTGAAGAAGGTTTCGGGCAGGCTCGCGGCTTCGATATCGGTCAGCCCATGCGGGACCGGGAGCACCTGTGGCGCAGGCGCGGCGCAAAGTTCGGCATAGCCGCCGCCGGCCACCAGCGCGCACACGCGATCGCCCTGCTTCAGGCCCGTGGCCGCGATGTCGCCGCCAACCAGCGTGCCCGCCACTTCGAGCCCGGGCAGGTCCGACACGCCCGGTGGCATCGGGTACAGGCCTCTGCGCTGCAGCACGTCGGGTCGGTTCACGCCCGCTGCGGCGACGCGAATCAGCACCTCGCCCGCACCCGGAACCGGATCCGGTCGCGAAGTCTCGCGCAGCACCTCCGGGGCGCCATAGCGGCTGATCTCGATCGCGCGCATCGCTGGCGGCCGTTCCTCGCGTCAGGACTGGGGTTCGTCGTGCGGCACGGGCAGCGGCGCGGCGCCTTCGCCTTCGGCGCGCGGCTCGCGCTCGCCCCCCTGCTCGGTGCGCGGCGGGCGATCGCTGCGATCACGGCGCGGGCCGCGATCGCCACGACCGCGATCGCGATCGCCGTACTCGCGGCGCGGACGCTCTTCCTCGACATAGCCCTCGGGCTTGTCGAGCAGTGCCTTGAGCGACAGCTTGATGCGGCCCTTGTCATCCGTCTCCAGCACCTTGACCTTGACGACCTGGCCCTCCTTGAGGAAGTCCTCGACACGCTCGACGCGTTGGTGCGCGATCTGGCTGATGTGCAGCAGGCCATCCTTGCCGGGCAGGATCTGGACCAGTGCACCGAAGTCCAGGATCTTGGTGATCGGGCCTTCGTAGATTGCGCCGACCTCCGCCTCGGCGGTGATGTCCTCGATGCGCTTCCTCGCGTAGGCCGCCTTGTCGGCATCCACCGACGCGATCGTGATCGTGCCATCCTCGGCGATGTCGATCGTGCAGCCGGTCTCCTCGGTCAATGCGCGGATCACCGCACCACCCTTGCCGATCACGTCGCGGATCTTCTCCGGATTGATCTTCATCGTGTACAGGCGCGGCGCGAACTGGCTCACCTCGGCCTTCGCGCTGCCCACCGCTTCCTGCATCTTGCCGAGGATGTGCATGCGCGCTTCCTTGGCCTGGTCCAGGGCGACCTTCATGATCTCCTTGGTGATGCCCTGTATCTTGATGTCCATCTGCAGCGCGGTCACGCCGCCCGTGGTGCCCGCCACCTTGAAGTCCATGTCGCCGAGGTGATCCTCATCGCCCAGGATGTCGGTCAGCACCGCGAAGCGGTTGCCGTCCTTGATCAGGCCCATCGCGATGCCAGCCACATGCGCTTTCATCGGCACGCCGGCGTCCATCAGCGCGAGGCAGCCGCCGCACACCGAGGCCATCGACGACGAGCCATTGCTTTCGGTGATCTCAGAGACGACGCGGATCGAGTACGGGAAGTCTTCCTTGGCCGGCAGCATGGCCACCAACGCGCGCTTGGCAAGGCGACCGTGGCCGATCTCGCGCCGCTTCGGGCTGCCCACGCGCCCAGTCTCGCCGGTGGCGAACGGCGGCATGTTGTAGTGGAGCATGAAGCGCTCCTCGAACTCGCCGGCCAGCGCGTCGATACGCTGGGCATCGCGGTCGGTGCCCAGCGTTGCCACCACCACGGCCTGCGTCTCGCCGCGCGTGAACAGCGCCGAGCCGTGGGTGCGCGGCAGGATGCCGGTGCGGATCTCGATCGGGCGCACGGTGCGGGTGTCGCGTCCGTCGATGCGCGGCTCGCCAGCCAGGATCTGGCCGCGAACGATCTTGGCTTCCATGTCGAACAGCAGGCCTTCGACCTTGACGCTGTCGAACTCGACGCCTTCTACCTTGAGCGCAGCCATGGTTTCGGCGTAAGCCGCGCGGCAGGCCTGCGTGCGGGCCTGCTTGCTGCGGATCTGGTAGGCCGCGGCCAGCTTGGCCTCGGCCAGCCCTGCCACCTTGGCGATGAAGGCTTCGTCCTTGGCCGGGGCCTGCCATTGCCACTCGGGCTTGCCGGCGTCACGCACCAACTCGTTGATCGCTGCGATCGCGATGTTGCCCTGTTCGTGACCGAACACCACGGCGCCCAACATCACTTCCTCGGACAGCTGGTTGGCTTCGGACTCGACCATGAGCACGGCAGCCTGCGTTCCGGCGACCACCAGGTCCAACTGGCTGTCGGCCAGCTGGGTCTTGCCCGGGTTCAACACGTACTCGCCGTTGACGTAGCCCACGCGCGCGGCGCCGATCGGCCCATTGAAAGGGATCCCGGAGATCGACAGCGCGGCGGACGTGCCGATCATCGCGGCGATGTCGGCCTGGACTTCCGGATTGAGCGACAGGACGTGGATCACGACCTGCACTTCATTGAAGAAGCCGTCAGGGAACAAGGGGCGGATCGGGCGATCGATCAAGCGGCTCGTCAGCGTCTCGAGTTCGCTCGGGCGGCCTTCGCGCTTGAAGAAGCTGCCGGGGATCTTCCCGGCTGCGTAGGTCTTCTCGATGTAGTCGACGGTCAACGGGAAGAAATCCTGCCCGGACTTGGCTTCGGTACGTGCCACGACGGTGGCCAGCACCACGGTGCCCTCGATGTCGACGACGACGGCGCCGGTGGACTGGCGGGCAATCTCGCCCGTCTCCATCGTGACCGTATGCGAGCCCCACTGGAAGGTCTTCGTGACCTTGTTGAACATGCTCATGGTGTCTCCTGCTTGGTGGGGGCGATCAATGCCCCCGGTGGCGGAGCAGCGAGCCGTCGGCGGGATGCCATTCCAGTGCGGCTCGCGGCGGAGCGGCGTTGGAATGACATGAGCAGCGCATCGGGCTTGCGGACTCCGGGGACGACGACGGGGCGCGGGACGCCCCACCGCCCGTCTACTTTCTCAGACCCAACTTCTGGATCAGCGCGGTATAGCGGTCGGCATCCTTGTCCTTCAGGTAGGTCAGAAGACGCTTGCGCTGGTTGACGAGCTTCAACAGCCCGCGCCGGCCGTGATGGTCCTTGGCGTGGGTCTTGAAGTGCGGCGTGAGTTCGTTGATGCGTGCGGTGAGCAGCGCGACTTGCACTTCGGGGCTGCCAGTGTCGGAGGCGCCTCGGGCGTTGGCCTTGACGATCTCGGCCTTTGCGGTGGTGTTGAGCGACATGTGCGCGAGTTTCCGGGTTCGTGGAAACCGCCAGCCACCACGTTGCGCGGCGCCATCGGTTTCCGGTTCGACTTGCGGACGCAGGTGAAACCGACCCACGCCGTGCTGGTTTTCCCCACCGGCACGCCGGCGCGAGAACGGAGGATTATACGTCGAGAGCCCAGGCCAGCCGGGCAAGGCCCTCCTCGAGGCGGCTGGGGTCCTTCGAGGCGAAGCACCAGCGCAACCAGCCTTCGGCCTCCGCCCCGAATGCCGCACCGGGTGCCAGACCCAGCCCATGCCGCGTCACCAGCTGTTTGGCAAACGAGAGCGAATCGGTCTGACCCTCGACCTGCAGGAAGGCGTACATGCCGCCATGGGGCGCGGCGACGCGAACCCGAGGGAGCGTCGACAGGCCCGCGACCAGCCGGTCGCGGCACTGGCGGAGCCGCTCGACCAACGGCACGACGAATGCATCGCCCAGGTCAAGGGCAGCGAGCGCACCGCGCTGGACGAACACCGGGGCGCAGGACGTGTTGAACTCGATCAGCTTGCCGATGGGCTCGACGCACGCCGGCGGCAGCACCAGCCAGCCCAGCCGCCAGCCCGTCATCAGGAAACTCTTCGAGAAGCTGTGTGCCACCACGAGGCGGTCGTCCGGATCGGCGAGGTCCAGGAAGCTCGGCGCGGCACGTTGGGGCTGCGGCGCGCCTTCTGCGTTCACCCCTCGTGTGGTGGCGGACTCGGTGGGCGACGGTGCGACCGCGCCATACCACAGCCGCTCGTAGACCTCGTCGGCGACGATCCACGTGCCCGTGCGGCGGCAGTGGTCGAGGATCGCCTGCTGTTCCTCGCGTGCGAGGGTCCATCCCGTCGGATTGTTCGGCGCGTTGACCAGGAGCACACGGGTCGTCGGCGTGACTGCCTCCAGCAGGCGCTGCAGGTCGAGCGTCCAGGCTCCCTGCCTTGACACCAACGGCACGCGCCGCACGTCCGCCCCCAGGATCGCGGGCTGCGCGGGCAGGTTGGGCCACACCGGCACGACGACGGCCACTCGGTCGCCGGGCCCGGCGAGCAGTTGCATCGCCAGCATCAGCGCGTTGACCCCCGAGGACGTCACGGCAACGCGCGCGGCGTCCACCGGCCGGTGCAGACCGCTCGCGTAGTCGGCGATGGCCCGACGCAGTTCCATGAGCCCAAGGTTGTGCGAGTAGAACGTCTCGCCACGCGCGAGCGATTCGGCGGCCGCTTCGCGCACGGCAGCGGGCGTGATCTCGTCGCTCTCGCCGAACCAGAACGCCAGCACGCCCGGCCGGCCGATGCCGGCGTTGGCGACCTCACGGATCTGCGAGCCGGGCAGTGCAGCGATCGCTGGGCGCATCATGTCGCGCGCTCCGTCCCACTGCGCCAGGCGGCTGGCGTGAGGCATCTCGAGACCGCGCGCAGAACGCCGCATCGACCGCTTCGAAGTCCCCGCCCCGGCGGAAGATGCCGCCAGACCAGCACCAGCACCCTGCCTACCGCAGCGCCCGATGGCCGAACTGGCATTCCCGCCCGCACCCGCGGGGCAGCGTGCGTCGCGCCGCGGACCTGGCCGACATCGCAAGGCTCAGGCCGCACTGCCGTGGTCCTCGGTCGAGTTCAGTTCGTGCATCGCCCAGCGTGGCTTGACATCGAAGGTGAGGTCGCGTCGCGGCGATGCGACACCAGCCTCGACCCGCATCGCGGCAGCCAGCGCGATCATCGCGCCGTTGTCGCTGCACAATGGAAGCTCGGGATAGTGGACGCGGGTGCGCGCCCGGCTGCAGGCGGCATCAAGCCGTTCTCGCAGTCGCGAATTGGCGCCCACGCCACCCGCGACGACGAGGCGCGATAGGCCGGTATCGCGCAGCGCTCGCATCGACTTGGACACCAGAACGTCGACGATCGCCTCCTGTGTGGCCGCGGCGAGGTCGGCACGCCACGCGTCGCAGGCGCTGCCCTCCTTGCGCCGGACCTGGGTCAGGACTGCGGTCTTGAGGCCGGCGAAGGAGAAGTCGAGATCCGGGGTGTGCAGCATGGGGCGCGGCAGCGCGAATCCTGCTGCATCGCCACGCTGCGCCAGATGGGCCAGCGCAGGCCCGCCCGGATAGCCGAGACCAAGCAGCTTGGCACTCTTGTCGAACGCTTCACCCGCGGCATCGTCGATCGTCTCGCCGAGCAATGCGTAGTCGCCCACACCGCGGGCATACATCAGCTGCGTGTGCCCGCCAGAAACGAGCAACGCCACGAACGGAAACTGCGGCGGATCGCTCGAGAGGAACGCAGACAGGAGGTGCCCTTCAAGGTGGTGCACACCCAGAAGGGGCCGTTGCAGCGCAGCCCCGAGACCGCAGGCCACGCCGGCGCCTACCAACAGGGCGCCCGCCAAGCCGGGTCCCCGCGTGTAGGCCACGAGGTCAACATCGCCCAGTTCGAGACGCGCCCGTTCGAGCACCTCGCGTGCAAGTGGCACGACACGGCGGATGTGGTCGCGCGATGCCAGTTCGGGCACCACGCCGCCAAAGGCGTGGTGCATCGCCACTTGACTGTGGAGCGCGTGCGCCAGCAACTGCGGCTGCGGCGTGTCGCCGCACTGCACCAACGCGACTCCCGTCTCGTCGCAGGACGACTCGATACCCAGCACCAGCATCGGGGCAGTGTAGTCAGGACACGCCGATGTGAACTGCACCACGGCGCTTGCAAAAACTCACACGTGACTGTCGAAAAATACCTTCGACCACTCCCAAAGTCCTTGGCTCGGCCTGCCCCAGGCGGTTACGCTTGGGCATCAACAGAGTGCGGGCCATTGCCGTTACGGACCGCTCATAGGGACATGAAGGAATACAAGCTGGCGGCCTGGCCCGAACTCGCAGCACCGTACCACCGCACGGTGTATCGCCGCATGTTGAGCGACATGTCGCATCGCTACATGTCGACGAGCAGCCTGGTGATGTCCAGCGGCGCATCCAAAGTCGAAGTGCGCCAGTTCCTCCAGATGCTGAGCGATCGGGGACTTGTCCTCGAACGAGAGGGCGAGCCCGATTCGTTCCTCGACTCGCTGCGTCCGGTGGGTGACTGGGTGCGCCGCACGTTCTTCGGCACTGACCTGCACGACCACTGAAGACGCGCGGCCGGGCCGGCCGCTCAGTGCTTTTCCCTTGCGTGGTTGATCGAGTACTTCGGGATCTCAACCGTCACATCCTCGTTCGACACGATCGCCTGGCACGACAGGCGCGACGTGGGCTCCAGGCCCCAGGCGCGGTCGAGAAGGTCTTCCTCGCTCTCGTCCATCTCGCCCAGCGAGTCGAAGCCCTCGCGCACGACCACGTGACAGGTCGTGCACGCGCAACTCATCTCGCAGGCATGCTCGATCTCGATACCGTGCTCGAGCAGGGCTTCGCAGATCGACGTCCCTGGGGCCGCCTCGATGGTGGCGCCTGTCGGGGCGTATTCGGCATGGGGGAGGATGCGGATCAAAGGCATCACACGTCCTCGAAGCTGCGCCCGGCCAGCACCGCACGAATGCTGCGGTTCATGCGCGCACCCGCAAAGGCTTCGGTGCCCGCCGCCAATGCCTTGACGGCGGCCTCGATCGCCTGGTGATCGTCGCTGCGTGCGATCTCGACCGTACGTGCGATCAGCGCATCGATCGCCGTGCGCTCGTCGGCGGACAGCAGATCGCCGTCGGCAGCCAGCGCACTGTGCGTTGCGAGCACCATGCGCTCGGCCTCGACGCGCGCCTCGCGCAGGGCGCGCACGGCCATGTCGACGTCGGCCGACGCAAAGCCTTCCTTCAGCATCCGCGCGATGTCTTCGTCGGCCAGGCCGTAGCTCGGCTTGACCGCGATCTGGGCCTCGACACCTGAGGTCAGTTCGCGCGCCGACACCGACAGCAGCCCATCGGCATCGACCTCGAAGGTGACGCGGATGCGGGCCACGCCAGCAGCCATTGGCGGGATGCCGCGCAGCGTGAAGCGCGCGAGCGATCGGCAATCGGTGACCAGCTCGCGCTCACCCTGCACCACGTGCAAGGCCATCGCGGTCTGCCCGTCCTGATAGGTCGTGAAGTCCTGCGCCTTGGCCACCGGGATCGTGCTGTTGCGCTCGACGATGCGCTCGACGAGCCCGCCCATGGTTTCGAGCCCCAGGGACAGCGGGATCACGTCGAGCAGCAGGATTTCGCCATCTGGCGTGTTGCCTGCCAGCGCATTGGCCTGGATCGCCGCGCCGAGGGCCACCACCTCGTCTGGGTTGACATCGGTCAGCGGGGCGCGCCCGAACAACTCGCCCACCGCGGTGCGCACCGCAGGCATTCGCGTCGAGCCGCCGACCATCACCACACCTTTGACCTCTTCGCGCGTGACCTGCGCATCGCGCAGTACGCGCCTGACCGATCCGAGCGTGCGGTCGATCAACGGCTTGGCGAGAGCATCGAGCTGCGCACGCGTCACGACCGACGCAAGCGGTCCGTCCGCCAGGGCGCAGGCCAGCGTGGTGGTCGCGCTGTCGGTCAATGCCTCCTTGGCGGCGCGCGCGGCGACGAGCACGGCGCGCTGGTCATGGGGAGTGCGCGCCTCGCGCCGCACCTCTGTCAGTGCCCAGTGGGCAAGTGCCGCGTCGATGTCATCGCCACCGAGCGCTGCATCGCCCCCCGTGGCCACCACCTCGAACACGCCCTTGGTCAGTCTCAGCAGGGAAATATCGAACGTGCCGCCACCGAGGTCGTAGACGGCGTACAGGCCTTCGGCGCCGCGGTCCAGGCCATAGGCCACCGCTGCCGCCGTGGGCTCGTTGATCAGGCGCAGCACCTTCAGGCGGGCCAGTTCGGCCGCGTCCTTGGTCGCCTGTCGCTGTGCGTCGTCGAAGTAGGCGGGTACCGTGATCACTGCGCCGTACAGTTCGTCGGTGTCGAAGCTGTCCTCAGCGCGCTGGCGCAGTGCGGCAAGTATCTCGGCCGAGACCTCGACCGGCGTCTTGATGCCGGCGCGGGTGGCGATGGCCACCATGCCGGGCTGGTCGACGAACCGGTACGGCAATCGCTCGCGCCCGGCAACGTCGGCCAGCACACGGCCCATCAGGCGCTTGACCGAGACGACGGTGTCGAGCGGGTCGTCGGCCTGCGCCGCGAGGGCGTCAAGGCCGATTTCGCGGCGGCCGGCCTCGAGATAGCGCACTGCCGACGGCAGGATCACGCAGCCCTGCGCATCGGGCAGGCATTCCGCAACGCCGTGGCGCACCGCCGCCACGAGCGAATTGGTCGTGCCCAGGTCGATCCCCACCGCGATGCGCCGCTGGTGCGGATCGGGTGACTGGCCGGGTTCGGAGATCTGCAGCAGGGCCATCTGTCGCGTCAGTCGTGGGTCGCCTCGAGGCGCTCGGCCAGGTCTCGGCGGAACTTCTGGAAGAACATCAGTGCGCGCACGCGTTCGGCCGCCCGTGCGGGATCGTCGAGTTCATCGAGCAGGCGGGCGACCTCGTCGAGCGTGTCGCGTTCGGCGTTCTTCACCTCCCCGTCGAGTGCGCCAAGCCCTTCGGCGTCGTCGCGCGATTCGTCCAGCCGCTCGCGCCAGCCCATCTGCTGCATCAGGAACCCCGCGGGCATGGCGGTATTGCGCTCGGCATCGATCGGCGAACCGCGCAGGCCGCACAAATACGCCGCACGCGCGAGCGGCTCGCGCAGCCGCCGGTAGGCCTCGTTCACTCGAACGGCCCACTGCATTGCCACCCGCTGCGCCGCGGCGCCCTCGCCCGCAAACCTGTCCGGATGGACCGAGGACTGCAGCTCACGCCAGCGCGCATCGAGATCAGCGCGATCGAGCGCAAATCGCTCGGGCAGGCCGAACAGCGTGAAGTCGTTGTCGGCCAGGTTCACGCCAGCGCCTTCTCGTAGAACAGCGACAGGCCGTTGTCCGGATAGCCGCCGAACGCAGCGCGCCGGCGGAATCCGCACCGCTCATACAGCCCGACCGCTTCATGCTGGTCGCGCCCGGTCTCGAGCAGTGCGAGCGACAAGCCTTGCGATTTCAACGCATCTTCCAACGTGGCGACCATGCGCACGCCCACGCGCTGGCCGCGCGCTGCGGGCGAGACGTACATGCGCTTGATTTCCCCGTAGGCCCGACCTTCGGTTTCCCGCTCCCCCGGCATTCGCCTGATGGCGCCCGTGCCGACCACGCGCCCGTCCAGCCATGCGGCGAAAAAATCGACCTCGGGCGTGAGCAGCTCGCTCACGGACAGGATGTGATTGGCCTCGGGCTCGTACAGCGCACCCAGGTAATGGTCGAGCGCCGCCAGCAGCGCGACGACCTGAGGATGATCGGCGCGCTCCGGGCGGATCTGCACATCGGCATTCACACGCGAAACGACTCGCCGCAGCCGCAGCGGTCTTTCTCGCGCGGGTTGTGGAACTTGAAGCCCTCGTTCAGGCCCTCTCGCACGAAATCGAGCTCCGTGCCGTCGATGTAGGGCAGGCTCTTCGGGTCGACCAGCACCTTGACGCCATGGCCCTCGAAGACATGGTCCTCGGGCGCCACATCGTCGGCGTACTCGAGCTTGTAGGCCAGGCCCGAACAGCCCGTGGTCTTCACACCCAGGCGCACCCCCACGCCCTTGCCGCGGCGGGCAAGGTAGCGCGTGACATGGCGCGCCGCCGCCTCAGTGAGCGTGACTGCCATCGGCCCCGCTTCCATTGCTGCCGTGCTTGGCCTTGTAGTCATCGACCGCGGCCTTGATCGCGTCCTCGGCCAGGATCGAGCAGTGGATCTTCACCGGCGGCAGCGCCAGCTCCTGCGCGATCTGCGTGTTCTTGATCGTGGCCGCCTCGTCGAGCGACTTTCCCTTGACCCACTCGGTCACGAGCGAGCTCGACGCGATCGCCGAGCCGCAGCCATAGGTCTTGAAGCGCGCATCCTCGATCAGGCCGGTGGCCGGATTGACCTTGATCTGCAGCTTCATCACGTCGCCGCAGGCCGGCGCGCCCACCATGCCGGTGCCCACCGTGTCGTCACCCTTGTCGAACGAGCCGACGTTGCGTGGATTCTCGTAGTGGTCGATGACCTTGTCGCTGTATGCCATGTTGCGCTCCGTTCAGTTCAATACGGTCAGTGTGCTGTCCATTGGATCGTCGAGATGTCGATGCCGTCCTTGTACATCTCCCAGAGCGGGGACAGCTCCCTCAGCTTGGCGACGCGGTCGCGGATCAGACGCGTCGCCTGGTCGATCTCGTCGACCGTCGTGAACCGGCCGATCGTCATGCGCAGGCTCGAATGCGCGAGCTCGTCGCTGCGGCCGAGCGCGCGCAGCACGTAGCTTGGTTCGAGGCTGGCCGAGGTGCAGGCCGAACCCGAAGAAACGGCGAGCTCCTTGACGCCCATGATCAGCGACTCGCCTTCGACGAAGTTGAAGCTCATGTTCAGGTTGTGCGGCACGCGCTTGTCCGGGTGGCCGTTGAGAAACACCTGCTCGATGTCACTCAAGCCGCGCAGCAGCCGCTGCTGCAGCATCCGGATGCGCTCGCCTTCGCTGGCCATCTCCTCGCGCGCGATCCGGAACGCTTCGCCCATGCCGATGCACTGGTGTGTCGGCAAGGTGCCCGATCGCATGCCGCGTTCGTGTCCGCCGCCGTGCATCTGCGCCTCGATGCGCACGCGCGGCTTGCGCCGCACATACAGCGCGCCGATGCCCTTGGGCCCGTAGGTCTTGTGCGAGGCCAGGCTCATCAGGTCGACCGGCAGGTGGGCCAGGTCGATGTGGACCTTGCCCGTCGCCTGGGCGGCGTCGACGTGGAAGATGATCCCGCGCTCGCGGCAGATCGCGCCGATGGCCGGGATGTCCTGGATCACGCCGATCTCATTGTTGACGAACATCACAGAGACGAGGATCGTGTCGGGCCGCAGCGCATCCTTGAAGCGATTCATGTCGAGCAGGCCGTCGTCCTGCACATCGAGATACGTCGCCTCGAATCCCTGGCGTTCCAGCTCACGCACGGTATCGAGCACTGCCTTGTGCTCGGTCTTCACCGTCACGATGTGCTTGCCGCGCGTCTTGTAGAAGTGCGCGGCACCCTTCAACGCAAGGTTGTTCGATTCGGTCGCGCCCGAGGTCCAGACGATCTCGCGCGGGTCGGCACCGACCAGCTCGGCCACTTGACGCCTGGCCTGCTCCACCGCCTCCTCGGCCTCCCAGCCCCAGGCGTGGCTTCGGGAAGCCGGGTTGCCGAAGTGCTCTCGCAGCCAGGGCACCATCGCGTCGACCACGCGCGGATCGACCGGCGTGGTCGCCCCGTAGTCCATGTAGATCGGCAGATGCGGCGTCATGTCCATCGGCGACCTGCCCTCACTTCGCCAGCGCCGCGCCGAGCGCGAACACCGAATTCGGGCCCGTCACCCGGATCGGCTTGACCACGGGCGCGGACGAGATCGCACGCTTCATCGGCGCCTGCTCGGCCACCGACACGCCGCGGGCAATCTGCTCGTCGACCAGCTTCTTGAGGGTGACCGAGCTCAGGAACTCGATCATCCGGGCGTTCAACTCGGTCCACAGGTCGTGCGTCATGCACTTGCCGGAATCATCGCCCATGCAGTTTTCCTTGCCGCCACAGCCGGTGGCGTCGAGCGGCTCGTCGACCGCCACGATGATGTCGGCCACCGTGATCGCCGCCGCATCGCGGCCGAGCGAGTAGCCGCCGCCCGGGCCGCGGGTGCTCTCCACCAGCTCATGGCGGCGCAGCTTGCCGAACAGCTGCTCGAGGTAGGACAGCGAGATCTGCTGACGTTGGCTGATGGCGGCCAGCGCGACCGGCCCGTTGGTGGAACGAAGACCGAGATCGATCATCGCAGTGACGGCAAAACGGCCCTTGGTGGTCAATCGCATGGGTTACTCCTGGAGGGTGTGCGGAATGGACCGCGGCTATCCCGAGCGGATTGCTCAAGTTTACCGGAAGTCGACAGATTTGGTCGGATACCGGTCAGGAAGTTCCCAGGCGGCGAGCGAGGTTTTCGACCCAGACGTCGCTGGCGGCCTCGACCAGGTCGATCACCCGCTCGAAGGCGGCCGGGCCGCCTTGGTAAGGGTCGGGGACTTCGACGTGAGCGAAAAGGCGTAGCTCGGCTCGCGCGCCCTGGTCGGGCGCCAAGCGCTGCAGGTCGGCCAGATTGTCCTCGTCCATGGCCAGGATGAGGTCGAACTGCCGGAAGTCCTCCTCGGCGACACGACGGGCTCGCAGCGCCGAAAGGTCGTAGCCCCGTTGCGCGGCGTGGCGCTGGGACCGCACGTCCGGCGGGTGGCCGATATGCCAGTCGCCGGTGCCGGCCGAGTCCACGACCACCTGTCCGGCGAGCCCGGCCGCATCCAACTTGGCGCGCAGCACCGCCTCGGCCGTCGGCGAGCGGCAAATGTTGCCCAGGCAGATCACAAGGATGGAAAGCTGGTGGTCCCGCATCAACGTCCCGCAGGAAAAGATGGTCTGTTCAGGCGCAGATGGGCAGCGAGCGGGCCAGCCAGCGTCGACGCCTGTGCGCACGATGGTACGCACCCTGCCAGCTTCGATCCCCCAATCGACCCCCTCACTGGCCCACTTGCTGCGGCCATTGAACGAGAAGCCACGTGTTACCGCGAACGTGCCAACCAAGACGAGCACACAGCGCCGCGCGAATCAGGCAGATCGCCGGCAGGCCGACCAACGCGCCCCACAGCAGCGTCGCACCTCCGACCCAGGGGCCTGCAGGCGCTGCGCTGATGCCATGGGCTACTTCGACAACTCCATTTCATGCGCAACCGTGGCCCCGTCGGCTACGGTCTTGACTCCGTAATACTTTGCGCCCAGCTTGAATATGTAGCGGCACCAGTTTTCCGATCGGCCGCGCCAGTCGATGGTGACGCAGTACGTTCCGTTGTCTGCCACGTGCCAAGTGCCTTGTGCCGTAAAGATCTTGCCTTGCGCCCTTGCGGATCGCTGTGCATCGCTCGAAGCCACGAACTTGCCATCAGGTTCGTTCGTCCAGCGACGGGTGCTGGTGCCCCCCTCGACG
>Ga0224500_10000870_pt1 | contig 19177 bp, 12 predicted proteins | sample SF_Oct11_sed_USG_FD_168126 | JGI IMG/M metagenome (GOLD analysis project Ga0224500, IMG submission 168126) | Sediment microbial communities from San Francisco Bay, California, United States - SF_Oct11_sed_USGS_4_1 | ecosystem: Environmental > Aquatic > Marine > Sediment | place: USA: California... | reverse complement strand
ACGTCGGGGCGTAGCGCAGCCCGGTAGCGCGCCTGCTTTGGGAGCAGGATGTCGGAGGTTCAAATCCTCTCGCCCCGACCACATCACACATACTCGTGTCATAGGCTCCCCTGTAGAGGCCGCCCTTCGGACGCTTACCGGCAGTGTGTTGACAAACCGTCTGGGGAGTTTGGATCTGAGCCATTTGGGCCAAGCACAGACTTCTTCAAAAGTCCCCGCAGGCTGTTCAGAAGGGGCGTCCAGCAAGGCTGCAGCGAGCGAAGAGGCGAAGCGTACTCTCTCCCGTACGTTGAGCCTCTGAGCGACGCGAGAACGCCGCTGGCGTCCTTTATCAACAGCCTGCTAGACAAACGACTCCCGTGTTGTCATGTTCGTCACGATTCATTCGAGTCCATGACGGGTCAGTTCATGCGACTCAAGCAAACTCACTCCAGCTTCGAGAAGCGGTCCTTGACGATCGAAGGTACGAGCTGGCAGGTTGCGACGCTGCACGACGAGGATGGAATGATCATCCCGCCTTCACCCAGTTTCCTCAGCGACTAGAGCTTTTATCAGCCAATCGCAACCCGTCGCTCTACTGCGATTACTCGCGGTTCGGGGAAAGTGCTAGATACATCACTCCTATCGCCACGCAGATCAGGAGCACTGCAATGATTACCAGCATCATGATTGCTCACCTCCTTCCACATCGTTGTTGTCGAAGCGCCGTGGCGCACTGCTGTTCGTCTTCGGGGCTCATACCTTGCGCATGAAAAACACAAACATCAGTGCTGCAAAAATGATCGCACCCGAGATCGTCACAATAGCCATCAGATCGCTCATCATAGAGGTATCCTTCCTTCCTGGTTCTCCATCGTTATTCAGCTGAGGGTGCCTCCAAATCCGGCGATGGAGTCCGAGTTATAGAGTGATCGTTCTACGTGGAGGCCCTGGCGTTTCTTGGTGTTACGTAATAAGCATTTACTGGACCAGACACGACTCATACCTAACTCCCTATATTGCCAATATCTTATGGAGATCGGTGCAAGGTTCAGTGGCTGGGCCTGGATCGGAATGGATCCTACTGCAGGATCTGATTGGATCCAGGTGCTGGAGAAGGAAAGTGGATAATGTGCGCAGGTGTGCTGGTAGACCGAAGAGCAAGAGGAAAAACTTGTTCGGAGCGCAGTGTCCTTCTTCAGTCCGAAGAACAAGTAGGTGGTTTTGGGGAAATCTGCTTCTGCCTGATCAGTTTGGTTAAGTAGGTGCGTTGGATTCCCAATTCTGTCGCAGCTTTGGTTTGATTCCAGCCGTTTCTCTCTAGGGCACGCTCAATGAGCTTTTGACTATAGGCGTCCATACTCTCGTGGTAGGAGAAAAACACGACATCAGCGGATGGTTCCTGGTTGATGGAGGATGATGCATTCCTTGAGCGCGGGAAGGTCTTTAATGAGAGGTGTTCCGGGCCGATCGTATCGCCAGGACACAGCACAAGGGCGCGGGTGAGGACGTTCTCCAGTTCACGTACGTTTCCCGGCCAGGAGTACGTTTGCAACAGCTGCAAGGCTGAGTCGCTGAGCGTCGCACGCCGATTGAGTCCGAGTTTTCCTGCTTGATTGAGGAAATGGCTGGCAAGCGCCGGCAGATCGTCCAGCCGATCGCGCAGAGGGGGTAAGTGGACGGTGATGACCGCAAGGCGGAAATACAGATCCTCACGGAAGGCACCCTCGCGAATCGCCTGCTGGAGATTCTTGTTGGTCGCCGCGATGAACCTCACGTCAGCCCGCAGTTCCTGAGTGCCGCCGACTCGGTAGAATGTTCGATCGTTCAACACTCGCAGGAGATGGCTTTGCATAGTGAGTGGCATGTCACCGATTTCGTCAAGAAACACGGTGCCTCCCTCGGCAATTTCAATTTTTCCTGGTTCTCGTTTGATGGCTCCGGTGAATGCGCCCTTTTCGTGGCCGAACAGCTCATTCTCCAACAAGTTCTCAGGGAAGGCGGCACAGTTCACCGGGACAAAGGGTCTGCTGGACCGCGGGCTCCATCGATGGATCGCCCGTGCGACGACTTCTTTTCCTGTGCCCGTTTCACCGAGCAATAAGACGGTGACGGGTGACGAGGCCGCTTGTTTGGCGACGGCGAACTGCGCCGCCATATGCTTGTTGGTGGTGAGTGCCGGCTGGAATTGATTCTCGACTTCCTTGCGGAGGGTGTCGACATGACGATGAAGGGTCACGGTGTCGAGCGCTTTATTGATGACGACGGACAAGTGGTCGGAGGTAAAGGGCTTGGGGACGAAATCAAAGGCACCCAGCTGCATGGCCTGCACCGCGCGTTCAATCGTTCCGTAGGCGGTGAGCATCACAATGAGGGGGGTCGTATAGGTTCCTGAGGTCGGATGGGGCTCCTGATCCGGGGGCTCACGGTGCGCTGATGTTTGGCTGACCTGTTTCAAGACGTCAAGTCCCGATAACAACGGAAGCTCCAAATCCAACAAGACAAGGTCGGGCTGCTCCTCTTGGATCAATCGGAGCGCGTCCTGCCACTTGGTCGCCGTCACCGGTTGATGTCCCATCCACGTCACGCGATTTTCCAAGCTGAGGAGAATATCGCGATCATCGTCAACAATTAAGATTTTCGCTCGCATGAGGGCTCCTTTTTAGGGTAGACGACTGTGCGTTCGCCGAATCATCAGATGGCGTCGATTCGTGAGTGGGCTGTTCGGACGGATCTTGTGACTCATCAATGGGAAGGGCCACGTAGAATCGAGACCCTGCCTGAGGTTCGCTTTCGACCCAGATTCGACCATGATGCATTGTGACAAATGTTTTGGTGATCCAGAGCCCAAGTTGGGCTCCTTGTGATGCGGGCATGGCCGACGGCACTTTGGAGAATTCCTCGAAGATGTTCGAGAGGTGAGTCGCATCGATCCCACATCCGGTATCGGCCACACAAACCTGAACGACGCCTGGCGACGCTGCGGACGCTTCGACGGATACATGCCCGCCGGGCGGTGTGAACTTGATGGCATTGCCGATCAGATTGACGAAGATCTGTTCCAATTTGTCGCGATCTCCCTGAACCGGCGGCAGTGACTCGACCGGTCCCACGACCAGCGAGACGTTTTTCTCCGAAGCCACCATCTGGAGGCCGTCCGCCGCAATCGTGACGATTTGATGCAGATGGACCTTTTCTAGGCGCAGCTCAATCGGTGTGGTGTCCAGCCGGGACCAGTCAAGCAGCTGCGCGATAATTCGGCTGAGTCGTGCGACATTGTGCTGCACGCGGGTTAGATAGGTGCGTTGCAGTTCGGTCAAAGGGCCGGTGACCCCGTCGAGCATGTTTTCCGCAAAGCTCCGAATCGCGGTCAGAGGCGTGCGCAGCTCGTGGGAGACGACGGAAAGAAATTTGGACCGACGCCGGTCATGGTCTTGGAGCTGAGTGTTGGCACGAGACAGTTCCTCCGTGCGCTGTTCAATACGCTCTTCCAGGTGTTGAGTCAGCTCGGCCAGGTCAGCGTAGGCTGCGGCATTGTCAATAGCCGCTGCGACGTGGCCGGCGATCGTTAATAGGATATGGAGATCCTCTTCGGTACATTTCTTCACACCTCGATCTGCAGCGAGGTATCCAAGAATCTTGGCACGGCTCTGGAGCGGTACGGCAACGACTGATTGCAGGCCTGAGTAGCGCATCAATTCGAGCACCGGTGGGTATAAGCGATGGGCGATGGTTTCGATATCATGAATGAGGACCGGTTTTCCGTGAATGAGTAGCTCTTCTGAGATGCTGCCTGCAACGATAGGTATATCGAGCCTCCGAGCTGTTTGCTCGATCTTTTTTGGAACTCCGATGATCCGAGCGATGGAAGCACCGTTCCGGTCCGGGTGGTGAAGGAGAACCGCCATCCGGGAAAAGCCAAGATTATCGACGAGCAACGGGAGCAGCGTGTCAAGCAGCTGGTTCATGTCGAGCATGTTGGCGCTCGTAATCGCAGCGCTGGTTTGATGCGCCGCCGTCAGCTGCTTGACTTGCCTCCTGATGGTCTCGAGGTTCATGGTAATCGCCTTATTTCGATCATGCAGGGACTGGGTCATGCCGTTGAACACGTGCGTCAGTTCACCGACTTCATCGTTGGAGGCGGCAACCAGCGGAGTCGGTGCATCGTTTCCCTTTGCGAGTTGCCTGGCCGCGTAGGCGAGGTTTCGTAACGGCGTCGTAATGCGGGAGGTCAGTAGGTGAGCACTCAGGATGCCTCCCGCGATGATGAGCAGGGTGAGGAGCGACACATTGCGGACGATCACCAGCAGGGCTTCTTTAGCCTGCATGTCGGTGATTCCGATGCGTACGAGGCCGACCACCGGAGAGGTTTGTATTGGGAGAGCGGAGCCTGTTTTCTCTTCCAATTCAACCGACAGCTGAGGCATGGGGCGAGCAGCCGAGGATTTTCGAAGAATAGGCATCGCAAAGTCGAACAGAGTTTCTTTTCTGGCGAAAAAGGAGAGGAGCCAGTCCGAGGAATCATCCTGAGGAACCAATGTCTGCTCCGCGGACTGTACAAGCCTCGTCATGAGTGGAGCCGTCAACGGAGCCTGGAGCAGCGATTGTGAGATTCGATCGTCTGGGTAGAGCGGCTGTTCTGTGGCAGAAGAGAATCCGTTCGACGATCTCAGAATTCGTTTGCTTTGTCGGTCCAGGATCCGACCGTCGGAAGCCGCGATGACCACATAGACGACGTGGTCGATTGCCATGAGGCTCTGCATGAATTGCTCGAGCGTGACGCGATCTTCGAGAACGACGCCGGCGACTCGAAAGTGTTCGTTGCGCACGGTATTGGTCAATAAGATCGTTCCAAGTTCTTCCAGGTTATCGATCATGGCCTGGCGTCTTGTTTCAATGAAATACCAACTCAAGGACGAGGACGTCATGATGAGTATGAGGCTGAACAAGACCACGAACTTCATGCGGAGGCCGAAGAACCGACCTGTCGGCCTTGATTGTGGATTCGGTCCTTCCTGGAGCGTTGTGCTGCTCATGGACTGGTCCATTCAATAGGTCTCGTCGATCAGGCTGTCGAGCTCTTTGGGAATCGTTAGGCCTAAATACCGCGCCGTCTTCTGATTCACCGTGATCCTGATCCGCTGGACTGAGACAGGGGTGAGCGGCAGCCGTTGTTCGCCGTTCACAATACGTTTGGCGAGTAGACCGGCTTCACGGCCGACTTCGCCGTAGTCGATCGACATGCTGAGCAGCGCGCCAAGGCGTGTAAACTCGGATGAAAAGCCGACGACGGGAACCTGTTTGGCCACTGCCGATTCGAGGATGAAGCGGATCGATTCGTCTGTCAGTACGGTCGAATCCGGAATAAGCCACAACGCTTCCGATTCGGACAAGAGCGTCCGTAGTTGCTGCGGAACCTCTTTCTCATTCTCGACCGGAAACCCCTGCAATTGAAACTCATAGGTGGAGGCTCGCGATGCCGCCTCTTTCAACTTGGGCGCAGTCTTATCGGGATCGTACATCATGCCGATCCGGCGCAGATTGGGCAGGAACGTGCGCATGATCTTGAACTGACGGTCTGTCGGAATTTCCAGCAGGACTCCGGTCATATTGTCAGCGGTGAGGCGATGTTTCAAGGGGTCGAGAATCATCATGTAGACGATCGGGATATCCACGATCTCCAGTTTGGCTGCCAGTGCTGCCTTGAGGCCGACAGCGACCACGAGGGCGGAGTCCGACGCACGAATCCTTCGGGCAAGCTGTTTCCCACGCTCAAGGTCGCCACGTAAGTCGTACTCTGTCAAGATGGCAGTTCCTGGAGATGCGGTCTTAAACCCTTCGATCGCTTCGTTGTAGGCTTGAAGGTCAGATGACTTGAGAATGGCGATGTCGACGCTAGAGGCCATTGCGAGCGTGGGGAAAACAGACATTATCGCGAGAAGGAAGTACGACCACTGCCAGCGTTGCATGGGGTGCAATCTGTGCGTTGTTCGACGGAGGCAGCGAAGGATCATTGAAGATATCCGCATGAATGCCTATTCCCAACCCTGCTGAATTCCGCTACAGCCGTACAGTCAACCATCCCATGACACGGCTTCCAATGACGTCGCCCAAGGGATGTTCAGTGTGTTTGTCATTCAACGCATTCAAGGCCGACACTGCGATTTCGGCCTCCCGCAGGTACCCTCCCGCCGCTTTTTGTTTCCAAAACTTATAGGCACCGCGGAGACTAAGTAAAGCGTAGCCGTTCACACGCGAGTTCGGCACGGTCGCGCCGAATGGGGCGAGGGTTTGATAGGTCTCGATGACGGGGTACGTCGCTGATGAGACGTAATAGGCCGTGGCTTCGCCGCTCAGGCCGTTGTCCCACTCACCGCGCAATCCAACGTTCACCTTCCACGCCGGAGCACCACGGCGGACCGCACCCACGAATGTCTGACCAATTTCCTGGTAAGACGCGTTCACAAACCCACTGAGCCACTGCGTCGCCAAGAATTCGGCGCCGATTTCTCCACCGTAGATGTCGGCTACCCCGCCGTTGGAAAACGTTCGTGTCGTTCCGACGGTGACAAAGCTGATCAAATCAGAGATATGATTGAAGAACAGATCAGCCCGTACACGGAGGCGGTGTTTGATCCACCAACCTTGGTAGCCTATGTCATAGGAGACGATCTGTTCCGGCTTGAGTGTCGTGGATCCCACCAACGGAAATGGAGGCGGAGATGGGATCGGTGACGGGAGGCTCGTGACGAATCGGGCAAGGCTCTCGCGTTCAAAGAGTGTTGGTGGGCGATAGGCCATGGATACGGTGGCTCGAAGTGTATGATCAGGGGCAATCGTATAGAGCAGAGCCACACGTGGGCTGATGGTCGGATTGATGAAAGAGTTGAGGTCGTAGCGGACGCCGGCCGTCACGCTGAATCGGTCCGCAAAGCCCCATTCGTCTTGTAGATACAATCCGAAGCGGGTTTCTTCGCTGGCATTGGCCACGCCGCTTCCTGACACCGTATTGAGACGGTAGTTGGCGCCATACGTGAGCCGGTTGTTCGTCCAGAGTGTCAGGCTGTGTTGCGCTTCGACATTGTAGGTGTTGGTCAGGAAGGCGAGGCGCCGTTCACCGAATTGATTGACCTCTTGGAGGCGACCGTTCAAAAAGGGGTGCATGAAGAGGTCTGCGTTGAGGTCGTTTTGCATCCACCAACCACGAAGATGGAAGTTGAGCCGCTCGTAACTGATGTCGGCAAAGCTTTGTGTGAGCGGAGTGGAAGGCGTCTGGAGGTTGAATACCGGGCCGTCATAGCGATTGGCGTCGGCCCATCCGCCGGAAAGCCGTATCCGTGAGTCATCCGTCAGCGCATACTCAGTCCGCACATGAACTTTATTGTTTTGGAAGGCGGGGGTGTTCCGGTTGCGCCATTGGTCGTTTTGATCATGGCCGAAGGAAAGCCGATATCCCAGTTTGCCATGTGTGCCGGCATGCACGGCGGCGCTTGAAAGAGTCCCAAGTTCACCTCCGCCAACCTGGATCGTGGTTCCCTTGATCTCGTCGGGAGATTTGGTAATGATATTGACGACTCCATCGAACGCATTGAATCCATAGAGCACGGAAGCGGGGCCTTTGAGTACTTCAATGCGTTTGATCTCAGGTAAGGTGACCGGGATATTCTTCCAGGATAGCCCGCCTTGCATGTCGACGTAGATAGAACGCCCATCGACCATCACCAACAACTTGTTGGCGTTTAACTGATTGTCTCCGCGAATGCTGACGTTGAAGTCGGCGCCCGTGACTTGCATCACATCGATACCCGGCACACGACGCAGGATCGTTGGAAGATCGGTGGCGCCCGAATGGCGGATGTCCTCGTCTGTGATTACGTACACATTTGAGGGTGCTTGTGAGATTGGCTGCTCATAGCGCGACGCAACACTGACCGTTTCTTCCTCCTTCAGTAGCTGGAGTTCATCAGGGATTCTATGGCCTACAGGCTGGCCGAATGCGTTCCGAAGTGCTTCCGCCTGGGTGGTCATGGGCGTCGTGGCTGAGAGGGCGATGGCAAGGAGGGTACGGGAAATAGTGGACAGCATTCGCCGATCGTGTGGCGAGTGACCTTCAGGCTCGATTTCATCAACCATGTGAATAGCTCGTCATCAGTCGTGCCATGCAAGCATGGCTGGTACGGACGGTCATGAGAACTACTCTCGGATGGCGGTGGCAAAATCGATCGCAGGATTGGTCCCAACCTCGTTCCTCCCTCAAACGATAGCAAGCGACATCCCTGTGGGAAGCGATCAATCCTGCTGCAACGGGAGTATTCGGCATAGGCCGAGGTATCATCCAAGGTGGTAGGGGATGCCTGTTATGAGAGAGGCTCACGTCAGCGGGACCTCTGGTGTGAATCAGGCTCTCACAATGCAGCAACCGTCATGCCGTGGACTCAGCACGAGATGACTGATGTAGAAGCCTGCGTATTCAGGCCGGTTATGGATAGGCTGCATGGATGGCGCGACGAGGTCGGCCAACCAGTGGTGTATCATAATAGATTCAGGGTGAATCGAAATGGATTCAGATGGTGAAGTCTGGCGGACATGTGCCATTCAATTCTCCCCTCAGCGGACAGGTCCTTGACCAGAATGCCTTAAGGGACAGACCCATAGTGTTTCATAGGTGAACGGGGAGCTGGTTCCTCTCTCCATCGTGGGGCGGAGTCAGTTCCATGGGCAACTCAAGGCTGTGTACCGCTATCTCGGTTTCGTGTGAATGGAGCTGAGGTCCCAGTCGGCCACACCGTTGAGGCCAACCTGCCTCAGGAGAGCCGCGCGTAGCCTGCGAAGTGAGGGGTCCGTCGGTTCTTTCTCGATCAACGAACAGACACACCCCATCGCATCGTACCAAAACCCAACGAGGGCGTTCGTACGGACGCTGTCCCGGTCGCACGTCACATTCACCGAGGTGATGGTCAGGCACTCGCTGAACTCACATCGCTCGATCATTCCTCCGGCAACGATATCCCTGGAGGGGGAGTCAGGATTGGGACTGGCCGACACAAACCAGCGATATTGCACGTTGGGCTCCAGGCTCAACCCTAAACTCTTCAGGTCGATGGATTGCACACCCGCTGCCGGCGGAGTTGGGAGGGAGCCTTCATAGATGGGGCGCACTTTTCTGTCGTCGTTGATCGTGAATTTCAACGGATGGGGCGTTGGTTTCGACAGGAACCAATTCAGCGTCGGTGTTTGCTTGACCGTGAGGCCGACATGGTCTGGTACCAGGGCTACGATTTCAACTTCGGCGCTGTCGGTTCCACGCAAGGTGCCGCCGATCCTCGCGCGAGGCTGAAATTTCTTGGGTGGTACGTAGACCGGCAGCTGTGCGTCTTCTTGCTGCCCAGGTTGGGGCATGATGGAGTTGTCTGCCGCTGTCCCGGGCGTGGCTGCGGTCAGAACACTGAGGGCAAGGGTCAACCCAATAAAGCAATGGCGGTGACATCTATTCATAACTGCTCCTTACCTGGCTCTGATCAGCGTATGACATCAAACAGTCTTTTTTCGTACCCTCGATCAGAGCCAGTTGTTCATTAAGAGGAACGGCGACCAGTAGGCCGGATGTCCATAGATTCGGTCGCTCAAAAGTTTCACCTGAGCGCGCTGGAGGGCCACGGCTTTTGAGACCGCCGGATGGCGCAGCTGCCGATAAAACTCAGCGATCAACGTTGCCGACGCTTCATCATTGATGAACCAGAGCGTGGCCAACGCGCTTCGAGCACCGGCTTTCAACGCCACGCCGGCCAGGCCCAAGGCGGCGCGGTCATCGCCGATCCCGGTTTGACAGGCGCTCAAGGTCAACAGTTCCAGCGGTTCCTGCCGGAACCGAAAGAGGCCGATCAGGTGGTCGAGCGACTGCATGGTCAATTTTCCATCAAAGGTCAGGAGGAATGAGTCGTTTACGTCGGTCGAAAACTGACCGTGTGTTGCGATGTGCAGGCCTCCGTACTGTCCATCACGCAATTCGTGTTCCAATCTGGAGGCCTGAAATGCTTGGTTCATCAGTTGTTCGCCTGTGTAGAGCTGTTGAAGGGATTGGACTTCCTCCACCACATGGGGAAGGGGGGGGAATCCTTGCACGGATTTGGTGAGCCCGGCCGTGAGGAATCGGAGCTTGTCCCGATTGAGCGGCCGAGGGTCGGTCAACGTGATCCCGGGCGTCATCGCGAGGGCGAACTTGTTGATGAGAAATGTTGAACCGTCGTGGAGCGCCGCCATCGGGATCGTCCGAAGGGCGCTGTCCGGCACGAAGACCAACGTCGTAACGGGCAACGGTGAGAGATCAGCTTCGAGCGGACGGATCAACCAGTCATAGAGTTGTTGCGCGTGCGGCAAATATTCGTGAGTGGTGCGCTTTTCCACGACTCGACGGAAGGCCCGGATTTCTTGGGTCAGCTGGTCGGCAGTGACCGGCACAGTAATGCGCTTTAAACCGGTCGGCAGGCTCATGAGCAGTTCCAGCCGGGAAGTGAACATGATGGGATAGATGACGGCCGTGTCCGGCGACAGTCGATCGAACGTGGTCAGCCTGGACCGTACCGCATCGACACAGTCGTCTTTGAAATAGTCTCGTAGCTCGGCCGTTTTATAAGACTCGATGGCATCCCGTGCGGCGAGCAGGTCACTGTCAATGGCTTTGACCTCGTCAGTGAGAGCGGCGCGCTGCAACAAGAGGTCAGCGAGCTCAAAGAACAGGGGCTTGACTGTCTCCTGCTCAGAGAGCGGGCCGTCAGAGGAGGCTTGTGTCATTTCACTACGAATCGGTTGAAGCGTCATAGTGGCTTGGCGGTATGAGGCGATCGCCTGATCCAGCCGGCCTGTCGCGGCCAGCTGGCGCCCCAATTGCCATTGCCAGCGATAGAGGGATTCCGGCGCATCTACCGATTGCGCGATGAACAGGGCGCGTCTGGTGAGTTGCAACGCCTCGTCCATTCGAAACTCTGTTTCGTAGAGATGTCCCAGATATCCGAGGGCGTATGACAACGTTCGCTTGTCCCCTTGGCGCTCTGCATCTGAGACAGCTTCCTGGAGTACCCCGGCTGTTCTCAGCAACAGCGGGTCGCGTTCTTGTGGCAGCTGAGGAATGAGGCGTTGGTAGCCCAAGGCAATACCGATCAATCCGAGCGATTTCTGGCGAGACGATGAAAGGTTTTTCAGGCTCTCGAAGGCGCCATCAAGGGTAAGTCGGCTGCTGGTTGGTTGGCCGAGTCGCAGAAGGGCTCGGGCTGCATTGGTGCGAGCCGTTGCAGCCAGCAGTGGCAGCTTGGCCTTCTGCGCCAGCTCGAGGCTTTCTTGAAAGGCCTCCAGTGCCTCCTTGTCCCGCTGGTGAAGGGCGGACACGATCCCCAGATCGTTGAGTGCCGCGGCGAGGAGAGTGGCCGAGTCCTGCTGTCTTCCCAATGTAGTGGCCCGCTGGAGATACTCCGATGCCTCGGTCAGCTGTCTCAGCGACAAATAGGTATGTCCCAATTGCCCAAGCACCGCGGCTTCCAGCGAAGACTGCCCATTCTGATTTGCCAAGGCCAACGCCAGTTCCAGTGACTGGAGTGCCTGTTTGGATTGACCTAATTCCATCGAGGCATGAGCTGAATGGGTGAGGGCCTCGATCTGCATCGAATAGTTGCCGGTACCTTTGTAGAGATCTGCGGCCTGCTTCCACTGCGATAAGGCCTCAGTGAATGCGCCGCGTTGAAACGCCTGTGTGCCCTGCTGCATGGAGACGTCTGCAGAGGATAGAGAGACAGCGTCTGCGGTGAAGGCGAGCAGAACGATGAGCAAGAATAGGAAGAGCTGTGGAAGCATAACGCTCAGAAATGTTCGCATGGGCATAGTATCGTGGACATGGTATCTGTGACCGCCTCAAAAAAGATTGACGGTAATTCCTGCATGAACTCCATGGTCCTGAGCCGCGTGTGCGATACGTGGAACATGGTTCAGCTTTTGCCCCCAATACACCTCAACTACGGCACGATTCTGAGGCAGAATATTCCAGCGAAGTCCCGCGCCAATACTAGCAAGGGTATTGGGGAAATTGGCGGAAGGCTGCAGTGCAGAAGGGTGGTTCTCCCCAAGACTCCATCCATGGGCGACATCCACGAAGGGAGCAAACTGCACCATTGGTTCACCACTATTCCAGCGCAGGAGCGGAAATCGCGGTTCAAGGGAGGCGATGAACACATTGTCGCGCAGAATAGTCACCTCACGGTAGCCCCGTACCGTGTATCGGCCGCCGAGTGAAACTTGCTCCAGGGGAAAGAGCGGAGAATTGGTGAGTTGGAGGTCCATGCGTCCCAAGAGTTGCATGCCCAGTAATGCGTCACCGTATTGTTTAATGCCTTGGACTTGGCCCAACCACGAAAAGAATTGTCCGTCAGGCCGGTCAGATACTCCGTTTATGGTTGCTCCGAGTACATCCACTCCCACACTGAATCGCGAACGTACGGCTAGGACTGTATTAGGGGTTCGGTGAGTCCACTCTTGTGCGAACCGAAGAGCGGAGACGGTTGCCGATCCGTTCTGAAAACCAGGGAAAAGGCTAAAAGGAGTATCTCCAAATATGAAACTCTGGGTAAATAGGTGCTCGCCAATGAGGGTGAGTGCGACCTCGTCCGTCACGGTCCGATAGATCGGTTGTCGAAGACTCATTCCGATGATTTCGGTATTGGTGTTTATGTTCAGGGGATCAAAGGGACTCTCGACCAGTTTGAAGTCATATCGCCGATAGTATGGCGAAAAGGTCGTGCCCGATTGGGTAAATGGAAGGGCATAAGAGACGTCGATAATCGGGAAGCCACCGCTCGAGTGCCCGTAGCCTATGCTGAGTATGTCGCCGCGGCCAGTCACGTTGTCATGGGTGAGTGTGCCGATTCCACGGACCTCACTAACCAGAGGAGTTTGGTAGTTGTTAATCTCAAGCGAGGCATGGAATGGGTTGCGATCCGCCACGCGTACGTTCAGCACGCTCTCGCCGCGTTGCTCCCCTGGGCGTAATTCTGCATTAATGCGTTCGATCCGTCGATCTTGCTGCAGGAGTTGCAGCTGTTCCTGAAGCGGCGCAAGGGAAACCGGTGTGCGTCTGCCGAGCGACAGGCGGTTGCTTAAGTATGACGAGTTAAACCAGCGGTTGCCCTCGACCGTGATCTGTGACAGGGTCCCCTCAATGATCTGCACTTTGATCACCCCGAATGTCACGTCCTGATCAGGAATGATAGCCCCAGAGGTGAGATAGCCCTTATTTACGTAGAGTAGTGTCAGGGCCAATCGAAGTTGTTCGAGGTCTTCCGTCATGAGCGCTCGGTTCTTGAAGGGCGCGGTCACCTCGTCAATCTCATTGTCTGAAAAGACCGTACTGCCGATTACCTGAACATCATGAACGAATACCTGGATTGCACCGGGCTCTTTCTGAGCTTCTCCTTGAGGAGGAATTGCGGGAAGGGGAGGGAGAACAGGACGGGGAAATGGCTGAGGCCGCTGAAATTCCTCTTTCAATGGCCCAGGCGGCTGACCCGAACGTCCAGTCGGGTCAACCGCTGTTTGTGCGAGGGCCGATGTGGCTGCAATCAAAGACATCATGGCGAGACCGATGTAGAGTCCAAGTCTGCGAGCAAGCTCCGAAAGAAGCGTAGACCCACGCGTTACACTGTAATGGGCCATATCAGAGAGTCCGCCACTCTAAGCATTGCATGCTCGACATCTAGTGAAAAGAGGTACAGCCAGCGGTCACATCGGATGCCTACGAGTAAGCCGTTGGCAGTGCTGAACTCTGTTAAACAGCCTGAAGGCCTTCCACAGTTGTTTGAGCCGCGTTCTGTTTTATGCTCTCCATCTTGCTCGCCTGAGTAAGCAGTGTTGGCGTTGTTAGGAGTGTTTCCAGAGCTAAGATCTTATCTCCGGTCTTAAGGATCTTCTTCTCTCCCTTTAGGGTCTCAACTGGTATCTCCTCATCAACTAGTCTCTCGATTTCACAGACGAGCTGATAGAAGCAGTCGGAAGCTGACACCGAAAGTTGATCCGTGTCTACCGTCAGCAGCGCTTTGTGGCTTGAGCCTGGCTTGACCTCAACGGGCCCAATGGTTCGATCCCAGCGATAGATAGGGCTAAGGGTACCGTCGTCATTCTTAATTTCACGGTCTTTCGGTCCGAACTGGACCTTGACCTGGGTAACCGTATAGCCCTCGGGGATGAGGGAAATGGTATAGCCGTCCTGTGTTGGGCGAGCCACCTTCTTATGTTCTCCCTTTGCCATCTTTTACCTCCTAGTACACGCTGTACGTGAGGCACTTCATTGGTTGTGGATAGTCCTATGACCTACCGTAAGTCTTTTGTTACCCATACTAAGCTAGGTTCAGGCCTCATTGAGACTTGAACTTATAGCTCTCAGTCATCAAGTCCTCATTAGGGAAGGCTGCCCTCGAATATCTCATCTGCCAGTAATAGGTCCCACCATTTGCTGGCAGGCCGCTGATAAGTTTTGAATTTGAAGTCGGTAGAAGACCGCTGATCCATCCAGTGTCAACTTTTGTCGTGCCTCCACCATCTCTCTGGGTCGTGACTGTGATTCTCCACCTCGCTGTGCTGGTGGCTGAGTGAGTTGGATTCGCATGTCCATTTTCCCAAAAGAATGTAACATTGGCTCCTGATGTAGAGCCGCCTTCAGCAGGGGTGTAAGGTCTAGGTGGCATCAGATACCTCCATTTGGTTGAGTGTGGCTATGTGACTTGCGATGGGTCTGTTCACGCACAGTGAAGCGGCAATGTTCATTAAGAGACTGTTATCGCGCAAATCAGCGAATGCCGGATGAAGGCTCATGCTGTTATTCTTTCGCTCGACGGTCTATTATGATGAACAGCTTGTTGGCTGTGATGTCCCGAAGCTCTGGATCAAGAATCCTGCTGGGGCGATCTGGCGTAATGACAGAAGAGGCTGCTCTTCTATCAGAAGATTTCGGTCATAGCGAAGGCCAGTCTTGGACGTTGTACTGTCAGTAGCTGCTGAGATGACGGGCATCACTGGGCTTGTAAGCCAATTGCCCGGCGCTACAGGTAGGCTATTGGCAGCCATCCTGAAACTGCTGAACGTGCCGTTGGTCACGGCTGCACAGCGTTGGGTGAAGAGGGACGTGGCTTGTAGAAGCCGGTTCCCCAGTGGCAGGATTCTGCCGCTGGCTGGAGAATTTGGTGATTGAATCGTGACGGTACCGTTGACGCCTGATCCAGAATCTGCATTAACGATGCTGATGGTGTCGGGCAAAAACAGGCGTGCAGTAATCGTAATGTTACCTCCTGTGCCCTGGTCAGCCTGTGCCAGAATCTTGCTGTTCTTAAGAATGACGAGTTGGGGGTCGATCGATATATTTCCCCCTCCTCCTTGCCCATCGGGAACTGAGGCGCTGATGGTGCTGTCTTGAAGGTATACTGTCGCGGTCGGGGAGGTTGTCACTTTGATATTGCCACCACTGGCGTGACTCCCGGTGTTGTTCGAGGCCGCTTGTGTGGTAATGGAGCTGGTCTGCTGCATGCGAAGCCCGTTGATTGCAGTGATGTTGATGTTTCCAGCATTTGCCGCGCCGGTGCTGGTTGCCGTGATACTGGCACCGGAATTGAGTTGTACTTGATTGCCATGCACCGTGATTGATCCACCGCCAGCGGATGCTTCTGTTCCGGATGTTTGCGAGGAGAGTTGGCCTCCGTTTTTAAGGGTGACAGAATTGGCCTGGATACTGATGCTGCCACCTGAACCAGTACCCTGAGTGTCGGTGAAAATGCCACTCCCAGCTCCATCGATCAGAATCGCCTGAGCGCGAGTTGCCAGGCCCTGGACTGTCACAGATCCAGCTGAACCGGAGGGTAGGAATTCCTGATACTCTATCAAGCTACCGCTGTTGATGTGACCGCCTGATAGAAGGTGAAGGTTATTTGCGTTGATTGTAATTGTGCCAGCGTTTCCCGTAGAGCTCGTACTGGTTACAACCCCTCCGCCATTTTCAACGATGATAGAAGGAGCGAGGATAGTGATGTGCCCCGCATTGCCAAGTGACTGTTCAGAGCTGTCACTTGTAAGTTGGCTGCTGGAGGATATTGTCACGGAATCTCTCGCATTTACAAAGATGGTGCCGGCATCTCCTGTACTGCCGCGCGATTTGCTGCTTAAAAAGCTGGTACCACTGAGATCAAGTCGAGCTGTTTCTATATGTATATTCCCGGCAGGCCCTTGAGTATCGGTGCGACCTTGTGAAGTTTCACTCACAAGTTTACTGGCATCAGATAGCCTGACCTCTTTCGCCCAGGTGCCTTTACCTGTGAGCCCACGGATCGTGATGTCCCCCCCATGGCCCTGAGCGCTGGTTCGAGTGTTAATGGAACTCTCTGAGCTGATAGTTATCTGGTTCCCATTGATCTCAACATTTTCCGCATGGCCAAGGCCTTTAGTACTGGTCACGATATTTGAACCTTCACGCATCTCAATGGATGGAGCCTGTACGTGCACATGTCCAGCGTTTCCCTGACCGTCTGTTCTTGATGTGATCGAAGAATTGCCACGTAGGACAATACCTTTTTCAGCACTTAGGGTGACTGCCCCACCGGGATCCGTCCCAAAGGTCAGAGAAGTGACCGTACTCCCTGCGTCGAGAAGAATATTCCCCGGCTTGCTGGGACTCTCCGCAGTAGAGAGGGTTGCATTGTTTACGCTCAAAACGAATTGGCCTCCGCGGATTGAAACTGTGTCTGTACCACTGATGTTGACTGTTGAGCCAGGTGCGAGGGACACGGAGCCAAAGGACGTAAATGAAGCTCCATTAACATTCTCAGATTCTTGCAATGTTCCGTCAAATACTGCGAATTCTCCTGTGGATGCTGTGCTGGCCAGGTGAATCTGGCCAGTCGGCGCGGAGAGTGTTGCACGTTGAACTGTGCCATCTGTGCGAGTGCCGGAGTCGATCGTAATATTTCCCCCGATCAAGGCGATCCCTGTCGCAACGAACTGGCTCCCTTGAACTGTAATGGCTCCAGGATTTGAGCCAAGGAAACCAAAGGCAGCAACCGGTGAAGCACTCAGGAGGCTAGGGCTGGCCGGATTTGCATAGAAGATTCCAGTATTGGTTCCGTCCTCATTCGAAAGCCGCAGGTAGTCTGCACTGGTGAAGGTCACCATGCCGCCAACATTGGTCGTCGCACCTGGTCCAAACAAAAAGCCGGCTGGATTCATGAGGAAAAGATTGGCGCTCCCGAAATCAGTGGTCTGAATGGTGCCGAAGATGTTGGAGATGTTTCCACCAGTGACACGGCCGAGGATGTTGGATGTGGGAAGGCCGGAGTTATTGTGAAAGTTCGCAATGTTGTTAGCCGGGACACCGAAGTCGCCAAAACTGTGAAAGAGATTCGCTCCCCCTCCAGGCCTGGTTCCCCCCGTGATGTTGTACTGCACTTTCCCATCGACCGAAACTGGACCGCTGATCTGGGTGTTCAGACCAGAGGTGGTCATGGGGGCGGTTTGAGCTGACGCAGGTGCAGAAACACTTGCCAGATAGGTGATACTGACTGCGAGGATCCAGAGCAGGTTCTGTGTAGGTGGACATACCTGATACATGAGGACAGTCGCCTCCTGACCTGAGAATCAATTGTCTTACTACTGACTCTCCAGAAGTTGTAGTTACAGCAAGATTAGGCTTTACCTCTGAAAGCAAACGGGCTGTACTGAGGCCCATGGTTCTCTTACTGTATTGCCCGGCTTACTGTTCCTGTTGCCTATTTTGCACAATATCCCTTTGCGGTGATTTCTCCCCTCCTGATCGCCTGATCGAAGACTTCTCACTACTAACATCAGGTAGTATCGTATGGCCCTGTCTCAGTTACGTCCAAACGACTAGACGTTGGTCCTGTAGTATAGATTCATTCAGTTCCAGCCAAGACAGATCTTCTGGCTGTGTTTCTCGTTCTCCAGCCGAGGTAGGGTTCGGAGATGAGGTGCCTCCTCCCACGAGTAGCCTTTTCGATCTATTCGCAGGACCTTCTGCTCGGTTGTGTTGGGCATGGTGCATTTCAGCAAATGTGGCTTGCTAGTAAGGAAGTTGGATGCCGGTATCTTTGTGATTCACATGGTGTCGATCCACTGTGATGTCCATCACTGCATCAGTAGCCTTATGGCTGAATGGCCCTAGCAAGATATGAGCCACTCGCGCATCACGAAATCAGCTGCCCCTCATCTGTTGAAAATACGTAGGTCTTGTGCGTGGTTATCAATATTTACCAGTCAGAGAGGGTTACGATGTCAGGGGTGAGGGAAGAGCAGTGTGGTGAATCGAAAAAGATTCACCCTGTATCTAAACCGATTCACCGGCTGCCCGGGTTGGGGATTACCCTCTACTTGACGGAGACATACCACTCGATTCAGACTAGGCCAGGTTCAGTGCTGAGTTGTTGAAAGTCTAAACCGGTCTTTAAACCTCAAAAGGAAGCACTCAGTACTTAAAACTTTTCATGGAACGCGCGCCCGTAGCTCAGTCGGATAGAGCATCAGCCTTCTAAGCCGTTCTGACTCTCCCTCCTAAGTCCTTGTTCAATGAGTGAAACGCCGCTCTAGGAGAGGTGTTTCGCGGTGTTTTGGGCTCAGTTTTGCTCCGCTCAATTAAGGCGAATTTAGCCCAATTTTGCTCCCAAGAGAACACGCCGGGAACACGTAGGGTTTCTCTCTAGAATGTTAGGGGAAAACGCTTATTAATACTTTGAAACACTTAGCGCACGTCATCATGGCTGTCACTCCTTTTCCATGACGACGCCTTAGCACTGTCCGTTCGCGATCGACACCGACCCCATTCTCTGCTTTGAATTGTGGTCCGAACTCCGGGCCACCACGTCACGTCCATGGCCCGCCGACTGGCCAATGACGGTGAAAACTCTCTTTCTTGGCAGCGGCCCGCATTGGTGGCATCAGGAAGCCTCGAAGGAGCTCCACCACCTCACTGAGTGACACCTGTTCAGCAGCAAGATGGCCTTTCCGAACAAAGGCCTTCCACTGTATCTGCTTGAGGCGATCGTTCACAAAGCGATCTGTCAGTGCAGTGGGGATATCGACCGGGAATGGAGTCTGTCGCCGCACAAACGTGGTCTGGAGTGCTTGACTGACAACAGAGCCCTTAAATGGATGACTTTTAGTGAGT
>Ga0224500_10000869_pt1 | contig 19179 bp, 17 predicted proteins | sample SF_Oct11_sed_USG_FD_168126 | JGI IMG/M metagenome (GOLD analysis project Ga0224500, IMG submission 168126) | Sediment microbial communities from San Francisco Bay, California, United States - SF_Oct11_sed_USGS_4_1 | ecosystem: Environmental > Aquatic > Marine > Sediment | place: USA: California... | reverse complement strand
ACGCGGATCCTCCGACCGCGCTCGATCGCCATCGTCGGAGCGAGCCCACGCTCGTTCGTGGGAAGGGTCGCGCTCGAGAACAGCCGGGCGCTCGGCTACCAGGGTCATCTGTACCCGATCAACCCGAAGTACGCCGAGATCGGTGGGCTACGCGCGGCGGCGTCGCTGTCGGATCTTCCGGAACCTCCGGACGTCGTCCTCGTCCAACTGGGAACGGAGCGGATCCTGGACGCCGTGCGGGAAGGCGTGGCGGTGGGCGCCCGGAGCTTCGTCATCCCGGGGGCCGGCTATACGGACTCCGGCCCGGCGGCTCTCGAGCTGGCGGACGAGCTCCGGAGCCTGGCGTCCGAGCGTGGCATCGCCGTGGTCGGCACCAACTGCATGGGCTACGTGGACCTCGTTACCGGGGCGGCGCCCTATATCGGGACCGTGCCGATGCACGTCCGGCGCGGGCGTGTCGGCGTCGTCGCCCAGAGCGGCGCCATCGTGGAGGCCTTCGTCAACAACGGCGGGCGCGTCCCGCTCTCGACGATCGTCTCGTGCGGCTCCGAGGCGGGAACGGGCCTCGCGGAGTACCTGGCCTTCTTCGCCGCGGACGAGCGGACCGACGCCGTTCTCGCCTTCGTCGAGGGGTTCGGCGACCCGGCCGGCTTCCTGGCCGCGGCCCGATCCCTGGCCGACGCCGGCAAGCCGCTGGCCGTCTGCAAGGTGGGTCGATCGTCCGCGGCACAGGCCGGGATCGTGGCCCATTCGGGGAAGCTCGCCGGCAACGCCCGGGTCGCAGCGGCCGCGCTCCGGCAGGCCGGCGCGATCCTGTGCGCCGACCTCGATGAGCTGACCACCGTCGGCGAGATCTTCGGGGCGGGCCGGACGAAGATGGGCCGCCGCGCGCACATCGTGACCAACTCCGGGGGCGAGGCGAATCTGCTGTCCGATCTCGCCGAGGACGTCGGGATCGAGCTGCCGCCGTTGAGCGAGGCCGGCCGAAGCGGGCTCGCCGCCACCTGGCCGAACTTCCAGGCGCGCAACCCGATGGACCCTTGGGGCACGGACGACTACCGGTCCATCTACCCGAGGGCGCTGGAAACGCTGGCCGATGAGCCGGGCGACCTGCTCGTGGTGAGTCTCGACCAGCAGACGACCTGCGGGTCGTACGAGCTCCAGCTCGGGCGAGACCTCGCCGCATACCTGGCCGCCGAGGCGTCGCGGACGAGGAAGACGCCGGTCTTCCTCTCCCCTTCCAGCCAGGACCCGAGCCCGGAACTGCTCAACTACTGCCTGGCCGAGCGGATCCCGCTCCTGCGCGGCGCCTGGACGGCACTCGACGCCCTGGCCAAGGTCGCGCGCCGAACGGAGTGGGCCGGCGACGGTCGGGTCGCACCCACCGGCCCGCCGATCGACCTCCCGGAGCTGCACGCGGCGGGAGCGCTCGACGAGGACGCCTCGCTGACGATCGTCGAGCGCTACGGCATCCCCACCCCGCGCCGCGCCCGGGCAGTGGATGCGGACGCTGCCGTCGAGGTCGCCGAACGGATCGGCTACCCGGTGGTCCTCAAGGGCGTGGCCGATGGGGTCAGCCACAAGACGGAGCTGGGTCTGGTCCGGGTCGGGCTGGGAGCGGCCGACGAAGTCCGCGAGGCGGCCGCATCGATCACCGGCAACGCGGCCCGTGCGAACGTTTCGGTCACGTTCCTGGTCGCGGAGCATGTCCGAGCCGAGCTCGAGGTGATCGCCGGGTTCCGGCGCGATGACCAGTTCGGCGTGGCGGTGCTGGTCGGGATCGGCGGGATCTGGGCCGAACACTTCGACGAGGTCGCCATCCGGATCGGCCGCATCGGTCCAGCTGAGGCGCGTCGGATGCTTGACGACACGATCGTGGGTCGGATGCTCCGGACCGCGCGCGGCGGGGCGATCCCGGACGACGGCATCGTCGCCGCGATCGTCGGCCTGGGGGCACTCGGCGAGGACCACCCGGAGATCGTCGAGGCGGACCTCAACCCGATCCTCGTGGGCCGGGAGCGAACCGTGGCCGTGGACGCCCTGGTCATCCGGGTCGACGCACCCCCGGCCGATATGGGGACCGGGTCCCCGGCCATCGAGCGAGCCTTCGAGCGGACCTCCAGAAAGGTGATGAACGGATGAGCCAACCGAACCCGCCGATCAGCAGCACCCTCCGCGTCCGGATGGGCCAGGAGGATGCCCACTATGGTGGCAACCTCGTCGCCGGGGCGCGGACGCTCGCGCTGTTCGGCGACGTGATCACGGAGATCGCGGTCATCACCGACGGCGACGAGGGATTGTTCGTCGGCTACGAGAGCATCGAGTTCCTGGCCCCTGTCTACGCCGGCGACTTCCTCGAGGTGACGGGGACCGTCACCCGGATCGGCAACACCAGCCGGACGGTCAGCTTCGAGGCCCGCAAGGTCATCTCCAGCCGCTATGACCTGGGACCCTCGGCGGCGGATGTCCTGGCCGATCCGATCGTGACCTGCCGAGCGATCGGGACGACCGTCATCCCGAAGGCCCACTCGCGAAGGGCGACCCGGACGAGCGGCGAAGTCGGCTGACCGTCGAAGCGTCCGCGTCGGTGATGCCGGGTGTCCCGGTCACGCCCCGGCCAGGTTCAGCCGGGCGGTCGCGTCAACCACCGGTCGACCCATGGCTCCGGTCATCCCCTCGGCGCCCCAGCGCATGATCGCGTCGTAGTTCCAGGCGAAGATCCGGCCGGCGAACGGGACGGGCAGGTTCATCCACCAGCGGGTCGTCCGCACGTCCATGAGGAAGCGCACGGTCGTCCGGCCCGCCTGCTCTTCCAGGGTCCACGTGCAGTCACCCTCGACGGCGCCCGAGGCGCGACCCCGGACGAGGCCTGGTCGCTGCAGACCGAGGATCTCAAGGTCGAACGTCAGCGTGTACGGGATCAGGCTGCGCCAAGCCTGCCGGATGCGCATCCCGCGGCCGGACGGGTCGCCGGGGGCGAGCTGCTCGACGGACCGGAAACCCCTCCACCAGGTCGGCCATCGGCGATAGTCGAGGAGCACGTCCCAGACCTGCTCGGCGGGCGCGTCGGCCTGCCACTCGGTGATGAAACGGTAGTGACCCATGGGAGTCTCGCCTCCATCGGAGTGGTCCCGGCGTGTCCCGGGGCCTGTGGCGAGCGTGGCGAACTGATCGCGTTGGGTCGATGGACGGATGCAGCCAGGCCGCCTTCGTCATTCGTCCACGAGTCGGTCCCGTCGTCGTGGCCCGGCGGCGGGCGCTCGGCCGTCAGGTCGGATCGCCGCGGAGCAGCTCCATGAGCAACCCGTCGTGGAACGTCCCGTCGAGTCCCCGCTCGTAGGCCCGCATGACGCCGACGCGGCGGAACCCGACGCGCTCGTACGCCCGGATCGCCCGTTCGTTGGCGGCGCTCGGGTCGATCGTCAACCGATGATGACCACGGTCCTCGAACAGGTAGCGGGCCACGGTCCGGATCGCGTCAGGTCCCAGCCCACGACCCTGGTGCCCGGTCGCGAGGAACAGGTCGATCCCGGCGTGGCGGTAGTCGGGATCGGTCTCCTCGCTCACCTGGATGCTGCCGACCACCTCGCCATCGGCCTCGATGGTGAGCGCATACGTGTCGTCGTCTCCCGCGAGCCAGTCATCGACCGCCTCGTGGCCCGCACGCGGCGGGCCCCACCAGCGGGCGACGGACGGCTCGGCCAGGATCGTCGCGAGCCGCTCGCGGTCCGACGGTCGGACCGGCCGCAGGCGGACACGCTCGCCGGGCATCTCGGGACGGGCCATCGCACGAGGCGAGACGGGATCGCGCATCGCGGGACAGCGTAGCGAATAGGGACCTCAGGCCGGCGCGGCCCACAGCAGCGCACCCGGCCGGCACCGCGACACGCACAGGCCGCACAGCTCGCAGCGCTCCTCATCCAGTACCGCCTTGCCTTCGACGACGTGGATGGCGTCGGGCCCGCACGACATCTCGCACAGCCCGCAGCCGTTGCACAGCGACAGATCGAGCACCGGCGCCCCCTCGGGCCGGGACACGACCCGCCGAACGGCCAGGCCGGTGACCTCGGCCGGTGAGGCGTATCCATGCTTCGCCAGCCAGCTCGCCATCTCGGTGGCGATCCGCCCGAAGACACCGGGGCCGCGCAGGATCGCCGCGGTGCAGACCTGGACCGCGACCGCGCCCGCCATGAGGTGCTCGACGGCATCCGTGCCGCGCGACACGCCACCACAGCCGATGACCGGGATGTCCACCGCCGACGCGACGTCGTGAACGCAGCGCACGGCCAGTGGCTTGAGGGCCGGCCCGGACAGCCAGCCGTACCCGTCCGGGCCGCCGATCTGGGGCAGCGCCGACTCGATGTCGATGGCGAGGCAGGGGCCGAATGAGTTGATCGCGACGATCGCGTCCGCACCGGCGGCCTGGGCCTGCTCGGCGGCGCGCGCCATCTCGCGTCCGAGTGGGCTGAGCTTCACGAAGACGGGCACGTCCACGGCCGCCTTGGCCGCCTTGATGGCGGCGATCATCGGCCCCGCATCCTCCCCGATGTAGTGCGTCGATAGCTCCAGCGCGTCGGCGAACGGGCGGACACGCGGCGCAAGCTCCGCGATGTCCTCCGCCGTGTAGCCCATGCTCACGACGACCGGCAGACCCGCCTCACGGGTGATCGCGTACTCGCGCTCTATCCAGCGCTCGGGCGGCAGTTCGGACCACAGCTCGGCATTGAGGAAGCCGTGGGAGATCTCGGCCATGTTCGGGGTCGTGGGTTCGGCGGCGGTGCGCGAGATCGTCTTCGTGACCAGACCGCCGGCACCGCCCTCGGCGCAGGCCAGCAGCGCGGCACCGTCACGGACCGGCGGGCCCGCCGCGGTCCAGACCGGGTTGGGGAACCGGATCCCGCAGACTTCGACGCCAAGGTCCACCGTGGCCGCGGCGGCGGCCGCGGCCACGGGATCGGGCGAGGCGGCCGCTGCGGACTGGGCGCGGTGTTGTGCGGTGGAACGGGTCATCCCACCATCACCTCCCCGGGTACGAACGGATGCTCCCCGATCGCGTCAAGACGCTCCCACAGGCGGGCGGCCTGGACCCGGGCCTCAGCCGTCAGGGCATCCTGGTCGACCCCGGTCAGGCGGCCTTCCCGGACGACGACGCGACCGGCGACCAGCACGTCACGCACCGCCCGGGCCGACAGGCCGAAGACCCAGTGACCGGCCAGGGTGTCCGCCGTGATCGGGGTCGGCAACGGCTGGTCCAGGACGACGAGGTCGGCCGGCGCGCCAGGGACGATCCGGCCGAATTCGGGCTCGTCGAACGCGTCGGCCACCAGCCGAGCCCCGGCCGCGAGGCGCCGCAGCGGCCAGGACGCATCGGCGTCACCGGCGTCGTCCATTGGCAGGTCATCGCCGGGCCCCGTGCCCGACCGTCCGCTCGAGCCGTGCTCCTCGGCGAGTCGGAGGTAGCCGGTCCGGCCCTCCTCGAACATGTCCGCCCCGATCCCGTCCGTCCCGAGCGCGACGCGCGAGCCGAGCATCCCGAGCGGCGCCCGGCCGACCGCGTTGTGCATGTTGGAGCGCGGGTTGTGGACCAGCGTGGCGCCCGACGCCCGGAAGAGGGCGGCCTCGGCATGATCGAGGTGGACACCGTGGGCCAGGACCGGTACCGGGGCCATGCCACCAGCTCGCTCCAGGCGGTCCAGGACACGCCGTCCATGCATCGCTTCGGCGTCGCGCTCATCCTCGGCATCCTCGGCGACGTGGATGTGCAATCCGCGTCCGCTCGAGACCGCGAGGTCCACGCAAGCCTCCAGCGTCTCGTCGGACAGGGTGAACGACGCGTGCGCCCCGACAAGCCCGCGGACGAGTTGAGGACTCGTGGCCGCCACGCGAGCCAGGAAGCGGCGGTTCTCCTGGATCCCTGCGCGGGCATGGCCCGGCCCATCGCGATCACTCGTCTCGTAGGCGAGGACCGAGCGCACGCCGATCTCGGCGAACGCGTCCTCGATCAGGTCGAGCGATCCGTCGATCACGCCGGGCGACGCATGGTGGTCCACGAGCGTGGTCGTACCGGACAGGACCGCCTCCATCGCGGCGACCCGGGCAGACGCGCGGATGGACGCCTCGTCCAGGGCCCGGTCCAGGCGCCACCACACGCGGCGCAGGATCTCAACGAAGTCACGCGGCGGCGCGAGGCGATACGGCATCCCGCGGGCCAGCGCGGAGTAGGCGTGGGTGTGGGCGCAGACGTTGCCGGGGATCACGAGACAGCCGGTGCAATCGATCACGTGCATCCCGGCACCTTCCGACATCGCCGGGGCGACGGCGACCACCCGGTCGCCATCGACCACGACGTCGGCCTCCACGACGTTCGCCGGGTCGAGCGCCACGACGACCGTTCCCCTCGCGAGTACGGTGGTCATCGCGCCCTCCCGGCGATCTGCGGCGGCACGTCCCTGGTACCGGGCACCGGGGCGACTTCGGTGGGATCCCCGTGTCCGCGATCGAGGTGAGCCAGCCTTGGCACCGCCGCCCGAGCGGCGGCGGAATCGCGCATCGGGAGTCTCGTTCGACGGACGCCGTCGAACCGGTAGAGCGCCTCGGCGACGGCCGCTGCCGTCGGCACCAGACAGGCCTCTCCGACACCCTTGGCCCCGAGCGGGCCCTCCGGCTGGGGCTCCTCGATCAGGATCGTCTCGACCGGGGGCATCCCGGCGGCCGGGATGATCCCGAGCGACTTGAGGGTATCCGTGATCGGTACGCCGTCACGAACCTCGAACTCCTCGCTGAGCGCCTGGCCCAGGCCCATGTGGATCCCGCCCACGACCTGGCCCTCCGCGAGCGTCCGGTTCAGGACGCGCCCGACGTCGTGGGCCGCGACGATCCTGTCGATCCGCCCCTTCTCATCGAGGACGACGACCTGGGTCGCCCAGCCGAACGCGAAGTGGGTGACCGGCTCCCTGGCATCGTCGTCCAGCGCGGTCGTCCAGTCGATCGCCACCTCGCCGCTGAACTCGCGGCCGGCCAATGCGGACGGTGGACGGCCCTCAAGGGCGGTCCGAAGCGATCGGGCGGCCTCGAGGACCGCACGGCCGCCGAGCATCGTGGCACGCGACGCCGTCGTCTGGCCGGTGTCCAGCTCGCGCTCGGTGTCGACGACGACCTTGACGTTGCGCAGGGGGATGCCGAGTTCCGACGACGCGAGTTGCGCCAGCACCGTGTGGCAACCCTGGCCCATCTCTGACCATGAGTGGTAGAGGGTGATCGTGCCGTCCGCCTCAGGCCGGATGATCGCCCGCCCGTACTCCGTCATCCCGTTCCCGATCCCGACGTTCTTGACGCCGCATGCGATCCCCGCCAACGGGGCCGCTCGATAGGCATCGCGGACGGCGAGTAGCGTCTTCCGCAGGCCGACGCCGGGACCCAGGCGCTGGCCCGTCGCGAATCGGTCGCCGACGTCCAGCGCATTGCGCCAACGCATCTCCCAGCCGTCGATGCCCACCCGTTCGGCGAGTCGATCCAGCATGCCCTCGATGGCGAACGCGGTCTGGTTGACGCCGAAGCCGCGCATCGCGCCGGACGGCGGATTGTTCGTATGGACCGCCAGGGCCTCGATGTCCAGGTTCGGCACGCTGTATGGACCGCAGGCGTGGCCCGCGGCCCGTTCGAGGACCTTCATCCCGACGCTGGCATAGGCGCCGTTGTCGCCGACGATCCGGGCACGGACGGCGACCAGGCGCCCGTCGGGGTCGCAGCCCACGGTGTAGTCCATCCAGAACGGATGGCGCTTGGGGTGGAGCCGCAGGCTCTCGCGGCGACTGAGCGAGAGCAGGACCGGGCGCCCGGTCCGCCACGCCAGCAGGGCGGCCTGGCCCTGCACGCTCAGGTCCTCCTTGCCACCGAAGGCGCCGCCGGCTGATACCTGGGTCACGCGGACCTCCGCGGTCTCCAGCCCGAGCAGCGAGGCGACCTGGCGTCGATCGTCCCACGCACCCTGGCCGGGCGAGTACAGGTGCAGCCGGGGACCCGCTTCCCCCTCGACCGGAACCGCGAGGCAGGCCTCCGGCTCCAGGAACGCGTGCTCGATCCGCCCGGTGCGGAACGTCTCCGTCACGACATGCGCTGCGGCCGCCAACGCCGATTCGACATCGCCGGACTGCAGGATCGTCCGCGACAGTAGGTTGCCGTCCTCGTGCAGCCGTGGGGCATCGGCGGCCAGCGCGTCGAACGGATCCGTGATCGGCGCCAGGACGTCGTACTCGACCTCGATGAGAGCGGCGGCCTCGCGCGCGGCGCGTCGGGTCGTGGCCGCCACGGCGGCTAGGACGTCGCCGACGCAGCGGGTCGTCTCGCCCGGGGCAACGAAGACCGGCCAGTCGGCGCGGATCAACCCCTGGAAACGTTCGCCGGGAACATCGGCGGCGGTGATGACGGCCGCGACGCCCGGGTACGCCGCCGCGTTGGAGGTATCGATCCGACGCACCGTCGCGCGCGGATGATCGCTGAAGCGGAGGGCCCCGTGCAGCATGCCGGGAGCCTGCAGGTCCGCCACGAATGGCTTGTCCCCGAGGGCGAGATCCCTCGCCTCGTACCGAACGGCGCGCGAGCCGGCGGCGCGACGACGGTCCGGCGCCGGGATCGATCCGGCCCCGCGGCGATAGGCGGCGACGAGTTCGATGGCCTCGGCGATGGGGAGATAGCCGGTGCAGCGGCAGAGGTTGCCGGCCAGCGTCCGGAGGACCGCCTGGTGGGTCGGAGCCGGATCGCGGTGGAGCAGGGCCTCGGCCTTCATGATGACGCCGGGCGAGCAGAATCCGCATTGCGACGCTCCGGTCGCGATGAACGCACTGGCCCATTGGGCCCTCGCCTGCGTCGAGAGGCCGGACGGCGTTGTGACCAGCCTTCCTGCCAGTCGTTCAGCGGGCTGAGCGCAGGTCACGACGGCGCGCTCGTCAACGAGGACGGTGCAGGCCCCGCAGGATCCCTCGGGTGCGCACCCGTCCTTCGGGCCGCGCAGACCCAGCTCGTCCCGGAGCACGTCCAGGACGCTCATGCCCGGCTCGACCGCCACGGAGACCGCGCGGCCGTTCAGCGTGAACGCCAACTGAGCCATATCGCCTGCCTCATGGCGGCCATCCGGCCCTATCCCGAGGGTCTGCCTCTTCGACAGCATAGGAGCGCCCTTCACCGGCGGGAGCCTGCTGTTGGTCCCGTCCTTTGGGCCCGTTCGGACCCCCGAGCGGATCGGCCACGACCGCTCCAAAGAGACACGGGTCGCGGGCCAGGACGGAGGGCAGGTCGTGCGCCGACTGGGTCTCGAGCGGGAGATGGTGGATCCAGCGGCATTCGAACGCGCCGCCGCCCGGTTCCGCGAGGCCGGCGTCCTGCTGCCGACGTTCGCCCAGCTGGCGGACCCGTCCCGCATCCCGCCGGTCGTGCGCGACCACCTGGCCGCGGTGGATCCGGACGCACCGGACCCGCTCAACCTGTTCCGTGCCCACTGGTTCAATGGTCCGGACCGGCGGAGCGTCGTCGATACGCCGGCCCACGTGGTCCTGCCTCCCGAGCTGACGGGTGTCGCGGCACGGATCGTGGTCCTGCTGGGCGATCACTTCCCGATGATCCGCTCCCACAAGGTCCTGGCGGCGTATGGCTGCCTGGTGCCGCGGCTCGTCACCGGCCAGTTCGATCCGGTCACCCAACGGGCGGTCTGGCCATCCACCGGCAACTACTGTCGAGGCGGCGTCGCCATCTCGCGCATCCTCGGCTGCCGAGGGGTCGCGGTCCTGCCGGAGGGCATGAGCCAGGAGCGCTTCGACTGGCTCGCCGAGTGGGTGACGGACCCCGGCGACATCATCCGAACGCCGGGCACCGAGAGCAACGTCAAAGAGATCTACGACCGCTGCGCCGAGCTCGACCGCGAGCCGGGTACGGTGATCTTCAACCAGTTCTCCGAGTTCGGGAACCATATCGCCCACTACGTCATCACCGGCCGGGCCGTGGAGGCCGTCCTCCAGCGGCTCTCCGCCGACCACCCGAGCATCCGGCTCCGTGCGTTCGTGTCGGCGACCGGCTCGGCCGGGACGATCGGCGCCGGGGACTATCTCCGGGAGCGCTTCGGGTCCCGGACGGTCGCGGTGGAGGCACTGGAGTGCCCCACGATGCTGGCGAACGGCTTCGGCGAGCACAACATCCAGGGCATCGGCGACAAGCACATCCCGCTCATCCACGACGTGATGGCGACGGACTTCGTGGTGGGCGTGTCCGACCGGGCCACGGATCGCCTCGCCGTCCTGCTCGGAACGCCGGTGGGACGCGACTACCTGGCAGAGCGGCGCGGCGTGGACGACGCCACGATGAGCGCGTTCCAGTCACTCGGTCTGTCCAGCATCTGCAACATCGTGGCGGCCATCAAGGTCGCGAAGTACGAGGGCTACGGCCCGGACGACGTCGTCGTCACCGTGGCGACGGACGGCGCGGCGATGTACGACACGGAGCAAGCCCGGATCGTGGCCCGGGACTTCGCCCGCGGCTTCGACACGGTCGCTGCCGGCGAGACGTACGGAGAGTTCGTCGCCGGGGCGACAACCGACCACGTGCTCGAACTCCGCCGGATCGACCGCGACCGGATCTTCAATCTCGGCTACTTCACCTGGGTGGAGCAGCAGGGCGTGTCCGTGGACGAGTTCGAAGCCCGCCGGCGGCCGGAGTTCTGGACCGAGACGCGATCGATCGTGACCGAGTGGGATCGCCGCATCGACGATCTCAACGCCCGGACCGCGGCGCTCGACCACATCGCGGGACGCGGGCAGGTGCCGGCGTGAACCGGACACTCGACATCGCGACGGCCACGGGCGTGACCGTCGCGTGCGTGGGCTGCGGCGTGGTGGCTCCGCCGGACGACGCATTCCCGGCCCGCTGTCACATGGCGACCCCGGGCGACGAGATCGACCATGTCATGACGCGTCGGATCGACCACTCGCGCGCGACGCTGGCGGCGGACGACGACCCCAACCCGTTCGTCCGCTATCGCCAGATGTTCCGTGCCTGGCACGTCGCTCGGGCAGCGGGGTGGTCGGACGAGCGCTACGTCGGTCTCGTCCATCGGCTGGACAGGGCCGTGGCAGCCGTTGACGGCCACGGATTCCGCATCACACCGTTCCAGCGAGCGGATGCCCTGAGCGCCGTCCTGGGATCCAGCCCGGATGACGGCGTCTGGGTCAAGGACGAGACGGGCGGGGTCGCCGGCTCACACAAGGCCCGCCACCTGATGGGCATCATGCTCGAGCTGCTCGTCGGCGAGACCCTCGATCCCTCGCTCGAGGGCCGGCCGCTGGCCATCGCGAGCTGCGGGAACGCCGCCCTGGCGGCGGCCGTCATCGCGCATGCCGCCGGGCGTCGGCTCGACGTCTTCGTCCCAACCGACGCGGACCCGGCCATCCTGGCCCGACTCGAGCACCTCCACGCGCGGATCGAACTCGTCCGGCGGCCGGCGCGCCGCCATGGCGACCCGACCGTGCGCCGACTGCTTGCAGCCGTCGATGACGGGGCGATCCCGTTCTCGTGCCAAGGCCCGCTCAACGGACTTGCGATCGAGGGCGGCGAGACGCTCGCCTTCGAGATGGCGGAGGCGATCGCACGCGAGCGCATGACCCTGGACCGGGTGATCATCCAGGTCGGCGGCGGCGCCCTCGCCTCAGCCTGCGCGCAGGGACTGGCCGAGGCGCGTGCGCTCGGCGTCCTGACGTCGGTGCCCCATATCGACACGGTCCAGACGACCGGCGGCTGGCCACTGCTCCGCGCCTATGACCGCCTGTCTGCCGATCTCGACGGTCACCTCGCAGCGCCGGGGACTCGGGTGGACGTCACGCGGTCCCGCGTACGTGCCGCGCTCGATCGCGCCGCCCACCACCGCTCGGCCTACATGTGGCCGTGGGAGTCCGAGCCCAGGAGCGCCGCGCACGGGATCCTCGACGACGAAACGTACGACTGGCTGGCGGTCGTCGAGGCGATGCTCGCGACCGGGGGCCGCGCCCTCGTCGTGGAGGAGTCGGAGCTGCTGGCCGCCAACGAGCTCGCCATCCGCACCACTGGGACCACGGCGGACGTCACCGGCACGGCGGGTCTCGCCGGCCTTCTCCACCTGCGACGCCTGGGCGCCATCCGCAGCGACGAGCGCGTCGCAGTCCTGTTCACCGGCGCTCGCCACGACCGCCCACCGGGCAAGCCCGACCCTGGTCCCTGAGCCCAACCCGATCGGAGTACGACGATGAGAAGCTTCCTCGGCCGCGACATCCTGTCGCTCAAGGACTTCAGCCGGGACGAGTTCAACCGCGTCTTCCAGGTCTGCGATGACCTCAAGCCGTACGCCCGCGATCGACGCAACGGCGACCTGCTCAAGGACAAGACCCTGTTGACCGCCTTCTATCAGCCGAGCACGCGAACGCGCCTCTCGACCGAGGCCGCGATGCATCGGCTGGGCGGGCACGTCCTGGGCTTCTCGGACGCGAAGATGACGCGGGCGGGCGACTTCTACCAGGAGTCGATCAAGGACACGTTCCACATGCTGGAGTACTACGGCGATGTCATCGCGATCCGGCACTTCCAGCAGGGTGCGCCGGCCGAGGCCGCCCGCTGGGCATCCGTCCCGGTCATCAATTGCGGCGACGGCTGGGGCGAGCATCCCACCCAGGTGCTGACCGACCTGTACACCATTCGGACGGAGCTCGGGACCCTGGACGGCCTGACGTATCTCCTCGTCGGGGACATGCGCATGCGGACGATGCACTCGATCCTGTACGCGCTGTCGCAGTTCGATGCCGAGGCGCTGGTCGTGGGGCCGCCGGACATGTCGCTGCTGCCCGAGTTCAAGGCAGAGCTCGATGCCGTGAACGTCCGCTATCGCGAGATCGAGTCGGTGGCCGACGGCATCGCCCAGGCCGACGTCATCTACATGGAGCCCGTCGTGCAGGCGGACTACACCAAGGGCAGGGTGGAGCGGGACGCGGTGCTGCCGACCACCCCGGAGGCGTACCGCGTCACCCGCGAGCTGCTCGCCGCAAAGGCGAAGTCGAGCTCGATCATCCTGCATTCCCTGCCGCGGATGGACGAACTGCCGTCGGACGTCGACGAGACCCGCCACCAGCGGTACTGGGTGGAAGCGTTCAACGGCGTCGTCCTGCGCATGGCCCTGCTCAGCCTCGTGCTGGGCGCAGTCGAATAGGCGGGCCGGATCATGCAGACGGACCTGCGCGGCCGCGACCTGATCAGCCTCCAGGACTTCACGACGGACGAGATCGACACCATCCTCGAGGTCGCGCTCCAGCTCAAGCGCGAACGGGCGATGGGCGTCCCGCACCCGCTCCTGCGGGACAAGGTGCTGGCGATGCTGTTCTTCTTCTCCAGCACCCGGACCCGCGCGTCCTTCGAGGCTGGGATGGCCCAGCTCGGCGGGCACGCCCAGTTCATCGAGAGCCGTACGACCCAGATCGCGCACGGCGACACGCCGACGGAGATCGGCGAGATCCTGGGCCGCTACAACGACGGCATCGCCATCCGCAACGTGGACTGGGGGATCGGCAACCGGTACATCCGCGACGTCGCCGCCGCTAGCCGCGTCCCGGTCCTCAACATGCAGTGCGACGTCTATCACCCCCACCAGATCCTCGCTGACCTGATGACGATGCGCGAGCGCAGGGGCGACCTGCGCGGCCGGACCATCACCATCAGCTGGGCGTACGCGGCCTCCTACCAGAAGCCCATCAGCGTCCCGCAGGACCTGTTGCTGGCGGCGACGCGCTACGGCATGGACGTCCGCCTCGTCCACCCGCCGGAGTTCGAGCTGATGCCCGAGATCCTGGCGCAGGCGCAGGACAACGCCCGTCGCTCGCACGGCAGCCTCGAGCGGATGGACGACTTCGAGGCCGGCTTCCGCGGTTCGGACATCGTCTACGCCAAGAGCTGGGGGGCTTTGCTCCGAGCGAAGGACGACGCGGACGGGGCGGCGATCGCCGCGACCTACTCGGACTGGATCACGGACGAGCGCCGGATGGCGATGGCCGCCGACGACGCGATCTACATGCACCCGTTGCCCGCCGATCGCGGGATCGAGGTCGCGGACGCCGTGATCGACGGCCCGCGATCCGTGGTCTACGACCAGGCCGAGAATCGGCTCCACGCTCAGAAGGCGGTCATGGCACTGACGATGCGCTGATCGTCCAGCCCGCGATGGCGCGGTGGACGCGCCGGAGGGATCACGATGTCCAACCAGATCCTCGTCGTCGCGATCGGCGGCAACTCGCTGATCAAGGATGCCCAGCACATGTCCGTCCCCGACCAGGTCCAGGCCCTGGGCGAGACGAGCACCCATATCGCCCGGATCATCAAGGACGGCTGGCACGTCGCGATCGGGCATGGCAACGGGCCGCAGGTCGGCTTCATCCTGCGCCGCTCGGAGCTGGCGGCCCATGAGCTTCACGAGGTCCCGCTCGACGTCTGCGACGCTGATTCGCAGGGGGCCATCGGGTATGAACTCCAGCAGAACCTCGGGCACGACTTCCGGCGCCTCGGTATCGATCGCCAGGCCGTCACGCTGGTGACGCAGGTCGAAGTCGCTCCCGACGACCCGGCGTTCGTAAAGCCGTCCAAGCCGATCGGGTCGTTCATGGACGAGCCGACGGCTGCCCGCCGCCGCGACGAGGAAGGCTGGGCCGTCCGCGAGGATGCCGGGCGCGGATGGCGGCGTGTGGTGCCCTCGCCGCGTCCGCTGCGCATCGTGGAGCTGGATGCGGTCCGGGCGCTGCTGCGCGATGACTTCGTGACCATCACCGTCGGCGGCGGCGGCATCCCGGTCGTCGCCGACGACGCGGGCGACCTCCACGGCGTGGCCGCCGTGATCGACAAGGATTTCGCGTCGGCGCTGCTGGCCATCGAGCTCGCCGCGGACGTCTTCATGATCAGTACGTCCGTCGCCCAGGTCGCCCTCGACTGGGGCCGACCCGAACAGCGCTGGCTGGACCGACTCACGGTCGCCGAGGCGAAGCGCTACCTGGCGGAGGGCACGCACTTCATGCCGGGCAGCATGCAGCCCAAGATCGAGGCCTGCATCTGGTACCTGGAGCAGGCGGGCGGTCGCGCGATCATCACCAGCCCTGACCTGATGGAGGCGGCCCTCGCTGGGGAGGCGGGCACGGCGATCGTCATCGACTGAGCGTGTCGCACGACCGGGCGATCAGCCCTCCAGCGCGACCGCGCGATCAGCCCTCCAGCGCGTCCCGGATCGGGCCCAGACGGGCCCGCAGGAGGTCCTCGCCGGCGGCGTCCGTGATCCGACAGGTCCAGCCATCGTCGTCGGGCCAGGACTGCACCACGATCGTCGCGCCACGCTCGGCGGCACGGGCGTACTCGAGCCGGACCAGTCTGGGCAGCACTCGCGTCATCGCGATCCCGTCGTCACGGCCGGACATGATGACGCTCTCCTCGAGCCAGTCGGCGTAGACGGCGTTGTTGGCATGGTCCATCGGGTCCAGCTCCTGCGGCCGGACGGCGAACGAAGCGATCCCCGCGTCGGGGGGCGCCTGGCCGATGTCCACGCGCCCGAGCGGGAACGTCGCCGCCGGGGAACCGAACGCCCCGTCGAACTCGCTCGGGATCCGGGTGGGCACCCCGCGGCCGTCGATCAGCACCCAGTCCACGTGGGTCCAGCCGACGAGCACCCCGTCCGCATCCAGGAAGTCGGTCCGGCGCCGGGCCCAGACCCGGCGCCACCCCACGACCCGGGTCGTCCCAACGAGCTCGTCGCCGACGAGGATCGGGGCCAGGACGGCGACCTCGGCGGCACGCGCCAGCCAGACGAGGCCCCGCTCCGCGTACCACGCCCTCGTGAACCCCCGCTCGGCGGAGTGATGCCAGGCGAGGTCCTGGGCGTAGCGCAGCAGCGTCGATGTCCGCAGCCGACCGTCCGGTCCCGCTTCGTCGAAGCGGACCCGGATCGGAACCGAGCAGGCATGGACATCGGTGGACGAAGCTTCACCAGCGAGTGCCCGACCCGTCGCGGCGGGGACCATCGCCATGGGGGCCGGCGTGCCGGAACCGCCATCGCTCACGGGTTCGTCCGGGCGAGATCGTCCAGCGTCTCAAGCGCGATCAGCCTCGTGGCTCCCGCAGGAGCGGTCTGGCGGTCGAGCCGGACCGCGCACGATCGCTCCGCGTCGAAGACCACGAGACCGACCCGCAGCGATCCGTCCTCATCTGCGGCGTGCGTCCGGGCGTCATCGAGCTGGTGCAGCACGTCGGCGTTGATCCCGCGGGCGCCCCACTTGCAGTCCCAGGCCTCGGCCGCACCGTCGCGCTCGACCGTGACGTCGTACGGGTGGATCTCCGCGTGAACCCCGTCGAACAGGATCCGTCGTTCACGTCGGACGGCCGGGGCTCCCACGCGGCGCGCAAGCAGCCGGGCCGTCAACTCTTCCACGATCGCACCGCGGAACTGGCTGCGGACCTGCTCGCCCCGCTCGGCGACCTCGAGGGCGGCGGCGAGGATCGCCTCGGACTGCTCGATGGTCGCCGGATCGGCCCCGCGGCCGAATAGCGAGGGGAACATCGCACGCCAGGCGTCCGGGTCCGTGGACTCGCCGTTCATCACGGCTCGGGCCAGGACCCGCTGGGCCGTCGATGCGTCGGCAAGCGAGGCCGCCGCTCGGGCGACGAGCGGGTCGGCCTGGATCCCCGCATAGACGACGGCGCGCCCGTCGCGGGCGGCGTCCTGGAACCTCACGCTCCGTCCCCGAGCGCCACCAGCACCACCTGGGGGAACGTGGACAGCCAATCGATGGCACGGTGCGGATCCGAGATGCGACCGATCTCGTCGATGGCCCGGTCGATGGCGCCGTCGATGGTCGGCTCCAGGATCTCGCTGTCCCGCGTCGCGGCGATCTCCTCCAGACGTGACCGCCATGCCTCGCAAAGGTCGGTCACGTAGGTCCACTCGTCGTCGATCGACTCACCGATCCCCGCCAGCGTCTCGTAGGCGTCGAGAGCGTCGGCGATGGCGGCGGCGACCGTCCGCGTTCCTGTCATGGCGCCAAGCGTACGACCGCCGGCGAGGGGGCGCTGGCTAGCGGTCGCCCGCGACGGCGGATGGACGACGAGCGACCGGAGCCGCCGGGCGGCGCCGCCAGCCACGACCGAGCGGGTGTCGCACGGCAGGGTCTCCCGATGCCCGCTTCAGGAGTGCTTCCAGCTCACGGCGCGCCCGCTCGTCCCAGGCGCGGGAGTACGCCCGGGTCGCCGCGGCGCGAACACGCGCGGCTTCGTCGCGCTCTCCGGCCGCCTCGAGGGTGGCGACACGATCCAGGATGGCGCGGTACAGACCCGGGAGCTCCTCGGCGGGAGAGATGGGCTCCATCGATGACATGCTCGCGGGCGGGGGTCCGTTCGGGAATAGCCCACCGGTCCCGCTGCCAGCCGCCGAATGGATGGCGCCTCAGTCCCCGGTGTGGGCTCCACCCCGAACGTCAAAGGGGCCAAGGCCACCGGATGCCCGGCTCCAGGCGACGTGCACGTCGTCCACGCGTGCGCCGGCCGGCCCGGTCCGAAGCGCGGCTACCAGGGCCTCGAGGTCACCGCGGGAGCCCTCCGCACGGCAGCGGACGGACCCGTCAGCCTCGTTCGCCACCCATCCGTCCAGGTCCAGCGCGGCCGCCCGATGAAGGACGTAGTAGCGGAAGCCGACTCCTTGGACCCGACCCCGGACGACGGCGTCGAGACGTTCGCTGCCGCTCATGCGGCGCTCGACCGGGTCGCCGGCCAGGCGAGCGCGAGATCGTCGAGGACCAGCTCCGGCCCGACGTTGGCGGCCAGCAGCACGGCGGCATGGCCGACTCGATCGATGAAGGCGACGAGGTCCGCCTCGTCGATCCGGGCGCCGACGCCGGCCGCCTCCTCCAGCAGGCGCGGGTCGCGGAGCGAGGCAGCTAGCCCGCGCTGGCTGAGGAGCAGGTCGCGAGCCACGTCGGACCAGATGGCCACCACGGCGGCGGCGGCGCTGCGCCGCTCCGCCGCCGGGGTCCGGGCCGGCAGGATCGCGTCGTCCGTGGGCTCATCGTCCCCGGCGGCCCCTTCGCCGGCGTCGGCAGAGACCTCCGATCCTCCTGGGACCGTCCCGGATCGGGACCCCTCGGCAGGCGGCGCCGCGGACGAGCGGCGTCGGCCGCGCGACGACACGGCGGGCGCCGCGGTCGACTCCGGCGCGGTTCCCTGGGGAGCGTCAAGGGCTGCCAGGACCGAGGCGCCTGCAGCAGCGGATCGGACTGCGGCGAGCCGTTCCGACGCTCGCGCCGACGTGAGGTCGAGCAACACCCGCGTCAGTTCATCGCGGTACCGCAGGGCATCCGGCTGGTTTGCCCAGGCGAGGGCACGGCCGGGACGACCGCCGGAGATCCGAGCGAGGCGGGCCGCTAGGGCCGGGTCTGCGACTCCGTGCTCGGCAAGGATGGCTTCGACGTCGCGAGTGCCGACGGGCCCCAATCTGACCCGCGAGCAGCGCGACCGGATCGTCGGCAGGAGCGGCTCCTCGGCATCCGCACAGAGGATGAGGGTGACCCCCGGCGGCGGTTCCTCGAGGGTCTTGAGCAAGGCCGCCTGAGCATCATCGTTCATGCGCTCCGCGGATCGGATGATGGCGACGCGCGCACCCGCTTCGACCGGCATCAGCGCCAGCTCGGAAACCAGGTCCCGGATCCCTCGGGCGCGAGATCCCGGGCCGCCGATCACGACCTGGCGGCCGGGGCCCTCCGGCCCGAGATCGTGGAGGTCGGGGTGACCGCCCGACGCGACGAGGTGGCAGGCCCGGCACGACCCGCAGGGGCGATCGGTCGGATCATCGGCCGTGCACAACAGGCCGGCCGCCAGGTCTCTCGCCAGCGTGGTCTTTCCGACGCCGGCGGGCCCCACGAGCAGGAGCGCGTGCGGCGCCCGTCCTCGGATCATCGCCGTCAGCGCGCCGAGCGCGGCGGCGTGGCCCTTGGTCCGGACGCCGTCCACGGCCGGTTTCAGGCGGGTTCCGACTTCGCCTTCGCGGCAGCCGGCTTGCGGGTGGACCGGCGCTTGGGAGCCGGGGCCTCCGCCTCGGCCTCGCCACCGGTCGGGGCCTCGACGGCCTCGGCCTTCGCGGCAGCCGGCTTGCGG
>Ga0224500_10000868_pt1 | contig 19183 bp, 18 predicted proteins | sample SF_Oct11_sed_USG_FD_168126 | JGI IMG/M metagenome (GOLD analysis project Ga0224500, IMG submission 168126) | Sediment microbial communities from San Francisco Bay, California, United States - SF_Oct11_sed_USGS_4_1 | ecosystem: Environmental > Aquatic > Marine > Sediment | place: USA: California... | reverse complement strand
CCCGCAACCGCCTCCACCTCCTCGAGATCCTCCAGCGACGCGGCCGGCGTGTACGCCGCAATGCGCCTGAGCCCGCGCGACCGGCAGTACGCCGATGCGGCCACCACCGGCGTGAGGATCTCCGCCGCCCCGATGTCGTAGCCGAGGCTCGCGAGCCGCGCGGCGAGTCCGGCGCGCGGCCTGCTGGTGGTGTTGGTGACGCATCGGAAGGGAATGCCGCGGGCCCGGAGCGCCGCGGTCGTGGCGGGTCCGCCGGGGATCGCCCCCCGGTCGGTGTACAGCGTCCCGTCGAGGTCGAGGAGGAATGCCGCCGGGTTCAGTAGCGGCCGAGGTAGCTCCGGATCTCCCACTCCGTCACCTCGCGATTGTAGAGATCGACCTCCTCGCGCTTGGCCTCGAGGAACCGCTCGGTGAGGTGTTCGCCCAGCGCCGCCTTGATGACGTCGTCCTTCTCGAAGCGGTCCAGCGCCTCGTGCAGGTCGCGGGGCAGGTCGTCAATCTGGTACTTGCGGCGGTCCCGGAAGCTCATCCGGAAGATGTTCCGGTTCACCGGCTCCCGGCAGGCCAGCCTCTGCGCCACGCCGTCGAGCCCGGCGGCGAGCTGGACGGTCAGCGAGAGGTAGGGATTGGCCGACGGGTCCGGCATGCGGAGCTCGCAGCGGGTTCCTTCCTCGCGCCGCTCCGGGATCCGGACCAGCGGCGAACGGTTGCGCATGCTCCAGGCGACATTCACCGGCGCCTCGTACCCCGGCACCAGCCGCTTGTAGCTGTTGATCAGCGGGTTGGTGATGGCACAGAAGCCGCGCGCATGCTGCAGCAGCCCCTCGACGTACGACAACGCGATGGCCGACAGCTGGTGCTCGGCAGCGGCGTCGTAGAAGGCGTTGACCTTGCCGAGGAACAGGCTCTGGTGGGTGTGCATCCCGCTTCCAGCCTGGCCCTGGATCGGCTTGGGCATGAACGACGCCACGAAGCCATGCCGGTTGGCCAGGCTCCGCACCACGAACTTGAAGGTGGCGATGTTGTCCGCGGTGGTCAGGGCGTCGGCGTAGCGGAAGTCCACCTCGTGCTGCCCCGGGGCGACCTCATGGTGCGCCGCCTCGACCTCGAACCCCATCAGCTCCAGGTCATGCACGATGAGGCGCCTGAGCTCCTCCCCCTTGTCCACCGGCGTCAGGTCGAAGTAGCTGCCGCTGTCATGGGTCGCGGTGGAGGGATCGCCCGCGGCGTTCCGCTCGAACAGGAAGAACTCGACCTCGCATCCCGCCATCATGGTGTAGCCCATCCCGGCCGCGAGCCCGATCTGCCGCTTGAGCGTGAGCCGGGGACAGCCCGGGAACGGCGCCCCGTCGGGGGTGTGGATGTCGCAGATCACCCGGCCGACCCGCCCCCCCTCGTCGTCGATGGGGAGAATGCGGAACGTCTGGAGGTCCGGCGCGAGGAGCATGTCGCTCTCCTCGATGCGCACGAACCCCTCGATGGAAGAGCCGTCGAACATGATGTCGCCGGCCAGGGCCTTGGCGAACTGGCTGCGGGGGACTTCGACGTTCTTGTTGATGCCGAGGATGTCGGTGAACTGCAGCCGGAGAAAATCGACCTGGAATTCGTCGGCCAGCGCGAGGATGGATGCCGGTGTGGCGCCGCCGAGCTGGCGGGGAAACGCCGACAGGGGGGGACGGTTCAGCTCAGGCTCTCCAGGATCTTCCACAGCTCGATGGGTCCGAAATCGTTGAACCGCTGGACGATCTCCTGCTCGGTCCACTCCCGGAAGATCCAGCCGGTGCTCTTGTGGCGCGCGCCTTCGAGGAAGTGGAGCCGCCCCTGCGCCAGCGTCCCGACGGTGCGGGTCTCGAGGTAGACGCTCCAGCGCGCGTGGCTCCGCTCGAGGTCGCCAAGATGACGGGCCGCGGGGGCGTCGGGAATCGGCAGCTGCTGCGGCTGGGCCATCGTTCCTCCGGGTTGTGTACACGCTAATGAATGCTCCTGAGCGGGACAAGACAGGAGGCCGGGCAATTCGGCGTCCTTCTCCAGTCGCCATATCGTCTGATCGCCTGTTCGCCTAAATTCCCCGCCCCATGACCGAACCCCTGACCTGCCGCTCCTGCGCGGCACCGCTCGTCGCCGGGGGCCACTACTGTCACCGGTGCGGGCGCGCCGTGACCGGTGGCGGCTCCTCCGAACGCACCCCGTGGGCCATCGCCTGGGCGCTCGTCGCCCTCTCCACCGCCGTGATCGCCTGGTCGGTGCTGGGGCGCGACCCATCCGCCGGCGCCGCTCCTCCCATGGCTCAGACCGGCACGCCTCCCGACATCAGCCAGATGTCGCCTCGCGACCGCTTCCTGCGGCTCCACGACCGGGTGCTGGGCGCCGCCGAACGCGGAGACAGCGCCACCGTTCGCCAATTCGCGCCCATGGCGATCACGGCGTACGGCATGCTGGATTCCTACGACGACGATCTCCGCTTCCATGCCGGGCTGATCTATCTCCAGCTCGGCCGGGCCGATGCCGCCGTCGCGCTCGCGGACACGATCCAGGCCGGCACTCCCGGTCACCTGCTGGCCGAGATCCTCCGGGCCGACGCCGCCGAGCTGCGGGGCGACCTCAAGGAGCGGAACCGGAGCCGACGCGTCTTCCTCGCCAACTTCGACCGGGAGATCGCCACCGGCCGGCCGGAGTACGGTGAGCACCGCCGAGTGCTGGACGCCTTCCGCGTCCGGGCGGGGTCGCCATGAGCAGGACGATTCGCGTCGCCCATTCCCCCGACTCGGACGACGCGTTCATGTTCTACGCCCTGGCGGAGGGGAAGATCGATACCGGCGAGCTGCGCTACGAGCATGAGCTGGCCGACATCGAGACCCTCAACCGGCGCGCCCTCAAGGGCGAACTCGAGGTCACCGCGGTCTCGATCCATGCCTACGCCTATCTCGCGGAAACCTACGCCCTCCTCAACAGCGGTTCCTCCATGGGCGACCGGTATGGCCCGCGGCTGGTCGGCCGCACCTCGCCGCCCGCCGACCCGCGCCAGGCCTCGAGGGGCCGGCGTATCGCCGTGCCCGGCACGCTGACCACCGCCTATCTCGCGCTGCGTCTGTTCCAGCCCGAGTTCGAGCCGGTGGTGATGCCGTTCGACCGGATTGAGGACGCGGTGGAGGCGGGCGAGGTCGAGCTCGGGCTGCTGATCCACGAGGGCCAGCTGACCCACGAGGAGCGGGGCCTGCCGCTCTGGACCGATCTTGGCGAGTGGTGGTTCGGGGAGACCGGGCTTCCCCTGCCGCTGGGCGGGAACGTCGTCCGCCGTGACCTGGGCCGGACGGTGATGGACCAGGTGGCCCGCGACCTCAAGGCCGGGATCGAATACGCCCTGGCACACCGGACGGCGGCCCTGTCCCACGCCAGCCGCTTCAACCGGGGAATCGGCGAGGCCAGGACCGACCGGTTCGTGGCCATGTACGTGAACCACTGGACGGTGGACTACGGCGAGCGGGGCCGGGAGGCGGTCCGGGAACTCCTGCGCCGCGGACACGCGGCGGGCATCATCCCGCACCCGGTGGCGGTGGACTTCGTCGGGGTCGAGTCCGGCGCAGCCTGAAGGAACCATCACGGGGGGCCGTTGTCGCCCCCGGCATCGCGCCTTATGATAGAGCGTCCGGCTTCCCGGACGCTCTTCTCGTGCTTGGAGTCCGCCTTGGCCATCGCTGACCTCCCGATCGGAGTCCTCGTCGTCGATGATGACGAGCCGGTCCGGAACGCCCTCCGCAAGTACCTCTCGCAGCAGGGGTACGAGGTGAGCGTTGCCGCCTCCGCCGGCGAGGCGGTCCGGCTGCTGCAGCGACAGAAGGTCAACGTCGTCCTGCTGGACGTGCGCGTACCCGGCCGCAGCGCCATCGACCTCGTCCCGGAAATGCTCGAGCTGGTGCCGGGAGTGGTCGTGCTGATGCTGGCCGGCGCGAACGAGGCCACCACCGCCGCGCTGTGCATGCAGCGCGGCGCGATGAACTACATCACCAAGCCCATCGACCTCGCCGGCCTGTCACGGTCGATTCTCTCCGCGGTCCGCCGGCGCGACAGCCAGATCGAGCAGGCCAGCCTCGGCCAGTGGCTCAAGGAGGAGGTGGCCCTCCGCACCGCCGAACTCCGGCGCGAGCGGGCCAAGCTCGAGCGGCTCTCAGTCACCACCCTCGAGGCGATGGTGCATGCGCTCGAGTCCAAGGATCCCTTCATCCGCGGGCATTCGGCCCGGGTGGCGGACCACGGCGCCCTCATCGCCGCAGAGATGGGGCTCAACGACGAACTCGTGGAAGAGATCCGCACCGCGGGGCGGCTACACGACATCGGCAAGATCGGGATCCGCGAGCAGGTCCTCTCCCGGGAAGGCCCGCTGACCACGGCGGAGTACGAGCTGGTCAAGCAGCACGCCGTCATCGGCGCCCAGATCCTGGCGCCGCTCACCCACCTTGGCGGGATCATCCCGATGGTCCGGAGCCACCACGAGCGGTGGGACGGGCAGGGCTATCCCGACGGTCTCAGCGAGGAGGCGATCCCGGTCGGCGCCCGGGTGCTGGGCGCGGCGGAGATCTTCGACGCCCTGACCACCGCGCGGTCCTACCAGGAGAAGATCCCCATGGAGGTCGCCATCGAGCGGATGCGGGATCTTGCAGGATCAGTGCTGGACCCGGCGGTGTTCGACGCGCTCGAGGCGTCCGTCAGCCGGCGCCAGGCGCTCGTCTTCCTGGACGATGCTCAGGAATGACGCCGACCGACCCCGGAACAAAGACCGAAACGACCGCCCGTTGGCGGTCGTCTCGCTTCCGCTTGGGCCTCGCCCGATTGCGTCGCCCCGGTCGGCATGGCTTCTGCCTCTAGGACCCCACATATGGGCCGCCAACTCCTGCTCGTGGAAGACGATCCCGACCAGCGCCGGCTGCTGGAACGCACCCTCACAGCCGCCGGCTGGCGGGTACTTTCGGCGCCCGACGGAGAAGCCGGGGTCGCCGCCGCGCGGGCCCACCGCCCCGACGTGATTGTCCTCGACGTCATGATGCCCCGGCTGAACGGCTTCCAGGCATGCCGCCAGCTCCGCGCCGACCCGGAGACCAGGCACATCCCGATCGTCATGACGACCGCCAAGGACCAGCCCGCCGACGAGTTCTGGGGTCGGGAGGTCGGTGCCGACGAGTACCTGGTTAAACCGCTCGACATCCGGCAGCTCATCGAGGTCGCGATCCGGCTCACGGAGCCGAAGTGACGCTGCTCCAGATCATCCTGGTCTTCGCCGCCTCAGTCGTCGGGGCGGGGGTGCTGGCCGTGGCCAGTTGGTTCCTGTACGCCTCCTACCTCACCCGCGTCGAGCGCCGGCTCGCCGGCCGCAAGGGCCTTTACCGGGAGCTCGTGGCCGGGCTGGCCCAGCGGGACCGCGCCCTGCTCGAAGGTGAATTGCACGAACTCAGCACCCTGCGCGACTTCGAGGCGCTCGAGGCCCTGCTGGAGGAGCAGGCGCGGGGGATGACCGAGCGCCCGGCCTGGCTGCTGGATGCCTACGACCGGCTGGGGCTGGTGGACAAGTACATCCGACGCCTGCGCGAGGCGCGGCGCTGGCGCGAGCGGGCCTTCGCCGCCGAGTTGCTGGGCCGGGTGGGCAACGCCAAGGCGGTGGCCGCGCTGCTGGAAACGGCGCAGAACACCAGGAGCGAGGATGGGGACGTCCGCGAGATCGCGCTCCGCGCCCTGGCCCGCATCGCCGACCCCAGGGCGGTGGATCGGCTGGTCACGGCCCTGCGGGAGGCGCAGCCCTGGCTGGCGCCCCGCATCGCTGACATCCTGATGCGCCACGGCGAGGCGGTGGTCGACCCGATGATCGCCTTCCTCCAGGAGCCGAGCCGGCATCCCGCCCGCGCCTGGGCGGCCAATATCCTGGGTGAGCTCAAGGCCCCGCGGGCGTTTTCAGCCCTGGTTGGCGCGCTCAAGAATCTCGACGACGAAGTCCGCGCCAAGGCGGCCGGTGCCCTCGGCAAGCTGGGCGACCGGCGCGCGGTGACCTATCTCCTCGACCATCTGCTCACCGACCCCGCGCCGTTCGTGCGGGCCCGGATCGCGACCGCCCTGGGCCAGTTCGCCGGCAACGAGGTGGTGGACCGCCTGGTCCGCTCCCTCGGCGACCCGGCGTGGTGGGTCCGGATGCGGAGCGTGGAAGCGCTGGAACAGATCGGGGTGGCCGCGGAGACGCCGCTCCGCATCGCGCTGGACGATCCCGATCCCGAAATCCGGATCCGGGCCGCGGTCGCCCTCGAGCGCCTTGGCGTGCCGGGAAGGATCGTCGCCCAGATCGAGGAGGGCGGCGACACCAGCGAGAGCGAGGCGCTGCTGTCGAAGTTCGGCGTCGCCGGCGCCCGCGAACTCCTCGCCGAACTGCTGCACCACCACGCCCCGGGCGTGCGCGCCGCGGTGCTCCGCGCCATCCGCTCCGCGGACCGCCGGGACCTGGCGCCGGACCTCATCACACGGGCCCGGCGCGACGAGGACGCCGGCGTCCGGACGCTGTGCTTCGGGACGCTGCTCTCGCTGGGCACCCGCGAGGCGGTGCCCGCGGCGCTGGACGCGCTGGCCGATTCCGATGAGCGCGTCCGCGCGGCCGCGACCGACCTGATCGGGACGCTCGGGACTGATGAGTTGGTGTCGGTCATCATGCCCCGGGCGTCGGACCGCGAGCCCACGGTCCGTGCCGCGGCCGCGCGGGCCCTCGGCCTGGTCCGCGCGACCGGAGCCGACGCCGACTTCACTCGCCTGCTGCGGGATCCCGACGCCGGGGTGCGGGTCGCGGCCGCGGAGGCGGTGGCGGTCGCCGGCTGGAAGGGAGCGCTCCCGCTCCTCATCGACCTGCTGGGGGACGCCGACCCGCCGGTGCAGGAGGCGGCGGTCCGGGCGCTCGGCACGCTGGGAGACTCCGGTCACGCGGCGCAGCTGGTGAGGGCCTACCGCGGCGCATCCCCTGAGGTCGCGAGCGCCATCACCGAGGCGGTGGCACGACTGGACCGCGCGGCACTGGCCGGGATCTTCGACCTGTTGATCGAGCGGGACGACATCGCCAGTCGCGTGTCGCTGGCCGAGACCATCGGCCGCCTCGCACCGCCCCTCCCGATGCACCTGCTCGATGCGCTGTTCCGCGACCGCGCGCCGGAAGTGCGGCGGGTGACCTCGGTGGTGCTGGGTGAGAGCGGGGAGCCCGCCGCCGCGAGGTCGCTCGCAGCGGGGCTCGACGACCCCGACGAGACCGTGCGCGCCGCCGCAGTGGACGGCCTGGTCCGCCTGAGGCACGCCGACTCCGGCCCCCGGTTCCTCACACTGATTCGGGACGACCCGTCCCCGGTGGTACGGGAGCGCGCCGCACTCGCGATCGGCATCGGGCGGACCCCTGGTGGTGAGGTGGAGCTGCTGAGCGCCTGCCATCGCGACCAGGCGGCGCCGGTCCGGGCCGCCGCCGTGCTGGCGCTGGGCGCCTTCGACCAGGAGAGCCTGGTGGCGCGGGTATTGGAGATGGCCGACGAGGCCGCCCTGCGGGAGCTGCTCCGCAGCCGCCTCAAGGAGGACGCCGGGTACCGTCTGCTCGGGCTGCGCCTGCGCGAGGCGAGAAACGTCGAGCTCCACGCGCTCGGGAGCATCAGCCGCGAGCAGATGGAACAGGTGCTCGCGGAGGGGATGCGCGGCGTGCTCGACCCGGGCCAGCGCATCAGGGTCGTCGCAGGCCTGAGGGCCTTCCAGGGGGAGCGGAGCCGGCGCGCCCTGCTCTCGGTGCTGCGCGGCGACCCGAGCCCGGAAGTCCGGGCCGCGGCGCTGACCGCGGTGGGCGGCATGCTCGATGCCGACGAGCTCCACCTCACAGCCTCGCGCGCCCTCGACGACCCGAGCCGGGTAGTCCGTCACGCCGCGGTCGCCCTGTTCCAGAGGATCGATCCCGAAAAGGGACTCCCGGCCCTGCTTCGCATGCTGAAGTCTGAGGAGGATCCAGCGCTGCACCAGATGGTGGCCCGCCAGGCAGAAGCGGCGTTCCCCGCCTTCATGGACATGGTGATGGCGATGGACGACAGCGGCCAGGAGGGGATGCACCTCCTCCAGGTGGCGCGCTACGTCAATCATCCCGAGTTGCCCCGGGTGCTCGGCATCCTCGCGCGAGGCGACGTTCCCGGCATTCGTGCGGCGGTGGCCCGCCTCTATGCCGCACGACCCGACCTCATTGACGAGCAGGCGCTCGACCTGGTGGCGGGGGATCCCGCACCCGAGGTGCGCCGAGCCGCGGCCGAGGCCTGGGCCGCCGGGAGCCGCTTCGACCGGCTGGCCGCGATGCTGGGCGATCCCGACCCCGGCGTCCGGCAGGTCATCGCCCGGGCGCATCTCCCCGCACCCGACAGCCGAGCGCTCGATCCCCTGGCCCTCGATCCGGATGAGATGGTGCGCGCCGCCCTGTTCGCCTGCCGGGTGCTCCGGGGGGAGTGGGGAGAACCGCCTCCCGGCCTCGCGCTCTCGCGGGCCGCCGCCGCCACCGCCATCCGTCAGTGCGTCCCGGTCGACAAGCTCCGCGAGTCCGTCCGCACCGAACCCGATCCGGCGCGCCGTCTCCCCGTGGCCCTGGCGCTGGCCGTCCTCGGGGATGCCAGCGCGTACACTGCGACCCGGTCCGACCCCAATCCGGCCATCCGCGACCGGGTCGGCCGCATGCTGGTCGCCTGGCCCGGGGGCGACGCCGAGGATCCGCCCGCATGATCGGCGAGACCATCCTCGCCGTCACGACCACGATCGGCCTGGTGACGCAGCCCCTGTTCCTGGGCTACTTCATCCTCTACAACACCTACATGATGACCCTCATCGCGCTGTCGGTCCGGCAGGTGCGGCGGCGCGTGGCGGGCCACTTCGTGGAGGACCTCGACCTGATCGACGAGAGCGACTACACCAAGCCGCTCACCATGATCGTGCCGGCCTTCAACGAGGAGGTGACGATCGTGGACAGCGTCACCAACCTGGTGCAGTGCGACTACCCCCGCTTCGAGGTGGTGGTGGTCAACGATGGCTCCAGCGACCAGACCCTCGAGGTGCTGAAGCACGCCTTCCGCCTCCGGCGCACCGACCTGCCCTACCGCGAGGCCATCGGGACTGCCCGGGTCCGCGCGATGTACCAGGCCACAATCCCGCTGCCGCGCAACATCACCCAGCTGGTCGTCATCGACAAGGAGAACGCCGGCAAGGCCGACGCCCTCAACGCGGGCATCAACGCCTCGAACGCGCCCTATTTCGTGAGCCTCGACGCCGACAGCATCCTGGACCACCGGGCCCTCAAGGAGCTGATGCGGATGGTGCTGGAGGACCCGCGGATCGTCGCGGTGGGCGGCCAGGTCGCCATCGCCAACGGCTGCACCATCCGGGCCGGCAAGGTCGTGAACATCGGGCTGCCGTCCCACCCGTGGGCCCGCTTCCAGATGGTCGAGTACCTGCGTTCCTTCACCACCGGCCGCACCGGGCTCGACCGCCTCGACGCGATCCTCATCCTCTCCGGCGTGTTCGCCGTCTTCGAGAAGGAGACCGTGATCCGGGCCGGCGGGTACCTGACGCCACTGGTGGACCACCGGGTCGTGAAGGAGTATGTGGGGGAGAGTGCGGGCACCGTCTGCGAGGACATGGAGATCATCGTGCGGCTGCACCGCTTCGTCAGGGACAAGCTCCGCCCCCGCCGGGTGGCCTTCCTGCCGCATCCCGTCGCCTGGACCGAGGTGCCGGAAAAGCTCGAGTCGCTCCGCAAGCAGCGGGGACGGTGGTTCCGCGGACTGCGGGAGTCGCTGATCTACCACCGTGAAATGCTGTTCCGCCCCAAGTACGGCCGGATCGGCTGGTTCGCCCTGCCGACGTTCTGGCTGTTCGAGTACTACGGCGTGATCATCGAGGTGCTGGGCTACCTCATGGTGGCGACGTTCTTCGCGGTGGAACAGCTGTTCGACATTCCGGTGCTCAACGAGCAGTATGCCGTCGCCTTCCTGCTGGCCTCGCTGGGGTGGGGCACGCTGGTCAACGTCTTCGCGGTGCTGGTCGGTGCCTGGCGCTTCCAGTACGGCCTCGCCGACCGGCTGCAGCGCGGCCTGCTGCCGTTCAGCCGCAAGCGTGACGTGCTCATCCTGCTGGGGTACGCGGTGATGGAAAACTTCTTCTGGCGGCCGCTGACGCTCTACTGGCGCATGCGGGGCCTGTACGACGCGTGGCGCGGCAAGAGCGGCTGGGAGAAGTTCGCGCGCCAGGGGTTTCAGAAACACCCCGAGGTTCCCCGCGCCGCCTGATCACTCCAGGAAGCGCACCCGGCCCGTTTCCAGTTCGTAGACCGCGCCGACCAGCTTCATCACACCCTCGGCCGCCCGGGCCTTCGCCTCGGGGGTCTCCAACAGGGTGCGGATCGTCCCGCGCACGTTGGCTTCCACCGCGCTCCGGAGCAGGACGTCCGGAGGCGCGGTTCCATCCAGGCCCTCCAGCGACGGCAGGATGTTCTCCAGCAGCACCTCGATCCGGGCCTTATGCCTGGCGCCCTCGAATTTCGCCGCGAGCGCGGCCTGAACCGCGCCGCACCCCTCGTGTCCCAGCACGACGAACAGCGGCGTGTGCAGGTGGGCGCCGGCGTATTGCAGGGTCCCCAGGATCGAGGGGCCGAGGACGTTGCCCGCGACCCGCACCACGAACAGCTCCCCGAAGCCGGCGTCGAACACCAGTTCCGGCGGCACCCGGCTGTCGCTGCATCCCAGAATGGTGACGTAAGGTTCCTGCCCCCTCACCAGCTCAGCCAGCACCTCCTTCTGTACCGTCGGGAACCGTGCCTCGCCCCGGAGGAACCGCGCGTTACCCTCCCGGAGCCGGGTCAGTGCCTCATCGGCAGTGTACCGGGGTGCACCGTGGTGGTCGGTGGCCATTCTCTCACACTCCCTTGACGTCGTTGGCCCGCGGCCGACGGAGCCGGCCCGTCATGGCCTGTGCAGCTCCATCGTCAGCGCGCCGGGCCGCACCTCGGCCGGTGACGATCCCGCACGGAAGACCCGCATCGCGTGCGGCCCGAGCAGCGTGACCCGCTCGCCCTCGACCCTGAGCAGGCTGCCCTCGCGAAGTCCCGCCACGGTGAGCTTCGGGTTCAGCGCCAGAAACTCGACGATCCGGTCATCCCGGGACTCGCCCCCGTGATCGGGCAGGGTCGCGCTGGTGTAGTGGGGATTGATCTGGAACGGGACCAGCCCCAGCGCGGTGAAGGACCCGGGCTGGATGATGGGCATGTCGTTGGTGGTCCGGATGGTGGGACAGGCCAGGTTTGCGCCGGCGCTCCAGCCGACGTAAGGCAGGCCGTCCTGCACCCTCACCCGGATCCGGGTCAGGAGATCGGCCCGTTCCAGCTGCTCCAGCAGGCGAAAGGTGTTGCCGCCGCCGACCACGATGCCGTCCGCGTGACGCAGCACGTCGGTCGGTTCGTCCTCGTGGACCGACTCGACGATGTGGCCCAGGGGCCCAAGAGCGGCTCGCACCCGTTCGGCGTATTCGTTCCACGAGAACGTCACTGCCGCGTAGGGCACGAACGCCAGGCGGCGCGGCGCCGGGCCCAGGAACTCACGCAGGTGGTCCCGGGCGTGCTCGAGGTACTCCCGGCCGGGGTTGCGGGAATTGGAGAGCAGCAGGAGTCGCATGAGCCTCGTCAGGTGGCGGGGCCGGCCGGTCGCCGCGGCGGCACCAGGTGATCGCGGGTCATGATGTCCATCTCCTGCCGGGTCGCGAGCCGTGGCAGGGTCGTGTCGGGCTCAGCCGCCGGCGACCAGGCGATGCGGGCCTCCTCCGGCAGCAGGTGGCGGATGGAGTTGGCGTAGTACTCGAGCAGGGGACGCTCGCGTGGCAGAATCACCAGGTCGTCCCCCTGCCGCACCACCAGCCGCCGCATCGAGAGCATCCGCCACGCGCGGTCCCACACCTCCGATAGCGGCAGCTCGCCCCGGACCAGCTTCGCATCGCCCTCGGCCAGCTGATCCCGGAGTTCGTCCATCCGGTCCAGCACCCGTGACCGCGGGATCACGCTGCTGCCGAAGGACAGCAGCGCCGCCGCGGCGAGCGGCACCGGCGTCACGGGAATCACCGCGCCGATCCGCTCCAGCGCGAGTTCCGCCAGGCGCTGAATGTGGGGCAGCCGTTCCGGCTTGGGAAGCGCGAGCAGGCCGGCCGGCTGGGCCGCCAGCCACCCCCGCACCGAGAGCGGCGTGCCGAACGCCACCGCCACCCTCCCGTAGCGCTTGAGCTGGCCGGTCAGGAGCCGGAACAGGTTGCGGCCGACGTAGGACGCGACTCCGGCGAGCTGCCGCAGGCGGGAGGGCCGCTCCCCGCCGATGATGCGCTCCCGGATGAGTGTGCGGTCCTCCAGCACCCGGTCATAGTTGATGCCCACCGGCACCAGCCAGATGTCACGATCGAACCCGGGCTCCTCCAGCGTCCGGACGATATAGTCGAGCAGCCCGATCTTCACCGGCCGGAGCGCGCCGTCGCGGGTGAGCCCCCCCTCGGGGAAGATCCCCTGGGTCACGCCGTTGAGGGTGATGAGCTGGACATACCGTTCCAGCACCGTGTGGTACAGCGCCTCGCGGTACTGCCGCCTGATGAAGTAGGACCCGAAGCTCTTGAACACGAACTCCAGCGGCCAGGTGCGCGCCCACTCACCCACCGCATAGCTGATGCTCACCACCCGCGCGAGCACATAGGCCACCACCACGTAGTCGGCGTTGCTGCGGTGGTTCATCAGGTACACGACGACGTCGCGGCGGGGAATCCGCTCGAGCCCCGCCTGGTCCCGGTACTCGATGGTCGCCTTGTACAGCAGGTTGATGGTGAGCCGCGAGAGGTTGTAGCCGAGCTGGTAGTACGACAGGACGTTGAAGAACGGGACGATTTCGTCCACGTACTGGTTGACCTTCACCCGCACCTCGGCCTCGCCGGTGCCGGCCTGCTCTGCGTGCCGACTGATCGCGGCGAGAATGACCGGGTCCTGCAGGAGGGCTTCGCGGATCCGGTCGCGCTCGACCAGCTTGTAGCGGTCGACGCGCGCGCGAAACTGGAACAGGAGGTGTCGGGCCCGGTGACGGAACTGGCGGCGGACCGCCGCCCGGCTCAATCGCAGGCCGGCGACCCCGACGAGCGCCAGGGTCACCGGCAGCGCGAGAACCAGCCACGGGTCCACGCGGGCGGCCTACTCGGCCGCCTCGAGGGCCTGCTTCAACGCCTCCACGATGGCCTCGTCGTCGAGCGCGTCGAACAACGGATGGTGCTCGTCAAGCATCAGCTCGGCCCCCGGGCCGAGCGCCACCCGCCGCACCATCTGCCCGCGACCGCGGCGTGACGCCCCCGGGCCCGATCCCCACGCCTGCATCGCGCGCCCCACCTTGCCGCGCGGGGCGCCGGCCGGTTGAGCCAGAGGCAGCTGCTCCGGCGGCGGCAGGCGGCTGCCGAGCGACCCTGCCACCCTGCGTTCGACGACGTCGCCGGTCAGCGGGCTGAGGTCGCTCGCGAGCGCCTCGAGCGTGACGCCTTCCATCTGCTGCAGCTTGATGGCGAGGACCTGAAGCAGGTGACGGTATCCGTAGGTCGCGGCCGTCCCGCGTCCTTCCGGTGGGCTGACCAGCTTGCGGGTGACATAGAACCGGATGGTTCGCTCGCTGGGGCGGGCGCTGGCGGCGGCGTTGACCGGAAAGACCGAGGACGCCTCGAGAATGGCTCCCGCCAGCGCCGACAGGTCGCGCAGGCTCCATGGGGCGAGCGAGGCGTACTGGCGCAATGTGGCGAGCGGATCGGCGCTGGTCGTCAGGGCGATAGTCACGGGCAAGAGGCGGTGGTCCGCCGCTAGTATGACGCCCCGACGGGAGGACGGCAAGCCCGGCCCGCCGCGACAATCGGCGCCGGTTCGCGTTGCGAAGGTACTGTGCGGGCCGCGGCGGCTTCCTATCGTCGCACATGCGGCGCGGAACCACACTGCTCGAACTCGCCATCGTCCTGGTGATCTGCGGTCTTCTGCTGGCCATGGCGTTGCCGGCCGGCGCCGCCCTGCGCGACCGGCTCTCCACCGATGGCGCCGCGGCGGTCCTGGTCTCGGCCCATGCCCGAGCGCGGATGATCGCCGCCTCCGAGAGCCGGGTGATCGTGCTGTCCCTCTGGGCCGACTCGGTCGTGGTCCAGGCGGTGGAATCGCCCGCGGACACGGTAGTCCGATGGAGGGGGATCGGCCCGGCAAGTCATCGGGTCTCGCTGACCGGACTCCCGCGGCGGGTGGTCTTCGGTCCCAACGGAATTCCGCTCGGCGCCGCCAACGGCACCTACCTGGCGAGCCGGGGCGGCGCACGGCGGCAGGTGGTGGTCTCGCGCTACGGCCGGGTACGCGTGTTCTGAATCGGGGCTAGTCGCCGGACCCGTTGCCCAGCCCGTACTTGCGAACCTTCGCCAGCAGGGTGGAGCGGGCGATACCAAGCAGGTGGGCCGCACGGCGCTTGTTGCCATGCGTGTAGGCCAGCACCCGCGCGATATGCCGGCGCTCGACATCGTGCAGCGGCTCGGGCAACGCCGGCTCGGCGGGAGCGACGGCCTGCCGCAGCAGCGTCTGGTCCAGTCCGGGGATGTCGAGCGCCAGCACCGCCAACTCGAGTCCCGGGACGGCGAGCGCCCGCGCTGCATCGGCGGGATCACTGTAGGGCACCGGCAGGTGACCGCCGTTGCGGAACGTCGAGACCAGCTCCTCCCGGCGTTCCCCATCGGGATCGAGGATCAGGACATGCGAGGCTTTCATGGTTTCCCTCCTGCGGCCTGGCCGCCGGCGTGGCGGCCAGTACACCTCGTGCTGCGGCGAGTCCCCGGTCGCCGGGGGGGTCAGGGCACCGCGCCCGGCCTCACAGGGGGGACGTTCTCCCCGCCCGCCCTGACACTGTCGGCCCCCGGCCCTAAGTTTGAGTGGAAATGGAGGCCAATGTATGAGCCATCCCGTTCTGCCCGATCTCCCGCTGGGCGCGCGGGTCCAGGATCCCTTCCTGATCATGGACGTGGAAGCCAGGGGCGGGGACAACCCGCACACCATCCTCACGCTGGGCAACGCGACCGGCCGCATCCAGACCGCGCCCTTCTGGGCCTCCGATGCGCCACGGATCGCGGGGGTCGGCAAGGGGCGCGTGGTCCAGGTCATCGGTACGGTGGCGAGCTACCGGGACCGCCGCCAGCTCGCCGTGGACTCGATCCGGGTCCTCCCGCGCGACGAAGTGAACTGGCGCGAGCTCATGCCGTCAGTCGGCGACGTGGACCGCTACTGGACGGCCGTGGACCGCTGGCGGGCCGGCATCAGGGGGCCGCGACTTGCCGCCACACTGGGCCTGTTCTACGACGACCCGGCATTCCGTGCCCGCTACAGTGAATGCCCGGCGAGTACCGCCGGCCACCATGCCGCACTCGGAGGCCTGCTGAAGCACACCTGCGAGGTGGCCCATATCGCGCTCGCCACGGCCAAGCTGTTCCCCCACGCCGACCCGGACCTCGTGCTCGCCGGCGTGCTGCTCCACGACGTCGGCAAGCTGGAGAGTTACCGCTGGGAGGGGGCGTTCGAGGTGACCGTCGCGGGATCCGTCGCCGGCCATGTGGTGCTCGGCGCCATGATGCTCGACCGGCGGTTCCACCAGGCCCCCCAGCCGCCCTGCACGCAGGATGAACTGCTCGAGCTGCACCACCTGATTCTCTCCCACCACGGCAAGCTGGAGTTCGGAGCCCCGGTCACGCCGATGACGCTGGAGGCGGAGATTCTCCACTACGCCGACAACGCCAGCGCCAAGGCCGCCAGCATGGACGACGCGCTCCGTGACCCGGAGAACTTCCCGGAGGGTGGCGTGGTGAGCAGCCGCCCGATCTGGCAGATCGACCGGCGGCGGGCCTGGCGGAGCGGGTCCGACTGGGGACGCGGCTAACGCCGCTGGGACCGACGGCGGAGGAGCCCGTGCATGCCGGCCGCGACCAGGCCCACGGCCAGGAACATCAGCCCCGACGGTGGTCCGGAAGTCACGGCGGACGGGCAGAAGCCAGGGACGCAGAAGGAGGCGCCGGACACCGCGGGATCGAGGGTGGCGAGCAGGGTCGAGGCGAGGGCCGGGGGCTGCATCATGGATGGAGCCTACCGGGGGCGAGAGGCGTCGTCAATTGGCCGCGCCGCAAGCGCGAAACGGCCGCCGAACTCGGGGCTCGGCGGCCGTCTCTCACGCTGATCGATTGCGGGCGGGGCTTGGCGCCGCCGTTCTCCTCCGCGCATCGCCGAGCGCTGGTACGCACTTGGTGGGATGCGGCGGGCCACAAGCGATGATCCCCAGGCCGGATGGCCATCCCACCTGGTTCATCAACGTCAGCGCTGCGGGTCATGTCGGGTCGCGGACCGACCTCCCGCACGGCGTCCCGAGGCGCCAGATCGGGGCGAGTGAAGCACGCGACTGGCTTCACCTGTTCAGGCCGGGGCGATCACCGGGTTCATTGGCTGCCTGTGCCCTTGCCGACATCGGCAGTCTCCCCCGAATTCCCGCCTGAACTCGCTGCGGCCCGCCTGCAGAACAAGGGGTTCTGCCACGTGTGCCCACAACGGTTGACTCCAAGATAGAGTCGCTGAAGAATGCCGCAAGCGCCTGTGTTTCTTCGGGTTACGCCGTTGGGTAGTTGATCGATGTGGACAACTAACTACCAGTGTTTTCAGAGGGTAGGACGCCTCTCCACAGGATGTGGAGATGTGTATCCACACCACACCACCGAGTTGTAACTCAATTCCCGGTCGGCGTTGCGCCAGCCCCGCGCAGGTACGGCTGATAGCGACGCCCGGTGGCGGAGTGGAAATAGCGGGTGATCTGGGGATGGTAGGTGCGGATGGCATCCTGGACCCGCTGGCCTTTGCCGATCCCGTAATCGCGCAGTTCCTGAGCCGACTCCGGTTTCGCCAGGCGGGTAAACTCCGCCGCGCAGTCCTGCATCCGGCGGCGCAGCGTGTCCACCGCGCCAAGGTAGAATGGCCGGTCACCTTTGGGATCGGGATCGGGACGGGCCGAGCGGATCACCACTTCCTTGACCTCGGCCGTGACCCGGACCACGCTCTCGCACCGTTCCGCCATCGTGAGCGCGCGGGAGCGAAGCACGGCGTCGCTGGTCATGTCGCGGTCGCGGGCAAGCCGGGCCGAGGCCGCGTCGACATACTGGAGGCTGTCGCGCAGGCTGTAGAGGATGCTGTGAATGACCTGCTGGGTCGAGTCCAGCTTGGGTTCGGGCTGGACGACCATCTGGGCCCTGACGGGCACCGCGCCCGCGAGCGTGGCCGCGAGCGCGATCAACTGCGGTACCTTCACGATTCGATCCCTACTTCGATGTAGCGGTAGTCGGGCTCTCCATCGGTCGCACCGAGGAGGCACCCCGCTGAGGATGCGGCGAACCAGCCGCCCACCAACGCTCGGGAGCGATCGAGCTCGCCGAGGATGGACCCGAGCCAGCGGCGCATGTGCCGGACCTCCGGTCCGCGGCGGCCCAGCAGGGCCAGCAGCGCCCCGGTCCCGCCAGTAGCGCGGAGAAAGTGGGCAATGGCATGGGCCCGCTGGCTGAACTCCAGCGCCTTGACCCCCGGTTCATCGAACAGCACGCGCCCCTCGAACACATCCATCGGGGGGGCGTCGAGTCGGGGGCCGAGGTAGATGAACTGCCGCTGCCCCTCGATCCGGCGCTCGATCACCGCCGCGGCGGTCTCGCTGGTGAGGCGCGCCGCGTGGAGGACGTCGTCATCCGGCAAGACCCCCGTCGCCCGGGTCCATTCCAGGGCGGCGAGCGCGATCTCCATGGGGCATCCGAGGGCGTCGTCGAACGCGACCAGGCGAGGCGCTTCGCCGGCGCGCTGGAAGAAATGCGCCAGCGCGTCGGCTCGGTCGGCGAAGGTCCGGACAGTGAGGGTCTGCGGCACGGTCATAGGCGCCGCAAATCTAGGGCCGTGTGGGGCCCGGGGGTAGGCGGTGCGGGGAGGGGGTCCGGGGCGGCGCGCTGCGACAACCCCGGGATGTCGGCGCGGCCCTATTGAGGGCCGGGAGGGGGTCCCTGGGCCGCGCCCCTCCCCGCCCTCGGTGAGGCCGCGTTGCGGCTTGGAGTGGGGCACCAGCGCGACATCACCAGGCTACGGGGTCAACTCCGACTTCGGGTCCACCTGCACGATCCAGAGCCCCGAGTTCATGTCGGGCACGTACACGTACCCGTCACGATAGATCGCGCCCCAGGCATTCGAAAAATTCGGCTGCACGCCCTGCGTGTCCCCGGTCACCACATGGGCGATCTCCCGGCCCTGGCGGAGCAGGTCCCCGCGCATCTCGCCCGACACGTCGAGCACCCGCAGTCCCCCCTGGTAATCCCCCAGATAGAGCGTGTCGCCCGCGACCCAGACGTTGTGGGTGCCGCCATCCCGGGGCTCGTACCAGGCAACCGTCTTCGGCCTGGCAACGTCCGAGACATCAACGACGTGCAGCCGGCCGTAGGCGCGACCCAACCCCAGGACGGTTCCCCCTTCGGTGGGCCGCGGCCGCGCCGAGAAGACCTCGTCACCCACGAAGACGTACTTTCCTGCGCGCCAGGCGGTGTGGGTCCCGCGGATGAAGCCGGGGCCACCCACCGCCTCCACGTCGCGGTACAGTGCATCCAGATCGTACTTGTGCTGGGACACCAGCTGGGGATTCTCCGGACTCCCGCCCTTCATCCCGTTGCCCACGTCGAGGATCACGAGACCATCATTCCAGTAGGACAGGTAGGCCAGCCCGTCGCGGACGTCGACGTCATGCAGCATCCGGCCCGCAGCCAGCCGCGGCGTCTCCCACCGCGCCACCTCGCGGGGATGGTACGGATCCCGGAGATCGATGACCCGGAGCGAGCCGGTGGCGTCGTCGGTCAGGTACACATACCCCTGGGAGATGTAGGTGGAGTGCACGCCGCCGGACACCGTCTCGGTGTATTCGGCGATGACCTTGGGGTGGGCGGGGTCCTCGAAGGAGAGGACCACGATGCCGTTCTTCCGGCTCGACGCCCCCTCCCGGGTCAGCACGCCGAAACGCCCGTCCTCGGTCGTCATCACGTCGTTGATGACCCGCGCGTCGACCACCACCGAGTCGGT
>Ga0224500_10000866_pt1 | contig 19216 bp, 12 predicted proteins | sample SF_Oct11_sed_USG_FD_168126 | JGI IMG/M metagenome (GOLD analysis project Ga0224500, IMG submission 168126) | Sediment microbial communities from San Francisco Bay, California, United States - SF_Oct11_sed_USGS_4_1 | ecosystem: Environmental > Aquatic > Marine > Sediment | place: USA: California... | reverse complement strand
ACCGCAACAATCCGCGTACGAGCGGGTTTCCGATGCAACTATTTGGCAACCCGCAGGAGCTATCTTCCTGCTCGAACCCCGCCCGGCGCAAGCAAATGTCCGGTTCGCCGGACTTAAGGCGTTCCCTCATACACAGACCAGAAAATCGCGCGACTGCTGTTGCGCGAACTGCATCGGGAGAAGCTCATGTCGGACCGGACTTACGTATTCAGAATCAGCGCTTTACTCGGCCTTTTGCTTCTCGGCGGATGCCCCGGTGGAGAACCCGAGCCACCGCCGCCCCCGCCGCCGCCGATTTCGGTGGTCGCGGAACCGGTGCGTGTCTGGACTTTCCGCGAGTACACGCGCAGCAATTTTTCGGTCGGGACTCCGCTTGCCGACGGCGTCGTGCTCGGCGAGCTGCTGCAGGAGGGTTACAACTTCGGACCGGTCCATCTCGACCTCAACACCGACAATTACGCAACGGGTGAAATATTCGCCACCGAGAGCGGCGGAATCTTTTCCGTCTGGGCGCAATCGCCGGCCGGTGGCAACCGCATCGGCAGCGAATCGCAACTGGTGCAATGGCTGTCCTTCCGCAAGCTGAGCGAAGACGCGACCTTCGAGTACACGATCACCCGTGCGTCATTGAACGCATACGATGGCAGCGGCGAAGAGTTGCTCATCTGTGAGGAAGAGGATCCGGACCTTGCGGTCGTCTGTGAACGCGACCTGCTCGCCTGGCTGCAGTACTCGGTCGAGGTATACCAGGCCGATGACCTGTACCTGAACAACAACTGGATCTTTGCATCAACTGCCACTGCGGCCATCGTCGGCTGGGATGGTAACTGGATACTGAACGCAGGCAGCAATGGAGGAGGCTGGGTCTATGACGACTTCGATGATTTTGGTTCCGCGTCGGAAGATTTCGGCATCCTGCGTCTGCGCGATGACCTGACAATCACCGTCGACCTGTCCACAGTGCCCGTCGGAGAGGAGTTCACGGTCAAGATCCTGGCGCTGGCAGAGACACGCGATTTCCGCCAGCGCGAAACGGCAATCGACGTGTATTTTCGCGATCCGCTGAGCGACCCGTCAACGACGCCGCCCAGCCTCTCGTGGACCGAGCTCGAAGTGATCGACGACCATGTGATCGATCCGCCGGCATTCGAACCCGGCTTGCCGCCGGAGTGTGTCACCAAGCCGGCGGCCGGCAGGCTGCAGTTCGCGATACCCGAAGCCGAAATGCAGTCGCAGGTCGGCAAGGGTGGCGCGAGCGTTTTCGTCACGCGAACGCACGGCAATTTTGGCGAGGTGAGTGCACGGGTTACCACCAGCGGCGGCAGCGCGGTGCCCGGAAGTGACTATGTGCCGGTAGACACGGTGGTTACCTTTCCGGACGGCGTGGTTTCGCCACGGGAAGTCCGGATCCCGCTCTTTTTCAAGGAAGCCGGCGCGCCGGACGTGACCATTGAAACGACCCTTTCTGCGCCGACGAATTGCGCGGTCATCGGACCGCAGGCCGAGACGACCACGGCAGTCAAGAATGTCGTCGTGCCGCATCCAAAATTTACCGTCGGCGGGACCGTCTCCGGCCTGGTTGGCAGCGGGCTCGAACTGAGAGTGGCCACCGGCAACGTTATGCCTGGCAATGGCCCTTTCACGTTTCCGATTCCCCTGTTTGACGGTTCGCCTTACGATGTTTCCGTTGCAACGCAGCCCGGCAATCCGGGACAGATCTGCAAGGTGACGAACGGCAGCGGCGTGATTGCCGGTGCCAACGTTACCGATGTCGCGGTCGATTGCGTGACGCCGCCGCCCAATGGGGCGCTGGACCCGGATTTCGGAGATCTGGGCAAGGCCTCGGAATTCTCCAACGGTGCCCAGGGACAAAGCGTTGCGCGCCAGAGCGACGGCAAACTCGTCGTTGCCGGCGGCAGCCAGGACTTCGAAGTGTTCCGGTTCAATGCAGACGGCAGCCTGGATACCGGTTTCGCGAACGGCGGAATTGCCAGCGTGGATTTCGATGCTGCGATCGACGAGGGTTACGGCGTCGCCATTCAAAGCGATGGCAAGATCGTCGTGGGCGGCAGCACGCGGGCACTGAACGGTTCGTATCATGATTTCGCGCTGGCGCGGCTGAACACCGACGGCAGCCTGGATACGAGCTTCGGCAGCGGCGGCCGAGTCACGACGGACATCGGCGGCGGCGTCGACACAGGCCGATCCGTGGTGATTCAGTCAGACGGGTTCATCGTCCTCGGCGGCCACGCGCGTAATGTGACGGATACGGATTTCGCAATCGCTCGGTACGATACCAACGGAACGCTCGATGCCGCGTTTGGCACCGGTGGAATCGTTACGACGCACCTGATCGGCAACAACGATCTCGGGCATTCGCTGGCGCTGCAGCCCGACAACCGGATCGTGATTGCCGGCCGGATTGCGAACGGCTCCGCACAGACCTATGACTTCGGCCTGGCGCGCTACAACACCGACGGCAGCCTGGACCTGAGCTTTGGCACCGGCGGCTGGGTCGCGACCAACCTGAGCGCCGCCGGCGACGATTCGGCACAGGATGTTGCGATCCAGGCGGACGGCATGATTATTGTGGCCGGCTACAGCTATCGCGGATTTACCACGGGTCGCTATGACTTCGCGCTCGTTCGCTACAACTCGGACGGCAGCCTGGACCAGAGCTTCGGCAACAACGGCGAAGTGACTACCGCCTTGAGTGCCAACGCGGACGACTTCGGACAGGCTGTCGCGGTGCAGGATGACGGCAGGATCGTGGTGGCGGGTCGCCAAACCAGCAACACAATTACCGACGTGGCGATCACGCGGTACAACAAGGACGGCAGTCTCGACAGCAGCTTCGGAATCAACGGCTCGGTAAGCGTCGATTTCCATGGCCGCGGCGACTCCGGGCAGGACCTGCTGATTCAGCCCGACGGCAGGATCGTGGTTGCCGGATATACCGCGAACGGTACCGCTGTAGGAGTGGCGCTGCTGCGCCTATTGCAATAGTTGAGGTGCTCAAATGGAAAATGGGGGACATTCCTGATTTAACGTACTAATGCGCTATATCAGGAATGTCCCCCATTTTCTCCAGTCCTTGTCAGTCACACTCGAATGCTTCCGGCGCGCCTCCGCCGACCGCCCTGCACGCATCCGGCCATCCATGAGTCAGCCAATAATCAAGAAGCCCTGTGTTTGTTGCGAGAGTTGCGAAGTAGGGGTGCTTTCTCAGGCTGACGTCGAGGTTAGCCCACAGCATGAAGAAGCTGTCGAGATCGCCATCCGGATCGTTCTCCAGGGTCTTCAGTGCCTTTTCTCGCTCACCCGCAAACAGGTAGGCCGGCATGAGGAAGTCGTCATCCGTTGCCAGTGTCGGAAAAGAGGCGATGCTCGCGTCGACTTCCGCTTCGCGACGCATGATGCTCGCATAAAAGGCTGTCAGTGGTTCCACGTCTTCTTCTGCAATTAGCTGCGCGGCCAGCGCCGTTCTTGCGCGCATTTTTGCGGATTTGTCTATATCGCCGCGTTTGAATTCGACCAGCGAGACACCGTTGACTCCGTCGCTTATGCCGAGGTCTTCGGCACGCGTGTAGTACGTCTTTGCGTGGTCAAAATCGTCCTGGCAAAGTGCAACATTCCCGGCGATCAGATTCAGGATAGCCGAGCCGGGTTCAAGCTCCAGTGCGCGCTCGATCTTGGCGCGGGCGTCTTGGAGATAGCCGAGATTTGCCAGCAGCTCGGCGTGCCACTGCAGCACGACGACATCGTCCGGGTTCCGTGCCTCGCCCTCACGATAGAGGCGAGTCGCTTCCGACCAGTTGGTCTGGTCGGACTGTATGGCGCCTAGAACTGCCAGAGGCTCGGACAACGAAGGGTCGAGCTCCATCGCCTTGTTCGCAAAGGTCTGGGCACGTTTCCTGGCTATCTCTTTCGGCACACTAAGATAAATGTGCGATACGACATGTGCCGTCGCAAGACCCGCGTAAGCCCGTGCATACTCAGGATCGATGTCGATAGAGGACTCGAAGCTGGCGATCGCTCGCGACAACCACTTGCCACGGCGTGCAAGGTACTGGCGACCTTCCACATAAGACTGAAACGCTGCGGCGCTTTGTGTTCCGGCATCAAACAATATTGCATCGCCCTCGACCAGCCGTGAGTTCAATGCATTTGCGACACGCCGTGCAATGTCGCCCTGGATCGCGAAGAGATCATCGAGCTCGCGATCGTAAGTTTCCGACCATAGTTGATATCCGTCGGCAATCGATGTGAGCTGCGCGGTTATGCGCAGGCGTTCGCCGGAGCGCCGGATACTGCCTTCGAGCACGTGTTCGACGCCAAGCGACTGCCCGATTTCCTGTAGATTGCCGGTTTTTCCCTTGAACGCAAACGTGGCGCTTCGTCCAGGCACCTTGAGATCTTCGATTCCTGCAAGTGCGCTCAGCAACTCCTCGGAAAGCCCGTCTGCGAAGAACTCGTCCTCCTCCGTGCTGCTCATCGACACGAATGGCAGGACCGCTACTGACCGCATTGTTGATTTCTCGAGTGTTGCAATATCGTCCGGTTGCGTTGCATCACGACGCAGCCACATTACGGCAATTGCCATCGCCATAACGATAAACAACGCGATGCTCCAGCGCGGAACGTTTGCGAATGAGCGCTTCTTTTCTGTGCCAGCGCGCGTTGAGTAGGCCGTTGTGTCTACTTGCGCCCCGGTAATACGGGCTTTGAGAGCTTGCGTAAGTTGCCGGAATGCGGGCGCGTCGGCCGGAGCGTTCCGGCGATCAAAGCTCACCGCCTGGTACTGTCGGAATCCAATGGGCGGTCGCTCCGTATCGAGAAGAACGGGGACGAGCTTGCTTTGCTCGTGCGCCGCCGCTGCTTCGTCTTTCACCCAGTCAGACTGGTTTGCAGCTTCCGACCAGCAAACAATTGTGGCCTTGGCATTGCCGAGTTCGCGCTCGATGTCAGCAGAGTACGCCGACCCGGCTTCGATCTGTCGGTCCCACCAGACCGACCAGCCTTCAGCCTGAAGCGCGCTCGCGAGTTTCTCCGCCCAGTCGCGATCTGGCCGGGCATACGAGATAAAAATATCGGCCACGAGCACCTCCAATGTGCCCACGACTTTATCGGGAAATCACGGTCCCGACCACTGCCAGTGCATTCGCGTGCCTATCCGGATAGACAAAATGTGGCTAAAGAGTCCGGGACATTGCTGATTTTCGGACAATCAGGAATGTCCCCGTTTTCGCGCAAACTCCGCGAGCAATGCCGGGAAACTCTCCGGCGGCGGAAACTTGTTGAAGCTGTATGCGGCAGGCGTTACTGCCCAGGGTATTTTCTCCTCCGTGCAGGTTTCGATAAATGGAACAAAAGACTGCGCGTCCTCCATCAGACTTGCGCGGACGTTGACGAACTCATCCATTCCTTCCGGCCGGGTGAATATCCAGCTCATGCAATGCGGGCAAAAATAGTGACGTGCTGCACCGTGCAACCCACCGACGACGGCTTCGCCCTGAGTTACTTTGAAGTTACTACTTCTGTAAAGCGTGCTCAGTGAAAATGCGCTGGCAACCTGTGCATTGACAGGCCATGGTCATTAACGGCTCGCAATGAACTTCGAACACAAACAGCCCGCAGCGGCATTTCCCGGTTTTGTGCATGGTTCCCAATGTTACCTGAGCTTACGGCTTCCATCCCGGGCCACGTACCGCGCGGCCCGGTGTTGCGCCTGTATGCATCCCTTCGCTGACAACCGGCACACCGTTAACCAGTACGTGAACCATGCCAATCGAATATTGATGCGGGTCGTCGAAGGTGGCTTTGTCGGCGACGGATTCCGGGTCGAAGATCGCCACATCGGCGAAGTAGCCCGGGGCCAACCGGCCGCGGGTACCGATGCCCAGGGTTTCTGCAGGCAACAACGTAAGTCGACGAACGGCCTCCTGCAGTGTGATGACCTGTTCTTCGCGAACGTATTTACTCAACAGCCGGGCCACGTTTCCGTAAGTTCGCGGATGTGCACCGCCTTCAAGAGCTTCCCCTTCGGCGGCCGGGGCATCTGCATCCGAACCGAACATGACCCAGGGCTGGCGAATCTGCTTTTTCAGGTTTTCCTCAGACATCAGAAAGTACACGGTGCCGACACGCGAACCGTCTTCGATAACAAGATCGATAATGGTGTCACGGTAATCCTGCCCGCGTTCCTTCGCGACTTCAGTCAGCGTCATGCCCTTGTACTTCCTGAGTTCGTCGTTCTTGAAGCCGAGAAGCATCATGCCGTCGGGACCGGCGAGGTAGCCGATGTTTTCCCAGTCCTCGGCATTGATTGCCATTTCGGCTTTTACCCTGGCGCGAATTTCCGGGTCTTTCAGGCGCTCTGCCCATTTGTCGTAACCGCCGGCCTGCACCCAGGTGGGCATCGACGCGTCCAGGCCGGTCGCACCAGCTACGTAGGTGTACATGTCCGCTGTGATCGGAATGCCTTCGTCTCGTAATGCATTGATCTTGTTGATTGCGATATCCATTTTTTCCCAATTCGGCTGGCCGGCCGCTTTCAGGTGATGAATTTTCACCGGCAGCTTGCCCTCGCGCCCGATTCGAAGCGTCTCGTCGATGGCTTCGATGAATTGGTTGCCTTCGCTTCGCATATGCGCGGTGTAGATTCCACCGTACCGTCCTGCAACTTTTGCCAGCTCGATGATCTCTTCGGTCTCGGCATAAGCCCCGGGCGCATAGATCAGGGCGTCGGTCAAACCGAGTGCACCGTCCTTCATGGCCTGTTCGACCTGTGCCTTCATCAGTTCGAGTTGATCTGGAGTGGGGTCCACGTCATCCATGCCAAGGAAGTTCACCCGCACTGTGGCGGCGGATACGAATGTCGCGAAATTGGGTGAAACACCACTGGCTTCGACGACCTGCAAATAGTCGGCCACGGTTCGCCAGGACAGCGCGACGTCCTCATCGGCGAACAGGGCTTCCCACATCTCGGCAGATGCGTCACTCAACGGGCTGAGCGAGGCCTCGCTCAGTACTTCGAAAGTAACCCCTTGCAGGACATCGCTCATCGCTCTGCCGTCCGTGATCAGTGATACATGCGCATGACTGAGCATATTGAAAAAGCCGGGCGCAACGGCAAGCCCGCCGGCGTCTATTACAAGGTCAGCAGACTTGTCGGCAAAAGTGCCGATAGCGCTCAGGCGATCACCGCTGATTGCAAGATCGGCCACGTAGGGCGGTGCACCGGTACCGTCATAGATCGTACCGTTCAGGACCAGCACATCATAATCGGTTGCATTGGCGGCAGTTGCCGCAAGAAGTATCAGTGTCGTTCGCAGGATACTCATTTCTATTGTTCTCCCGGCTCTTGTACGCGCAGCAGATCGAGATCGTGAAAGTCGAAGGAAAAATCTGTCGTCGGCGAAACGGCCTTCATACGGATTCGTTCGACTTCGCCGGTTGGGCTGAGTGAGAAAGAAACGTACGCGTCCGCATTCAGCTTCCTGTCCGACCATCGGGCGATGAAAGTGTCGAACTGGAAATGCTCCAGCCGGCCGGAAAGCGTTTCGCTTCGTCCCGACTGAAAGTGCAGCCTGTCGTCGTCAGTGGTTGTGATCTCAATGTTGCCGTACCAGGGATCGCGATAGGTTCCTACGTAGGCGTCCAGTGGCAGGCTTGGCTTGCTGTCAGCAGTTCGCGATGCTTCTGCTTCTGCGACGGCCGCCGCTGCATCGCTGCGCCTGCCGCTCGATGCTTCGGCGACAATCGCGATCCAGTCTTTCCCGGTGTCCTTCGATATGCCCTTCAGAAATTGGTCGACAATATCGTTGACGGCCGCGCGCGGTGCCGGCGACAGCAGGTTGTTAGTGACGAAAACCCCTAGATTCTGTTCCGGCAACAGGACGATAAACGTGGTCATACCCCACAGTCCACCGCTGTGGGACAGCATTGGCTGACCGTAGAACGTCGATACACCCCAGCCCAGCGCGTAAGCATTGAGGTAGGAGCCGGTGTGCTCCACGACATAGCCCGAGCCAGGCAATAGCGTGACCGGTTTCAGAAGCTGTGAGAAATTGTCGCCGCTGATGAGTTGCTCGCCTTCCGCCGTCAGGCCCTTGTTCAGAATGAACGACATCCATGTCGCCATACTTCGGGCGCTGCAATTGATACCTCCGGCAGCCGATCCAAGTGAGGACTCGAGCGAAAGCGTGGTCTCGTGTTTTCCGTCTGTCAGGACATGCGGAGTGGCTTTGACCGCGGCGCCGTCGACGCGTGCCAGCGTCGCAGTACAGTCCCGCATACCCAGCGGAAACAGCAGGCGTTGTTCGAGAAATTCCTCGAAGGAAATTCCCGATGTGCGCGCGACCACCTCGCCGGCGATGATGTACAGCAGGTTGTCGTAGGCGAACTCGGAACGAAAGCTGCTCGCTGGTTTCAGGTAACGCAGCGCGAGAATGATGTCCTCCCGCGTGCTGTTGGTCTGCGGAAACAGCAGAAGATCGCCGGCGCCGAGCGGCAGGCCGCTGCGATGTGTCAGCAGATCACGAATGGTGAATTCGCGCGTAACCCACGGGTCCGACATGCGGAACTCGGGCAGAAAATCGATTACCGGGTCGTCCCAGTCGAGTTTACCGTCGTCCGCAAGTATCGCCAGCGTCGCTGCGGTGAAGGCCTTGGAAAGCGAAGCGATCTGAAAGAGCGTCCGGTCATCAACCGGTTGGTGCGTGCCCGTCTCGACAATCCCGTGGCCGGCCGAGTAGTAGAGTTTTCCCTGATAAACAATCGATACGGCCATCCCAGGTAACTGGAACTCCTCCATGGTTCGAGCGATGGTTTTCTCGATCGAACGTTTCGAGGGGGTCGCCATTACCGTGTTAGCGGATATCAGGCCGGTGACGATTATCAACAAAGTGAATGCGATGGATTTTCGAATGTTTGTCATGGCTTCCTCATTATATGGCGAGCGTCATAGCGTCGATTCCACGTGCTCGTTTCCAGATTTCTTGTTTCGCCAGATTCTCCGTGCACCGATGGTGCACAGCGGGATGGCGAACAGAATGACGAATGCCCAGGTCAGCGTGCCGTAGCCTTTGGCAATCAGGTCGATCAGCCCGAACTTGACGGCCAGCAACAGGGCGGCGAATAACGCAACTACTGCGACCAGAGGCCGCTGCCACTGAGGCAATACCCTGCCTTTTTCCCGCAAGACCTCGTCGATTCTTTCGTTGACGGCGTGGATGAAGGCCGCCCCTGTTTCGACAAAAGTGCCGAATACCACCACGTAGAAAACGACTTTCAAAAGCGGCAAATCGAGCCTTTGCATCATGAAGTCGGCAGGCACCGTTGAGTTAAGAATCGCCGGGTAACTGGCAGCCATCGCCAGGAAAAACATTAGCGCCGGCGTCATGATCAGGGGTCCGGCGAGCAAGCCGGCGGTGAAAGCATCGCGTCGCGAGCTCATGTGACGCACGCAGAACAGAACAACGGGAATAACTGCGATGTTGTAACCGAAATACATGAGTCCGCTTTTGAACCACTGCTCTCCGACCGGTTCAAGATCGAGGTTTGTAAGCAAGTCATTGCCGTACAACCACAAATAGCAGGCAACAAAAACCGCATAGGTCCCGTACAACAGAAACGACCAGCCTGCCAGGACTCTCTCGATCAAGGATGAGCCAAAAAAAACCAGCAGCCCGATCAGGGCCATCAATGTGAATGTTCCGAGAGTCTTGTGCAGGCCCAGGTGTTCCGATACAAGTTCGCCGGCGGCAGCGCCGACCACGGCAAGCACCAGCAGGCCGAGCATGAAATACGCGAGTTCATAGGCGAACCAGCCCCTGCCAAGAAGCTGGTGAAAAAAGCGGCGATAGTTGTAGCTGCGAGTCAGGCGGGCCAGTTCGAAACACAGTGCACTGACGATGCTGAATAGAATTGTTGCGACCAGCATCCCCAGCAGCCCGCCGGCTGGCCCGGATTTCAAAAAGAATTCAACCAGTTCACGGCCGGTCGCGTAGCCACCGCCGATAATCACCGATTGCAGCAGGAATCCGGGCAGCCAGATTCTCTGGAACGTCGAGTGCTTCAAAAGTCGAAACTTCGATGGCGTCGAAACTGCCGGGGAAGACTGCAGCAGGCTTCTATCCCCACAAGGCGGCACTCGGTGCTGACAGGACGCCCGCGTTGTAGCGCATCGGGTTTGCCCTGTCCTTTGACAGGAACAATGCTCCGTCGAGGTCGACGAAGCGGCACAATTGCGCAACGACGAAACCGGGTGCCATTGCGAGCGAGGTGCCGCCCATGTTTCCGACCATCAGGCCGATCCCGCGCGCGCGCGCCATAGCGGCGAGTTCGAGGGCCTCGGTCAATCCGCCGGTTTTGTCCAGCTTGATATTGATCATCTGGTAGCGACGCGCCGCTTGTTCAAACTCGCTGGTATCGAGGCAGGATTCGTCGGCGCACAGCGGGAGAGGCGGCCGATAAGTTTCCAGTTGGTCGTCACCCCCACGCGGCAGTGGCTGCTCGATCATCGCCACGCCCAGTTTGGCGAACCTCGGCGCGAGCTCCACCAGCTGGTCGAATTTCCAACCCTGATTGACGTCAACGAGGATCTCGGCATCTGGACGCGCAGCACAAACTGCCGCAACGCGTTCGAACGGCAATTCGCTGTCCAGCTTCACTTTGATCAGCCGCGAATCGAGGCTCTTCGCGGTAATCGCCATATCCTCGGGCGTACCGAGGCCAATGGTGTTGGTGCTGTGAATGGCTCCCGGCTTGATGCCGGTTAGCTCCCAGATGGACTTGCGCTCGAGCTTGGCCTGCAGGTCCCACAATGCGCAGTCGATCGCATTGCGGGCACCACCTGCCGGCAGCAGACTGCGCAACTCTTCACGGTTCAGGCCTTGCTCTAACGCCTGCTTTACCGAGTTGGCCTGAGCCAGCATCAACTCGCCGGTTTCGCCCATGTAGTAAATCCCGGTCGCTTCACCGCAACCAGAGACGCCGCGCTGCGTAATTGCGACGTGCAGCAGTTTGATGACCGAAAACGTGTATCCGGTGATCTTGAACGGCGTCTTGAATTCCCACGGCTCGGTCGAAAACCTGACCTTGCGCAACCTGGACACTTGTCAGGAATCCGGGTTTAGAGGTACTTGAAGCCAAGAATGTTCCAGTACCAGTAAAACCAGCACATGAATAGCGCGCACGAAGTGACAATAGAAAAGCGTATTCGTGCCCATGTGCCTGCGAGTAATTTCTGCCGCCAAACGCCAAATGCGGCGTAGACGAGGTACGCAGATAACAGTGTCGCGATGATCGGCAGTATCAGCCACAGCTTCAATGGTAACGGGAAGCCGGCCATAAGATTTTCCATCGCTATCGAGATCACAATACTGCCAACCACCACGACCGACAGATGTGCAACCGACGCGTACAGGGATGCATTCAACGCGGACCTGTCCTTGCCGGTCAGTGCCCTGATTTCCCTGCGCTGATAGAAGCGTCGCAGCATTACCAGGAGGAAGATCAGCAGCGCGAACCCGAGCAAGGAAAAATTGAATGACGGCGTGGCGTATGCGGGAGACTTGTATAAAGACATGAACGGCAGGCCATCCATGACAAAGCCGGTTATGGCCCCGTCAGCATTCTCCTGGAAAGCCAGAAGCGGGGGACTGATGCCGGCAACCAGCGACAAACCGGAGTTCAGCTCGCGAAACAGGTTCTTATCCACTTCCACGTATTGCTTGGCCTGTCCCGCAAACGCGAGCAGAAGCGTGTCATCTTCGGTCGGTGCGACCTTAACGACGCTGCTGATGCCAAATGCTTTCTCTAGCTTGGAGAAATTGCCGCGCCAGAAGCGGTAAGTGCCAGCATACTTGCCCGCCCTTTCCGCAAACCCTTTCGGCGGAACTGGCAGTGATTCACTGCGCGGGAAAAACTCGGCATAAAGCGCGGGCGCGAATGACGACCGGACGGTACTTCCGCCCGATCCGCTGAACGATACGAAGAAAGCGAGACCGTTTTTCTGGTCAATGCCAAGGTAAGAATGAAAATACTGCGTGTCGCCGCCGTGGCCCAAGACGCGGAAGCCGTTGTAGTCGGTCGCGTAGAAACCGAGGCCCATGCCCATCAGGCGTGCGTCGTGCGAAAACGCCGGAGCGAACATCAGGTCCGCAGTTTCCCTCTTTAGAATGCGATTGCCATCGAGTTCTCCGCCATTAAGCATCGCCTGGGCGAAGCGGACCATGTCCGTCGACGTCGCTGACTGGGCGCCAGCCGGGCCAAAATTGGCAATGATCTCAAAAGGTTTTTCGACGAACCTACCCTTGTCGGTGGTGTAACTCTTCGCCATGTGTTCGTCCAGCTTTGCCGGCAGCGGCTCGGCGAAGCTGGAGTTGTTCATGCTGAGGGGATCGAATATGTATTGCCTGATGTAGTCGTTAAATGGCACGCCGGACACATTTTGGACAATCAGGCCGGCGAGCGAGGTTGCATAATTGGAGTAGGCAGTGTGTGTGCCCGGCGGGTTGACGCGTTCAGGCTGGTAACGTTTCATTGCTTCGCGCAGGGAAATTGCGTCTGCAGGGTCCTCTATAATGAGGTATCCCAGGCCTCCGTCCTCGAAGCCGGGCGTATGCGTCAGGATGTGTCGAAGTGTTATGGGATCTTCGAACGTGTCCTTGATCTGGAAAGTCTCCAGGTAGTCGTTGACGTCCGCGTCGAGATCCAGCTTGCTCTGCTCGACAAGCTGCATGACCGCGACCCAGGTAAAGAGCTTGGAAACGGAGCCTGGCCGAAAAAGCGTTGTGTGTGGATCGACAAGCTTCTGCTCCTCGATGTTCTCGAAGCCGTAGCCCTTGGCAAAGATCAACTCGCCGTCTTTAGCAATTGCGACAGTGCCTGACGGGCTGCTCTCGTTCTTCATCAGTGGTTCGACGACGCCGTCGACATACGCTTCGAGAAGCGCCGGGTCATCCAGGTTGGCCGCGGCGGCGTTTGCACCGATCAGCAGCGTGATGAATCCAACGAGTAACCGGCCTGTAATTCTGCTCATGTGTTGTTGTCCAGTCAGTGCCATGGGTCGAGTTAATTCGATCATATCCGCGACCGCCGCTGGCCGGTTAGGCCGATGCGTCACCATAATGTGCAGATTCGGCAGGTTTTCCTATAATGGCCAGGCAAGCCCTTGACTATCCGGCGAACCGGCATGACGGGACCAAAAGCACATGTTCTATGGTGATGAATTCTGGGTCGAAATTGATGGTGTCTTCGATCCGGAAGAGATGTCGGCGGCGCTCCTCGGTGCAATGTTCAAGAAAGCGCGGCGACTGACCAAGTTCGCATCCACGCCGGATCACAATTTCATCTACGACCTGGGCAAGGGCGGCTTCGAAGGGCTGTCGTGTTATCGCATCAACCGGGACTGCGTCATTGAGATCGACGACACGATTCTCCGGAAGTCCATTGTCATCCGAAACCAGGTGGCCGACCTGATCAGTTTTCAATTTGTCTCGACAGTCAAACGGTCGGAGTTTCTCGGCAAGCGCAAGAACACCCATGACCTGGGTCCCGCGCTCATCGTTTCGGCCGTGCCGAAAAAGGAGACCACGTATCGGGTGCCGAAGCGCGACGCGCAGATCCGCCACGTGGCCGTTCACACGACGTTGTCGAACTTGCTGGACCGGTTGGGCGAGTCGAGGGAGGCCTACCCGCTCTGGTTACTGGAGATCCTTGACGGTGAGAACAAGAAGCCCAGCCAGCGCGTGTTTTTTCTCGAAGAGGTCCATCGCGATTCGATCTGGTCCTGTTTTCACCTGCCGGTGTCGGGCACCCTGCTCGGACACTGGATGTCCGCGAAATTCGACGAATTGTTGTGTATCGGTCTGCAAATTCTCAAAAACAGCCAGAACCTGGCCGATCGCAATCCGCTGGATCTGGATCTTCCGTATGGCGACAAAATCCGCAGGGCTCGCGCGATCCTGAGCCTTGAATACGCCAACCCGCCGGCGCTGCCCACACTGGCGCAGCAACTTGGCATATCCGAAACCCGTTTGAAGAGCGGCTTCAAATCGATGAACGGAATAACGGTGTTGCAGTTTTGCATCAACAAACGGATCGAGGCGGCGCGCTTGCTGTTAAAAGAGAACCGGCACTCGATATCGGAAATATGCGACATCGTGGGGTATGAAGATCATTCAGCGTTCTCCCGCGCGTTTCGCCGGCAGGTAGGTCGCAGCCCGAAAGAGTGGCGCCGGTCTCAGGGCGCACATCGGGGCAGCTGATTTCCGCCGGCTCTTACCGGCTTTCACCGAGCCCGGCTGTTCTGCTGCGTGGCCGCGGCAGCTTTCCCTTTCTGAAACCACCGTTTCTGCACAGTAAATAGCCGAATCCGACTAATAGGTTTTCCATCGGTCCCATTAAGATCGATAGCGCTGGTATTGCGCGGGGGGTTGAGCGCATCAGGGTGAATACATCTCAAAACAGGTAAATGTCAGCCATGCACAATTCAAATGTTTGTATCACTACGGTCATAGGCTTGATTTTCGTGGGTGCGATATGCGCACCGACAGCGTCAGCCCAGGGCGAGACGAGTGCTGTAGTGGAAGAAATTATTGTCACCGCGCAAAAGCGCGAACAGACACTGGCAGAAATCCCAATGTCGATTTCGGTGCTCGACGGCGAATTACTCGCGCTGCAGCAAGCCGATAATTTTCAGGACATGGTGGCGCTGGTGCCCGGGCTGAGTATCAACAGTGCGACGCGCGGAGTCACTCGCCTGACACTGCGCGGTATTAATACCGGCGGCGTTGCGTCGACTGTCGGCGTATACGTCGCTGACACACCGTTCGGTTCGAGTTCCGGTCTTGCCAACGGTGCGATTCTCTCGGGCGACTTCGATACGTTCGACATCGCCCGTGTCGAAGTGCTGCGCGGTCCGCAGGGAACGCTTTACGGCGCAAGCTCGCTCGGCGGCGTGTTGAAGTACGTGCCCGCCGCGCCGAATACCGAGAAGTTCGAAGGAAAACTGCAGGGGACCGTGGAAAGCGTCAAGGACGCTGACCCGAGCTACGCGATCACCGGCGCGATCAACATGCCGGTTACCGATCAGTTTGCCATCCGCGCCAGTGGATTTTACCGTGCCGACGAAGGCTACATCGATTCCATCGGCAATAATCCGATTCCCGCGCTGCAGGATCCGAGCGTAAACGTACTCGATGGAACGTTAGTCAGGGACGGCATCAATTCGCTCAACACCTACGGTGGACGCTTCCAGGCGCTGTACCAGCCGACTGACAGCTTTTCGATCAATCTGATGGCGCTGATGCAGGACATCAACAGCGATGCACCGAACACGGTCGATGCCGATCCCGCGACTTTCGATCCGATCAACAACAGTCCGGTGCAGTCGCGCTACCAGGAGCAATTCACCGATATCGCGTATCGAGTCTACAGTGGCACGCTCGACTGGGACTTCGGTGGCGCCAGTCTGCAGTCGGTGACCAGCTACGGTACTTTCGAACAGGATTTCCAGGTCGACGCGGCAGTTGGCGCCGGTTTGACCGGCGGCCCGCCGCTGTCTGCATTGCTGACGTTTATATTTGATGATCCCGGTACGCCGCAAATCGACACCCTTATCAGTTCCATTTTGCCGCAGGTAACCAGCACCGATAAATGGACACAGGAGTTCCGCCTGTTGTCAGCCGACAGTGATATTTTCGAGTGGCTGATCGGCGCCTATTACACGGACGAGGAGTCGCTGATCGACCAACTGATTCTGGCCGTTGAGCCGGGCACCCAGAACCAGATCGCAGGATTTCCGGTCCTGGCTGTGGCGAACCTGACGTCGGACTACGAAGAGATTGCGGTATTCGCGAATGCTACGTGGCACATTACGGATAAATTCGAGCTGTCGTTCGGTGCTCGCCAGAGTGACAACGATCAATCTGCAACGCAGAATACCGACGGACCGCTGGCCGGTGGCGCGCCGATGACGATCAACGGGTCCTCGTCCGAATCGCCGTTCACGTGGTCAATCTCGCCACGCTTCGAGTTCAACGACAACACCTCGGCCTACGTGCGCGTTGCGACCGGTTTTCGACCGGGTGGTCCGAACGTACTGCCTCCCGGTGCACCGCCAGGCACGCCTTCTTCCTATGATTCGGACAGCCTGACCAGTTACGAACTGGGATTGAAAATGACGAGTGCCAACGGACTCTTTGCTTTGGATGCCGCGACCTTCTATCTCGACTGGGACGACATCCAACTTTTTGCCGTTGTAAACGGTTTCGGCGTGAACGCCAACGGCGGCACGGCCGTGAGCAAAGGCTTCGAATTCACCGCCGCCCTTTTTCCGAGCGACGATTTCTCGGTGTCGTTCAATGGCGCGTTCACGGATGCCAGCCTGACACAGGACACCAGTCCGCAGGTTGGCGGCCTTGACGGCGATGCGTTGCCGTACGTTCCGGAATGGGGATTCGGCCTCTCGGCAGACTACGAATGGGCCATCATGGGTGATTCGACGGCCTATATCGGAGGCACGCTGGGCTACACCGACAGCCGGCCATACGATTTTGACGAAAGAGATGCCGGCGGCAGTCTGAGCGAGGTCGACGGCTATACGACGCTGAATCTTCGGGCGGGGCTGCGCACCGAGCGTTGGACCTTCGAGCTCTATGGCAAGAACGTGACCGATGAGATGGGGATCACGTCCGTCGGCACGGACAATACGGTTGCGACGGGCTATGCCGATATGGCCTACATCCGCCCCGCAACCTACGGTTTACTTGTTGGCGTAAATTTCTAAACGGAACCTACTTCGAAAAAGGTGCCGCGAAAAAGGTGGCGGGTTTATTTTTTCAAAAATAGACCCGCCACCTTTTTGTTATGCTGAGGCATGCCGCTGATTGATGCCGATCAAACGTTTGCGCTCAGTGCCGTAATCATGGTGATCGTGGCCTTCGGCTTATGGGCCGAAACCCGACCCTGGGGGCAGCAGCTCGGTGGTCCTTTGCTGCTGCTTGCCATTGCGATGGCGGCGTCAAATCTCGGGATCATTCCTTATTCGGCACCGGTCTACGGCACGATTGCCGGTTTCCTGGTTCCTGCAGCAATCCCACTTCTGCTGATGCGCGCTGATCTGAGAACTATTTTTTCCGAGTCCGGCCCGATGCTCATCGCTTTTGTGCTGGCAGCGAGCGCAACGGTGGCGGGTGCATTGGTGGGGGTTCTGCTTGTCGATATGGGGCCGCTGGAAGCACAGATCGCCGGTACCGTGACCTCGAGTTACATTGGCGGTTCACTCAATTTCGTGGCGACTGCCGAGGCCGTTGGCATCAAGGATTCGTCGATCTACGTAGCCGGCCTGTCGGCGGACGCGGTTGGCGCCGTGTTCTTTCTTATTCTGCTAATGTTGATGCCGGCCGTCCGATTCATCCGGAATGCAATGCCATCGAAATTTATCGGTCACACGGTGATTGCTATTGGGGCGGAGCAGCAGGGTGATTCGGGTTCGCAAGAATCAGGTCCATTCAAACTGGTGAATGCCGCCATGGGGCTTGCCGTGAGCATGGTTGTTTGCGGTGTCGGCGCTGCATTGACTGCATTCGTTGGCATCGAGTCGCTTTTCATTCTCGTTGTTACGGCGCTGTCCCTCGTTGTTGCAAACTTCGCCAAGCCGATCGTCAGGCAGGTGTCGTCGGAATTCCAGATCGGCACTTTGTTCATGTACATATTCTTCGTTGCGATCGGCGCAGGGGCCAACCTTGGCGACGTACTGGGCGCCGCGTTTCCAATAGTCATGTTCATCGTGGTCATGGTTATCGTGCACCTGGGTTTGCTCGTGGTTATCGGCAAATGGATGAAGCTGGACCTTGCCGAAGTGCTGATCGCGTCCAATGCCTGCATATTGGGCCCGGCGCCGGCAGCCGCCTTGGCGGCCAGCAAGGGCTGGCAACCACTGGTCGCGCCAGGAATTCTGGTTGGCCTGTTTGGCTATGCGATTGCAACATTCGTAGGTGTTGCGCTGAGCGCATTGCTAAGCTGGCAGGTTATCGCTATCACGGCCAAATGAAGCTCGAACTTTTGCACGAATATTGAAAAAACGGTGCATTTGCATCACCACAAGTATTCGCCTACAATGCGCTCATGGTCAGCGCAAGACATCAAAGCAAGCAGGACCCGAGCCAGGTTCTCGGTACCGCGGTGCTTCGTGCCGCGGAGCGCATGGGCCTGTCGCGACCCGAACTCGCGAAAGTGCTGGGGCGGGACCGCTCCAGCATTTCACGGTCGGGCGTCGATCCGGAGAGCAAATCCGGCGAACTCGCCAAAATCCTGATTCGCTGCTACCGCGCGCTGGCAGTCATGGTCGACGACAACCCGCAGCAGATTCGCGAGTGGTTGTCCACGCGTAACTGGCACACCGGCGGCATTCCTCATGAGCAGTTGCAATCTGTAGGCGGCCTGGTTGCAGTGAGCGAATACCTGGACGCGATACGTGGCAAAGTATGACGCCACGTTCTGGCGCAGAGTCTTAACGCATGCCGAAACGGGCGGCCTCATGGGCACGCTCAAGCGCATGGTCGAGAACCAGGAGCAAAAAGTTACCGTAGCGCTGGTCGATAACCTGGCCGAACATGAAATTCTCGAAGGCCTTCTCGAGGAGTCGAAGCCCGGGGGGCTGTTTCACAAGAGACTGCAGAGACTCGACTACCTGTTGCGAACGCCATGGCGCTATCCGCCGCTCAAATGGGGCTCGCGATTCGGCCGGCGTTTCGAACCCAGTCTTTTCTATGGTGCACTGAGTGATGCTGCGCTGTTTGCCGAGGCAGCCTACTACCGACTGGTATTCCTCGAAGGCATGGAGAAGCCATTCAGCGATCGCGTTATCAGCCAGTTCACTGTGTTCGAGGCGAATTACCAGACGGACAAGGGCATGGATCTAACGCGCGCGCCGTTCACGCGCCACGAGAAAGTGCTGCGGCACAAATCAAAGTATCTGCCGTGCCAGGAGCTCGGCACCGAGCTTCGCGAACGCGGCATCGAGGCCATTACCTATCTTTCGGCAAGAGCCGACGGGGATGAAGTCAACGTCGCCTTGTTCTCGCCGGTTGCGCTTCGATCCCGGAAACACCGAAATCCCCGGCACGGGCTGTGCGAAACTCGAACGGACGGAGTGAGCTTTCGCCTGGGCGACGAGTTACATCTCTTACCGCGCAAAGCATTTCTG